>Ga0187771_10001341_pt1 | contig 16311 bp, 13 predicted proteins | sample 0116_SJ02_MP15_1_FD_133139 | JGI IMG/M metagenome (GOLD analysis project Ga0187771, IMG submission 133139) | Tropical peat soil microbial communities from peatlands in Department of Meta, Colombia - 0116_SJ02_MP15_10_MG | ecosystem: Environmental > Terrestrial > Soil > Wetlands > Peat | place...
AACCTGATGGGCTATCAACCGGCCATAGAGATTCATTATTCAATGATAGAAAAAGTGGCTTAACGTGCTGCAGTGGTGACGTGCTGGTGTGCTGCGGTTAAAGGATAAACGATGAGAATGGAAAGATTTGAGGACATACAAGGTTGGCAGGAAGCGGGAAAATTAACGCAGGAAATATACAAACTGACAAATGTGTTTCCATTCAAAAAAGATCAAAGGCCCTGTGGGCAGACCCAATAGGCATCTGTTTCTATTATGGCTAATATTGCTGAAGGTTTCGACAGACAATCGAAAAAGGAGTTCAGGAAATTTTTGAATTATGGCTCCGCTTCAGCTTCGGAAGTCCAGAGCCATCTCTATGTAGCCTTAGATCAGAAATATGTTTCAGATGAGGATTTTCAGGACAGTTATAACTAAGCAAGAAAGACCAAAAGTTTGATAAATGGTTTCATTGCCTATTTAAAGGGTCACAAGTAGTTTGCAGCGTTGACAGCAACACTGCAGCGCAGTATCACTGCAGAACTTACCCTATGACCCAGTTCATGTGGTGAGAACAATCGAGTGTCGAACCTTTTTCATCGGATCTGCAGGAAATCCGCACCGGCGGTAGCCTGCCTAGGGTTCGTTGAGTTCCCACACTTTTAAAAGGCGGCGCTGAGGTACCCATGATTATCAAAGCTTGTTTGGAATGCGAGTTTCATGAAATTAAGGAGGACGGAAAAGAAGAGGCAAGTCACTGTCGCAGGGAGAACTGTTACTCTCGGTACTCCAAATGTGTAGCCGAAAAAGCTCTCGTGCAATTCTTAGAGCAAGAATCCTCAGGGGGTGCTGCTCTCTCCAACACTTAGAGAAAGGTATTCATGAGATGAAAAGCACTCCTAGTTTGCAAACAGAAACACCGCAGTACCGCCGCACGGCAGCATATTAGCACTATGAATGATTCCCGATCTATAGAAAAGAACATACTACCTAGACACCATTTCTTTGACCGCCTCCGGGTTGAAAAACGGCGTACGGACCGGTCTAAATCGCCCTTGTCTGTTATCCTTTTGTCTCTTCCGAATGCAGCAATAAGTGACCCAAAACTGACTCAAGAATTCCTAAAATTGATTCACAAGAATACAAGGGAGACAGACATCAAAGGGTGGGTTGATTATGATGTAGTCGGACTAATCCTTCTGGATACTGACAAGAGAGGGGTCGAGCGCTGTGTTGAGAAGATCTCCAACGGAAATGGGGATATCAAGTTTTCCGTCATCACAGGAACCTACCCGGATCAGCTCTTTCAGAAGCTAATGACCCGGGAACAAAGTGACCAAGATTTTTTCCCTCTGGATCTCGATGAGTCAACAGAAGCCCGTGGTTTCCAGATTGAGTTAAAGAGAGCCGTGGATATAGTAGGATCCATCGTCGGGTTAATACTCTTCTCACCATTAATGCTGGTCACGGCTGTTGCCATAAAGATTACATCTCCTGGCCCGGTCATTTTCAAACAGTCCCGCCTCGGTAAAAAAGGCATCCATTTCCCGTTCTACAAGTTTCGATCCATGTACTGGAATGCCGATGACCAGGTCCATCGTGAATATGTGGCGAACCTGATCAAAGGGGAACTTGAGAAGGTGAATCAGGGGGATGAGCAAAAACCTTTTTACAAAATGAAATCTGATCCGAGGATTACCTTTATCGGGAAGATTATTCGAAAGACGAGTATTGACGAGCTTCCGCAGTTCTTGAACGTATTGAAAGGAGAAATGAGCTTAGTTGGCCCTCGACCTCCGATTCTCTACGAGGTTGACGAATATGAACCGTGGCACCTCAGAAGGATTTTAGAGGTGAAGCCTGGAATAACAGGAATCTGGCAGGTGAGCGGAAGAAGTACGACATCCTTTGACGACATGGTTCGGTTAGATCTGAGATACGTCCAGAGCTGGTCTTTTTGGCTTGACATGAAGATATTGCTGAAAACAGTAAAGGCCGTGATCTGCCCCAAGGGCGCGGAGTAAGAAGGTCGTAAGGCGTTTGTTGCAACGGGGTGATGAGAAATACTTCGGAAAGACGTGTTAACCTCTTGCCACTTATGATTCGCGATAAGAAAAGGAGAGATATATGAAAGTAGCAGTGATTGGATGTGGTTACTGGGGGCCGAATCTTATTAGAAATTTTGTCCAGTCGAACAAGGTTGAGGAGTTGATTTGCTGCGACCTGGATCGGAAAAGGCTGGATCACATGAAGAATCTCTATCCCACAGTTCAGGTACTTTCGGATTACAAGGGGCTTCTGGACAAACCAGACCTGGATGCCGTGGCAATCGCAACTCCCGTGAATACGCATTACCCGATTGCAAAAGAATTTCTAACTCAAGGGAAACATGTCTTTGTCGAAAAACCTCTTACCCATTCCTATGAAGCAGGTCTGGAGTTAGTTAAGATTGCTGAAGAGAAAAAGAAAATCCTTATGGTGGGTCACACGTTTGAATACACGGCAGCAGTAAACAAGGTCAAATCCATCGTAGAGAATGGAGAACTCGGGAGGATACTCTATATCAGTAGCACTCGGGTGAACCTCGGACTCTTTCAGCCTGATATTAACGTTGTCTGGGATCTCGCGCCTCATGACATATCCATCATTCTTTACATACTTGGGGAAACACCGGTTTCGGTCAGCAGCCAGGGGAAGGCCCATTTCAACCCGAACATCGAAGATGTGGCGACCACAACGCTTAATTTTAGGAATGGGGTCATTGCCTTCATTCACAGTAGCTGGCTCGATCCAAACAAAATCAGAAGAACGACGATTGTGGGAAGCAAAAAGATGCTTGTCTACGATGACATCGACGCTCAGGAGAAGATCAAGATCTACGATAAAGGAGTGGAAGTTCCTGCTTACTATGATACCTATGGGGATTTTCAATACTCTTATCGCTACGGGGATATCTATAGCCCGCGAATTGAGGACTTTGAACCATTGAAGAAAGAATGTAATCACTTTCTCGAATGTATCCGAACCGGGAAGCCCCCCCTCTCCGATGGCTACAGCGGATTAAGAGTGGTTGCTGTCCTTGAAGCTTCAAGCAGATCACTAAGACTATCGGGTAAATCTGTTCCCCTACAGGGGATAAAGTTATTGACAAGAAAATCAAAAAGCAATGGAAATGGTTACTTAATGGCAAACAGTTGGAAGTGAATACAATGAAGGTTAGAATCAAATGGAGGGTGGCAAAACATTTTACCAGTGTTCTTCAGTATCTTTGCCTCAATCCTTAAGCATAGCACTCCTCAAACCTCCAACAAGTGCATCTTATTTTTAGGGGTTAAGGAATGAAATTCCAATCGATTGCGCCTGATGTCAAGCTCGGAGAAAACGTGAAAATCCATAACTTCGTAAACCTTTATGGATGCGAAGTAGGCGACAACACCAAGATTGGTGTTTTTGTGGAAATTCAGAAGAATGCAAAAGTGGGTAAAAACTGTAAAATCTCAAGTCACACCTTTATCTGCGAAGGAGTCACGATCGAAGACGATGTTTTCATCGGCCACAGTGTTGTCTTCATCAATGATACATATCCCAGGGCGACCAATGGTCGTGGGGCCCTTCAAACCGAGGAAGATTGGAAGGTAGAACCTATCCTTGTCAAGAATGGTGCTTCCATCGGATCCAATTGCACCATTTTAAGTAATGTGACAATTGGCGAAAACGCCATTGTCGGTGCCGGGAGTGTCGTTACAAAGGATGTCCCGGCCAACACCATTGTGGCTGGCAACCCCACCCGCATCCTCCGGACCATCGAACCGCTTAGTAAAACCGGAAAAAAAGAGCCGCAATATGCTTTGTACGAATTTTAAAGTAAGGAGATTAATTTGAGTGACGTTATGCAAATCCCCTTTCTCGACTTAATCGCTCCCCACCGCGAGCTTGAAGAGGAGTTAGTCAAAGTGTTTCGTGAATGCCTCCGGACAGCGTCCTTTGTGGGCGGTTCTCAAGTTCAGGGTTTTGAGGAGGAATTTGCTCAGTTCTGCGAGACGAAATATTGCGTTGCCGTGAACAGCGGCACGGATGCGTTGCGGTTTGCCTTAATCGCTGCCGGTATTGGTCCTGGTGCCGAGGTGATTACAGTTCCCAACACATTTATTGCAACCACAGAGGCTATTTCCCAAACCGGCGCCTCCATCGCTTTTGTCGATATCGACGAACGAACTTACAATATGGATCCCAACCAACTTGAAGACTATCTCAAATTCCGCAATCGGCAATCTGCAATCCGCAATGGGCGGCCCCGCGCCGTGCTTCCCGTTCATTTATACGGCCAGCCGGCCGATATGGATTCCATCTTAGAGATTGCTAATAGATATGGTCTAATGGTTATTGAAGATGCTTGCCAGGCCCATGGCGCGCTCTATTATTCGAAAATAGAGGATAAGTGGAAAAAGGCTGGATCCATGGGGCTCGCTGCAGGTTTCAGTTTCTATCCGGGCAAGAACCTGGGTGCATGTGGGGAAGGTGGAGCGGTTACAACAAACGATGAAAAGATTGTTCAAAAAGTGATGATGCTTCGAGACCACGGCCAGGCGAAAAAGTACTACCACGATTTTGAGGGTTATAACGGGCGCCTCGACGCCATTCAGACCGGGATCCTGAGAGTGAAGCTCAAGCATCTTTCCGACTGGAATGAAAAACGCCGCCAAAAGGCTTATCGATACAATGAAATGTTTGCCCAAATAGATAGCCTCATCCTACCATACGAACCCTCACGGACCAAAGGAGTTTATCACCTCTATATTGTTCGGGTTCAAAAGAGAGAAGAACTCCAAAAATATCTATCAGAAAGAGGCGTAGCAACAGGTCTGCACTACCCGATACCGCTTCATCTTCAGAAGGCTTACGGAGGATTAGGACATATTGAGGGAAGTTTTCCGGTCACAGAGAAGGTCGGCAAGGAAATCCTATCTCTTCCAATGTTCCCACAAATTACAGAAGATCAACAAGATGAAGTCGTTAACAGGATTAAAGAATTCATCAGTGCCCGGACATAATAGATAAGGGGATAGATTATGGGACATCCGATTGATCAAGAGATTTGGTGGCTGCGCCGCGCTATAGAACTTGGAGAATAGAAAGACAATGAAGGTGAACATTTTCGGGTTAGGATACGTTGGTTGTGTTTCGGCAGCCTGCCTGGCAAATGAAGGGCACCATGTTACAGGGATCGATGTTGATAAGACTAAAGTGAGTCTGATCAACAAAGGGAAAAATCCGGTCATTGAGCCAGGGTTAGAGGAAATAATGCGAAAAGCCGTAAATTCCCGGAAGCTCCGGGCGGGTTTAAACAACATCGGCATCGCTGACGTGAGCATTGTCTGTGTTGGGACGCCCAATAATGAGAACGGAAGTTTAGAGCTTGGATATGTTAAGAGAGTGGCAGAACAGATAGGTCGTTTTTTGAACGGCATTGACTCTTATCATGTGGTGAACATTCGCAGCACGGTTCTTCCTGGAACGGTAGATGAAGTGGTTATTCCATTACTTGAAGAATACTCGAAGAAAAAAGCAAAAAAGGATTTTGGGGTTTGTATGAACCCTGAATTTCTGAGAGAAGGGACCTCCATATTCGATTACTACAACCCTCCCTATACCGTGATCGGTGAATTGGACAAACGAAGCGGCAATGTGGTGGAAAAGTTGTATGAACGTATGAATGCACCCGTCCTCAGGACGACGATCAGGGCTGCAGAAATGATAAAATATGCATGCAATGCATTCCATGCGCTGAAAATATCTTTTGCGAATGAAGTGGGAAACATCTGTAAGAAATTGAATATTGACAGCCATGAGGTCATGGATGTGTTTTGCCGTGACAAGAAGTTGAACATATCTCCAATCTATTTAAAACCCGGTTTTGCTTTTGGCGGCTCGTGTTTGCCGAAGGATTTAAGGGCACTTCTCCATAAGTCAAAAGAGCTTGACCTGGAGGTGCCGGTCTTAGGGTCGATTCTTGAAAGCAACAAGAATCAAGTTGAAGTGGCCTACAGATTAGTCGCAAAAACGGGCAAGAAGAGAGTCGGGTTATTAGGGCTGAGTTTCAAATCCGAAACGGATGATTTGCGTGAAAGCCCCATGGTGGAACTCGCTGAAAAATTGATCGGGAAGGGGTATGATCTCAGTATCTATGATAAGGAGGTTTCGCTCGCTAGAATTTATGGATCGAACAAAAGGTACATCGAGAAGGTGATCCCCCACATTTCGAATTTGATGAAAAAATCGATTGGCGAAGTCATCAGAAAATCGGACGTGATCGTCCTGACGAAAAAAGATAAGGAATACGAAAGTCTCGGGAGGAAGCTTTGTGATAGGAAAGTAGTGATTGATTTGGCGAGGATAGATTCATTGCAGAAGGCCAGTGCAGCGTATGAAGGAATATGTTGGTAAAGGACTTATGCTGGAAGCTAGAGGCAAGAGGTCGGAGGCAAAAGGAGAACTTAGAGGTTTGAGGTTGCTGCTTGGAGGCATGAGGCGAAAAAAGGAAGAACGCTGTCTCTTTATGCTCCTGCCTTCAACCCTTAGCGAAGGGCCCCTGAATCCTTGACCAGTATTTGTCCGCCTCAAACCTTGAGCGAAGTGATCCTGTAACTTCTAACGTTGATTTGTCTGTTTCCCTCCTTTTTAAAAAGTGACCAAAGCGATGGCCGATAAAGGCGGAAATATAGCAAGGGATATATATGCCGTTATCCTTGCAGGCGGTTCCGGCACACGGTTCTGGCCTTTAAGTCGAGAAACCTGTCCCAAACAGATGCTCCAGATCGCAGGGGAAGATACGCTTATCCGCCAGACGATCAAACGGATCAACGGTTATATTCCAGAAAAGAATATGTTGATTGTAACAACAGAAGACAAGGCTCAAGATCTCAGATTCCATATCGGCTCCCTGGGGCCCTCTGCCAAAGAAGTCCAATTCTTAAGCGAGCCTGTTGGAAGAAACACAGCTCCGGCCATTGGGTTAGCCGCTATTCACTTGAATCAAATTTCTCCGAGCTCTATCATGGTGGTAATGCCCTCTGATCACGCCATTTCTGACAAAGAAAGGTTCTTAAATGGCCTTGAACTTGCGATCCGAGGGGCGAGGGAAGATTACCTTGCCACTTTTGGAATTAAGCCAACACACCCAGAGACTGGCTATGGTTATATCAAGGCAAACGAATCCGAGAGCGTTGGAGTGGAAGGACTCTTTAAAGTTGTACGATTTGTCGAAAAGCCTGACCTTCAAACGGCAAAAACCTATCTTGCGAATGGTTCATACTACTGGAACTCAGGCATCTTTGTCTGGAAGACCTCCAAAATCCTTTCCGAGATCGAAAGACACCTCCCGACTCTATACAAGACACTAAAGGAAATTGAGTCCCTCTTTTTCAAACCAGATAAACTTAATAACCCCAAAACTCAATTACTTAATAACCTCTATTGTTGCATAGAACCCATTTCCATTGACTATGGCATTATGGAACGGAGCGAGGACGTACTAATGGTTCCTGCGACCTTCCGATGGTCCGACCTCGGAAGCTGGACAGCCCTTGACGAGATTCAGGAAAAGGACCAGCACGGAAATATCCTTCTAGGAAACACGATTGATATCGGTAGTCAGGACTCGATTGTTTTTGCAGGGGAAAGGGTATTAGCAACAATCGGGCTGAGGGATATGGTAGTTGCGGACACACCCGATGCAACTCTGATTGCTCCAAAAGAAAAGATTCAAGAGGTTCGGCAGGTTGTTGACATTTTGAAAAAAAATGGGCGGGAGGAACATCTCATTCACAGGACGGTGGAGAGACCATGGGGGAGCTATACCGTCCTCGAGAAAGGGCTAGGTTATAAAATAAAACGTATATCACTCAAACCGGGAGCAAGGTTAAGCCTCCAGCGTCATCGTTGCAGAAGTGAACATTGGGTTGTGGTCTCTGGCACTGCCAAGGTGACCCGTGAGCATGAGGTGTATTTAGTTCACACGAATGAGAGTACCTTTATCCCCGTCAATGGCAAGCATCGGTTAGAAAATCCGGGCTCAGATGTGCTTCAAATCATTGAAGTGCAAAATGGCGAGTACGTGGAAGAAGATGACATTGAGCGCATTGTTGATGACTACGGCCGTTCTTCATAGAAGAATATGAACCCCATTGCCACAAGATTCTACTATTCGTTGAAGCCTCTCATCCCTCGACGAATCCAGATCTGCCTGAGAAGAAGGTTGGTCAGACGGCAGCGCGCAGAGTGTGGCGACGTGTGGCCCATTGATGAGAGGGCGGCCAGGAGACCTGAGGAGTGGAAAGGATGGCCTGCAGGAATGCAGTTTGCATTGATCCTTACACACGATGTGGATACGGCGAAAGGACAGGAGCGGTGTTATGACTTGGCTCAATTGGAGGAACAGCTTGGCTTTCGATCATCCTTTAATTTTGTTCCTGAACGATATAGGGTATCGGCGGAACTTCGCCAGTATCTCACAAGCCATGGTTTCGAGGTTGGAGTTCACGGTCTTTATCATGACGGCAAGTATTACGAGTCAAGAGAGATATTTCGCGAAAGGGCAATAAAGATCAACCGATATCTTAATGACTGGGGAGCTGTGGGCTTTCGTTCACCTTCTATGCAGCACAATCTTGAATGGATCCATGATCTTGACATTGAATATGATGCTTCGACCTTTGATACCGACCCCTTTGAACCACAGTCTGACGGTTGTACGACGATTTTTCCGTTCTGGGTCGGGAAAGGTTTCTCCGACCGGGGCTATGTTGAATTACCGTACACTCTCCCGCAGGATTTCACTCTGTTTGTCCTGATGAGAGATAAGACAATCGACATCTGGAAGGACAAGCTGGATTGGATTGCCCACGAAAAGGGCATGGCTCTCGTTAACGTCCATCCCGACTATATGAATTTCGACGGCAAACCCACTTCTGAGGAGTATCCGGCAGCATACTATGAGGAATTTCTTACTTTTCTCAGAACACGGTACAAAGGTCAGTATTGGCATGTGCTGCCCAGCGAGATCGCACGGTTTTGGGCAGGCCCAAAACACCGCCTTCACTGTAGAGGAAAATAGGGAGGCCGTTGACCCATAGCACGACATTTCACATTCATATTGTACTCATTGACTCCACCATCAGGGCGTCGCGTGCGATGCACTTTCCGGTCAAAAACGACTCGTATCAACTTACCATTATCAGCAAAACCCGTTCATGAAAGGAAAATTCATTCTGTGACCCAACTACTGGAAAGACGAGCCGTACTCATTAGACAAATTAAGAAATAAAATATGTGGTAGTAGGAGCAGTTTGACATGAGTATAAATGTGGTTCAGACCTTGCCGGAAGATGAGTGGCAAGATTTTGTAAGAGATCACCAAGATGGAAATATCTTTCACACACCGGAAATGTTTCAAGTATTTAGTAAAACCAAAGGCTATAAGCCAGAATTGTGGGCCGCTGTCAAAGACAGACGCACACTGGCTTTATTTGTTCCTGTAAAAATCACACTTCTAAATGGAATTATGAGAAGGTTTACTACTCGTTCCGTTAGTTATGGCAGTGTTCTTTTTCTTCCCACGGAAGAAGGACATGAAGGTGTAATTCGGCTGCTAGAAAGGTATACCCGTGAAGTAGATGGGTACCCACTTTTCACAGAACTGCGTAATTTGTGTAATTTAGAAGCAATTCAGCAGATCCTCCAGAAACATAAATTTATTTATGAGGATCACTTGAACTACCTGATTAATATAAGCCTTTCGCCAGAGGCCATATTCGAAAAATTTGGACGCCGGACGCGTAAAAATATTAGACGCGCGCTTAGACAAGGCGATGTTATGATTAAGGAAGCTAAAGAGGAGTTACAGGTAAGAGCCTGCTACGAATTGCTGCGACAGACCTACCAAAATGTTCAGGTTCCATTAGCCGATTATTCACTCTTTAAGGCTGCCTTTGAAATATTATATCCTAAAGGTATGATCCGCTTTACCTTAGCCCACGTACAACAAACTCCGGTCGCTGCTTCGATAGAATTGCTCTATAAAGATATCATTTATGGATGGTTCGGTGGGGTGGACCGCGCCTATGGTTCCTTTGTACCAAATGAGCTGCTTATGTGGGACATCTTAGAGTGGGGGTCTAAAAATGGCTATCGGCTATATGACTTTGGCGGGGCGGGCAAAGCGGATGAGGAATATGGGGTGCGGGATTTTAAAGCCAAGTTTGGTGGGGATTTGGTCTCTTTTGGCCGTAACGTCTACGTGCATGCCCCTTTTTCGCTACGCTTAAGCAAATTGGGATACGGAATCTCCCGTCGTTTTTTTGGTACTTTTACGACAATGCAAAAGTACTATAATAGCAAACAGACTCCCGCTGGTTTGGCTGTGATTCCCATTCCCCCCTATGGCCAGCCACCAGATATGGAAAGTAAACACCACCTACCATAGAGTAGATCTTTCCTCGTTTTCGGGTGAACTCATCTGATATTGTGAATTGGTGAAAACTCATAGATAGCATTTTTGCTGACCATAATAACTCATAAGATCATGCGCAATAATAGTGAATCCAACTCTTGGTTTATTTGTTACAAGCCGAATTCTATGGCCAAACTCCGGTTATTTTGTTTTCCTTATGCGGGAGGTGGCGCATCAGGTTTTTATGCTTGGGCCAATGAATTGCCATCAGATGTTGAAATTATAGGAATACAGATGGCGAACCTGAAAAGCCGATTTAAAGAGTCTCCAACTAAAAGTGTTAAATCAGTTGTGGAAATGTTGGCATACGCTATCTATCCTAAATTAAATAAACCTTTTTCTTTCTTTGGACATAGCCTCGGGGCACTCATCGGTTTTGAACTCGCCCGTAAGCTTAGTAAGCAATATGGTTTTCGACCTATTCACCTATTTGTTTCTGGAATGCGCGCACCTCAAATAACAGACTCAAGAGCACCTATCCATAGCTTAAAGGAAAGTGAATTTTTGGTAGAGTTGCACCGTCGGTACGAGGGCCTTCCGGATGAGTTTTTGCAATGTCCCGATATAATGAAGGACTTGCTGCCCGGCCTCAGAGCAGACTTTAAGATGTATGAATCTTATACCTATATCGATGACAATCCTCTTGATTGCCATATTACTGCTTTCGGTGGTCTCCAGGATTACTCAGTGAGTAGGAAGGATCTCGAGGCTTGGCGTAACCAAACGATGCGTGCTTTCGCTTTGTATATGGTTCCTGGTAACCATTTTTTTATATATTACGAAAGGAAGTATTTTTTGCGTCTTTTATCGAATGAAATTATTAAGACTCTAGAAAGATTAAGATAGGTTGGTGGATTAAAAAAAACATGGAAATGTTTTGGGAAAAACCTTTATCAGACTTGGAGCTTTCAATAGACGATATACATATTTGGCGAGCTGATCTTGATTTAACAATTATAAGTATTCAAAAGCTGAATGAAACTCTTTCTATCGATGAGAAAGGGAAGGCTGAACGGTTTCGTTTTGAAAAAGATAAGAGACGTTTTATCGCCGGGCGCGGGATACTGAGAACGATTTTAGGTTGTTATTTGAACGTTAATCCAAGTCGGGTGCAGTTCTGTTATGGAAAGAATGGAAAACCAGAGCTCGCTGATACATTTGGCAATGGGACCGTTCTTTTTAACATGTCTGACTCAGATGGGTTAGCCCTTTATGCTTTTGCTCGAGAGCTTGAAATAGGTGTAGATATTGAACGCATCCGGGACATTCCAGAAATGGAACAGATCGCCGAACGATTCTTTTCCCTAAAAGAGAATGAAATTTTACGCTCATTGCCTGAGAGTAAAAAGAAAGAAGCTTTTTTTAACTGTTGGACTCTCAAGGAAGCGATGATCAAGGCGATCGGAGATGGTCTATCTTACCCCTTGGACTCCTTCGATGTCTCGACGGCTCTGGGAGGGCAGCGGGAGTTATTGCGAACACAGGGAGAGAGCAGGGAAGAAAGCAAGTGGTCTGTTCAGCTATTGGAAATCGGCCCTGGATTGGCGGCGGCATTTGCCCTTTGGGGAGAATGTCGACGGGTTCATTGCCTGCAATGGAGCTAGCCGGCGGGAAAGTGCGAAATGACGAGCGGAGAATGGGATCAGGGGGAATGACAGGACCGGTAGCAAGAATAGGATTCATCCCTACAGACAGGAGAAAGGGTTCACTCGAGTTTCCTTTCAAAATCGGGAAATTCCATCGGAACTTCCTGTGGGTTTACGGAAAAAACCCAGGTTTCGGCCGAAAATGCCACGGACGGGGTTAATTCACAGATAGAAAGGGAAAAATGAATTCGATGAGCAAAAAAGAGGCTTCCTACGGGCTTTCCCCCATGCAACAGGGAATGCTCTTTCATTATCAATTGTCCCCTGGATCTGGATTGGATATTGAACAGATGGTCTGTTCTCTTCGTGAAGACCTGAATGTTTCTGCATTGATGAAAGCTTGGAAATGGGTCGTATCGCGACACGAGACCCTGCGAACCAGTTTCCACTGGGAAGGTCTGGAAGAACCTCTACAGATGGTCCATTCCAATTTCAATCTATCCTTTGAACTGCAAGATTGGCGAAGTTTATCCCCCGCAGCACGTCAAATCAGACTTCAGGAATATATTCAATTGGATCGGGAGAAGGGTTTCAATTTGGAAGAGGCGCCGCTCATGCGCCTGGCCCTTTTTCGTATGGAGAAAGCAGATTACCGGCTGGTTTGGACTTTCCATCATATCATTGCAGATGGTCGCTCCCACCCAATTATTTTAGAAGAAGTCTTTACGATTTACGATGAAATTTGTCAAAAAAAAGATAGGGCCTTGCCGCAGCCAAGACCATATGGGGATTATATTTACTGGCTTCAACAACAAGATGGCTCTAAATCAGAGGGGTATTGGCGTCAGTTGCTGGAAAGCTTTAAGGGTCCTACTCCTATTCACTCAATTCGAACTGCTGGCAACCTCGATGACAGGAGCAGCGGGATCGATGAATGTGAGATTCGTATCTCCAAACCGGTCACTGCTTTATTAGAGACTCTGGCTCACGAAAACCAACTCACACTCGGCACGATCATCGGCGGAGCTTGGGCTTTACTTCTAAGTCGTTATAGTGGTGAAGAGGATGTAGTTTTTGGAATGGTGGGAGCAGGGCGGCGATGGGCAGTCGAGGGAGCCCAGACCATGGTGGGACTCTTCATTAATACGCTCCCCCTACGAGTTCGCGTATTTTCGGAAAAAACCCTGATCCCCTGGCTAAAAGAAATCAGACAGTTACAGATCGCGACCCGAGAACATGAAAATACGCCTCTGGTGAAAATTCAAGGGTGGAGTGATGTTCCAAGAGGAATGAACTTATTTGAGACGATTCTCATTTTTGACAACTATGAGTTGAACGCATTCTTGCGTTCCAAGGGAAATGGCTGGCAAAACAGAGAATTTCATCTCCTTGAAAACACTGGGTATCCAATTACCTTGTATGCCTATGGAGGCTCAAGCCTTTTATTGAAGGTAGCCTTTGACCGACAGCGCTTTGATAGCCGCACTATCAGCCGAATGCTGGACCATCTGAAGATCCTGTTATTGGGTATCTCCAAAGACGCGGCATGCTCTCTTTCGACATTGCCCATATTATCGGATGCTGAACGCCATCAAATACTGACTGACTGGAATGACACGTCCTTCGAATATCCGAGAGAGTCCTGCGTCCATGATTTATTCGAAGAGCAGGTAGGGAAAAGCCCTGACAAGGTTGCTACGGTTTTTGGCGGGGAGAAGTTAACCTATCGGGAGCTAAACCATCGGGCGAACCAGTTGGCTCAGTATCTTCGGAGGGTGGGCGTAGGACCGGAGGTGCTGGTAGGGATTTTCGTGGATCGGTCTTTGGAAATGATAGTGGGGTTGCTGGGGATTCTGAAAGCAGGCGGGGCCTATGTGCCATTGGATCCATCATTCCCATCAGAGCGTTTAGTGTTCATGTTAAAAGATGCGCGGGTATCTGTGCTATTAACCCAAGTGCACCAACTCGGCACAATGCCTGAATATAATGGACAGGTGATTTGTTTAGATCGAGATTGGGATAAGATTGGCCAAGAGAGTGTCGAGGCACTTAGGAGTGAAGTGAGTTCGGAGAATCTTGCTTATGTCATTTATACTTCGGGGTCAACGGGGAAGCCCAAAGGGGTGGAGATTAGCCATCGGGCAGTGGTCAATTTTCTCTTTTCCATGCGCTGTAAGCCAGGGTTATCAGAGGAGGATATTCTCCTTTCGGTGACCACGTTATCTTTTGACATTGCTGCGTTGGAGATTTTTCTGCCGCTCGTTAACGGAGCACGAACGGTATTAGTGAGTCGAGAGGTTGCTTCCGACGGAACCGCGCTTTTGAGGCATTTAAGGGATGCCGGTGCCACGGTGATGCAGGCGACCCCCTCTACCTGGCGATTGCTTTTAGAGGGAGGTTGGCAGAAGAAAATTGGGTTGAAGATGTTGTGTGGGGGAGAGGCATTACCAGGGGATCTCGCGTCTCAATTGTTGGAGAGAGGAGACTCTTTATGGAATATGTATGGGCCGACGGAGACCACGATCTGGTCGTCGGTGTATCGGGTGGAGTCAAAAGATTCCCCTGTGTTGATCGGGGCTCCGATTGCGAATACACAGATGTATATCTTGGATCGTAAATTACAGGTTGTTCCGGTAGGAGTGGTAGGGGAGCTCTATATTGGGGGCGAGGGGTTAGCCCGGGGTTATTTAAATCGGCCTGAGCTAACCAGGGAACGGTTCATCGATAATCCTTTTAGCAGGGAGCCGGGATCCCGTTTGTATAAGACAGGGGATTTGGCGAGGTATTGGCCCGATGGCAACATTGAAGTTTTGGGTCGCCAGGATCAGCAGGTGAAGATCCGAGGTTTCCGGATTGAGCTGGGGGAGATTGACACCATATTGTCGCAGCATCCGGCAGTACGACAGGCGGTCGTGGTGGCCCGGGAGGATGTTCCTGGGGATAAGCGGCTGGTGGGTTATCTGATTCCGGAAGGAAAAGAAGCTCCGTCGGTTAGCGAGTTGCGCCAGTATTTGAAGGAAAAGCTGCCGGAGTATATGGTGCCAAGTGCCTTTGTAATTATGGAGAAGTTTCCTTTAACACCGAATGGTAAGATAGACCGCAAGTCCCTGCCTTCTCCGACGGGCCTTCGCCCGGAATTAGCATCGGCCTATGTAGCTCCACGGACGGAGATGGAGGGAACGATCACTTCTGTCTGGCAAGCGGTGCTTCATGTAGAAAAGGTAGGTATACACGACAACTTCTTTGAGATGGGTGGACACTCCTTGCTGGCTACCCAAGCCGTCTCTCGGATTAATAAAGCTTTCCGGGTAAACTTACCTCTGCGATCCTTCTTTGAGAAGCCAACGATTTTCGAACTGTCAAAAACAATTGAAGAATTCAAGACTGACGGCGCGGCGTCTCAAATTCCTCCAATCGTGCCGATCTCCCGAGAGTCACGTCGGATGAGGGTCTCCACCTAATGAGGTTTCCAGGAGCTTGAAGTTTCAAGAAAGGGAGAGAAGATGGAAATCAAAATAGACGAGCACACAATGACAAAGGAAGTGTTTACTTTTCCCTTGTCTTTTGCGCAGCAACGCTTGTGGTTCTTGAATCAACTGGAGCCGGAAAGTCCTTTATATAACATCCCCCGGGCGTTTCGCTTGAAGGGAGCGCTAAATGTGGAGGCTTTGCGCCGGACCTTTGAGAGCATCGTCACCCGCCACGAATCCCTGCGGACAACCTTTTCCGTGATGGAAGGAATCCCGATGCAGTGCATTTCGGAAAATGGGTCAGCGGTTATGCCAGTGATTGATCTGACAAATCTTCTGGGACCGGATCGAGAACTTGAGGCCAAGCGACTGGCTGTTGAGGAATTTCGGAGTCCTTTCAATTTGGGTGAAGGCCCGTTGCTGCGGGTTAAATTGCTGCGATTGGGCGATCAAGAGCATATGCTGCTCTTAAATATGCACCACATAGTATCTGACGGTTGGTCGATGGGGATTCTCGTGCAGGAAATGGCAAAACTTTATGAGGCGTTTTGCTCTGGGAGTCCAGCTTCGTTGGCGGAACTGCCTATACAGTATGCGGATTTTGCCCACTGGCAGCGAGAATGGCTGCAGGGCGAGGTTCTTGACACCCAGGTTTCTTACTGGAAGAAGCAGCTTGGAGGAAACCTTTCCGTATTGGAATTACCTGCGGACCATCCACGACCGGCAGTTCAGAGCTACCGAGGGAAGAGAAAGTCGTTAGCATTAAGCA
>Ga0187771_10001343_pt1 | contig 16304 bp, 32 predicted proteins | sample 0116_SJ02_MP15_1_FD_133139 | JGI IMG/M metagenome (GOLD analysis project Ga0187771, IMG submission 133139) | Tropical peat soil microbial communities from peatlands in Department of Meta, Colombia - 0116_SJ02_MP15_10_MG | ecosystem: Environmental > Terrestrial > Soil > Wetlands > Peat | place...
CCAGCCAATGGAGAAACAGCTTCATGAGCAAGGGCCCTCTTGACAAGTTTTTCGGAACAGCGCCGCCGCCGCCGAAGCAGAGATGTTCAAACCCGCAGTGTAACAAACTCCTAAGCGACAAAGACGCGAAATTCACGCTGAGAATAAAAGGCGAAGAAAAACTGTACTGCATGACTTGCTACAAAGCAAAGCTGAAACCAATGGAAGACAGCGAGGCAAACTTATGATGTGCCCAAAATGCCAAGGAATCGGCTTCAAAAATCTTAAATTCAGACCGAAGGTTAAGAACCCAAAGACTTTCTTCAATAGATTTCAAAGGAAGATTTGCGATATGTGCGGAGGTGACGGGATGCTCTCGCCTTTCCGTTATCCATTAAAGTTTAGAATCCAAGAGTGCCCGAGACAAACTCGCCTAAAGATACCTTTCGATGGTGGAGAAAACGAGGAAAAGTGGATGCGTTGGGGAATGCCTAAAGGGCACATTCCAGATCAGTATGTTGAAACATGCAAAGGTGAAGGAAAAAACCTGCATATTTACAAGCTGGGATTTTATGAGCATTGTAATTTCTGCGAAGAACAAGCAAGGTGTCAGGATACGGCGGCTTGCTGTGCTGAGCAGGCAGAGGCATAAGTCAATAAGAGGAGCTAGTATAATGCCTGAACGATGCGACGAGATTGAAAAAATGAGTTTAATAGAAGCTCTACGCGAACTTCAAAGATTGGAGTTGGAGAGACTCAAGAGATATGATGAATGTAGGAAATTTTATACAAGGTAGGGCGAAAAGAATGACTAAACAGCGTAGACTACCTTTTTGGGAGCAAAGAGGCTGCGTGTTTTCAACATGCCCCGATAAGCGCATAATACGAATGGCTAACGGTCACGGCAAATATCGTTCAATATGCACTTTTCGCGGAACATGCAATCAACAAACAACACCGCCGCCCATAGTCGAGCCTCCAATGATTCAGCCTCTATACACTGGACTGCGAAGGTGAAAACTTTGATCATTAAGGGTGATGTCGTTTTTAAGGTGTGTCCTAGAACGGGGAAGGAAGGCAGACTTTACCGTGACTGTATGAAATCAGCTGATCCCAAAAATTATTGCGAATTCTATAAGTGCTTCGGTTTAGAAGGCTGTCAAATAGTGATAACTTGCAGCTACGACTATGAGCAATACTTGAAAGACATGGGGAAGGAAGCTAATGGCAAAACATCATGAAAAAGAAACCCTTAAAAGTTCCCTCAAGTTTACCATTATGACAGAATGGAGATGAGGGAGTATGAGCAAGACAGAAACGATCAGGGAAACTTGCGAGATGGAGCTTGCAGGAAGAATCGTCATTCCCTACACCCTCAGGCAGGCTCTAAACCTTCTAAACGTGAAAGCCTACTGCCAAGTTGAAAACTACGGCGAAGACAAGATTCTCATAACCATACTCCGCCGATGGGTACCCTCCAAAAAAGGACCAGGCAAGGATGTGGTGAAAACATGAGTCGAGGAATACTGATATTCCTTTACTTAAGTTTCGCTGCCTGCCTTTGTTATGGTTTTACAGGAGTGGTGACGGGAGCGTACATAAAAGATGCGATCATTATGCTACTTGGATGCATATTTTTACTTTTAGCCTTAGTCTTCTGGCTTGCAGCCGACATTTTGGAGATGAAACAACCATGAAAGAGGAAGAACGCATACTCTCAGAAAAAGACGCTGTCCTAACTGAGGATGCCAGTGTTTACGAAGATAGTGTTCAACTTAACTATATCCGTGAGGATGGGCGAGAGCTGTTTGTCGGTCCCCCTAAAGCGATTTGTCCTTCCGTTGAGTTACTAAAAAAAGGAACACGCATACGCATATTTTATGGTGCTAATGAAAAAGTGATAAAAGTAGAACTAGAGTCACAGACGGTAGAAGTACCTTATGAGATAATAGCTAAGGAAAAGGGCAAACTGCGGCTCTACATAAATGATCCTTCAATCCTTAAGCAATTACTGGCTTCTGCATCCCTGCGCGTTGAATTGGAAATGCGCTTTCCGATTCCGATAGAGATTGAGGGCGAGTTCGCTTTAGCCAAGACTGAAGATGGCAAGTATCACTGGTTTTTTGCGCATGATAAGTTTATGCCTGTCTTTGTTGACTTGGCACCTGAATCGCTTACTCCCAAGTTTCTGAAGTTGCTTACAATGATCGAATCAGCGTTGAAGAGGCATTACCATTATGAACGTGTTCAAAGAAGAGAGGAAACCACTGCGCATCGAATGGGGAACTAAAAAAGCGTTTGAGGAACAACAAGAACCGCAAGGCAAGTTTAAAAAATTGATTGAGGAAAAAGCCAAACAGAACATGAGCGACATAGAGCTGATCATAGGGCACCCGATCAGGATCTCGATTCCTCTCGTTTACGAGACCATTGATGAGCTCAAAAAAGAGTTTGAACGGTTGAAGGCAGAAAGTGCATCTCTGAACGAATATCACCAGCTGATAGACGAATGGTTCGGTGTAACGCATGGATAAGCAAGTCTGGCTTGTGTTTGAGGAGTATGCGAGAGCGCGCACGAAAGCTCTGATTGAAAAGGGAGAGTTGCCCTTTATCGTCGGTGGCTTCATAGACGTTGTTGGTGATGCGGAAACAATCAACTGTTCAAAATGTGGCACTCCCGTTTTTCTCCGCCCTTGGCTCGCAGAAATAGCCCGACAATACAAATTAAGAGTTGAATGCTTATGCTGCGCAGATCCCGAAGAAGTTAAAGAACAAGTAACGTTCGACCTCGCAAAAATACAAGAACTCTTAGATGCGTAAGGAGGGAAAAAAACATGAACAAGTATGATGTGTGTGTACTCGTTTTTAGCTTAACCTACATTGTGTCGTGGTTTCTAGTGTTGTTCTACTCAGTGATGCCGCTGTTCAGCGTGAAACTTCAGAACTTGACGTTACTCACTGTCGTTGAAGTGAACTGCTTCTTTTTCTTCGGGGTAATAGTGCTGTTCGCCTGTTTCGTTATGCTAGTAATCACAGTGTTGGAGCACTGAAAATGGTAGAGGCAAAAGATAAACTGTTTAAAGGCGCTCGAGCGCAGGAAACGATTCAGAGAATAAGAAATTGGAGAGTTGCACTTAGAAAACGCATACGCTACTGCCGATACAAGAAACCATGCACAGACAAACACATCAAAAAAACCTACCTGCAAGGCACGTACATGATAAGATGCGAATACTACCCGCAACTATGCAACCAACAAACAACACAACCGCAAAAACTAATTCTCAAGTAGCTATAACGCGGCTATAAAGTGATTACCATGAGAGAGTGTCCCCGCTGCGGCTTTGAAGACCCCGTGATCTGGCACAGCTACAGATGGATAACCGACATGGACCAGTGCCGCATCGAAGACTTCCAGAAAGAAAAACTGTACGAGCAGTGGAAGGATCTCGAGGTCGGCGAAATCGTCTCTGACAAATGCAACTATTACAGGCGCACAGGCGAAAGAAACCACGGCTGCTTCGTTCAACGCTGGCCCAAAGTTTACGGAATAAACTATTACAAGAGCCGATACTTCGAAAGGTTCAAAGCAAAGCGCAGCAGTCCCTATCCAGGGCAGAAACAGCTCGAGGTCGGTCAGTGAATCCTAAAGAGTTGGTTAAGGAGTACTGCATCAAAAGTTTAGTGTGCTGCTTCAGCGGAGGCAAGGACAGTCTTGCCATGACGCATCATTTACATTCTGAATTGCGCAATACGGATGTGAAACTCTATGTCGTTTACGCTGACACGGGAATCATGCTGCCGTGCACGAGACCGTTTGTAGAAGAAACGTGCAAATATTATGGCTGGAACCTGACCGTTGTTGAAGGAAACTTTTTTGAAAAAGCTGAAACGCGCGGTATGCCACGAATGAAACATCGCTGGTGCTGCTACGAATGCAAAATAAAACCAATCGCCACGTTTACTAGAATGTTGCCTCCTCAACGGTGCGAAGCCGTCGGCATCAGAAGAGACGAAAGCCTGAAACGAAGCAAACTCAAGAATGAATTTTACTATCTTCGCCGAGGCGCCGTGTGGAAGTACGCGCCGATCCTTTCATGGACAGAAAAACAAGTTCTCAACTACATCAGAAACAACGAGCTGCCAATGCCTCCTAATTACAAGCTGGGCTTAAAAGAAACGTGCCAATGCGGAGTTTACAGCAGCAAGAAACAAATGCTCATTCTCAAGGCGCAGTATCCTGAACTATGGAACAAAATCGTGCAGCTCGAGGCAAACTTCAGAAAAGGCGGCGCAGCCTTCTACTTCAGAAACAAGCCAGTCTACACCAGAGAAATAGCTGCACAGAAAACCTTAAATGAAAATGAGTAGAACTAGAGCCGAGGTTTAGGTTATGACTGAAGAGGAAGAGAAGCGAGAAGAAGAAAACGAGGATGAGGAAGAGGAAGACGAAGACACTGAGTAGAAACCTTAAACTAAACTAAAAGCCCTCTTTTTTTATTAAGGCGAACCTATGAAGGTACCTTGTAGTAATTGTGGCAAGCTGGTCAACAGAAGACCTTCCCATATCATAAAGTATGTTTACTGTTCCAGAAAGTGTATGTATGAGCACAAACGCAAGATTGGCATGTGGAAAGCTAAGAAGTGTAAAAACTGTGGCGCTCCTATCAGGAAGGGTAGGACGTTCTGTTCACATTCATGCTATTTCAGATGGATGTGGAACAACAAGTGGGCGTACAAGAAAACGAACGAGTATGAACCCGCCAGAAGAAGATTTGTCACCATCGTTCTCAGAGTGCCTCAGACGGGCTTGACACAGTTTGAGATGGGCTTGCGCCGTTATGTGACAGAATTTAACAAAGCTATCGGAGCAGCAGCTGGCACATCAACAATTAACATCATTGGAGAGCGAAGGTTAAAAGCTGAATTTGAAAGTGAAAACTCCTATGCCTGAAACCTGTCAAAACCCTTTTTTTTCTTGCACAAGTCCTGAACCCACAAGAATAGCCGTAGACATTCTCTACAAGGGGCGGCGCCTTCCGATCTGCCACGACTGCTGGCAAAAACTAGCCGACACAGACACTGAGTGGCGCACGCCCGAGCCTCCCCACAGAGCAAGAGTTTACCACTTGTGAACACATTTGGTCTAGCCTAGCGACTTTCACATAGCCAGAGATACTTTACATTCTTCATTGACAGAGTGAATGGTGAAACGTGATGTTTTCTCCGATTGTAAAATATAAATATTCGTAGCCATGAAATAAGTTTACAACAGAAGATAGGAAAAAATTGAAATGTGCAAATTAACGCCTCAAGAGAAGACGATTCTGCTAAACTTGATAAAAAGTGAAAAAGGGCTAGTAGCAACAGAGCTACACATCGATCAGAAAACAATAGACGTTCACCTTCACAGGATAAGGCAAAAGAGAGAAGAGTGCAAAAGGTTTCTAAGCGAGACTGACCAATACAAAAAAGAGCTGTACCCCAAGAGGAAAGGTGAATAAGGGGAGGTGATGCCGTGCAAGCAGTAAAAACTGCCAAAGTGATTGTCGTAGTCGTGAGATGGAATGACGGATACAAGGAACAGTTTGAATGCTCAGATGTTCGTTTTGGAAGTGATCTCTTGTGGATGAAACTTACAAACGAGAAGAATCGACATGTTCCATTAGGACAGGTTCGATGGTTTTCAACTTATCCAGAGAGTCATGAAGAAAACGCGAACGTCTGAGGAAAGGCGAATGAAGTAACATGGGAGGTGAAAGGTGTGGAAGGTTTGGATTGGAAAATTGAGCTTCATCCTACAGGTGACACAATCGAAGACAAAGTAGCTGCATCAAAAGGCAAGAAGCGAGGCTATAAAGTCCAAGCAGAAGGGTATTTAAGTCTGCCTGAAAATAGAGGAGTCATCAACTTCAGGTTTAACCTAAAAGACAGTGAAGTGCAGATTTTGATGGAAAAAGCAAAAGAAGCGATGGAACAAGTATTCGGCAAAGTACAGGAGAAGACGCTTGCGCATGAAGTCAAAGAAGCTCTTACGCATGAAGAATAGTCAAAGAAGAATATGATTTAGCCTAGTGTGACTCTGAAGCGTTTTTGTGGTGCGTATCCGAAGTATGCGGAGCCGACCTCACTGATAGGGTCTGATAATACTCTGGACAGTAGCACTCTTAACCATGAAGGCACGCCGTACAAGGTGAGCCCTGCGCCGATACGGAATGCGTCTCTGCTTCCTGCTAACGCGCCCAAAGCAGCGACTATCGGACCGACAACGGCTACTAACGTGTCGTCTAACGGCGGCAGCTTGTCAGGCAGTATGGGCATGGGTATAAACGGGAACGTTCCACTCCAATAACTCGGGTTTGAGTAGTAAATGGCTTCTAAAATGCCTTTTGCGATGCCGTCAGCCGTTGCACCACCGCCTATTTCAAGTATAGCGTTAACCACTTCTTCAGGCTTTACTTCACAGAGTTTCAGAAAATCCGCCCAAGGGTCTGGCATATTAATCCTCAGTAGAGAATCTGCTTTTCTAGTTAATAAAACCTACCGCGCAAAGTCAGGTGAGTTTAGCTCGGCACTGCGCGCACAGCATCATTTGCACGATTCCTCGGCTCGTAGAGACATCAAAGGGCAGCGTGTCGCCTATTCTCTCGCACAAGTCGCAGGCAGTGTTCAGCAGCTTGTAAGTCTGGCACTTTAGACACTGCTCATAGCTTGTTTCTCCGCATCTGGCACAGGTTAACCGTAAAGCCTTAAAATCCGTCAGCTTGCCCCTGCTTAACTTCTCGCTTCGTCTGTTTTTAAGCGTTTACGCTGAAACTTTAGGAAAGTCTTTAATATCAAATCCGATTATGTCCGTTTAGGTGCGCACGTGGTTCGCGAAAAGTCTGGGCATCATCCCAGTCCCGAGCAGATGCAAAAATTAAAGGAAGCCTACTACAAATACACTGACCCAAACATCCCACAGGAAGAACGCCCAACACAGGAAGACTTAGAGAAAGAGTACGGCATCTCCCAAGCAATACTCAGCTACTGGTTCAACAAATTCGATCAGGAAGGCACGGAAACGGAAGAGGTTCTCGGAAAAGGCGCTTCCGAAAAGCGTACAGACCGCCGCACTCCGCCGCCGGGGAGAGACCGCTTCTCAATTGCCTCGCAAAAAGTAACTGCTGCGGAAGCGATAAAGAGCATCGGCGACTTATCAAGAGAAGCCTATGCAAAAGCAATAAACATCGGCTTTCAAATTGTAAAGAACTACGGAGACCTAGTTGACGTTGCTCTCGCCAAGGGCGCTAAAATAGAAGACTTCGTAGCTGAAGTTTTCAACTGTTACGAGGCTAAGGAACAGCGCGAGAGGTACACACACGACTTAGAATTGGAAAATCTTGAGCTGCGCGAGTTAACCGAGCAGAATTACACTTTCAAGCGCAAATCACAGTGTATACTCGACTTCGCCAAAGAATGCGCAAGTCTCAACAAGGCAGGAGCACGCATAAACATTAAAGCAGCAGCCCGTGCGCTACAACAAGACCTAGATCGCATAGATCAGGAAATAGAAGCGAAAATGGAAATAAAAAACCAAATTGAGATGAAGATGAATGGTTAATTTAACAGAAGAGGATTTAGAACAGATACGCAAGGTTGTCCGTGAAGAATGCCGCCTCGCAATTGCTGATGTCTTGAAGCTGTGCGGAGAAAAACTTGGTAAAATTGCGCAAGAGCAAAGAGGGCAAGAACGATGAGTGATGAGGAAACGGCTACCGTATACGAGGAGTTGAAGAAGAAATATCCAGGCATGACCACTGAAGCTCTAGCAGATATTATGAGGACAGGCGCTGAGAAAGGCTTAATCCAAGTCGGACAAGAACAGGCAGAGAAAACTGGCGAGCCTCAATTCGACATTATTAAGGCTTTAAAAGATAAGGATATGGACTTAGACTCGATCATGCGGTTTATGATTGTAGACCAATGGATGCGAGAACGCTTCAAGGGCAAAGAGATTCCTAAAGAACTTCAGGATATCATTGAAAAGGCGAAGCAAGGCGATAAAGGTGCAGTGGGAGACTTAGATGCGCTGATGGACAGAATGATGAAGTACGAGATGATAGAATCCTTCATGGATGGCAGAAGAGGAAGAAAACAGCAGCCGACAAACGGGGTCGACGTGGAGAAGGTCATCAGGGAGGTTGGCGACAAGATGGCTGAGGCTTTGAAGACGCACAAGCTTGAGGATGAAAAAACTAGAGCTGAAGAACGCGCCAAACTTCTTGAAACTCAGAAGAATGAAGCTGAAAAGAAGCTTGCAGAGCACGTTAAAACAGAACAAGAAGAGCAAAAATTCCAAGAGAGACTGCAAGCGTCAGTTGACCCGTTAAAGAAGGAATACGACAGGCGCATAGCTGAGATTACAAGCCGACTGCAAAATGTTCCTGCCGAGGAGCGCAAAGGGTTAGTCTTCGACTTGGGAGAGATGATCAGCGAGGAACTTGGAAAGGACATCAAAGAGCGCATCGTAGAGGGACTCAAGGATGCTTTCGGCGGAGGCGGGTCGCCGCCAGTTGACAGCAAGGGTAATGTGGACTGGTACAAACTCGGCGAAAGAGGCTTAAAGACGCTGGAAAAATTCATAGAGAAACTTCCAACACAAGCACCAGCAAAACGTGAAGTCAAAGAGTTACCAAAACTCCCTCCCAGAACTTCGATAGAAGCCACCGCACCCGCAGAAACAGCATCTACGTCAGAGAAATCAATAATAAAGGAGAAGCCTAAAGAAACCGTTAAGTCGGAGACAAGCACAAATGAGTCAGCCGTCGCCAGCGAAAGTGGCGAGAAGTCTTGAACAACTCATCAACACGCGCAAGCCAAACGCTTTGGTTGAGCGTTTCATAAGGTGGGCGCTGACCAACTACGTAACTGCAGAGAACATGGAGACAGCGATACAACAAAACGTGGACATACTGCAGATCAGCCTGAACCATTTTCATTTAGGGCATCCTCTGGTCAGCCCGCTTTTTAAGTTGGCACTTCAGCTTTTCTGGACAGAATTCGTAGACTTGTATATAGCAGACGCCACTAAAATATTCAGTATGCTCAGTGAAATACCAGACGTTAAACCCATAATCGACACGGAGAGAGGCAGAGAATACCTGAACGCTTGCTGCCGCTCAACTTACGATTCACTGTACACTTTCGTTTGGGGCGACTTTGGAACAGAAGGCGAACAAACTGAAACTTAAAGTCGGACCGTTCGAATTAGGCTTGTGCCGCTATGAAAAATGCCTCTACTACATGAACTGTCCACACCCAAAAACTGGATTGCACTGCGCCTTCGGACATCCTGCATGCAGGCTCGGCAAGTTTGACATGTTCATAACCATGCAACTCGCAAGCTTCAGCCTTTCCATCATCCGCTCTTATAAAAGCTTGCAGTGCACGCTCTGGGGACATCAGCCCTACATAGTGCCCGCGCCTGAAAGGGTGAAAAAGAAAATTTTAGCCTGCCGAAGATGCGGAAAAAGACTTAAATCTTAAAAAAGCAACATAGTTTTAAGGGATAAACATGGGCGGAGAACATTTTTCATCAGCTACAGGCAAAGACCTCGATAAAGAGAAAGATGCGTACGTGCGCTTCAGATGGGAAACAAAGAAGGGCGAGAAAAGACCGAAACAAACCATACTCGAAAGAGAGAAGATTCAGGAGAATAAGGATCTATCAGATTGGATTGAACAAAATTACCTGAAGCATCCAGAAAGATGCGTATGCTGCCTGAAAAAAGAAGCGTTTCCTCTGCTAAGGTTCGAAGTTTACAACTGGAAACGACCAAAAAGCGAAGAGGGCTTCTTCGCTCACTATGAATGCTTGCAGACAGCATGGTCAAAATTGTGGGCGACATGTGAAGGCTTACGCCTCCGCAACAGTGTACTGCTTCGGCGAACTGGTCGGCGACGAAATATAACGCAAATCATCGGCGACGAGGTTTAAGAGTGTGTAGCCTGCGCAAGGGCATATCCGCCTCGTATCGGTCTATCAAAGTCCTGGCAGGATGGCAGTACAGGAAAAGTCACGTGATCAACGGTTCAAGCGGCGCTGGAACGGGCTACCAAGTGAAGATAACCGTGCATTATGGAAGCGGCGTCGATAGCGCATCAGACGTTTATCTTAACAGTCACTGCAGAACAGACTTCGGCGACGTCAGATGGGCGCAGGGTTCAGCGTTGCTGAGCTATTGGATGGTCAGCTTAGCCGCTGGCGACAACGCAGTCTTCTACGTCAACGTCCTCGGTGATTTAGGCCAGAACCAAACCGTCAGCATCTACTACGGAAACAGCAACGTCGTCACGACGAGCAGCATCACCGCCACAATGATAGACTCGAACGATTTTGAAAGCGACGCTGTTGGAAGCGTGCCTGCCTCGTGGACTGAGGATTACCCGTCACTGTTCAACATAAGAGTGAAGAACACGTCCTGGTACATCGAGTCGGGCAGCCAAGGCGCTTCTGTAAACGCTGTCGGAGGCGGTGGCGGCTTCCTCGTGCACAGGCCACTCACAACGATCAACGTTGATAACACGAGAGCAATAGATTTTTGGTTGAAAACAAGCGCAAACGCTTCCTCTCATCAGATTCACATACAGGACAGCGGAAACGACAAATTCATAATGAACACGTCCTACTCGCCTCTGCAGTTTCAGTACCACAACGGCTCGGCTTGGACGGCAATTCAGAACATCAGCATAAACACGTGGTATCACATAGTGATCTATAACATCAGCTTCTCGAACCGCACGTTCTGCTTGGACGTGAACGACGTTAACCAAGTCTTGAACGGCACGCTCTATGCTGCGGCAACTCAGCTCAACAGGTTCGCTTTCCGGTCAGCGGGAACGGGTCAGCCGGAGTACGCCTTCGACGATTTTCTCGTGAGGAAACGAATTCCGATCGAGCCCACGAACGGCGCTTGGGGAACCGAGCAGAGGTACTAGAATTGAGCAGGCGCGTCGGGCTGAGAACGATTCCGGGCATAGCTGTGAAGAGCGGCTGCCCAGCCGCGGGCGTCGAGCAGTTCGTCAACGACCACTTTCAAACGGGCGACTTCACGGGCTACACGCAAGTGAACATGGTGATTGATAACGGCTCCTGCGGAATGAGTCCCTTCATAGGAAGCTATGATGCTGAGCAGGCAGGCAGCAACAAGAGCGTGTCGTTACAGCAGAACCTCGCTAATCCCGTAAGTGCCATTTGCTTGACGGCAGGCTCCGTGTTTCAAATAACAACTGCAGACCTGGCTAGGCAAAAACCCAACCTTCCTCGTTGAGCTTAACTGCCTATCCTTTGACAAATGCGCATTCGCAAGCAAGAGCAGCGACTTCCGCAACTGCCAGCACATAGTGTTAAGATTTGATGAAGTGAAGGAGGACAACCACGATGGAACGCTTACGGTTAGCATGGCACCAATTTTGTTCTGCAAGCGCGCGCACCCAGGGGAAGCTATTTTAGAGCCTGAAGAAGATACGTGGTTCAATGTTGAAGATGCAGGTCTAGTCCTTATGGCAAAACGAATAACTGAATCAATGAACACTCCCGCATTGAAAATGCAAATCCAAGCGCTCAAAGCGCAGCATCCGACACTGATAAACGAAATTAAAAGAGCTATCGATCTAAACCCTGATGTGTTCGGCTTATTGTCACCGCAAATGGCATTTCTCACGCAGATGATCTTAAATCCCAGTCCTGAAGAAATGTGGGAAAATCTCACAGATGGCAATGACTACTACTAAAAGCATAAATGCTCAAGCAACGATGAATCTTTAGGAGAGAAAAAACTTGTCTGCACCTGGACCGCTGCCTGAAGCGATAGAGCAGATTTTGTTCTGGCTCGGAATAATCGGCGAGGTACTCATTATCGGCGCAGAAGTCTACGTCGCTTGGACACATGGCTGGATAAAACTGCCATTCTAACTACAATTCAATCAAAGTGAAAAACTATGAGAATCGCTCTTGTTAATATTGAACCTAAGATTGAGAATACCGCTTACATGCAAATTGCGAGATTTCACAAGGATAGAGGTGATTCTGTTGAATGGTACAGTCCTTTATACCACAAGGAATACGAGAAGATTTATTGTTCAAGTCTTTTTACATTCACAAACAAAAAATTCGTCACTTTAAACATGACTTGTGGCGGAACAGGGTTTAACATTCTCTCTAAGTTACCTGAAGAAATTGAAGCCTGCGATCTTGATTATTCAATCTATCCAAAATGCAAAACGAGCTACCTGTGGTTTAGTCGCGGTTGCTATCGAACTTGTCCATTCTGTGTAGTGCCGACAAAAGAGGGCATGATCCACTCGGTAGAACCAAAAAATCTCAATCCTGATGGACAGTATATCAGTATAATGGATAATTCGCCTACTGCAAATCCAAAATTTTTTAACATGATTGAGTACCTACGCAAATTAGGGCAACCTATTGATTTTCAGTCAGGAATAGATGTCAGAATTTTCACTGATGAGATTGGTGAAGCTCTAGCAACTCTTCGCTATTGGAATTATTTTCATACCGCATGGGATAACCCACGAGAAAACTTAATTCCAAAATTACTTCATCTAGCTCGCTTTATTGCAAAATCAAGAATCATGGTTTATACTTTAATCGGTTTTTGGACTACGCCACAAGAGGATCTTTACCGAGTTACTACACTTCGCCAAAATGGTTTCTCGCCATGGATAATGCCGTACAACAAAAAAGATCCCTATCAACGTGCTTTTGAACGCTGGTGTAATCGTCATGCAGGATGTAAATGGGAAGACTATGCTTGCGGTTCATGGATAAGTAAGAAGTGATGTTATGAAGATTGAAACAGCTTTGGATATGGATAAGCGCACGGCTGTCGTGAGCATTCACACTGACACTAAGATTTTCAGGATGAAGTATGACATCGACAAGGTTGTGAGTCAACTTGACACTTTAACGTCGAACTGGTTCATGCAGAAAACGCTTGAACTGATAGGCTTCCACGTTGAAGTTGAAAGAATAGAAGTTAAGGCTTCTGAACAACAATCTCCGTAAGCTGCCTGCTTGACTCAAGGGCGCAATAGACTTTTCCCGCTGCACTGCTGAGCATGATTAACGCTCCGAAAATCCAATGGTGCGGATGAGCTGGAAGATCAGGCATGCGCACGCCCGTGAGCGCGCCGTGCTTGCCAGGCTCTTTACCCCACGTTGAAATAACCTCTGGAAAGTCAGGCGCGTCATCGCAGAAAATGGCTAAGCCGATTCGGTACAACTCGCTGAAGATGTCGCTCGGCTCAGCCTCTACGTCGTCAGTATCGCTTCTTTGTCCACACATACCCTGCTACTCCGATGAATACAAGCGCAACTATGAACCCGCCGCAGAGAATGGCTCCTGCGTTATTGTACATGTCCTCAAAAGACTTTTGCACCTGTTCAATCGTGTCGCTCATGCTGGTTTCGCCTTTGGCAAATACGCGCCCGTAAGCAAGCCAAGTCCGAACATTAGTACTGCTCCCGCAGAGCCTACGCCAACGATAGCCCATTCCACTGCGCCTTGTCCTCCCCAGCCTAGCCAACCGTAAATGTCAGGGTTTGCGCGCAAGTTCTGAAGAAGAATGACAAGGTCTGAACTGTCGACTTTTCCGTCGCCGTTCAGGTCACAAGTTCCATAGCCGTCCCACCAATCAGGATAACTTCGAGTCTGGTAAACTTGCAGGAACAACGCCACATCGCTGTTGTCGATCTTGCCGTCTCCATTGATGTCGCCCATCAGCTGATACTGCGCTCTCTTGCCAGGCGCAAAAAGGTCGACTAAGAACAAAAGGTCAGTTCCCAAGTTTTCACCACTTAGAAATGTGAAAGAGCTAGCCTATAAAGCCTTACCTAACTGAAAAGGCTCACAACATAATCGCGGTTCTGTTTAGTGGCGACAAGGTAAAAATCAGCGTTAGGCCACGTGTCCAAATTGCTAGTGTAATAATCCATGTAGTAAGTGCACCTGTTCTGATAATCCGTCACCGCTTTAGCCACGGCATCCTGAACGCTTGAGCCGCTGTTCAAAGCAGACACAAGCGACTTGTAAAACGTGAGCGTGTAGTCAAACCAATCACTCATGTAATCATGCTCAGCCTCTGGAAAAGCAGCGTTCATGTCCGCCTGCGAACCCACATACGCTGCAGCTCCTGCCTGCACGGCTGCTGGACCGAGCTGCTGCGCGCTAAGACAGGCGGGCAACGCAACTAGAATGTGCGTCTTCGCCTCACCCGCAGTTGGAACGTTAATGATCCCGCCTTCAACGTCAAAGTAGTCCTCGCCCAGTAGCACATCAGGTCCAGCGTGTCCCATGTAACAGATGAGCAATGCGTCAGGCTCGTTGGCAACCACGTAAGCAAAAATGTCGTTTACATTCTGCGGTCCGCTGAGGCGCACCACTTCCCAGCCGTACCCGCTGAGAATCGTTTCAAGCTGATCCGCCATCGCATACGTAAGCTCCGTCGGAGGCCACAAAAACGGGGAGGCGATAATCGCCTTCAAAACGTTCGCCTAAAGCGCAGCCTTTTGCAGTTGCGCGTTTACAGTTACTGCATCCTGTGTGATAGGCACTGAAACGCTGAAAGGTCTGTACTGAACCGCCCGCACTTTAACCGTGTAAGTCGTACCCTTGTTAACTCCGAAGCTGCAAGTTCCATCAAGTCCAGTCGTCAAAACCATTCCGTCAACTTCCGTGTGCACGTACGGCAGCGGCGCACCCGACGCGGCATCAGTCACTTTAACAACAAGCGTAGCCATTAACTGCCCTCCTTAATCCAGCCTAGCTTCTTCAATTGAGTGCCGCACCATTGGAGAAAGGGAGGCGAGCCAAACACAACGATGGGACCGAGGCACAGAGAAGCCAGAGTGAACGCTACTGGAAGTGCCGCTGATGCAAAAGCTGAAGCTGAAGCCGCAAAATCTTGCCAGAAGTCACCAGCCAAACTTAAACACCTCAGTAAAGCATTTAAGCAGTTTCGGGTATAATAGCGTTTAGATGAGTTAAGGTGATTAAATTTGTTTGAAATATTTGATAAACACCTAGCCGACCTCGAAGGAGCTATGAAACTTCCAAAGGGCATAACAAGCCGACAGCTGATTCCTGAAATAATCGCTCGCGCCCTAGAAATTCCCGTCGAATTGCTCGCAACCGACGTGACAGGCTCAAAAATAGCCGAGTTCATAGGCGGCGCACTACTCGCTGGTCTTCCAGGCGCAGTCGGTCCGCACCTCCCAGGCAAGTGGACAGAAAGAGACACAGAGGACATTTACGCCATCGGCAAGCAATGGCTCCTTCAAGCGACAGACCCGTCATCCGACGACCTCGTAAAAATCGCCAACGCCATCCAAAACCTACGCTTAGGCTTCACATTCGGAGACTGGAACAGAATACGCTTAGCCTTCGGCGCAAAGTCACTTCCTGAAATCTCAAGCGACATCGCAAGAGTAACAAGCGCATGGGCAGCAGCCTTCGGATTGCCATCTTTTGGCGCACCCTCTCCAGGAACGCCTCCTCCAACTCCCGGCGGAATTCCTCCACTCTACCGAGAAACCTTATCAGGACCAACCACAGCCGCAGCGGCACCCGCACCATCAACAACTCCTACAGGCGCACCAGGCAGATTCCGCTTCACACTGGACCACGGGCAGCCCGCAGTCGCACCAGCAGCACCGCGCTTCCGCATAACACTGAACTAAAAAACTCTGTCTCTTTGCTCTAAGGCGGCATAGGCGGCGCAGGCGTCCCGCACTTGGGACACTTGTCTAAGTTAGCTTCATAGTTAGTTCCACATTTTTTGCACGTTATCCCGCCGCTTTTCAATGTTTCCCGTATCAGGCGTAGCCTTTGCGGTTCAGCCGTGCCACGAACATGATAGCCATCAACCTTCCTAACCCATAATAGCTGATCGCCGTCCTTAACGTTTAAGTCGCGCCGAACCTCAGCTGGAACCTGAGTTTTGCCATCGTCAAAAATCTTAGAAGTGACAAAAAATTCTGTACGCCTGTTCTCCAAAGACAAGATCCTCCGAGACAGTCCGTAATGGTACGGAACATCTTATAAGCTTTTTGAAACAAGCCTTTCGCCGAAGGGATTAACATGAGTGGTCTTGGAGCAGGAATGTTAGATATTCCTGACTGGCTTGCAGGTCAATTCGAATCACTCGGCGCATTGGCGCAGTCTAAAACGGTTGCTTGGAACCCAGCGGCAAACGCGTGGCGAATGCTCAGGGCAGAAGACGTTGGCATAGCAGAACACACAATGGGCTTCGCAGTCACGCCTGGC
>Ga0187771_10001344_pt1 | contig 16303 bp, 16 predicted proteins | sample 0116_SJ02_MP15_1_FD_133139 | JGI IMG/M metagenome (GOLD analysis project Ga0187771, IMG submission 133139) | Tropical peat soil microbial communities from peatlands in Department of Meta, Colombia - 0116_SJ02_MP15_10_MG | ecosystem: Environmental > Terrestrial > Soil > Wetlands > Peat | place...
AAAAATAGAACTTATTAAAACCAAGGAAAAAAGGAAGCTGCCAGTCCCACGTTCTGGCATTCGTCCCCTTCTCCAGCAGTACATCTGCGTCGTTGATTGCTCCAGCCCCCCATGTGAAAATTGCGTTACCGAAATAGTATGGATCCTGGAAGTACGGATCCAATTCGGTCGTCACGAGGAGGTTATTGTAAAGCCATACGTAATCGTTTTTTGTCCATATTCCCGGTCTGAAGCTCCTTCCACCATAATATTGTGATGCACGCGCGAAAAGAAAATCGGCTGTAATAGTCTTGAATTCCAGAGCGAGAAGATTTACTACGGGTGGAGGCAGAATCAATCCACGAGCCTGTGCCTCTTTTACGGGATAGCGTACTTTTTCAAATGATGGGAAAACCAGCGCATACCCTGCAATAAGGACCATAAGGATCACAAGCAGTCGTTTGATTCTCACGGGAATTCTCTCCGCTCCATGATAAGAGCACCTGCCGATACGATAATAGCTGTATAGAGCAGCCAGTAAGCAGATGTCCAAACGAGATACTCCGCTGAAACTGAAAGGCCGTTCGCTGCCTGGACTTTCAAGTCTAGAGCTGAAAGGTTTGGGAAAATGTAATAGACAAATTTTATAACAGCAGACATGAGCGGCGATATATTCACACCCTCCATCTTCATATCAAGAAATCCTTTCACCACTTCATTGGTAGATCCGATAATGTAAACTGCGATCGTTAATATAAGGGTAATGAATGAAGTTGACGTTATGGACGACCAGAATATTATCACTCCTGCAATGAGCATCAGTTTCATGGCTATAAAAATAAGTGCGATAAAGTAGATGTCCCAGCTGAATATAGCCTGTGGATTATGATAATTTAGTCCAGCGAGTAATACAGGCAGTGATGAGACAATGCCGAGAAACACAATCGAGGCAATTATGAGTAAACAAAGGCCAAGAAATTTCCCGACGATATATTCTGCACGGGATATAGGCCTTGAAATAACCATATAGATGGTCCTCTTGTCGATGTCCTTTGCCACAAGGTTTGTCCCGATGAAAATTACCATGAGAAGCCCCGAGAAGGTAATCGTCGTTAAACTCAAGCTCGCTGCCACCCTGACAATATCACGCATGAAAAGACTCGTAAGGATAACTGTGAGTGCGAATGCAAGCAATGCCATGATAAAAATACCGAACAATGCCCGGTTTCGTATGCCTTCTTTAAATGTTATATTAGCGAGGCTGATAATGCCATTCACTCCCGTAGTCCTCCTGATTTATTTACTTCCTCGAAGAAAACCTCTTCCAACGTCTTGCCGGCTGGTAGATCTTTTCTTACATGAATTGAACGGACAAGACTGCCATTAATGAGAATAGCGGCTCGGTCGCACAAACGTTCTATATCGTGAAGAATATGTGAACTGAAAAATACCGTTTTCCCCTCTTCTTTTAATTGCAAAATCAGATCAAAGACTTTTTTTCTTCCCATAGGGTCGAGACCACTCATGGGCTCATCAAGAATCAATAGTTTGGGATCGTGAATAAGCGCTAACGCCAATCCTGCTCTCTGTATCATCCCTTTCGAATATGACCTGAGCGGCCTGTTCATGGCATCGGTAAGATCAAACATCTTAAATAATACAGCGCTACGCTGAAGAATAGTTTCATCGTTGAGATCGCAGCTTTTTCCCCCGAACCAAAGGAGTTCTTTTGCTGAGAGATGATCATAGAAGTAAGGGTTTTCGGGCAGATAGCCTATCATCCGGCGGACATTCTTATCAGATGCAGCCTTACCATCAATGGAGAGTCTGCCAGACGTAGGACGAATCAGGTGAAGAAGAAGCTTTATCGTCGTGCTCTTCCCTGCCCCGTTTGGTCCCAGGAAGCCGAAAATTTCACCTTCCTGTACTTGGAGAGTAAGAGAGTTTAAGGCGCAGACTTTTTTCTTCGTAAGATCCTTCTTAAATACCTTGGTCAAGGAATCCATGTCAATAAGGGTCATTGTCTATCCTTCCAGTATTGCCAGAGCCTTCTCTAAGACCTCTTCTACGGAGATTCGTTTCATGCACTCAGCATTCATTTTGCACTTAGGCGTATAGCCGAATTTGGTACACGGACTGCAAGGCAAATGTTTATTAATAACGACATGCGCAGGACCACGGGGCGCCCACTTTTTTTCGATCCCTGGTCCGAAAAGCGATAAAGTCTTGACTCCCAGTCCGAAACCGATGTGCAAGATACCGGAATCTCCGGTTATAAGCAAAACCGATTCTTTGAGCACCGCGGCTGTTTCTACGAGAGAGAGGTAGCCACACAGGTCTATGACATTCTCCCCGCCTGAAGCAATCTCCGAGCCAGCTTCGCGGTCGTTCACGTCTCCAATGATGACCGTTGCAAAACCTCGCTTTTCAAGTGCCCTGGCCATCAAGTGAAATTTGCTGCTCCCCCACTTCCGTTCCGGAATGCTGCCGCCTGGAAATATTGCAACGATCCGCCGCGTCGCAATCACTTTCAGCAGATCTCGAACCTTTCTCGTCACGTCTGCAGGAACGACGAGAAAAGGCTCGCCAAAATCAATTGATATGTTCCCGATGAGAGGTTCCACAAGGTGGATAAAGCTATCGGCTTCATAGTCATCGTGAAAGTATGCGACCGCATGCGTAAAGAATTTGCCGCGCTCGTTTGTCGCAAACCCCACTGATAGCGGCGTATGCGTCATCTTTGCCACAATGGCAGAGAGTCGGTGCCATTGTTCCGTATCAATAACGACATCATAATTGCTCCGAATGGCCGCAAAAAGTTCTACTGGCTTGTCGTAATGCCATATCCGTCCAACATCGGGGCTTAAGGAAAAGACCGAACTGTTTCTTTTTTCAGCGAGAACGTTTACAACCGCATTGGGATATACTTGCTTTAGCGCTCTAATAGCCTCTATTAAGAGAACAGCATCTCCGATTCCTCCTGGTCGGATGAAGAGAACCTGTTTAATATCCGGAGGAACATTACTGGAGTTCCTTGTTGGTAGGAATAAACCAGCCGCGAGTTTACCAATAATCCTGTCGAGGTATTTCAATAAAACAATCCTGGTAGGTCGCACTATTTATACTCCACCTGTCCAATCAACAAATTAATAAAATTTACTTTTTCCATAGTTACCTGTGAAATAATCGAAATAGCCCAAAATGGCCCCCTTAACCGCTTGTCTATTGCCCTTGATGCATTGAATAACCATCCATGCGGGGATTGCTAATAGGAATTGGAAGATAAAAAAAAGTGTTTTTTTAATGCCGGATAGTTGTTCACTGAAAAATAGCATTCTATTCCGGTGGAAATAATACTGATTCCTGGATGAATACAAACCTCCAATCGTTGCGCTGACCTTATGATATATCACCGCATTACAGTTAACAATAATTTTATATCCCGCTGCTTTGACTCTGCGAGAGAATTCGATATCTTCTACATTTAAAAAATATCTTTCATCGAAGTATCCCACTTTCTGGAAAACATGCACAGGAATGAGCATGAGGCAGCCTGTTATGAAATCCGATTCGCGCTGATCAGCGCAATCATTGACACGGTGGTAAAAAGCACCTCGTCGCGAATCGATATGGCCGCCACTAAACCAGACCTTGCCCTGATTAGGATAGCATCTGATGAGGCCGCCTATAATTCCCGCATCCGGTACTGATAATGCGGTCTTCATCAGGCTTTGCAGAAAATCATCTTTTGCAAGTGTATCATTATTGAGCAGGAGGATATAATCTGCATTGTTAAATATTGCGAACCGTATGCCTATATTACTTGCAGTTCCAAATCCTAGATTCGAATTAAGAGAGATGATTGTCAAAGAATGCCTTTGAATTGTATAGGTATCCGCATGTGTAACTATAATATCGTATTTAACTTTGTTTTCAAGGGCCCATCCCTCAATGTTCTGAAGCGAACCGTCACTAGAAGCATTATCCAATATAACTATATTTATATCTTTCTGCAACTTATCAAAGAGGGATTTCAGGCACTCGATAGTATCCCGGAAGCCGTTCCAGTTTACAAGAATCGCAAATATTCGTTTGTGATCAGTCATTGCAGTTTCACAGTTACGATGTGATATCAGATTACTCCTCCACGTAGATACAGCCATGGTAGTCTCTGATTTGCTTCTTAATTACATTTATCTTTGCTGCCAGTTTTTTTGGTAAAATCTTTTCAATGAGGCCAAGGGCTATGACTGTAATTATTTTTAGGCGACCTAGAATTACAATCCTGCCTATCTCAAATTGAGAGTAAAGTCCCTTATGCTTTTTCCAAATATGCATCATTGTTCTTCTGTATAGCCAAGTAGTGTACACATTGCGACTTTGATATTGTTGCCTATAGTAGAACAGTGGCTCGGGAAGTAGCGATCCGAACAAGCCATTTTCCGCAAAAGTAAGCCAAAGGTCATAATCTTCCAAACAAAGTAAATTTGTATCAAACTCACCGCTCTGTCTGTATGCCTCACTTCTCACAAGAGCGGTCCCGAAGATGTAGTTAGAGACTTTCAATGTATCAATACTGTAAGGTCTGCTGAGTATTTTCCCCTTTTTGACTCCAAACATATACGCATGTGTGTAGACAAAGGCTACATCGTGACTCTGTTCGAGAATGGTGACTGTTTTTTCAACAAACCTCGGATGCAATTTATCATCAGCGCTTAGTATTGTCGTGTACTTGCCTTTAGCTAATTCTATTCCACGGTTAAATGTATTAGACGCACCGCTGTTCTTCTGATTGATTAGCATGACTGGGTATTTTGAGGCGACTTCAACTGTGTCGTCGGTAGAGCCATCATTTATGACTATGATTTCTATGGGGCTATACGTCTGTGCCATTGCGCTTTCTATCGCTGCTGCCAAATACCGTCCGTAATTGTAACACGGGATGACGATACTCACTAAAGGTTTCATAAAGGTGCTAACCCTGCCTTCCTTCTGAACGGAATGAAGCCCGAGGACCTGTATGCAAGGTATCCCATCATGAGCATTCCATAACATTCCGAGAAGTCAGTTATCGTGGCGCAGGCAATTGCGCTGTATCTCGGTATGAAGATTGCGTTCAAGCCAAGATTAATAGTTACACCCGAGATCGACACGAATAAAATGTCCCTTTGCTTATTCTTAGCTATAACAATATTCGCAAAAATGCTGTTTATAAAACTGAAAAGAATTGCAGGGCTAAGGATTCTCAGGAGAAGTATGGTCTCATGATAGTTCTTACCGACAGTCCACTCTATCAACTGAGGTGCAAGTGAAAAAGTCCCGATCGAAGCTACGGCTCCAGTCAACAAAAGCCAATTAAAGCTCTTCCCAGCTATTGCCTGTAATTGTCCAGGATCTTCGTGAGCACGACTCAGAAGAGGGAACACAGCCGTCATGATGATTATTGGAACCATAAGTGATGATTCAAAGAATTTATATGCGATAGCATAAAGCCCTACATCACTTTCTGTCTTCATGAATGACAGCAACAGGCTATCGCCGCGGAAATGAACCTGGCTCAACAGATTGATCAAGGCTAACGGGGCCGTATTCCGCAGTAGACCTCCGATCAGAGCCATATTCAGATTCCACCGAACACGTTCAATCCGACGGGCATAGTAGAGGGCTACACATAAGGAGAGCAAGGAAGAGAAAACGCCTGCTTCAATAAAATAATACAGTACGTGCGTATCTCCCGCAAAAAAAAGACAGATAAGGCCTATCAAGGATATCAGGATAATCTGGCCGCAAATGTCCGAAAGTACCATATAGCGAAGCTTCAAGGTTGACTGAAAGATAGTGTTCGGTGCCGATATTACAGAGAGGAAAAAAGCGCCGATTGACGCAAGAAGGACACCTCTCTTAACGACGGGGCTATAGTGAGAATAGGTAAGTAGTACTGCGAAAAGCGCAATGACAATGCAGCTAAGCACCACCTTAATCCAGAAGAGATTGCCGGTAATGGTTCCAAGCGAACCAGCATCCTGCGATGCATTTCTGACTGCAATGGTCTGCAGGCCAAGATCATTGAGTACAGTGATAAACGACAGGTTCACTAGAATAATCGAATAATAGCCAAAATAAACAGGACCAAGCTCCCTTGCAATGAGCGCAGTCGAACCAATGACTGCAAGGATCGACACAACCTTGCCAGTGATCTGTACCGTTATGTTTTGGGTGAAGGGGTGCACCATTTAGAATCTTTTTTCGGTTTGATCAGATTCAAATTCATGACAGAACAGGCAGGCGCCGCTAAATACGCCTTTTTGGTGGTCTTCTCGTAATTGGCTCATTGCATCACCATTATATATTTCTTGCAAAGAGTTTTGGGTAACATTTCCGACTAGCAAAGAACCGCTGTAATCTGCACAGCACGGTACAACGCGGCCATCGCTCAATACGACAAGATGTGATCGTACAAGTTCCTTACAGGGAGTGCTGCGATGGGCGGGTTCAAAGTTTATGCGCGGTTGGAACCGCACCATGTCTACCAGCGGTTGCCATTTCCGGCGGAACAGCTCGATTTCGGCCTCATTCTCCTCGCCGACCGTGCATACGATACAAGTCGACGTTCTATCCCCAAATTTCTTATTAATTTCAAGGAAGTCTGTGATATTTTGAAGCACACCATCGATCGAGGTATTTCGAATTTTTTTGTAGGTATTATCCAGCCCGTCGACAGAAAACTCAATGTTCGACAGGCCTGCGGAAAGTAGTTCTTTGGACAGGTCTTTTGTCAGCAACGTCGCATTCGTAGCGAATATCGTATCAAGGTTCTTCTGTTCGCAGAAAGCTATCATATCAGTAATCTGCGGATGCAGAAGGGGTTCCCCCCAGTTGTTCAGACCCACTGACAAGATGGTGTCACAGCGGTTCAGCACATCCTTGAACATGTCAAGTGGTAGCACCCTCTGTACTCTAGTAAACTTTTGGGGAATTGATACGGGACACATGACACATTTAAGATTGCACAGGGATGTAGTTTCAAAATGGACCGTTCGACAAGCATGGGCGCTCCAGGCATCGCGAATAAATGCTTCACAACGCTTGTAAGTCCGTTTTGAAACGATCTTCCTCATCTTTTTCATTATCGCATCAGTCTTCATTGGACATGCTCCCGATCATGCTATGCGGCATGCACAGTAAATCTCCGCGCATAGCGATGGATGGTCGTTCCCAAGTTGATACAATGCATCGCAATATGCCTCTGTAAGGCCGTTCATTAGCGAATTTGGAAATGGCTTCAACAAAATGCCACCAGAGCTAGAAATGTGATATCCAGCTGAGGCGACTTCATTCTGCAAATCAATGAGGCCATAATATCTACGATGACCAACCTTATGATCCAGTTCGCCGAGCTCGTGACAATCCTTGATCATGCCCATGTAAACGCCGACCTGTCGATGTAGTGAATTTGCATTAGGCACAATTACTATGAGAATACCGTCAGGCTTCAACCATCGTTTGATACGGTCAAGTATGGCGCGCGGGTCATGGACGTGTTCGAGGATACCCGAAGCCAGCACCAAGTCGAATTGCTCATCAAGAGCAACTTCTTCTATCAACGCATGCAGAAAAGTAACTGGATATCCTGATAGGTTCTTCTTTGCCTGGTCCAGATACTCAGATGAGGCCTCGGTTATCGCGATCGTATCAAACTGCTCCGCAAGCAGGGCAGAAAGCTCTCCTTCGCCGGCACCGAGGTCGAGCAATGACCCCCGTTGAGTGTAAAGCTCACGTATTTTTAAAGCTCGATACTTCGTCAAACGGCCGTTAAAACCGTCGGTATACCGATGGATCCGTGAGATCGCATGGAGATGTTGCTTTTCTTTGTTCAGGTCCATAGGGATCTCCACAAATAGGTCCGTACTCCACACCGTCTTCCCGCCATCAGGTCTAGCTCGCTGTCGCCGATAAAGACTAGGTCCGTCGACTGGACCCGAAAATGTTCGATGATCTTTATCAGACCCTTTGGCGATGGTTTAGGATCGTCCAGTATATCTTCTCGTCCAATGATGACAGTAGGATGGATATCCAATCTGGAGAGCACGGATTCAATGGCCGATCTCGTATTCCCAGAAAAGATGGCAAGGCTCTGGCTAGTCGCCATATGATCTTTAAGAAAGGACACAACGGGCGTAACAATCTTTCCCGTATATCCACGGATCTCATGGTTTGCTACCGTCGCGATGACCTTGGAGAAGAGTGCGAAATCTAGTTTTTTTATTCGGCGCAAGCCGGCATCGATCGGACTAAACGGTTCATCGATGGACAACGTTCTGCGCACGATATCGCGCAACTTTTCTCGGAGACCCTCCCAGTCAGTATTGAGATACACAATGGTACCATCGAAGTCGAATATTACGATCCTTCTCCTTAGGTCATCGATCATAGCTAATACTACGCCAGCCCCCTTCCTTGATCAAAATCGGAGGTTTATCCACAAGCCTAATCCAGTAATAATCTTTCGGAAGCGCATCGTACCGAGGTAACGCTTTGAGCTTCGTTCCCAGCCCTAATTTGACATAATAATACGGCATATTGCTCCCCAGATGGGCAAAAAAATAAGACGTCGTGAAAAATCTGCCGGCATTTATCTCGGTTACGCAGGGAACCCCATCCCGGTTCTCTTTCATATCTACACAAAAAACCCCAGTAGCATGCGCATCAATCGACCGGATGGCCTTCGTCGCAACATCATTAACCTTCTTATTATGAACGGTTCTGGCAACAGAAGGAGATGACGATTGGCCGCTGGGAAAAAGATTTCCAAATAAATATTCCATTCGCTCACGCGCTTGCGAGGTGACGATCTCGCCGTTATACCAGAGGCTTTGAAAAGCGTATTCTTTGCCAGGCAGGAATTCCGAGATCATGAAATCCTTAGATTCGAGACGTTTTGTGCTTCGCCAGTAATGGATCCACTCCTTGGCCTGCCGGAAACTCCTGACAGGCAGTGCCGCCTTTGAACCTGCTCCCTTGATTGCCCTCAGCCAAACCACATCACTTTTCGAACGCTTACAAATCGAGACCATATCGTCCTTCAGATCATTCATGTTCTTAACCTGTATGGCAAGGGGGACCGGGATACCTTTTCTTTTGAGGACGCTATTGGTAAACATCTTGTCTCTGCAGATGCTTATCGTCTCCTTTGACGGCAGTAAGAAACGCGCTTGCAGGGACTCCCGGGCCTCCGACAATTTTTCCACTTCCATGTCGGGCTGGGCATGGATAAAGTCGATTTTTTCGCTGATGATGATCTTATTGATCTCGTCTATGTAGTTCGGCTCGATAGAATATGGAACGATATACCGGCGGTCGACGTCAGGAATTTCTAGATGCCATTGATTGATATCGCATCCAACAATATAGAACTTTTCCCTCGCCAACCTAAGACATTGAATAAAATTAATGCCCGCAACACCGCCGGCACCCATAACTAAAATTCTTTTCAAATTTCCTCCCTTATTGCAATTGTCTGACGTCCTTCAGTACTTGAAGAAAGAGTCTTTTCCCCTTTTCCAAGCTATAGCGGTCTGCCGTGCAATATCCATGAGTAATCAGATTTTTCCGTTTTTCATTGTCATATAATATGATGGAAAGCGAATTGGCAAGACATTCAACGTCACCGATACCGCATACCAGACCATCATAATTATTGGTCAAAATTGTTACCGCTTCAGTCGTAACCACTGGACATCCGCAAGACAATGATTCCAAGATTAAAAGCGGCAGCCCTTCATGTCGTGACGGATAAAGCAATACATCAACACTTGAAAGTATTTTCCTGAGGCTTTGTGCGGTTACCTTGCCAAAATTATGAACCTCTAATGAACCCCTAACCTTATCGCCTATGACCCATATAGCTAATAACCCATTCTCGATATCGTTTTTAAATTTCGATATTGTCCTTAGGGCAAGATCAAAACCTTTTCGATAATCACTCCGTGCGAAAACCAGAACCGCTTTCTTATTGCCCTTCAAGGAAAGTAGGTTTTGATCGCAATCTGGGTAAAAAACCGTTTTGTCCACGCCGTTTAATACAACATCGACCCTTGCGGAAAATCTCGTTCGCAACAATTGCCCTAGTGTTTCCGAAACTGCGATAGTACGCACCTTTAACAGATTCAGATTTACATAGTAGGCTGTTCTAATAAGCATGCGCAGCATGGGATTCCTGTAATACGATTCATCATAATCTTGTGCAAAATAGACTACTGATTTCTTATTTCTCAAAGCAAGTGCCAACGATAAAATTACGATATCAGCTATGATGATATCAAAATCGTATTTTTTAAATAATGCTTTAATAAGTGTAATAATTATTTTTTTTCGACGTGATATCTGAACAATCTTTGCGTTTACTTTAAAGACGGAATCTACATGACTGGTCAAAATTGTTACATCATGGCCTTGTGCATAGAGATAATTTGCATATTCGACAACCATTTTATCTCCACCACGATTTAACAGTGAGTGCCTATAAAAACAAATCTTCATATTGCCCGTACGTAACTCTGGCAAAAAGCGCATTTCCCTCATCAGTCTTCCCGCAGCATCTCGATACTCATTATTATTCCATATTCTGCTACTTTCATCAAAAGCCTTTTTTTCTGCGTATTGTTGCTCGAACAAATTCAGTTTTGCTGAGGTACAAAGAAATAAAGTATTCGGAACATTTTTGCTGTGGACCTCACTAAGGTACTCAACGGCTTTATGTTGACACTCATGTCTAGTTTGATTATCAGCCTATGATTGGGATTCCGACATTTTCACATTAGGAAGTGATACTAATATGTTTTTACGTAAGACCCCATCAGCACGAATGTCTCATCGTCACACGCCCCATCTTAAACTGGGAAAATATCCTACTGTTTTTTTTGATTTCCACTCGTCTTATGGGTCAGAGCCTGTATTCTCGCGTTCAACTCGCCGATTTGCTAAAAAAGGTTAGTATCAACGCAGTACGCAAGTGAGAATAATTGGACACTACGGATGAACTGACGCTCACGCACGCTCATCCAAGCTGATTGGTCAAAATAGGATTCGCCGTTGTCTTCACAATCCTGTATTTGCATCAAAATATTTATGAACTGGTTAGGAAGGAATTGTTCAACAAAGCGAACGAAAGCTTCTTCAAAAAGGGCTCTCCAATGTTTGAGCAAATACTTCAAGGCTTGACCAACAAATAGAGCACCAAGTATTGCTTCAATGCGCTGCGATGTTGGATTCTCAATCGTATCCTGCCGATCAGATAAACAAGGACAGCGCTTCAGGTGTGAGAATGATATTCGTGTGACGATAATTGAGAACCACCTCGCGCCAATACTTGCCAGTCGGGAATGCAAACCTGAGGGCCTGACCGAACTGTTTACCCGGATTCTATACAAAAAAGACACCGTGAAAGTTACCTTTTGATTCAGCAGAAGCTTCAGCACCCACCCTCATCAGTGCCAGTAACTGATAGGAGGTTTTAACGATATTTCGATCAAAGAGCCGAAATAAAATCATCGCCATAAGAAGAGTGGAAGTTCGTATTGTCGCCTGAGAGTAAGTCATCTTATATTTTAGCGTAAATAATGAACCCGATCAGACAGGCCCACAAAAAGCCTGCAGTTAGGATTTGCTTGTCAAACAACAACGCTTCGGTAGGGTCACCTCTCCCCTGCTTAACGATATAGATATAACGGATCAAACCAAAGGCCGCGAGTGGCACCGTATAATAAAGGCTGTTTTCACGTTCAACCGTGTAGAGCGCATAAGTTACTAGAGCAGCTGCGGCTGAAAACCAGAGAAGCCCCTCTAAAAATGCATGTGAGTAGTGGATGAGAATCTTCCTGTGTCTATGCGCACCATCACCGAGCGATACAAGTTCACCAAGCCTTTTTCCGGCACCAAGCATTAACGAGACCAGAAACACCGTGAGAAACAGCCAACTCGTAACGGTGATCCGAAATGCTTCGCCACCTGATAGCAACCGTATTACGAACCCGAAGGTGATAAAAAAAATATCGGCAAGAACCACGTTTTTAAAATAAAAGGTATATGCACAGGAAACTAAAAAATAAATAATGACGAAACCTTCGAAGCGTCTTGATACAGTAGAGGCAATGAGCATGCCGGCAATGTAAAGAGAAATTGCAAGGATAAGAGCGACAGGAATGGAAATATCTCCTCGGGCGATAGCGCGATTTCTTTTTGAATGATGATTTTTATCGGTGTCTCTATCTATAATATCGTTAATGATATAACAACAACTTGCTGCAAGAGAGAACGAAATTAAGGCAGGGAAAATATTTGATCGCAAGTGCGTATCAAACAGTTTTCCTGCAAAAAAAAGCGGGAATAGCAGCAAAAGATTTTTTATCCATTGATTCGGACGTAGCAGTTTTATGATTGAAAAAAGTATCATTGGTTTTCCAATCGTGCTATGAATTTTTGCGTAATAACCCTGTATGCATTACCGGGATTAAAATTAATCTCTGCCTTTTTAAAATATGCAAGCGCTTCCTGTCGATCCCCTCGCATAAGGAATATTTTGCCGAGCCAATAAAATGTATCGGCGTTTTCTGGTGTATTGTACAATTTTTCAGCATAGAACGATATCTTTTTCTTGATCCGCTCGGAGTCCGACCGGTTTTTTGTGGCACTCAGCGTGCTACCATAAAGGTAAAGCACATTCCTAATGGCATTGGTCGACTCGCCATGTGAATCATCAACGATTTTCTCATAGGCGGCTATTGCCTCAGGTATTCTATTTTCTTTGGCCAAAAGATAGGCCAGCCCAATTTCCGGTAAATCCCAATATTGTAACTGAAATAATTCATTGCCATATTTTAATCGCTTCTTGTTCTTATTGTATTCATTTGCAGCTGTAAATTGAATTCGCGCATTTTTTATGTCGCCCTCCTGGGCCAGTGCCAAGGCATATTGACCGCGTAAGTAATAAAATTGCGGATTTTCAGTTACCGTATTTTTTAAAAAGGCAAGGTTGTCCTTCCAAGCCATGCTCCGGTGAAACGTTGCAACAGCCATGATGGCCAACAATAGAGTGATAGCGACTTCTTTTTTTATCCGGTGAGATGCAATCTTTTCCAGAAAATCGCTGACGATAATAACAGACGCGATCATGATGAACGCAGTCGGAAGATATAAATAGCGCTCAGCGTAGAGTGTCCAGGAGATCTGTCCCAACGCTATAGGAAAGGCCGGAATAATAAGGAAGATTCCGGCCAAAAAAAAAGCAGACACGTTATTTCTTTTCGACGCTATAGGAAAACAGGCGACCACAACGAGAACTCCAAAAAGCTCGTAGAGAGGCTCCACGTCGCGGATGGTAAAATTGAGCGGTAAGGGCCAATATATTTTTTTAATATAAAAACCGAGGGCCCGCAAAAAAATCAGGAAAACTTCAATTGTGTCCCTTTGTATAAACCGGATCGTTGCCCCGATCCTGCCTGCATTCGTCTCGATGGCAAAGTATCGCAGCAGAAAAAAGAACAGGACGGCTCCGACACTGACTAAGAAAAATAGATAGAGATTTCTGTCTTGCCGTTTTTGCGATGAAATTGGCTGTTGAGAAGCAATTTCGAATTCAGGACTGTCCATGCTCCTCATGATCAGAAAAGCTCCCGGCAAAAATGCGAGTGCTACCTCCTTGGTCAAAAATCCCAATGCCATAAAAAATGCGGCCAGCGCGACATAGCGATACTCATGGCCTTTTTTAAACAACATGATGCAATTCGTGCTCAAGAGGATAAAAGTGCAAGCAAGGACGTCCGTTCTACCTGCGATCCAGCAGACTGGTTCGGTTGTAACGGGGTGCAGGCTGAAGAAGAGCGCGGACAGGAGCGGTATGAGGCTCCTCCCCCGTTCAGAATTCGGAAGTAATTGACTGGCAAGCCAGAAGACCAATAAGGCGTTGATTACATGCAAAATGATGTTTTCGAGATGCAGGAAACCGAGGTCAAGGCTAAACAGGTATTTGTCAACATAAAAACTCAGGAAGAGGATCGGGCGGTAGTATAACCCTCCTTTCATTTGGGGTGTAAAGAGGTCCTGCAGGTTCAAGGAACCGCCATTTCTTATGGCATTAATGATATCCCGGTCGTCGATATAAGATGCATCAGCAAACACAGTAGGATAATATACGGCGAGCAACGTAGCGACTATCAGCATGATCTGATACGGTAACCGTATATGACTGCGTCCGTAATACTGAGGCGAGTCTGCAATCATGGAGTATTCCCTCTTTTGCTGGTTTCCTGTAAATATTTCTTGGCAGTCTGTGCCAAGGGAGATCCACTGTCTATCTCTATTACTCTCTCAAGGAACGGGACTGCCTGCTTCTCCTGGTCCGCCACCCGATAAAGCTGTGCGATCTTCAAGTAAGCGGCCGCATCTTCCTGCCGCACCGCTACATATTTTTTGTACTCGTCAATGGCCTTCATGAGAAATTCGTCATTTCCTCCATCTCCGGATGTTCTCCAGAGATAATTATCCGCGAGGCGTTTATGAACCTCCACATTATTAGGGAAGTCCTGAGCGGCTTTTTTCAACCACAATTCGCTTTCCTTGTATTCACGCTTTTTGATCTCGATATCGGAAAGTGTTAGATACGGATCATAACTGTACTTCCGGGCGATAGCTATTTTTAGCTGTTCGATGCCTTCTGACTCGTGATTGTTGACCAGAAGCGCCTTTCCATAAAAATAATTGACCATGCCGTACGTAGAGTGCTGTGCCGTGTCTTCCCAGAGCCGAACCTCGTCAGCCCACAGATAAACCCTGTGCAATGAAGTCAACCAGAACAGGACAATCAAGAAAGTCAAGGCAACCATCATGATTACTCTATGCCGTGAAATGAAGAGGAAACCCAGCCCCAGGGCCATGGAAAACCCGACTAGAGGAACGTAAAGATAGCGCTCAGCCCAAAGGACCCATGGAAGTCGCAGTACTGCTGCAGCGACGGCAGGAGAGACCATTATGAAAATCCATAATACAATAAATCTATAAACTTTGCTGGCAAATCGAACAAACACTGCCGCCAGAATGAGCACCACAAGACCAAGAAGGGAATATAAAATTAGATTGATGGAGTGAATAGCGAAATTTAAAGGATAAGGAATAAACATTTTTTTTGTATAAAAGCCGAAAGATGCGAATAATACTTCTACGTTTTCAAAATAAGAGACGCGTTGCAGACCAGAAGAACCAAGACCGATATGCATGAGTGAGAGATTGATTTTAGACCCGGGGCGAAGAAATAAAAAATAACAAACAAACAAGAAAAGATAGTATCCAACAATCAAGAAGGAACTCCGTTCCTTCCCCGATAAGGGTTGTCTGAAAATAATTTCATATGCAATGATTAAGGGAGGCAGCGAAAGCGCTGTCTCTTTTGCTGTGACCGCACACAGAAATAATAATCCAGATAAAAATAAGTTGAAATAAGTTCCTTTCCTCTTGAAGTGAAGATAGAGATAGAAAGAGAACAGCATGAAAAAAGCTGCTAGAAGCTCAGATCTTGCCGAGACCCAACATACTGTTTCAGTTGACAGGGGATTTATAGCATAGAGCAAGGCAGCAAAGAAGGACGCCAACGTCGTTTCCTTGATAGTGTCTGCGAGCAGTATGCGGGAAACCAGATATACGAGGGCGGTATTTAAACAATGAAGGATGACATTAGTCAAATGCCAGCCAGAGGCCACGTCAAACCATATGAGATGATCTAATCGGTACGACAACTCGAGAAGGGGTCGGTAATAATTTGCGATATATTGAGGGAAAAATATGCTCTTCAGAAAAAATGACCGGTCATTCAGGAGATGATTCATAAGGTTCATGTCATCGAGAGCGATGAAGTCACCACGTATAATGATAATATAATAAGTGCCAAAAATCGCAATAAAAAGGAGCGCTATATGATGCCAAATCTTCAGCTGATGAGGTATGTTGATCTCATTTGTTGAGCGGAAGTTATGAGGAGGTGTTGCTTTGAAGAGAGGAATACGCATCTATCGTTATCATATCGTGAAACTCCCCCGAGGGGAGCTTGTGGCTTCTCACAATGTTACATGCGACAATCTAGCACGAGCCCTGCGGTCTGGTATGCGGCTTCATGACAAGATAGGGGCCTGTTTTTTTTCTGCACCATAAAAATGGCTCTGATTGCGATTAAAGAAAATAATTTCAATAAAAAAGGGGCAAGCATCACTTGCCCCTTTCCTCCAGCATCAAGATACTACTGTGCTGACCAGCCCGCTGTATTACCATTCATTATAGC
>Ga0187771_10001345_pt1 | contig 16295 bp, 17 predicted proteins | sample 0116_SJ02_MP15_1_FD_133139 | JGI IMG/M metagenome (GOLD analysis project Ga0187771, IMG submission 133139) | Tropical peat soil microbial communities from peatlands in Department of Meta, Colombia - 0116_SJ02_MP15_10_MG | ecosystem: Environmental > Terrestrial > Soil > Wetlands > Peat | place...
AGCGCAAGACCGAAGGCCGCTGAAGTCTTGCCCTTTCCGTTTCCGGTGTAGACCTGGACTAATCCTTTCTCGAGTTTTCCCAACGACTATCTTTCCCTCATTTTTTCTGCGAGGAGCATTTCCGCCGCGGACGCCGGGTCAACTTCTCTCCTGAGGATCTTCTGCAGCAAATCGCTCAGCGTTCCTTTCCTTCTAAGATCATCCATAATCGACATCGCGGTTCTCTCTCTAATAGCCTCCACGAGTTCTGCCTCAGCCATGTCTCTCAGGAGTTTCTGCTTTGCTTCCACGTTCTGTTCAAGGAAGCTCTTGTGCTGTTCAATCTTCGCCACCAACTCGGCCACGCCCTCACCGGTGAGAGCCACCGTTTTCAGGATTGGCGGCTTCCAAGCAACTACTTTGCTGCTTAGCTGCATCACCGCTTGGATGTCCATAACAGTCTTGTTAGCGTTCTCCCGGTCAGCCTTGTTGACGACGAAAACGTCGGCTATCTCCATCGTGCCCGCCTTTATGGCCTGTATTTCATCTCCGAGTCCCGGAGCATGGACTACTACTACTGTCTGAGCCACCCTCATTATGTCTACTTCAGATTGTCCAGCTCCCACTGTCTCGACCAACACCAGGTCATTGCCTGCTGCATCCAGGATTTTCACCGCGTCCCTCGTCGCTCTCGCTAGACCGCCCGGGTAGTTACGGGATGCCATGCTGCGAATGAAGACCCCCTCATCAGTAGTGAGCTCCTGCATTCTAATCCTGTCGCCCAGGAATGCGCCCCCCGTGAACGGACTCGTGGGGTCGACGGCGATGACGCCTACCGTTCGGTTTAGTCGTCTGTATTCGCGGATAATCTTCTCAATAAGGGTGCTCTTGCCGGAACCGCCTGGACCAGTTACGCCCACTACGTGAGCTTTTCCAGTGCGCGAGTATACTCCTGCTACTATTTTCTGCGCCTGTCTTAGGTCATTTTCAGCGAGGCTTATTCCTCTTGCTATGCTCTTGCGATCTCCTTTGAGTATTCCACCGATTATTTCTTCGGTTTTCGTCAAGGACCCGCACATCTAGAGGTCTAATTCCCTCTGCGCACGTTTTCAAGCACGTATCGTATTATTGTGTCCGTCGTCGTTCCTGGCCCAAAAATCTCCCTTATACCGAGCTTCTTCATTTCCCCTACGTCTTCTTCCGGGATAATTCCGCCAGCGAATACCATCACGTCGGTCAGTCCCTTCTGTCTAAAGAGATCCATAATCCTAGGAAACAGTGCCCTATGAGCGCCTGAAAGAATGCTCAGTCCAACAACGTCCACATCCTCCTGGAGAGCCGTCTCAGCTATCTGCTCAGGAGTCTGTCTCAGGCCAGTGTAGATCACCTCCATCCCCGCGTCCCTTAGGGCTCGAGCCACGACTTTAGCCCCTCTGTCGTGGCTGTCCAAACCTGGCTTTGCTATCAGGACTCTAATCTTTCTTCCAGTCTCTTGCACCGTGACTCCTCCCGTTCTAGACCACGATCAGCTCCTTGTATTCTCCGTAAACGTGCCGGAGCACATCTGTGATCTCGCCCAGAGTAGTGTAGGCTCTCACTGCTTCGATTATCGCTGGCATGAGATTTTCATTCTTCTCTGCTGAGTAATGAAGCTTTGCGAGGAGTTCTTCGACTTTTCCGTTGTTTCTTCTTCTTCTCACCCTGTCCAGGTCAGCAACCTGCTGCTCCTCAACGTTCGGGCCCACACGCAGAAGCTCCACGGGGCACTCAGCCTCCTCGGTAGAGTATTCGCTGACTCCAACGATCGTGCGACGTTTCTCGTCGATCTCTCTCTGGTACTTGTAGGCACTGTCAGCGATTTCTCTTTGGAAAAACCCCTTCTCTATGGCTACGATGGCGCCCCCCATGTCGTCGATCTTCCGAATGTACTCCATCGTATTTTCTTCCATCTCGTTTGTCAAGGCTTCCACGAAGTACGAACCGGCCAACGGGTCGACCGTGCTCGTGACTCCGCTTTCGTGAGCAATTATCTGCTGTGTCCGCAGGGCAACCCGCACCGCTTCTTCACTTGGCAGGCACAGAGCTTCGTCGTAGGAGTTCGTGTGAAGAGACTGAGTTCCACCTAGGACGGAGGCAAGAGCCTGAATCGCCGTGCGTACGATGTTGTTGTGCGGCTGCTTGGACGTGAGCGTGCAGCCTGAGGTTTGAACGTGCATTCGCATCCACATTGACCTTGGGTTCTTAGCGTGAAACCTCTCCTTCATCACTCGTGCCCATATTCTTCGGGCAGCTCTAAACTTGGCTATTTCTTCGAAGAAGTCGTTGTGAGATGCGAAGAAGAACGATAGACGATGAGCGAAGTCATCGACTTTCAGTCCTCTTTCAAGCGTGGACTCTACGTAGCTTATTCCATCGTATAGAGTGAAGGCCAATTCTTGCACAGCGTTTGCCCCTGCCTCTCTTATGTGGTATCCGCTTATGCTGATAGGGTTCCACTTCGGCAGATGCCTGGCGCAGTATTCGATAACGTCAGTCGTGAGTTTCACCGACGGCTCCGGAGGGAAGATACATAGTTTCTGAGCGAAGAACTCTTTCAGGTTGTCGTTCTGAGTCGTGCCGCCGAGCTTTTCCCTGAGTACACCCTGCTTGTCGCCGACCGAAACGTACATGGCCAGCAGCATGGGCGCCGGCCCGTTTATGGTCATGGAAGTCGTGACTCGATCTAAAGGTATGCCGTCGAAGAGGACTTCCACGTCTCGAAGGGATGATATGGCCACGCCGCATATACCGACTTCTCCCTTCGCCATCGGATGATCTGAATCGTAGCCCATTATGGTCGGATAATCGAAGGCCGTGCTCAGCCCCGACTCGCCTTCTTTCAGAAGATACTTGAAGCGGCGATTGGTGTCTGCCGCCGTGCCGAACCCTGCAAACATCCGCATGGTCCACAGGCGGCCACGGTACATCGTCGCATGAACACCGCGCGTGAAAGGATATTCTCCTGGGAACCCCAGGTCCTTCAGATAATCTAGCCCTTCAATGTCTTCCGGCAGGTACAAGCGCTTGATCAGCATGTCCGAGTGGTTCCGGAACTCGTTCTTTCTCTCCCCACTCTGCTTAATCCAAGCTGGCAGAGTTGTCTGCTCCCAACGCTTGTGCTCACGTTTCAATTCGTCCATTTTACCTTGATCAAACATTGACATTACGAAGTCTTTCCCTCATAGCAGCGATCTCGACCGATGACTCGTAATAAGTCCCTGAAGATATTTTCTTATCGGTCAGGAATATGCATTTTTCAACGTTGAGTCCAACGCGGAGTACAGTTTTGAACGACTCGAACCATGGTTTTGACCGACCAAGACTCCAATAGCGAGTCTGAGAGAGAATGGAGCCCTCGCCGTCGTGGTGTTTTACAGACAGGTCGAGGCTTGGAAAACTTGGAAACAGATTCAGCACCGAATCATGCAAACAAGAAGGGTTTCCGTTGTATGCCGAGAAGAAAGTGGGTGCTTCTAGATCTTCTTGTAGACCACATCTGTTTCTCGTACGCGTTCGGCTACTCTTAGCCCTATGCTCTGCCCCTTCTCTGCACGTTTAACGTCCTCATGCTCAATCTGCATAGAATCGACAACTTGCTCATAATCAGTGTTAGGTCCTTTAACGACTATCGTGTCTCCGACGTTTAAGGGAGCCTTCAGCTCAACAACCGCGACGCTGATCTTTGAGAAAAAATGCGTTATGCGTCCAATCTCGACTATGTTCTCTTCGCTCACACAACTCATCTCCTACGGGTAGGATAACGACGAATACCCATAAATAATTTTGCTCCAAGCAGGAAACGTGATTCGGCTTGGCATGCCCAAACCTCCTAGGAATGCTTTGAGCTATTCTATTATTTCTCCTGTCAAGAACGTCGGGAAGGCACTGGTTACTTTTACTCTGAGGCTTTCGCCAAGTACTTTCTTTCCACATTTGACCGCGATTGGCTTGTAGGCAGGGTTCCGTCCGATGCACGAGCCTGTTACTTTTCCAGCTTCATCGATTAGAGCTTCTCCCGTCCAGCCGATCAGCCTCTGATTTTTTTCAAGAGAGACTCTCTTCGCCAGAGCCGCAGCGGCCCTGCTCCTTTCAGCGATTTCCGCATCGACCAAGAAATCCTTCTGCATCTCGGCTGCTGCTGTTCTTGGCCGCGGGAAAAACTTTGAGACGTTGACCACGTCCGGTTTGACTTCCTCGATCAATCTGAGAGTCTTAGCGAAGGCTTCGCGGCTCTCGCCGGGGAAGCCGCAGATAACGTCTGTGGAGAGCGTCATTTCTGGGAAACTGCTCCTGAACGCCGTGACTATTTTCTTGAAGTCGCTGACGGAGTAGAATCTGCGCATACGCTTTAAGACATCGTCGTCGCCGCTTTGCACTGGTAAATGCAAAAACTTGAAGATTCGTTGATCACTGAAAGCGTCAATCAGATCGTCTAGGATGCTCAATGCAGCGTTGGGGGTCATCATTCCTACGCGAATCCTGAATTTGCTCCTTATTTCGCACAATTCTGATAGCAGCTTTGCCAGGTTGGTTCCCTTATCCCTGCCGTAGCATGCCGTGTCCTGCGAGGTTAACCAGAACTCCTTTGCACCGTGCCCCAAGTCACTCTTAGCCCTCGTGATGATCTCCTTAGCATCGTAGCTTCTCAGCGTTCCTCTCGCAAAGACCACGCAGCAATAGGCGCATGAACCTAGACATCCGTAGCTTACTGGAATGATGCTCGTCACACGATTCGACCTTATGCGAGGCAGTCTAAGACTGGGAATTGCAGTCTCAGAGTCTTGAATGGCAAAGACTCGTTCTCCGCTTGCGACGCGGTTTGCGACCTCGACAATTCTGTCTCCGGCTGCCGGCCCGATAACGCCGTCAAGCCGAGCTTCTCTCAGCAGTCTCTGAGGGTTGATCATCGGCAGACAACCTGTTACAGCCACTTTCTTTTCCGCAGGAATGCGCTTCAGAAAGTCAATCATTCGGTTTTCAGTGGGACCCTTAACTGCACAGGTGTTCAAGATTACAAGATCTGCTGACTGCACAGAAGTCGCGAGCTGATAACCAGCTGCAGCCAAACAACCGGCCAGCACTTCGCCGTCGGCGAAGTTCGATGAGCACCCGAAGCTCTTCACGAAAACTTGCATTTCCTTCAAACGCTTCACCGAAAATAATTCAAGAAGCAATAAAAACGTTAGGTTCGCCACCTAGGAGAATTCACACAAAGCTGAAAGAGCACAGGAATTGTCTTTAATGAGGTCGGCTCCAACATGTTTGTAGCATATTTCAAGCATGATATAAACGTGTTTTACCACACTTGATCTTTTATGCAATTTACCCCGGAGGGAGAAATGGTGAAGTTGATTACGATCTATCTTCCTGAGGCTTATATAAAGTTGCTTGATCAGCTGGTGACTGAGAGGTTCTATCCGAATAGAGCTGAAGCGATACGTGTTGCGATACATGATCTGATAAATGAAGAGGTTGTGCGGAGGAAGAGCGTTGACTAAGCCTCGAAGCTCGGAGACCGATGTGAAGTATACTTGGCATAACACGATGAACCAGGAGATGAGGCAGCCTGATAGTTGTCGGATTATCGTGATAGGCGTGGGCGGTGCGGGCTGTAACACCGTTACGAGGATTATGGAGATGGGCGATTCAGGAATAGAGTGTGTGGCGATTAACACTGATGCTGTTCACCTACGTGTGTCCAAGGCTAGCCGGAAAGTGCTCATCGGTGAAAAGCTGACGAGGGGTTTTGGTGTTGGAGGAGACCCGAAGCTTGGAAGAGCCGCATTGGAGGAGTCGAAAGCGGTTGTTGAGGATCTGCTTTCGGGGGTTGACATCGTTTTTCTGACTGCGGGATTAGGCGGGGGAACTGGGACTGGGGCTGCTCCGGTGATTGCTGAGATAGCGCGGCGTAGAGGTGCAGTGGTCGTCGGAGTCGTGACGATGCCCTTTCGAATCGAGAAGGGCAGGATGAAGTATGCTGCGAGCGCCCTTGCGGAGATGCGTCGACAGTGTGACACAGTGGTGGTGATCGATAACAACAAGCTCATGCACCTTGTTCCCCAGCTTCCTCTGGACGAAGCTTTTAAGATCGCTGATCAGGTCCTTGCGAGAACGATCGACGGCATCGTTGAGACTATATCGGCGCCTAGTCTGATCAACTTAGACTTCGCAGACTTTAAGACCATCGTCAGGCGAGGCGGAATGGCGATCGTTGGAGTAGGAGAATCGGACGCGCCTAACCGCGCGGAGGAAGCTGTCAGGAACGCGCTAAGAAGCCCATTGTTAGACGTGGACTATGCGGGAGCGACGGGAGCTCTAATTCACGTGACGGGCGACAATCAGATGACCATCGAAGAGGCTAACCGCGTTGGCGAAATCGTCACAGAGATGATGGATGATGATGCGTTGGTTATTTGGGGGGCAAGGGTGAATCCGCACGTGGACGGCAAGCTGAAAGTAACGTTGGTGATGACAGGAGTCGATTCCTCAGACATGCCCGAAGAACTCGGAACTGTTGCGCCTCAGCTGTTCAACATGGAACCACGGTCGGGACACGAGCGACATCTCGACATAGAATTAAACCTCTACCAACTTGAAAGTCGATAAGTACCTGTTTACCTTACCCATGGCACTTGGGCGATGGAACTGGCAGAAATAATCAGAAGAATTGATTGGCGAAAAGTGGCTTTTCTAGCTTCTGGAATCGCTGCCATCACAGCCTATGTTGTTCAACCGTTTCTCCTCTTCCTCTTTCTCGAATGCTTGATTATTTGGACATACTACCAGAAAGGAGAAAAAAAGAGAAGGGATGTTATTATCCCGCAGGTTAAGGTTGACAGGGCTTCTTTGTGCGGACACTGCGGAGCCAGGTTTGTCGATAACAAGCCTCCGAAGTGCCCGATGTGTGGAGCAAACTTGTAGAGATGTAAAAAGAAGAGGAATAAGGATCAATAGTGAAAGCCATTTTTGGACTAGTTTCGGAACAAGCATGTGCGCTAAACTTGAAAATTCCTGGCATCCTCGTTCTACGTTCTTCGATTTTGGAAGCGGAGGCGTTTAATTCTCTTTTGAAGTTGCCCCTCCACCCTCAGTCTCCAGGGTATGGGCTTTCCGGCGGCGTGACACATCCGTTTACGGATCGCTTCAATTACCCTGTCTGGGCTCAGGTCAGAGTTGATAACGGTGTACGCGTGGCCTATTTCTGGTCCGTAGTGTGCATCTGTGCCGCCTACTTGGCCAAGGTTCAGTCTTGTGGCAAGCTGTCTAGCGCGGTTGGTCGAGAAACCGAATGGAACGGCTGATGCGTTTATAACTTCGACTGCGTCGAATTTCGAGTTTGTGTGCTTTCGCAGACTTTGTTTGAAGAAGCCTGATGGGTGACATGCAACCGCTAAGCCGCAGGCATCGTGTATTCTTTCAACGGTCTCGTCTGCACTTAACCCTTTAGGAATGGGTTCTTTAACGTAGAGGGCGATGATGTGTCCGTCTGCGCTTGAAATCTCCATGCCGGGCACGATGAAAAGGTTGACCTCCTTTGCCGTTCTTAGTGCTCCGTCAAGTCTATCGTGGTCAGTGATGGCCACCCCCTCAAGTCCACGCTTGTTAGCGTAGAATTCTAACTCCTTAGGCGTGATTATGGAATCATAGGAGTAGCGACTGTGAACATGAAGGTCTATCTTTGCCTGCAGCTTTTCATAGCCGTTACCGCTGAGCTTGGTCACTTTTTCTTTACCTCGCGAAAACGTCCGAGGACAATGCTTGGAAAGTTGCCAGGATGCGTAGACCTTTCAAGTAGGTCAAAGCTGATGTGGCTAGTGTTTTTCCGATTTCGACGGCACCACCGAGGCGCTGATGACAAGACTAGACTAGATGCATGCTCATTACTTAAGAAGAACGCTTTTCCAAGCTTCTACGGTTATGTGACACGCTGAGAAATCGGCGAGAAAATGTATTGGAGAGCAGCTATAGCGGATTGCATGGCTTTGATTATCAGCAGTTCACCACGTGGATGCCCAGACCGAGTTTGAGGTCTCTTTGGAGGCTTTTGGCTTTTTGATACCATGAGCGGACAACTCTGGCGCTAATTGCGGTTTGTTGGTCAGCGGATAGACAATCTATTTTGGGTTTATTCTTGGTTCCACAAGTTCCCGTTAAACCTGTGTTTGAAGCTGAGTATGTTGAAGCGGGATTTTCATTTTGCGCGAGATCGTAGTGTGAGTTTCCGACACTTTTCTTGAAACAGTTGGCCAAATTCTCTTCTCTGTTTTTGTGGGTGTTCCGTTCGTTCTGGGCTTGTCCAGGTTTTTCACTTTGTCGGTTTCAGTCGGTTTCAGGTGGTTGTTGCAGTCGATCTTCGGTTGATGAACATTAATCTTCAAGCGTGGCTGTTCGAGCCCTTGACAAGCTGCGGTTTGATTCTCCTGTCTTGTTGCGTGATCTTAAGTGTTCCCAACCATTTACCAAGCATACGATAGGCATGAACGAAGGTGAACAAGAAATGACTGCCCTTTTCGGCTTGTTTTGGACCAGTCGTACGAGATTTGTGTGAAGAAAGAAAGGAATGTTTGAGGCGTTCTTAGGAGTTCAAGAAACGCATGATTATCGATGTCCGCTATATACCTAAGCAGTTCGTTTCGAAAAAATTGCAGTGATCGAAGCTATGAGTTTGTTATTGGGCGTTCACTATTCTTGTGATCAGTTCCTTGATCTTGGCTGCTGATGCGTTTGTTCTAATTCCTTTGGAGTTGAAGCGGGTTAGACATGCTTGGAAGCCCTGTTCGATGAGTGTTTCTGATACGTTTTTGGCCGATGGAACTGGTAGGTTTAGTGCGTCACAGAGTCTGTCCACCACATAGTAGCCTATGGAAGCTTCAGGTTCGTTTCTTGCGAGGGCCAACATTCTTTGTATCTTTTTGTCGTTTGTTAACTTCCTGTACTCCGCTTCTTTTTCCATCAGTCGGCAGAAGCTGTTGTCGTGTATCTTTCCCAGCCACAGGGGACCGCCTACGCTGAGCTTGGAATCGCATTCGGCGCATCTTGCTGGGTGTTCAAGGGTGAACAGTCCGCTTACGGTTTCTCGATGGAAGCACTTGAAGCAGTGGAGCACGTATCCCATGTTCCTGAGGCTTCGGTCGGCCGTTTCCGCGCCGTAATCCACGATGGCGTAAAGTCTTATGTAGTGTTCCGCACTGTGACTAAATACGACTTGCACGCCTATTCCGTGTTTGGCCGCTACTATCGCCAGGCATCCGGCTAACAGTCTTACGGCTAATTCGTGGCAGTATTCTGTCCGTAGTGGTCTTCCTCCGTATTTTCTGATGCATGCTTTTGTGTGGACGCCGCAGAGGGGCGCCATGTCGGTGGCGGTAAAGGCCAGGAGTCCTTGGTTGCGCACGGCGCGGACTGCTGAGTCGAGGAAGGGTACTGGGGAGCCGAAAGGATCCACGTCGATGGCATCAAATCTTCTGTGAGGTGCGGCATTCTCACTCAGCAGCAGGTTGGCATCCTTGTTTTCAACGGCTGCCCTACTATCGACTTTGTTAAGGCGCGTGTTGTAGCTGGCGATTTGAGCTGCTTCCTTGCGAATATCGTTCATGACTATTTCTCTCACGTTCTGAACTTCGACCGCGAACCTTACACCTCGGATTCCGCAGCTCGCCAAAGGTTCACAGACGGAAAGTTGGTGATCAACCGACCGCTGATAGGCTTGCAGGGCCAAAACGGCCACGTCCCGGTTGAGTTCCATGACAGGGTTGTAGAACACAGGAGCCTTCGAAGGTGCGTAGTCCGACGGCGACTTTGTGAACGCTCTCAGCTTCGGAACTAAGAGTCTGACGTTGCCTTCGTTGATTATCTCTGTCGGAAAACTGAGGTCCAGAACCGTTTCGGTCAGCCTTCTGTTTTTCGCCAATGAGAATTTATGTTGCAACCCTCGGGTACGGATGGATTCATGTTGCACATATGCTTTTCTCACCACACAGCGATTCTAACAGGTTATCAACTGTTCCATAACTACGTCAGACCTCACGAAGCCTTAGACGGAAAAACTCCAAGTGAGCTTGTGGAATCACCGTAGAAGGAAAGAACAAGTGGCTTACTCTAATTCAAAACGTAGCAGAAAACACAAAAAACTAGAGATCAGACAAAAATTTAAGACACAAGATAGCATAGCACAAGGCAAATGAAAATATTGCAAAAGGATTTCTAATGGGCAGAAGTCTGTTCAACCTGAGTGCTTCTCAGATCATCGCGATAATGCTAAATGCGGCTGGTCTTTTTCTTGTTCTGTTGGGATTTCTCCTGATGATAACATACCCTAGTCTCTCTCCCATTTTGGACATTGGAATGCGATACTACCAAGCAGAATGGATAATGGGAATTTCGATAGTAATTCTCATCATAGCTTTTATAGTGATGATCTTAAGCTTAAACTATCAACCGAAAGTTGACATAAAGAAGAATCAACCGCAGACTTGACAGAACCTATGATCAGCAGACGAAAAGTAACAGACTCAGACGACAGACGCGAAGGTAAAAGTACCGGTTATGAGGGGTCTAAAAAAGAGTGACACACCTATCTTGACAGGTTATCAGATTTTCCATAATTACGTCAGACCACATGAAGGTCTTGAGGGAAGAACACCAAGCGAGGCTTGTGGCATTACGATAGAGGGCAAGAACAAATGGATAACTCTGATTCAGAACGCAAGTCAGCAGACGAAACTTTACAAGGAGATGAAACAGTCGAAGACTTGACAGAACCTGAATCCAAGGTTCAACAAAGCTACGCGAGAACAGACTTCTGCCATCCCAGAACGCGATCCAGAAAATAGAGAACTGTCCATAGTGAATAACTTGACTTGACGGTCCCCAGACGACCACAGGTTTAAGAGCGCCTTTCTGCCTTATCAAAGATTACGTGCCTGCAGTTAACGATCATGGCCGGTGCGTGTTTGATCTTCAGCAGTCTTCCGATATCTTGTTTGAAGGGGCTGAGGAACAATTGAAACGTGTACTGCTTCTGACTGGAAGTCCAGGCGTGGGAAAAAGCACTGTCCTGTCGCGTGTGGTCGAAACATTGAAAGCCAGAGGGTATCGAGTAGGTGGGATGATCAGCCGCGAGATGCGCACGAACGGAAGGCGCGTTGGGTTTGAGATCACTAACGTGTCCTGTGGTGATCGTGGCGTGCTCGCCCATATCAGCGGGTTGGCAGGTCCTCATGTCGGTAAGTACCGTGTAAACTTGAAGGACCTTGATGCCGTCGGCGCTGTCTCGATTGTTAGAGCCCTGGTGGACTCCGATGTCGTTGTGATTGACGAGATTGGACCGATGGAACTCTTCTCCGCGGGGTTTCAGAATGCGGTTAGGAGAGCGGTTGAAAGCGTGAAACTCGTAGTCAGCGTTGTCCATTGGAAGGCCAGATCCAAACTGATAGATGAAGTGCGGGAGAGACCTGATGCAGAGCTGTACGAGGTTACGTTTGAGAATAGAGAAAGGCTGCATGAAGTTGTCGTCAAGAAAGCAGTTGAGTTTTTGAGACCGACGCCTGGCTAGTTCTAGTGCGTCCCCGTCTCGATACGGTGCTCCAAAGAGAAAAGGGGGTTTAGTAGTTTTCGACCCAGACTTCAAAGTAGCTTCTTGGATGGCTGCACACGGGGCACTTGTCCGGAACCTCAGGTCCCTCGAAAACGTAGCCGCAGTTTCTGCATTTCCATTTGATCGGTTTGTCCTTCTTGAACACTGCGCCTTGCTCCATACTTGCGAGGATTTTGCGGTAGCGACGTTCATGGTAGCTTTCAACCTTGGCAACCATGCGGAAAGTCTTTGCAACATCTGGGAATCCTTCTTTCTCGGCGACTCCGGCAGAGTCGGGGTAGAGCGTGCCCCACTCGAGCTTCTCTCCTTCTGCCGCGGCTACCAGGTTCTGCGCTGTTGTGCCGACTATGCCAGCGGGGTAGGCTGCATTGATCTCTACCATTCCGCCTTTCAGATGGTTGAAGAAGAGCTGCGCGTGCTCCTTTTCGTTGTCAGACGTTTCCTGAAAGATTCCTGATATCTGCTCGTAACCTTCCTGCTTGGCTCGACTTGCGAAGAAGGTGTACCTTGTTCTAGCTTGAGATTCTCCTGCAAACGCTGCCAGCAGAAGCTTTTCGGTTCTGCTTCCTTTCAATTCCATGTTTTGTTCCCTTTCTGTTCACAATTGCTGCTCAAACATAAAACTATTTCCAGAAATCTAGGAAAAAAGTGGGCTACGATCCGCTTGAAAGAAACAAAGCGTTATAGCCTTATGACTGCTGAGACTATACTCGTCTGAGACAGTTGGCGTTCCGATGCTTGTAGCAGGTGTGGATGACGCAGGACGTGGATCTGCGATCGGCCCACTGGTAATCGCGGGCGTCTTAATGAAGGAGGAGGAGATGCCGAGACTCATCGCTCTAGGCGTGAAGGATTCGAAGCTATTGTCGCCACGTAGGCGTGAGGTTCTGGCCCCTCAAATCAAGCAGATTGCAAAGGACTATAGCGTAGTCAAGCTTAGTCCTCAGCAGATTGATGATGTAGTCACGAACGGGCGAAAGCTTCGCCGGCTGAATTGGCTTGAGGCTCAGGCTATGGCCCAGGTGATTGCGGCTCTGAGGCCTGACAGGGCCTACGTTGATGCGTCCGATGTTCTAGAAGAAAGGTTCAAGGCTCATGTTCTTGAGTGCCTGGGCTTCAGGATACCTATGGTCTCTGAGCATAAGGCAGATAGAACATACCCCATAGTTTCGGCTGCCTCCATAATCGCTAAAGTTGAAAGAGATGCGGAGATCGCTGAGTTAGCAAGAGTCTATGGGGATTTCGGTTCAGGGTATCCGTCTGATCCGAGGACTGCTGACTTTCTTCGGCGATGCTTGACGCGGACGGGTGAGTATCCGGATTTCGTGAGAAAATCTTGGAAGCCCGTGAAGAAGGTGAAGAGCGACGAAGAATTCAGGCAGACCCGGCTTACTTGAAGCCGCCAATCAGGTCTTTGGGGCTTTTTGTTTTGAAGAGCTCCTCGCTGCGCACGCATGGAATGCCCTTGTCTGGTAATCTTCGCTCGTCGGACACCAGTATCGGATAAGCCTGGACGATTCTGCTTATGCTGATGATCTCATCAACTCTCTTTTCCAATCCTGGTTCCTCTCTTGCTGCGACTCCGCCTATGATTCTTGTCTTTTCTTCAGGGATGGCAATCACGAAGTCGAAGGGGGCTTTTCTGACTGTTGTGATGCCGTAGTGATCGAACTTTGCGAGGATTCTCATGAGCAGTTTGTTCTTGGACATGATGCTTCTCGCCGTCGTGAGCAACAGGCACTTGCGTTCTTTCGTGGCTTTTTCGAAGACGTTCACAGGCTTGGCCACCGGAATGCCCAGCGTGCTTATCAGGTTGTAGGCAGCCGTAACTGATGCTTTCGCCATTCCACGCTCATAACCGTAGAGTGTTCTTCTGGATATGCCGATCAGTTCGGCCATCTTGCCGACGGATTGTCCGAGCTGTTGCCTTCTGCGTCTTATGGCCGAGCCGTCGATGGTAACGTAGTATCCTCCGGGTCCTGCTTGGATGAGTGGGTAGGTCCCCCTGGAGACGATGTTCTCGAGGGTTTTGAGCGTCATGGTCGAAACGTTATACCGCGAATAGACCGTGTCGTCTTCCAAGGGTTTATCCCTGGCTCTTGTGCTTATCATCAGCGGCGCGGCTGAAACACTCTTGGATATGTCGCCTAACTCTACTGAATCGCTCAGGGAGAGGCTGTCAACGTCAGGCTGAGTCTTTAGGATCACAACCTTTTCGCTTTTTCTGGCTGCAAAGTCAAAACAGCTTGGCCGGGAACAACAAGTTTCCGAAACGGCAAAACCTGTTTCTTCAAGTAAGGCCTGAACAGCCTTTACTCCGTTCTCCCCATGAAGCATAGAACAATCGTCTATTATTGACTGCGCCGCGAGATATAAACCATGTCTTCAGTTCAACCATCATGAACGGCGTGAGCACTTTTGCTGTTTGAGGTGACTTATCGAGTTTCTTTGCCCGTTGGAGCCTTAGACTGCGGTGATAGGCTCACTTGTAAGTCGCGGATGTTAAGATTCTTTGCAACGCGTCATTCGTGTGCGCTGCAAAAAACGGAGTTGTACTGTTTTTGTACCATCCTCACGTGTTCTCGTTCGGCGTGGCCTGGGTTCTGGTACTTGACGAATGCGGTGTTCTCCCAGATGAGTTCGTAGAACTCGAGGAAGTCTTTGCTTGACAGCTTTTTTCTTCGGCTTAGGAGATCCAGGATTTCACGGCGTGACAAGGCCCTCTCCTTCCATCCTCTCGTGTTTTTCTATTATTGGGCGGGTCTTTATAAGGAGAGTTTTAGAAACGCAAATATGTCGATTTTCTACACAATTTCTGCTTTACTAATGCAGTTTTCCAATATTCGAGTTTGGGGTCACAGGATAGGTCCACGACGCTTTCCGTGTTTGAGAAGGCGTGTTTTCTTTAATCGTTTCATTTGGGCGACATGGGTAAACCCTGCTCTCACGGTCGACTAAGGCGTGTTCTCTACCCTTTCACAGACTCAGCCATTTCGGACAGCAGCCTTTCATCAGGTTTCAGGTCCGATACCCGTGAGTCTTTTTTTGGCGGAATTTCCTTTCTCAACATCGGGGCTGTTGAGACTGACAGAAGAAACTCGTCCAAAACCGAAAACGGTGATAATTTAGGATGCCAGAACTTTCGACGCGTTCAGGAAGAAAAAATTCTGCGCGGGTTGGACGGGCCCGCATACGTAGTTCTCGATGGGGTTCGTCGCCGACGAACTGACGGTTGTCAGGAGATTAAAACGATTCCGGCTCTTCTTCGTTATCTTCTTCGTTCGATTCTGTCTCTTCGTCCCATTCCTCTTCTTCTTCCATCATGTTCTCTCACCACCTTTTCATTCGGAGCGAGGCTTCTGTAGGAGCGATCCGCATTAAGCTTTTTTGAAGGCAGAATATTCATTGGAAATAAAGATCTGGAGCGAGTTTCTGTTAGAAGGCTCTTTGAGCATTTGCTGATTCTTGCTGGGGGCGTGGGTGAGTTTCAGCGTCTGATGTCAGAGTGTTAGGCTCGCTTTAGGCTGATGGAGGCTCTGATTGTTCGAGATTTCTATTGGTCCCAATGCTTCCGTGTAAGTCAAATGATTCGCTCGATGTGAAATATAGAGCGGCAGAATCGGCGCTTTCTGGAATGTTGCAGGTTTCGGCAGGGGTCTTCAAGAGTGTCTTGCTTGCTGTTGAGCTACGACCATGGCGTGTGCCTTGTCGTATGGTTCTAGGTGGACGATGTCTCGCACGTTGAACCCTCGTTTCGTGAGGGTCTTGACTTCTCTTTCGTAGATTTCTGAGGGTTCCTTGGTTACGTCTATGCTCTGGGCTTTGACGGCGAGCATTATCCATCCCTGGTTTTCCAAGAAGAGTTCTGCGTTGTCAGCTAGGACTCTGGCCTGTTCAGGCTGGGCGATGTCGCAGTAGATGTCCTCCACTTTTCTTCTTATGAAGATAGAGTATTTCTCGGGCATGCGGGCGTCTTCGAGTATGGGCGACATGTTGAGCCTGTGGGGGCACACGTTTTCAACGAGGTCTCTCATGGATCTGGAGGCAAATTCGACGCAGTAGACGTGCCCCTTCTCGCCAACTATGTCTGAAACGTGGCTCGCGGTCGTGCCAGAGGCTGCTCCTAGGTAGAGCACGTGATGATCTGGTTTTATTGGAACGAATCTTAGGCCTTTTAAGATAGCGGCGGCGAGCTTGCTCCTGAAGGCATCCCACAATCTGTACTCTTGGCCTTCGAAGCGGACGAGTCTTTCCCCATAGACGTTTCTGCCCGGTGAGAGGTTCCTCGTTGCGAGCCGCTTACCGCCGTCTTCGAGTATGACCGTGTATATCGATGGAAAAGTCGGGTGCGGTCTGACTCTAACGTTCACGCCTGTGTTTTCTCCGTGTTCGTTTTGCGTGCTCCTCATGTCTTGGTTTTTGTCTCGTAGGTTGCGGGGCCACCGCGACTGGTGGTTCAGCGTATTTTTGTTCTATCTCTTCGATTCTTCTGTTCAGGTCTGTTTTGAGCCTATTGCTTATGTCTCTGTGACCGAAGGCATCTGCTCTGGCGGCGATGGCGAGCTTGCCGGCAAGTGCTCTGGCGATTTTTCCTCTTTGCCATCTTTTCGCGTCGTGCAGGAGTGCGTGCTGAAAGATCATTCCGTGTTTCGGCGGTCTGGTTCCAGTTTTCAGGGAGCGG
>Ga0187771_10001346_pt1 | contig 16291 bp, 20 predicted proteins | sample 0116_SJ02_MP15_1_FD_133139 | JGI IMG/M metagenome (GOLD analysis project Ga0187771, IMG submission 133139) | Tropical peat soil microbial communities from peatlands in Department of Meta, Colombia - 0116_SJ02_MP15_10_MG | ecosystem: Environmental > Terrestrial > Soil > Wetlands > Peat | place...
CGCCGCAGAGCGGTCTGGAAGGTCGATCTCGACCGGCAATATCCCGCAGCAGCGCCTTCGAGCCCACGCCCAGTCACGCAGGCGCCACTTCACAGACGACCCGCCGAGCCCATCTTTCATTCGCGGCGGTACGCTTCTCTTACTCGGCTGAGCGCCCCTTTCCCCAGTCCTGAAACCCCGCCCACCTGGAGACCGGCTAGGTAGATTTTAGCGCTTTCCTCCAGGACTTCCAGACGGGAAGCCGCTTCATGAAGATCAGGTCCGAGCGAGAAAAATCCATGGTTCCTTATGCCGACGACATCACAGACTTTCAGGCTAGCTCTCACAGCTTTCGCCCCCGCCTCCCCGGGCACTGCGAAGGGCACCACCCCCAGCCTGCGAATCATCACGGCATGCTCAGGCGTCATAGTAGGTACCGCTATCCCGGCGGTGACTAGCGCCACTGCATTTGGAGGGTGTCCGTGGACCACAGCCCCGACGTCCTTTCTGATTCTATAGGCCTCGAGATGGGTCGCCAGCTCGCTGGAAGGCCTCCCCTGTCCGACCACCTTGCCGTCCAGGCGGACCCTGACGAGGTCCCCTTCGGCTACTCCGCCCTTGAAATAACCCGCCGGCGTGATCAGCATCTCTTCCTTCGATGGGAGGAGGACGCTCGCGTTACCGCCAACCCCGGAGACCAGCCCCCTTTCATACAGCCTCCTGATTGTGTGGGCTAGGTTCCTCTCGAGCGCCGCCCTGTCGTTTCTCAATCCAACTCCTCCAGGGCCCCGGCGTAAGCCTTGAAATCACTGTCGCTGTACAGAACGAACGTCACTTCTGCTGGCGCTCCCTCCCTCTCAACGAAGCTCTTGACCGCATTCAGGGCTACCCTGCTCGCTTCGCGAATCGGATAGCCATATGCCCCCGCGCTTATCGAGGGGAAGGCCACACTTCCCAGTCCTCGCTTAACCGCCATCCTCAGGGAGTTGGTATAGCAGTCGGACAGGGCTGCAGCTTCGCCGCTCTGTCCCCCGGACCAGACAGGACCGACCGTGTGGATGACATTTCTCGCTTTCAGCGAACCTCCTGTGGTGATTACCGCCTGACCCGTAGGCAGGCCCTCGGGCCACTCCTTCTGCCGAATCAGCCTGCACGCCTCATTTATCGCCGGCCCTCCCCGGCTGTGTATCGCCCCATCGACGCCCCCGCCCCCCATCAGGCTTGAATTGGCAGCGTTGACTAGCGCGTCCGCGTCCTGATCAGTAATGTCCCCCCTCACGAGTTTCACCTTCGTTCTGCCCCAGGCTGCTCGCATCTGACCCGCCCTCCCGCCGGCGGCCACCTAATCAAATTGAACGGGACTGCGGAGTATGCCCTCCGTCCTGCTTAACTAGACTGACCAAGCGCAGCAATACGAGCCCCTTGCGCCCTGCCCGAGACGAGCTGTTCGACTGGATACTGAGGCTTGGGCCCACGTCGAAGTACAACCTCACAGCGAGTGGGCTCTCCGAGCCCGACCTTAGAACAATGGGTGTTGACACATCTTTTGAGAGGTTTGCAGCCGAGAAGGACGAGCACGAAAGGGTGTTCGCTGACGAGGTCGCCAGCTTGTACGGTGTTGACCCAGAGAACGTCCTGCTCACCAACGGGGGATCAGAAGCAATCTTCTTGGTATACTCCGTCTTCGGAAGTGGCGGGGCATCTGTCCCCCTTCCCAACTACCCTCCGATGTTCACGGTACCACGCTCGCTTGGCGTAGGGGTCCGGAACTCGCAGAGGGCCGGTTCTGGCACCTCCATTGTCGGACTTACAGACCCCAACAACCCGACGGGGAAGAGCCTGGAGGTAGGCTCCGTCGGGGCCCTCTCAGACTCCGCGAAGTCAAACATCTACATCAACGAGACCTACAAGGAATTTGTGTTCACTGCGACGCCTCAGACACACTTCGGTCGTGCGAGCAACATAGTCACCAGCAGCACCATGACCAAGTTCTTCGGCCTCGGTCGTTTCCGCGTGGGTTGGATTCTCGCAGACAAAAAGAACGCCCGGAGGCTCCTTTATGCGAAGTGGGCGGTGAGCGGCCACGACGCATCCTACTCGCTCTGGATTGCCACACAGGTTTTGAGGAAGAGGAGCAGGTTCGTCGAACGGGCGAAGCGGACACGCTCAGAGAACGTCGGCCACGTCCGTAGATTCCTGAAGGAAACCGAAGGCGTCTCCTCGGAACTCGGCGACGCGCCCTTCTGCCTGGTCCGCTACGAGGGGCGACAAGACTCGGTCTCCCTCGCCCGTTCGGTGCTCGAGAAGACCGGCGTGCTCATAGCCCCAGGGGACTTCTTCGGCGCCCCCAGGACGTTCAGGTTGTGCTTCACGACCGACGGATCGGCGCTGAAGCGCGGCTTGGCTGCGCTCTCGGAGTTCTTCAACGAGCGGTCATCTTAAAGCAGGCCATCCCAACCGAGGTCCCAACATGTCCGTGAAGCCCGCCGGAAAGGCGAAGCCGCAGAAGGTCGACAGGGCAGTCAAAACGGAAATCGAATGGCTGCTGGACAGGAACGACGGCGCCCCCAATTTCGAGATGCGCAGGTTCACGATCAAGCCAGGCGGAAGCATCCCCGAGCACTTCCACCCGGACATCGAGCACGAGCAGTACGTCCTCAAGGGGGCGTACAAGATCGGCTTGGGGAAGAAGGTCCATCACGTGAAGGCGGGGGATTCGATCTACATCCCGCCAGGGACGCACCATTGGTACAAGAACACCGGCAAGGAGGCCGCCGAGTTCATCTGCATCATCCCCAAGGTCGAGAAGTACGAGTCGGTCTACGTTGGTAAGAAGTCAAGGTAGCTAGCCAGGTTCAGACTAACTTCGGCTCCAAGAGGCCGCTCGCCCCCTGTACTGGGCCGCATACGCAGCGAAGGCAGCGGCGCATAGAATGCTGCAGAGGGTGAAGAGGGCAGGGAACCCGTACTCCATGGAGAAGTAGCCTCCCAGAAAACCTCCTCCGGCGCTCCCCAACCCGACCAGGGCGCCATAGAAGCCGGCGCGCCCAATCCTGGCTGTCTCGAGGTAGGCGAACGTGCTCGAGATGTCGAAGAGGGACCAGAGGACTTCGAGAACCGCAAGGACGATGGCGGCTGCGGCCAGCCCCGGAGACGCCCCCACTGCCGCGAGCAACAGCATGGGGAGCACGACCATTCTGGTGAACGAAGACAGAAGAAGGTTCGACACCGCGTTCCTGAGCACCCTCCCGACGAGCAGATACCCCAGTGCACCCGCCAGCGAGCCAGCGAAGAACACGAAGAAGACGGCCTGAGAAGAATAGAATTCGAGGAAATACGCCGGAAGGGGCGAGTAGAATGCCGACCCAGCGAGGGAGAAGCAGAGTATGCCGACCAGGAGGAACCTTGTCGACCGGTTCAGCATGCGCGTTATGTCTCCGCGGGGCGCTCCCACAGAGCTCAGCCTAGGGTATCCCGCGTACTCGGACACGGCCATTATGGTCCCGAGCGAGCGCTCCAAGGAGACAAGCCTCCTCTGAATCATCAACCCGGGTTCCTGGGCGAGAACGCTGAGGGCTCCTGCGGACGCAAAGCAGAGAAGGCCGCATGCCAGGAAAAGTTCGTTGAAGCCGAGGCTCAACACGACTGCAGTTCCCAGGCCCATCCCTACGGTCTCCCCCGACGCGGTAAGGAACGACATGTTTGCCAGCCCCTTCTGCCATCCGTCGCGATACTCTGACTCCACAGTTAGGAGCTGCCTGGCGGGGATGGTCGCAGCGTAGAACACAGACTTCAGCGAAACCACGACGAGGAGCTCCCAGATGCTGACTGCCAGGGGGATGGCTGCCATGGAAGCGCCGAACCCCATGAACCCAAAGATGAGGAAGGGCTTGCACCTGCCTGTCGAGTCGACCATCCTCCCCCAGATGGCCTGGAAGGGGATCAGAGCGAGAGCGGCGACGCCCGTGACCAGCCCCACGTCCAGGAGGGTCCCGTGCATCACTTGGAGCAGGTAGAAAAGCACCAGTATGTTGGTCAGCCCGTTCGCCACGGACTGGGGGACTAGCCCGAACTTCCAAACAGTGGTGCCGGAGACGACCATCCACCGTAATACAAGGACGCGGCTCAATAGAGACGGAATCTAAAACAATTGGTCGGCAGGTGAAGACCAGTCGCGACGGGATTTGTTCTTAAGCCTTGGTGGTCCCCTCCGGAGGCAACGGCAGCCTCGGCCTGGGGCTGCCCCCTGCACTGTTCTCTCTGGCCCGATGCGTGTTGTTCGCTTTCCCCCTCATCACTGAAGGTATTATCGCAAGCAGCAGCAGGATTGTCGACAGGTAGTACACCGACCGGATGGAGTTGACGAAATCACCGATCCAGGAGGCGGAGCCCCCGCTCTGAACCCCCAGGAACACCAGCTGGAGGTCTTTCATGGGCGTGGTCAGGGACATCACGGTGAAAGCGATGGCGAGACTGAACGTCGCCCCCACATTGACCAGGGTCGTGCTCGTCCCAGACGCAACCCCCCGCTCAGTCTCCGGCACGGAGTTCATGATCGACGCCCTGTTGGGGGAGGCGAAGAGCCCCATGCCGCTCCCGACGAAGATCAGAGGCACGGAAAGCTGCTGGAAGGTGATTGTAGGACCGATGCCTGTGAGCAGAACGAATCCGATCGAAGATACGGCCAAGCCCACCGACGAAAGCAACCTAGCCCCGTACCTGTCAGAGAGCCACCCACTTATGGGCCCAAAGAGAGCCAGGCTCAACGAAATCGGGATGAGGAAGATTCCTGCCGTCAGGGGATCGAGCCCCATGGTGGGTCCCTGCAGATAGAACACGAGCACCAGGGAAACCGCGCCCCTGGCCAGGGCGTTGAGGAAGATGGCTATGTTGCCCGCTGTGAACATTCTGATTCTGAAGAGCGAGAGGTCGAACATTGGCTGAGGAATCCGCCGTTCGATGAAGACGAAGGCCACAAGCATCGCCACCCCTGTGGCACACATCACGGTCAGTAGCGAGAGGCTCAGCGATTCGATGACGTAGAGCGTGATTCCCGTCAGGATGAGGGCTATTCCCCCGGCGAAAGATATGTTGCCGAGGAGGTCCAGCTTCTCTCCCTTCTTGATCACAGCGAGCTCCTTCAGCTTGTAGTGAGACCACACCGTTGCGAAGGCGCCTATGGGTATGTTGACCCAGAAGATGGAGCGCCATCCTGCCGCCGAAGCGAGGGCGCCTCCCAGCACGAGCCCCAGCACCGAGCCGATCACGATGGAGACCTGATTGATCCCTAGGGCCATGCCCCGTTGGTTCTCGGGGAAGGCGTCGGTGATAATCGCCGCACTGTTCGAGAAGAGGAATCCTGCCCCCAGGGCCTGGACCAGGCGGAAGCCGATTAGCTGGGTGCTGCTCTGTGAGAGGCTGCATAGAGCGGAGCCTACGGTGAACAGAATGAAGCCGAAGTTGTAGAGTCTGACTCGGCCGAACATGTCAGCCAGCCTTCCAAAATTGACCAGCACGGTCGCAGTTACCAGCTGGTACCCCAGCAGAATCCAGAGCAGGTCGAAGAGGGAAGTGCCTGGCAGGTCCCTTGCGATGGTCGGGAGTGCGATCAGGACGATGTTACCGTCGAGGGACGCCATCAGGGTGCCGAGGGTGGTGTTGGAAAGGACAACCCACTTGTATTCGGCCACTTTCGCACTTCCAAACCCGAGTTATCGTCCGTGGCTGCCAGCTATCGGCGTCAACGTGAGAACCGTCTCAAGCCATGGCTTATGCTGCAGCCCTTCTGTCATTCCGGTCGTCAAACAAATCGCTTCTGTGTCGTCCCTCGGGGCTTCGCATTTAACCGAAGAGACGATTCCCAAGATTAGAAACCAAGGTGTCCGATTCTCGATGGGGCGATAACGACGGAGCCAGCCATCAGGTGGGTGCCTCAGATGGCGCGTTGCCCAACGTTAAATCCCCTGCCTGCTAGCCCGCCCTGAAGATTGGAAAACGGCGGCGGGACTAGGCCAAGGCCCAGGATAGAATCACTCTCCGATCTTGTGTTCGGCCTCGCTCTGTCGATAGGGGCGTTCGCGCTAGTGAGCAACCCCCCCGTGACAGACCACGCATACTACACAGACATCGTAACCTTCAGCTTCAACTTCTTCGTCCTAGTCTCGATCTGGCTCAGATACACGAGGATAATGTCCGCCCTCCCCGTGGAGACTAGGAGGACGATGCTGTTGAACAGTGTCCTTCTTTTCACCGTGGCCCTCGAGCCCTTCATCTACAACATACTGAGGTCGCCCAACACGGCGAATCCGGTCTCGCCTGCAGTCTACGAGGCCGCGTCCTCCTCGTTCGGCCTGGACCTCGGGGCCATGATGCTCATCATGGCGGTCTTCACACTCGCCCTCGCGGACGAGGAGAGGCGCCTCGTTCCCGCTTCCATGCTGAAGCAAATCAACGCGGAAGCGGTCACCTGGGGAGTCGCATCGGGAGTCTTCCTAATCTCCGCCCTTCCCGTTTTCGGGAAGATCGAAGTAGGAGGGATCCCAGTCAGCGGCCTTACCGTAAGGTCCGTCATGTGGTTCTTGGCCATCATGTTCTCGTGGGTCAGGAGCGGCATAAGGGAAACAATCGACCAGGGCTAGGTTGAGGGGAGGAGCTCCCGTTAGGCGCATCCCTTAACTCCTCATTCGCCAAGCTTCGAGAGACATGAGGAAGCTGAACGTTGTCTCATTCGGCGTAGGCGTGATCGGGAGCCTCACTGCGAACTTCATCTTAGAGGAGAAGCAGAGGCAGCTGAATCTAGTCGGGGCCTATGACATTGACCCGAAGAAGGTGGGGAAAGACCTCGGGAGCGTGATCGGCCTGGGCAGGACTACAGGCGTCAAGGTCTCAGACGACCTGGACAAGGTCCTCAAACACGACGTAGACGCGGCAATCCACACGACATCGAGCTACCTAAAGGGGGCATACCCGCAGCTCGTGTCGGTAGTCAGGCACGGCGTGGACATAGTCTCGTCCTGCGAGGAGCTCTCCTACCCCTACGTTGTCGACAAGCAACTTTCGAACAAGCTAGACCTGCTCGCGAAGAAGCAGGGTGCTACCGTCCTTGGGACCGGAATTAACCCAGGCTTCCTTATGGATGCCCTGCCTATCATGCTCACCGCTCCCTGCAAGAGCATCAAGAAGATTAGAATCACCAGGAGGATGAACGCCGCTACCCGCCGCATACCTTTCCAGAAAAAGGTGGGCGCGGGGCTGACCAAAGCAGAGTTCCAGACCGCCATCAAGAGCCATCAGATTTCCGGGCACGTGGGTCTCGAGCAGTCGGTATCCATGCTGGCCGACGGCATCGGCTCGAGGCTCGACAGGGTTGAGATTGGGAACGTCGAGCCGGTTATCGCCGAGGCCCCGACCGAAGAGGGCTACGTCAGGATTCCGGCCGGAAGGGTCGCCGGCGTCAAGCAGTCGGCGAGAGGGATCGCCGGTGGGAAGCCGCTGATTGAGCTGAACTTCGCTGCGTACGTGGGTTCCGTGGATGAGTATGACCAGGTTGAAATCGACGGGACCCCGCCCATCAACAGCAGGATTAGCCCCTGCGTGCACGGAGATCACGGCACTGTGGCGATGCTCGTCAACATGGTCCCGAAGGTAGTGAGTGCGCCCCCCGGACTGGTGACCATGAAGGACATCGCCCTGCCGTCGGCATTCCTGTGAGCACGGAATCCGTCAGCCCCTAGCAAGGCCGGCCCTGTGGGCGTCGGCGACCGGGCTCACCTACACCTGTGCACAGGGTGGGCCTTCACTATCACCGGCAGCCAGGTAGACAGACGGGGAAAGACTCGGCGAAAACGTAATCTGGTCATTGCGAAGGGCCTGCTCAATGGTCGCTCTGGTAGAGTTCATCGGACTGGCCGCGGGATTCCTGGTCTCTCTCGGTCTGGTCCCACAGATTCTCCGGGTGTGGAGGCTAAGGCATGCCCAGGAGATCAGTCTTCCATTCAATCTGCTTTCGCTCGGAGGGACGGCGCTTTGGCTTACGTATGGCCTCATACTGGGGCTGCTATCGGTCATACTTTGGAACGGCGTAAACTGTGTGCTCTACGTCATCCTACTCTTCGTGAAGCTGAGGTACGGCATGAGAAAGGACGCCCTGCTTCAACCACCTGACGTCGACTCCCAATCACTAGAATCGGTTTCCACTCCTTAATAATGAAGGGTTTGGTGACGGATCAACTTTGTCCCAAGTTCCGCGATATTTCTTTCTGACAAAAGGAGCGGGGAAGCACAAAGAGAACCTAGCTTCCTTCGAGGTCGCTCTGAAGGACGCGGGCATCAGCGCCTACAATCTGGTCACCGTCTCCAGCATCGTCCCACCGGGCTGCAAACAGATCACGAGGGAGCAAGGGATTGCGATGCTGAAGCCGGGGGAAATTGTCTTCCTCGTCTTGGCCAGGAACTCGACCGACGAGCCCCACAGGCTCCTGGCGGCGTCCATAGGCCTCGCGATACCGAGGGACGAAACAGTCCACGGTTATCTTTCAGAGTGGCACGGCTTCGGGGTGACAGACGAGGAGGCAGGGGAGTACAGCGAGGATCTAGCCGCCCAGATGCTCGCCTCCACTCTTGGCCTCGATTTCGACATCAACACTTCGTGGGACGAGAGGGAGCAAGTCTTCAAGTCCTCGGGGAAGATAATCAAGACAGCGAACATCACCCAGAGTGCCGTGGCACAGAAGGGCCAATGGACTACCGTGGTCGCCGGGGCAGTTTTCATCCCCTAGGATTTACGCGCAGTCTACGGGGGCCTACCTCAACTCGGCGAGGTATTGCTTCACCCTGGCGGCGACGAGCACATCAGCAGAGTCTCCTCCCTTCTCATAGGCCTCGAGTGCCTTGTTGCAGAGCGGGAGCCCCTGTTTAGCCTTGGACCCGTTGTCCGCGTCGGCCCGGAGTAGAATCCTCACAGCCTCTATGTACCAGTTGCCTGCCTCCTGGTAGTCCTCCAGCCTGTTGTTGCACTCGGCCAGCCACTTGCAGTATTCGATTCTGGCCTGAGGGGGCTTCGACTCGTCCTTCACCTCAAACTCCAATGACGAGATGGCCCGGCCATACTCTCCAGCGTGAATCATTACTACTATGTCCTGCAGGCTCATACGGGAACCTCAAAGTCGTCTGTCATCATAAGAAACGGTGTTTCCGATAGATGACACCCAGCTCAACATCACTTCTTCGACGGCTCAGGCTCGTCAGCCGTAGGCGGGATACCTGAGCCTCAGCAACCGACGCATCTCAGATGCTAGCCTGGCGTCCACTTCCTTCTGCTTGTCAGAAAGGCTCACGCTGCCGGGGCCTGCAAAGACCAGGGGGCCCTCAGCATAGCTTCCGCCTCGCTCGGGGACGACAGGCTCCGACCCGAGCACGGACAGCAACCGCCGCCTCATCGCAGGGCCCATATCTTCCTCTCCCACAATCTTGAGTGCCAACTGCGGGGGAAGCTCCCTGTAGCCGTAGGGGAACGGCCCCAACGGCTTCCGTGCTGCCGCCTCGGCCCTGGAGCCGATCACAATGGGAGACGGCTTGAACAGGGTGTCAATTTTCAGCATCCAGGCTCCGTCGGGCCCGTTGACAGTGGCGTCAAAGAACCCTGAGCCTGGGGAAGGTGAAACAGTGAAGCTCCACCCCCGTGGATTACTGGCGTAACTCTCCAGCATCAAACGTTTGAGCTCCCTTCCTTCGAGGATCTCCATGTCCGTTCTTCTCTCTCCCCCTAGTTGTATAAACAGGTTCGGACGTCGCTCGGGCGATGCCCGTATTCACCAAACGCCTCGAATTGCATACGGAGGCGGAGAACGACATGGTCGAAATCACAGAAGAAGTACAGCAGGCGGTGGAGGAAAGCGGGCTCGATGCAGGGGTCGTGACCGCCTTCGTCCCGGGCTCGACCGCGGCAATAACAACCATCGAGTTCGAGCCTGGTCTCGCCAAGGACTTCCCGGAGATGCTCGGAAGGGTGGCGCCCAAGGACATCGATTACGAGCACCAGAAGGCGTGGCACGACGACAACGGAAGGTCCCACGTCAAGGCCTCACTGGTCGGGCCGAGCCTGTCCGTCCCGTTCGATGGCGGGGTTCTCACTCTGGGAACGTGGCAGCAGATCGTATTGGTGGAGCTGGATATCCGACCGAGGCGCCGCGAGGTGGTGGTCCAGGTGATGGGCGAGGCCGAAACCGAGTCCAGGTCCTGAGCCTCAGAAGGTCTGAGGCTGCTACACCCTTTTAACGGAACCCCGGTCCGGGCACTTCATGAAGCTTGTCCGTTATTCCTCTCCAGACGGGAGCGAAAGTTTCGGTGTCTACTCGAATGGGAAGGCGTCTGACCTCTCTTCCTCCTACCGGAGTTTCTCAGACGCGGTCGCCGACCTCTCCAGCCTGAAGGCCCGGCCGCCGACCCCAACAGCTGATGTTAACGACGCCAGGATCATGGCTCCAGCTGAAAAGGGGACGAAAATCCTCTGCATGGCAGTGAATTACTACAGCCACATCAAGGAGATGCAGACCGAGCCGACCCGAGAGCCCGTCCTCTTCACCAAGTTCTACACCTGCCTCACTGGACCGTACAGCGAGATACCCCGCTTCTCTCACAGCGAGATAATGGACTACGAAGGCGAGATCGCCATCGTGATCGGCGAAAGGGCGAGGAACGTCAAGCGCAATGATGCATGGGAGCACGTAGCCGGTTACACACTACTCAATGACATGTCGGCCCGCAGCCTCTTCAGGGTCCCCCAGGGCAGCGGGGTGATGCTCGACTGGTTCTCGTGCAAGGCCAACGACAGCTCCACTCCGGTCGGGCCGTGGATTGTCACGCCGGACGAAGCGGGAGATTTCTCGAAGCTCCGAATCGAGACCTATCTCAACGGAGACAGGGTGCAGTCCCAGGGCGTCTCCGACATGGTCTTCACCGTCCCGAAGATAATCGAGTACGTTTCCAGCCGGCTAACCCTGGACCCTGGTGACATCATCTCGACAGGCACGCCGGCAGGCGTCGGGGTGGCCCGAAAGCGGACCCTGCAGAAGGGGGATGTGGTCAGGGTCCAGGTCGAAGGCATCGGGCGGATCGAGAACCGGATAATCTAGGGCGAGATGCGGTTCGTCCGGGCAGAGCCTGGCTTACCACAAACCTAATCTCCTGCGCCAAGGCTCCGGCACCCATGGACACATACGAGGCCATCCTCACCAAGCTGGACGTCCGGGAGTTCGCCGACAAGCGCGTCGACGATAAGACGAAGACAAAAGTCCTCCAGGCAGCGCGGTACACTGGCTCATCGAGCAACACCCAGCACTGGCACTTCGTGCTCGTTCAGGAGAAGAAGAACCTGGCCACCCTGGCCCAAGACGCCACCACGGGGCCATGGATAAAGAACTCCGACTTCGCCGTCATAATCAACATCGACCCCAAGATCCCCGCGTCGACCATCGACGCCGGGAGGGCCCTACAAGATATGCAGCTTGCCGCGTGGGGCTTCGGGCTCGTCTCCAGTCTGTTCACAGGGTTCAAAGAACCAGACCTTCGCCGCGACTTCGGAATCCCTCCGCACCTGAAGCCTGTCGCTGTCGTCGGCTTCGGCTACCCAGTCAAGAAGCTCAAGGGGAAGAAGAACAGGAAGCCCCTGGAGGATATCGTCTCCCTCGAGAAGTATGGGAATCCCTATCATCCGGCCGAGTGACTCCGATTAGGGACAAGGAGTAAACGCGCTGGCCGAACGGCGGCAACCATGCCTTGCAAATGCAAGACCTGCGGCGAGGTCTTCCCTAGCGCTAAGCAGAGGGACTCCCACACAGCGAAGGCGCATCCGAAAAAGTAGACCAGAGAGGCCGAGCGATTCATTCCCGCCCATGACACCTGATGATGTTCGACTGTGCTCCGATGGGACGAGCGCACTCACTCCTTCAAAGTAGGAACGGTAACAACCCATTACGGGCTGGGCGCTACTGATGGCGGCGGGCTAGCCTCTTCCAGGGGAGCATTATTGGCAGCGAGCTTCTCTTCGAGCTCTCTGACCCTTCTCCCCAGTTCATCCATAGACCGCCCCAGTTCCTCTACCATCGACAGAAGCTTCTCCTCCTGGATCTCCCTGGCCGACCGGACTCTGAACGTCTTCGGGAGCCTCCCTTCCTTGATCATTTGCAGGATGATTTCATAGAGATTCTGCACCACGACTTCCCTATCCTCTTCAGGGGCTCGAGCGGTGCCGGAGTAAATCCCAAGGAGCCGCTCCAGGTCGGCGTAACGCTTGTCCTTGTACACTACCCGATACTGATACCCCGTCCCAATGGCATTGCCGTAGGACCAAATGTCCGTCCGTCGAGTCTTCTCGAACTGCTGCCCGTCCATCAGGTACTCTACGTCCCTTCCGTTGACCGGGTTCTTCTCCGCCAGGTTTGGCTTCAGCGTTCCATTGTAGAACGATACCGCGAACTCCTCCACGATCCTGTGACGCATCTCCTCGCCGAAACTAGTCCCGCTGCCCTCGGACAACCTCGTCCACCGCCCCTCCCTGTCTGCGTGTAAGCCATTTGACAAACCGAATCAACGTTTCTTCATCACACGGTCAGCAACGAGTCTCCTCCGGCGAGTCTCTTCTGGCCTGGTGAGGATCGAAGGGGTGCCCTGGCAGCAGGGGTGAAAGTTGTGACCTTCACGGGGACCTCCAGGCCGTCCCGCCCTTAGGAATAAGACATAAGGCGCGCACCGCTTCGTTCCCGAATCCGTGAGCGCTCGGGTCGCACGGCTGCAGCAGTTCCTCTACCTCCCGAGGAACGCGTGGATTCTGACAGCGACCTCGGCTCTCTGGTCGGTGGGCGCATCGATGGCAAACCCCTACCAATCGGTATATTTCGCGTCCCTAGGCGCGTCTCCGTTCCAAATCGGTCTGCTCGTCGCCTACGGCACAGGCGTGACCGCTCTTTCGCTCCTGATGGGTGGGTACATCGCAGATGTCTGGGGGAGGAGGAGGGTGGTGGTGGTGTTCAGCTGGGTATCGGTCTCGAGCGCTTTCGTCTACTGCGTCATCGGATCCCCTTTCCTCATCGTCGTCCCCCTTAGCCTCGCGTCGGTGGCCAGCTTCTACACCCCTGCCTTCAACTCAATCATGATGGATTCAATCGCGCCCGAAGACAGGATCAGAGGCTTCGCTGTGTTCAGCGCCATCAACACCATCCCTTCCATCTTTGCGCCGACGGTCGGCGGCCTCCTGATCAGCCAGTTCGGATCCACACCGGGGTTGAGGCTCTGCTACCTCGCTAGCGGGCTCTTCGGGATTCTGGGAGTGGGAATCCGTTCGCTCAGGCTGAGCGAGACCTACGTGATGGAAACTGCCAGGGTCCCCAAATCATTCACAGCCCACCTACACGATTCTTTTAGAGATGGAATAGGAGCAATCAGGCAATCGGGCCCGGTGGTCAAGAGGCTGCTGATTTACGTCACCCTGGCTGGAATCGGGACCGGCTTCACTTCCCCCTACGTCTCGATTTACGTCGTGAACTACCTCGGGATCAGCGCCCTGAGCTACAGCGTGGTAGTGGATCTCGCAGGGGCAATGACCGTCTTCCTCCTTCTGATGGTCGTATTTCTGGTTCGAAGACTGGGGTCGAAGCGCAGCATACTGCTCGCATCCATAGCTGCCCCTCTCGCCAACGTGATGTTCACCCAGGCGAAGACCATGGACGAGCTCTTCGAATGGGGGGTGACGGGTGCGGTCTCGACAGCCCTCCAGTCTCCCTCACTTTCCATGATGCAGGCCGAGGCAATAGAGCAGCGCAACCGGGGGAAGGTGCTGGCAATGTTCAGCATCCTCCCGACCCTGGTATCTCTCCCTTCACAGGTCTTCGCAGGCTATCTCTATGGGGCTTTCTCGCCGGTCATCCCCTTCTTGGCTTCCATCGTCCCCTTTGGCCTGGCGGCCTTCGTGCTTTACACGATACGATAGCTCCAGCGCGCCACATCAGAAGACATAGTAGGCCGCCTTCCAAGACAAGCGCAGGAGGGCGCCCAGATTGAGGATCACTTACACGCCGTATCAGGAGCTTGTCATACACGAAATCATCGAGCAGTCGAGCCCGAGCGTCTTCTTCGAGGACATCGTCCGGCTGGCTCTGAGCGGCGCCCACCAGGTACAGCCGAGCATCAACTGGATAGACGGCATCGCCTTCTTCATCGCCCCCATGCAGCCGACTGAGGAGGTGGTGAGGGAGAACCTCGCAGGAAAAATCCACTACGGGAGCGTCCTGTTCACTAGGACTGACTATCAGCCGCAGGTCGCCGTCAAGATTGGGAGCCAGGACTTCACGGTGAGGCTCCGGAAGGCAGGGGACAACCCCACCCTGGTCGAGCTCGCAGCCTTCCTCAAAGAGTTCAGGCGGCCAACCTAGCCCCCCGCTACGAACGCCCACCCTTACACGATTAAATGAGACTCCCATCATAGTTGGCCGCGAAGCCATGTCCAAGCTCGGAGACGCGAAAACCCTGGGCGGGATTGGCGCAATCCTTCTCCTGATTCCTGGCGTAAGCATCGTCGGCTACATCCTCATCCTCATCGCTACCAAGTACGTCTCGGACGAACTGGGCGACAAGTCCATCTTTGACAACATGCTCTACGCGGTCATCGCGGGGATAATCGGCGTCGCAGCCGCGGCGTTCATCATATTCACAGGAGCAGTGTTCGGCGCTTTCAGCTTCGCATTATCGGCCATCGCAGGCATCGTCGTCGGACTGGCGATCGCCTGGATAGCACTCATCATCTCTTCGATTTTCATCAGGCGCGCCTACGACACGATGGCCACAAAGCTGAACGTGAACATGTTCAGGACAGCGGGCATGCTGTACTTCGTAGGAGCCATTCTGACCATCATCCTGGTCGGATTCGTCATCCTGTTCATAGCAGCAATCCTCCAGATCGTCGCCTTCTTCGGAATCCCGGACTCAGTACCTGGAATGCAGTCCCAGCCAATGGGGGGAATGTATCCCCAACCAATGGGCACGTCCGCCCAACCGGGAACGAAATTCTGTCCCAGCTGCGGAACACAGTTGGCGGCTTCGGCCACCTACTGCACGAAGTGTGGCGCCAAGCTGTAGCCATTGCCCCCATTTTCTTTTTCGGATCTCAGCGCAAGCTACGGTCAGATTTCCAGACGAAGCGCATAGACATGTAATAGCTTGCGGGATAGGCCACGACTGCTCCTGCAATATTCCCGAGAGCCGGAGAGAGCCCCAGCCAGGCTAGGAGAGCGAGCTGCACCGCGATCGTTATAGCGCTGCCAATGGCGTACACGCCTTCGAACTTCAGGAGCCGGACGACAGTTCGCCCTCCCTCGCGTTTGTACACTCCCTTGACGGTGGTCCTCTCGTTCACGAAGAACCCAGCTACCACGCCGACAACCGATGCGAGAATATCCAGCGAAAGCAGCCCCGGCGACGACGCGAAGTTGCTGGGGAGTTCGGCGTTTCCGTAGACTCCGTACAGTCCGACGACGAGCACCGCCTCCAGCACGAGGAACCCGACTATTCCGGCTATTCCGAACTGCACCAGCCTGAAGATCCCATACTTTCTGACCCAGACCCTTCCCTTCTCGATCATTCCGTCTTCACCGGCAAGCGACTGTCGTAGAAGGGTGTGCTCGATAGAAAGTCTTGATGGGCCTCGCTCGGAGTGTTCACTTTCGGTCTCCCCTCTCCTTCATCGGTTCCCTTAAGTCTGCCCGCCATTATCTACTGCTCGTCCGCGCAACCACCGTTGGCCCTCTCGCTAGCCCCATCGAGGTGCGTAGAGCGGAAGAGCGCGGCGCCGATCGTCCGGGAGGTCAGGTGCAACACCCTCCTCCACGAGCTTGGCTATAGGGGCTCTACCGGCTACACGGCTAATCTCTACAAGGGCTGCACCCACGGGTGCGTCTATTGCTATGCCCCCTCTCTGACCCATGACGAGAGGAAGTGGGGAACCTACGTTGACGCAAAGATGAACGCCCCCCAAGTTCTTGAGAGGGAGCTTCGCGGGCTGAGGAGAGACGAGGTTTTCCTCTCGAGCGCTTCCGACCCATACCAGCCTGTGGAGGCGAAGTACGGCATAACCAGGCGATGCCTCGAAGTACTGCATAGGAACAGATTCCCGGTTTCAATCTTGACCAGGTCGCCCCTTGTCCTCAGGGATGCTGACCTGCTCAGGAAGTTCGAATGGGCGAGGGTCGGAATGTCCATTACTACCGTCCCTACGAGGCGCTACGAGCCCGGGGTCCCGCCACTCCAGCGGAGGATCGACACG
>Ga0187771_10001347_pt1 | contig 16282 bp, 11 predicted proteins | sample 0116_SJ02_MP15_1_FD_133139 | JGI IMG/M metagenome (GOLD analysis project Ga0187771, IMG submission 133139) | Tropical peat soil microbial communities from peatlands in Department of Meta, Colombia - 0116_SJ02_MP15_10_MG | ecosystem: Environmental > Terrestrial > Soil > Wetlands > Peat | place...
CCCGCCACGCCATCGCGTTCGGCGATCCGGACCGCCGCATTCAACACATACATCGTGTGCACACACACGTCGCCTTCCGGATGCCACTCGGGATCTTGTGGTACGGCGGTCATCGCCCCGATCTCCGGGAAATGACAAATCCAGCCGGTTGCCACGAGATAGTCGGCGATCCGGCCCGGAGAGGTGCCCTTGGTAGCCCACTTCATGAATTCTTCGCCAATGCGCTCCTTGGCGAGGGTGGTGTACTCCGGGGCGATCGCCCGCGACATTTCGGCCGTCGCGTCGTCGATCGTAAGATCGAAACGGCAGGCGAACTGCATTCCTCGCAAAACGCGCAAAGGGTCTTCGGAAAACGCGGGGCTGGTTGCTCGCAGAACGCGGCGGCGCAAATCCTCCTGGCCGCCGAAGAAGTCGAGGATTTCGCCGGTCAGCGGATCGTAGGCCATCGCGTTGATGGTGAAATCGCGGCGCGCAGCGGCCTCGCGGGGCGTGATCGTGGAATCGAACTCGGCATGGAAGTCGCGATGCCCCCGCCCGGTCTTGCTCTCGCGGCGGGGGATGCTGAAATCCCAGGTGGCTTCGCCGGGCGCCGTGAACTTGACGACGCCGAAGCTTCGGCCCACCAGATCCACGCGTCCGCGCTCGCCAAGGATCTCGGCCAGGTGCTCGTAAGAGACACCGTAAACTTCGATGTCGAAATCCTTCACCTCAAGGCCCAGCAGCGCGTCGCGCACCGCACCGCCGACCACCACCGGCCGGTATCCTAGCCGCGACAGTTCCTCGGCGATCCTCAGCAGCGCGGATGGGAGGCGAAACGTCACGATCCTTCCTATTTTCGCCGATGCATGCGTCACGCCGGAAATATGCCGGTTGCTTCTACGTTAAGATGGGACCTTGGTAGACATCCATTCGCACGTGCTGTTCGGCATGGACGACGGCGCGCAAACCCTGGAAGATTCGGTCGCACTCGTGAAAATGGCGGCCGCGGCCGGCACGACGGATTTGGTCGGGACGCCCCACGCAAGTCCAGCCTTCCGTTTCGATGCCGAACGCGTGGCCGAGCGTCTGCGCGAAGTCCAGGCTGCCACCGGAGGGATCCTGCGTTTGTACTCCGGCTGCGATTTTCATCTCAGCTACGACAATATTGAGGACGCACTGAAAAATCCTCGCAAATACACCATCAATCAGAACCGGTATTTGCTCGTGGAATTTTCGGATTTGTTGATTTTCCACAACACCGCGGAGATTCTCGCGCGCCTGATGGATGCCGGAATGGCGCCGGTGATCACGCACCCCGAGCGGAACCGCCTGTTGCGCAAACGCCTGGACGATATGGCTGCTTGGTGCGACGCCGGAGCCTCCATCCAGGTCACGGGTCAGAGCCTCCTCGGCCAGTTTGGCACCTCCGCCCACAAGTTTTCGTGCACGCTGCTGGACCGGGGATTGGTCCATTTCATCGCCAGCGACGGCCACGACATCGAGCGCCGCCCTCCGACCATGGACGGCGCCTACGCCTGGATCGAGCAGAATTACGGACGGCCGCTGGCCGAGATGTTGTGTGTCACCAACCCTCGCGCGGCGCTCACCGGCGGGGAACTGCAGCGGCCCGGGCCGTCCGCGCCCGCGAAATCCCGCAAATGGTATCAGGTTTGGCGGTAAGACCGTCCCTAGCCCGCCCGCCGCAGTCCCGTTCCGCTCCAGAACGCGCGCAGAGTTGAAACGCGCTCCCTCCCTCAATTTCCCGCCCCCCGGTTGAGACCTTTGCGTCCCGGCCGCCACAAAACTAGCGTCACCGGATTGCGCGGATTCTTGTACCGGTACGGAAAAGTCCCTGGGACTCACAATGCGCGAGCCATGCCCAATTTCATCCACGGACCTGCCGGGTGTGTTGCCGCCGGTGGCGACCCGCGATCTTTTGCCCAACCGGGAACCCGACGCTACGGAGGGCGCCCTCGCCTGGCACGCACTCACCGTGAAGCATCAACACGAAAGGGCGATCGAAGCGGCGCTGAGTTACAAAGGGTTCGAGGCGTTTTCGCCGATGTACCGCAGCCGGCGGCAATGGTCGGACCGGATCAAAGAAATCGAGCGGCCACTGTTTGCCGGCTACGTCTTCTGCCGGTTCGGCGGCGAAGCCAAGACCCGGGTGCTCGATACGCCGGCCGTCGGGCGCGTCGTGGAATTCGCCGGAAAACTGGCGGCCGTACCGGATGCCGAAATGGACGCCATCCGCGCCATCGTGCGTTCGGGCGAGCCGGTGCGCCCGTGGCCACATCTGAAGCCCGGTGATCGCGTGCGCCTGGAACGCGGCCCTTTGCGCGGCATGGAAGGCGTTTTGCTGAAGGAAAAAGACACGCTGGAGTTGATCGTCAGTGTGGAATTGTTGCAGCGCTCGGTCGCCGTACGGATCGATGCGGCTTCGATCGTGCCTGTGCGGGACGCGCATTTGCGGCTTTAACTTTGCGCGCGGCGCGTGCCGCTTGGACCCGCCCCGAATGCTTCACAAAATCCCAACAGAGTCCATGAACAGAAAGGATTCCCTCATGCCGATCCCTGTACCCGTTCGCCGCATGGCCCCGCTGCTGGCCGCTCTATTGCTCGCCGCGAGTCCGGGCCTAAGCCAATTCGTCACGCCTGCGGCGCCGGCGGAAAACGGACCGAATTTACCGGCGCAGCCCATCGGTCCCAACGATCTGCTGGAGATTTCGGTGTATGGAGCGCCGGAGTTTTCCCGCTCCGTGCGCGTCAGCGAAGACGGCTTCATCCGCTTGCCGATGCTGCGCGAACGGATTAAGGTGCTCGGGTTGATGCCGGCCGCGCTCGAAGAGCGCCTGGCCGAGGCTTTGGAAAACGCACAAATCCTGGTCGAACCGGCCGTGACGGTCTCCATCGCGGAATACCACAGCCATCCGATCAGCGTCGTCGGCGCGGTGAAGGTTCCGCTGACGTTTCAGGCCGTGGGCAAGACCTCGCTGGTCGAGGCGCTGACCCGCGCTCAGGGTCTGGCCGAGGACGCGGGCAACGAGATCCTAATTATGCGGCAGTCCAAGGACGGAGGACCGCCGTCCATGCAGCGCGTCCCCGTCACCGGCTTGATTGACGGCTCCGATCCTTCGCTCAATCCGCTACTCGAAGGCGGCGAGGAAGTGCGGGTTCCGACCGTCGGCAAAGTGTACGTCGTTGGCAACGTCAAGCAGCCCGGCGGATTCCGTCTGGACGGGTCCGGCGGAATCAGCGTACTGAAGGCTCTGGCGCTTTCTTCCGGGTTGGCGCCGTACGCGACCAAGGTCGCTTATATTTACCGCCGCTTGGACGGCGCGCCTCAGGAAATTCCCGTCGAGCTGCAAAAAATCATGGACCGGAAGGCTCCCGACGTCCAACTGATGGCCAACGACATCCTTTATCTACCGGACAACCGCACCCGGCGTGCGACGCTGACCGCGGTGGAGCGCGCCGTGGGTTTTGCGACCGCTACCACTTCGGGAATTCTCATTTTGGGCATGCACTAGCTTCCTTCCCCGCAAGATCCCGCTCCGCGCTCTTTTCCTTTCGAAGGCCATGATCAACAACGAGACCAACTATCCCGAACCGGCAGCCCTGCCTGCTGTGATCGAAACGCAGCGCAGCCCGATCTATTACGCGCCGACTTTTTCGACGCAAAGCGACGAGGAACCAGAGGAGGGCCACCGGGCCTTCCTGCAATACCTGTGGGTCCTGAAGCGGCACCGTTGGCGGATTCTGGCAACCATCGCCGCCTCAGTCGCGGCGACGGCGATCGTGTCCGCCCGGCTGACGCCGATCTACGAAGCGACCGTAACCATCGACGTCGACCGGCAGACACCGCCCGGTGTCGTGGGCGATGAGGCGGCCCGGAGCGTGCTGAACGACGCCGATCAATATCTGGCGACGCAGATGAAGCTGGTCGAGTCCGACAGCGTCCTGCGTCCGGTCGACGAGCGTTTCCATTTGCGGCGGGCCGAGGGCCAGAGCGCCGCGCTTGCGCCGGGCCGCGAACAGGCTCCGGTCACGCTCAAGCTCCTGCACGTGACGCGACCGCCGAACACTTATCTCCTGTTGATCAGCTACCGGTCGGCGGACCGGCAGCTGGCCGCCGATGCGGCCAACGCCATTGCCCAATCCTATCTGGAGCACAACTATGAGATCCGGCTGCGTAGCGCCGCGGGCGTTTCGGATTTCATGGAGCGGCAGCTCGAAGAACTCAAGATCAAGATGGAGCGCTCCGGCCAGGCCGTCGCAGCCTTCGAGCGCGAGCTGAACGTCATCAACCCGGAAGAGCGGACCAATATTTTGGCGGCGCGCCTGCTGCAGTTGAACACCGAGTTCACCAACGCACAGGCGGCGCGGCTCAAGGAGGAAGCGGCCTATCAATCGGTGACCGCCGGGAGTCTCGAAGCAGCGCTCGCGGCGCCCCAGGGCGAGGAGCTGCGGCGGCTGGCCGAGCATCGCAACGAGGCGCGCGAGCGCTTCGCGGAAGTGCAATCGCATTACGGAGCCAATCATCCGGAGCATCGCAAGGCTCAGGCCCAGCTGGCCGAAGTGGAGGCTGGCCTCGAGGCCATGCGCCAGCAAGTGGTCGAGCGCGTCGGCATCGAGTACGCGGAAAGCCAGCGGCATGAGCGCATGGTGGGTGATGCCGTGGCCCAGGCCAAGGAAGAATTCGACCGCGTGAATGCGCATTCGGCCGACTACCAGGCGCTGAAGCGCGAGGCCGACGCCGATAAGGCCTTGTATGAACAACTGGTGCGCAAGATCAAGGAGGCCGGCATCAACGCTGGGTTCCAGAGCAACGCCGTGCGCATTGCCGACCCTGCCCGGCCGCCGCTCAAGGCCGTGTATCCGAACATCCTGCTCAATGTCTTGCTGGCCTTGCTGTTTTCGGCGCTGCTCGCCGCTGGCACCGCGATCGCAAGCGACATTCTCGACAAGACGGTGCGCGATCCCGACCAGGTGCTTCGTACCCTGCATACGGAGGTCATCGGGAGCTTGCCGCTGCTCAAGAACCGGCCGGCCGGGGCGCTGCGCGCCCTGCTCGAAAACACGTCGCCCGACGCCGAGCCGGACACCTCCGGGTTTCACGAATCGGTGCGCACACTGCGCAATTCCATTCTGCTCGCCAACTTCGAGCACCGCTACCGCTCTCTGATGGTCACCAGCGCCTCGCCCGGCGAGGGCAAGACCACGACGGCTGCGAATCTGGCGGCGGTGCACGCCGGGCAGGGAAAACGGACGCTGCTCATCGACGGCGACCTGCGCCGCCCGAGCGTCCACCGCAATTTTAATCTGCCCAGCGTCGTCGGCCTGTTCAACGTTCTGATGGGCGAAGTTCCGTGGCGCGACGCGCTGCTCAGCGTCGAGGAGATTCCGAATCTCAGCATTCTGCCCGCTGGTCCGCCCACCCGCCGCGCCTCGGATCTGATGGGCCGGGGCGTCAGCGAACTGATCGAGGACGCGGCCGCTGAGTTCGATTTGATCGTGCTCGACGCGCCGCCGCTGCTCGGTTTCGCCGAGCCCATGCACATGGCCACGGCGGTCGATGGCGTGGTCATTGTGGCGCGGGCCGGCCAGACCAGCCGCAAAGCGGTCGGGAGCGTGCTGACGACGCTCAACCGGTTGCGGGTCAAGGTCATCGGGCTGGTGCTGAACGAAGTCCACAAGGAGCTCAGCGACAGCTATTACTACTACGGTTACTACCGCTCTTACTATCACGCCCGTCCGGAGACGCAATCGTGAGCACCGTTGTTGGCATCCACGACGGACACAATGCTTCGGCCGCCTTGCTGCGCGACGGTCGGCTCGAATTCGCGATGCAGGAAGAACGGCTGACGCGAGTGAAGAATCAGGGCGATCTCCCGCGTTTGGCGGGGCGTGCTGCGCTGGAACTCGCCAATGGGCAGGCCGCCTCCGCCCGCGTGGCCTTGAACGGCTTATATATGAACTACGGGCAGTGGACGCGCGAGGCAATTATGACCGACTACCAGCGCGCCGGCGGTTTCGCCAGCCATATGAAGCAGGCGCTCAAGGGTACCTTCGTCGACAAATGGTACCAGCGTGGCCGCCAGCGCCGGCGGGAACAGCAGGTCGAAACGCTGGGCGTGGCGCGCGGCCGGCTGGAAGCGGTCGAACATCACCTGGCGCACGCCTCGGCGGCCTATTACACATGCCCGTGGCCGGACGACAAGGTGCTCGTGTTCACCTGCGATGGCTCGGGCGACCGCCTCTCGGCCACGCTGAGTATCGGCGAAAAAGGCGAGCTGACCCGCATCGCGGAAGTGAGCGAGCACGCCTCGCTGGGACGTTTTTATGCCGTGATCACGCGGCTATTAGGCCTGTCGCCGCTGGAGCACGAATATAAGGTGATGGGGCTTGCGCCGTATGTCTCCGACGGCGGACGCGTGATCTCCGCCGCGCGGCGTTTCCGCGAACTGTTCGCTTTTCCAGCCTCGGCGCTGGCGTGGCGCTGCCGTCCTGGCGTGCCCTCGATGTATGCCTCGCACGATTTTCTGGCGCGGCTCATTGCCGGCGAGCGCTTCGACGTCGTCGCGGCCGGCGCGCAGCTTTGCACCGAGCAGATGCTGACCGCCTGGGTGCGCCAGGCCGTCCGCGAGACCGGGATTCACAGGCTCGCCTGCGCCGGCGGTGTGTTTATGAACGTCAAAGCGAATCTGGCGCTGCTCGAACTGGAGGAGGTCGAAGACCTGTATATCTTTCCCTCCTGCGGCGACGAATCGAACAGTATCGGCGCGGCCTGCCGCCTGGCGGCGCTGGGCGGCGACCGCGTCGAGCCGCTCGGCGGGCTGTATTTCGGAGCGGCGATCACCGACGCCGAAGCGGAGGAGGCGCTGGCCACAGCCGGCCGCCGGCATCGCCTCAAGACACGCTACCTGGCGGACATCGAGCAGTGGACGGCGGAGCAGGTAGCCGAAGGAAAAATCGTGGCGCGCGCCAAAGGGCCGGTCGAATTCGGCGCACGCGCGCTCGGCAACCGCTCCATCCTGGCGCGGGCGGATGCGCTCCACGCCGTGCGCGTGATCAACGACATGATCAAGAACCGCGATTTTTGGATGCCGTTTGCGCCTTCGGTGCTCGCCGAGAGGGCCGGCGAATACTACGAAAGGCCCAAACCGGTTCGCTCGCCCTACATGATGCTGGCGTTCCGTTCGCGGCCCGAGGCGCGGGCGAGGTTTGCCGCCGCCCAGCATCCCTACGATTTCACCGCGCGGCCGCAGGAAGTTTTCCGCGGGCACAATCCCGACTACTACCGCCTGCTCAAGCACTACGAGGAGCGCACCGGCGAGGGAATCGTGCTGAACACGTCCTTCAACCTGCACGGCGAGCCGATCGTCTACAACGCGCGCGACGCCGTCGACGTCTTCCTGCGCAGCGGCCTCAACGCCATGGCGCTCGGCAACTGGTGGGTGGAAAAGCAGTAAAGACGGGCCGGACAAGGCCGAACTCCAAACAACGCCAGCGCAACCACCCAGCATGAAAACGCTTGTCACCGGCGCGGCCGGATTTATTGGAGCCAGAGTCGCCGAGCGCCTGCTTGCCGAGGGCGCCGAGGTGGTCGGCGTCGACAACCTGAACAGCTATTACGATCCGCAACTGAAGCGCGACCGCCTGGGCCGGCTCACGCGCGAACCGCGCTTCCGGTTCGCCCAGTTGGACGTGGCCGACCGCGGCGCGATGGAGGCGCTGTTCGGGGCCGACCGCTTTGACACCGTGATTCACCTGGCCGCGCAGGCCGGCGTCCGGCATTCGATCGATCATCCCCACGTCTACACCGCCTCGAACGTCACCGGTTTTCTTCACATTCTCGAAGGGGCTCGCGCGGGCGGTGTGCGCCACCTGGTGTACGCGTCGTCGAGCTCCGTCTATGGCCTCAGCCGCCATCTCCCGTTTTCGACCACCGACCACGCCGATACGCCGGTCTCGCTCTACGCGGCGACCAAACGCGCCAACGAGCTGATGGCGCACTGCTACCACCACCTGTTCCGGATGCCGGTGACCGGGCTGCGCTTTTTCACCGTGTACGGGCCATGGGGCCGCCCGGATATGGCGCCATTCCGCTTTGCGCGCGCGATCCTGGCAGGCGAGGCCATCGACGTCTATAACTACGGGCGCATGCAGCGCGACTTCACCTATATCGATGACGTCGCCGAAGGCGTCGTGCGCATCGCGCGCGGCGCGCCCTCCGGCTACCGTCTATTTAACGTCGGCGCAAGCCAGCCGGTCGGACTGCTCGATTTCATCGGGACGCTCGAAAGGGCACTCGGCCGGCGGGCGAAAAGACGATTTTTGCCGCTGCAGGCCGGCGACGTGGTGGCCACGCACGCCGACGTCGAGGATTTCTGGCGGGCCACCGGATTCCGCCCGGCGACCGGCATCGAGCAGGGACTCGGGCAATTTGCCGCCTGGTACCGCAGCTACTACCCCCGCGTGGAACACACGCCGGGGCGGCCGCCAGCACCACAGGAGGAGATCTATGTGCAGTACCGCGATCGAAGCGCCGGGCGGATTGCCGACGGCGCCCGCCGCCGCGAGCCCGCCGCCGAGCAGGGACCGCGCGCCGCATTTCGCGCATCCTGACAGCCTGGTCGAGGCCGCCGAGATCGGACCGGGCACGCGCATCTGGGCCTTCGCGCATGTACTCGCCGGGGCGCGCCTCGGCGCCGATTGCAACATCTGCGACCACACCTTCATCGAGGGCGGCGCGGTGGTGGGCGACCGCGTGACGCTCAAGTGCGGGGTGCAGTTGTGGGAGGGGGTGACGCTCGAAGACGACGTTTTTGTCGGCCCCAATGCGACCTTCACCAACGATCTTTTCCCGCGCAGCCGGAAGCGTCCGGCCGCCTTCGCGCGCACGCTGGTGCGCGCAGGAGCCTCGATCGGAGCCAATGCGACCATCCTGCCGGGCGTGATCGTCGGCTCGCGCGCCATGGTGGGCGCAGGCGCCGTGGTGACGCGCGATGTGCCGCCGCTCGCTATCGTGGTGGGCAATCCGGCGGTCGTCACCGGCTACGTGGATGCGCACGCGGCGGGCGGCGAGGCGCGGCTCCGGCCGCGGCCTCCGGCGGCCCGGGAGATCCGGCCCGGGCAGCGCGTGACCGCGACGGCGCTCATCGGGGGAGCCTCTCTCGTCGAACTTCCGCGCATCAGCGACGCGCGCGGGCATTTGAGCTTCGGGGAGATGCACCAGTCGCTGCCGTTCGCCCCGGCGCGCTATTTTCTGGTGTTCGGCGTTCCGAGCCGCGAGGTGCGCGGCGAGCATGCTCACCGCGAGCTGCATCAATTCTTGATCGCCGTCCATGGCAGCGTCGCCGTGCGCCTGTTCGACGGGCACGCCAGCGACGAAGTCACGCTCGACCGGCCCGAGCTCGGGCTGCACGTTCCTCCGCTGCTATGGACGACGCAATATAAATATTCGCCGGACGCCGTGCTGCTCGTGCTGGCCTCCGACATCTACCGCGAATCCGATTATGTGCGCGGCGCGGACGAGTATCAGGCGCTCGTGGCAGCGCACGAGCGTGCCGCGGACCGACCGGCGGCCCTCGTAGCGCAGGCTCCAGCCGGCTGACCGGGTCCGCTCCTCGCACCGTAAGAGCCCGCATCCGTCTTCTTGCATGACCTTTCCCTATCTCACCGTCGAATCATCCCCCGCTCGCCAGCGTGGTCCCGGGGCCAGGCTCGTTCGCTGGTGGCGCGCTCACTGGCGCACCCATGGCAGACACGCGGCCGGCGCCATGACCGCGACCGGCGCCGGTGCGCTGGCCAGCGGTCTCGCGAGTGCGCTCAGCTCGAAAATCCTGGCCACTGTGGGAGGCCCTGGCTCGATCGCCCTGCTCGCCACTCTGCAGCAGGCTCGCCAGGGAGGGCTGATCGCCGCCAGCTTCAACGGCCAGGCGGCCTTGATTCAGGGCTCGAGCGCGCGCACCGGCATCGAGCGGCGGGAATACGTGCGCACTGTCGCGCTGCTGTTTCTCTTGGGCGTGCTCGCGGTATCCGCGGCCTGTCTCGGATTTCCCTCCGCGCTGCGGCATATCGCGGGACTCGCTGCCCTCAACGACCGAGCCCTCGCGTGGGTGGCGATGAGCATCGCCCTGGCGAGCGCTTTTCTCTTTCTCACCTCGATCCTCAATGCGCTGGGACGGATCCGCACGCTGGCGGCATTACAAATCGTTTCGCCGGCCTCGCTCGCGGTGGGGATGGCAGTGCTGATCCACGCAGCGGGCCGGGCCGCGGAACCGCTCGCCGGAAGGCTACCCTTGCTCGTCGCCATCAGCGCCGTGATTCCGGCGTCCGCCGCGGCTGTTGCTCTGCTCTGGCGCTGGGCGCAATGGAGAGAGTGGGTACGCGGCCCGGGAAAGCGGTGGTCGCAGAGGGCCGCGCGCGAGTTCCTTTCCATTTCCGGAGCGCTGCTCGCAAGCGGTCTGATCGCCACCGGAGCGCTGCTCGCGGTCCGAGGCCGCATGGTGGCAACGGCGGGGCTCGCAGCGACCGGATGCTTCGACGCGGCCTGGACGATCAGCATGAATCACGCCTCGCTGCTGGTCGCCTCGCTGCAGACCTACTGTCTGCCGGCGCTCGCTCGCGCGCGCTCGGCCCGCGAGCAGAGCGAGCATGTCTCGAGCGTGCTGCTTCTGGCGATGCCGGCGGCGGCCGCCGTGATCGCGGCGATCGCAATCGCCAAACCCATGGTGATCGGTCTGCTCTACACGCCGGCGTTCGGTCCCGCGGCGGAGCTGCTGCGCTGGACGCTCGCCGGCGACTATTTGAAGATCGGAAGCTGGATTTTGTCGCTTCCGCTGCTGGCGCGCGCCGACATGAAAGCCTTCCTGCTGCTTGACGCCGCGGCCTATGCGGCTTTTGCTGCGGCCCCCTTGCTGTTCTCGCACTGGCTGCCGGCTGCCGAAAGCGCCGCGGCCGCGTTCGTGCTGATGTACGCCGTGCATCTGGGGCTCGCAGCGGCTCTCTCGCGCTGGCGCTGCGGCATCCGCATCGCCGCCCCCGCTCTCATCGCGTGGGGCGCGGGGGCGCTGGTGACGGCAGCCGTTTCGGCCTTCACCTGGAATCGCATTTGAAACGGAAAAGGCGTGGACATGAAAGCGCATGCAATGAATCTCCGCTCCGGTTCGGAACCGGCTGCCGGTAGCCCGCCGGAGGGGGGAAAGCCACTCACCATCTCCGTAGCCATTGCGACCTACAACCGCGCTGCCATGGTGCAGAGCGCGATCGGGGCCGCACTCGGTCAATCGCGGCCGCCGCTCGAAGTTGTGGTCTCCGACGACGCCTCGACCGATGAGACCATTCTGGTGGTCGGCCGCCTAGCCGCCGCCGACGGGCGCGTGAAGCTCCTGCGCCAGCCCGCCAATAGCGGAGGCGTGCGGAACTGGAATCGAGCCATCGAAGCCACCACCGGCGAACTGATCGCCTGGTGCTCTGACGACGACTGCTACCGCCCCGGCCACCTCGAGGCCTCGGCCGCCTATCTCGAACAACACCCCGAGGTCGGCCTGGTGCACTCCGGTTTCGTCGACTGGATCGACACGCCCGGCGAGGGAAGCGTCGCCTACCGGCCGCTGCGCACCACCGCGGCCCTGCACGTCGACCGCCGCAATCTGTTCCGCTACCTGATGCGCTACTACGACTGGCCGTTTCACCCTTCCACCATCGTGATGCGCCGCCGCGTGTGGGAGCAGGCCGGACCCTTTGATCCGGCCTACGCGCTGGCCGACACCGATTGGTTCCTGCGCGCCGCCGAACGGTTCCCGGTGGCCCTGCTGGCCCGCTACGGCGTCAACAACCGCCGCCATCCGGGCAATTGGAGCAATCGCCTGGGCAGCGCGCGCATGCAGCAGGAAATCGCCGGAATCGTGGGAAAGTCCGCTGGCCGCCTCTACGGCGCGCTCTCGCTTCGCGGCTGGATGTGGAATCAAGCCTGGCGCGCCCAGGCGCGGCTGCGTCTGCTGTTGACGGCGCGTGCGCGCGTGCGCTCGGGGCACGCTGAGGCGGCCTGCGCGGCCTGGAGAACGATCTTTACCCTGGGCGGGCCGTCGGCGGCTTCGGCATGGATCGTGCGCGCTGGCGAAAACTGGCTGCGCGCCGGGGCTGCGCGCGGCGCCTCCCGGCCTGCCTCGGCGCGCCAGCGGGTGAGCCCTTTGTAAGTGGATCCCGAATCCGGCGGAGCGCGGAATCGGAAAGCCCATCCACGAATCTTATGTGTGCCATTGCGGGAGTATGGATGCCGCACGGACGGTTTGCCCGGAGCGGCGGCGAAACGCTCGTCGCCGGGATGCTGGAGCGCCAGCGGCATCGCGGTCCGGAGGGCAACGAAATGTGGACCTCGGGAACCCTCGTGCTGGGCCATCGGCGTCTGCCGATCCTCGATTTGAGCGCGGCGGGCCGCCAGCCCATGCACTCTCGCGACGGGCGCTGGACAATCGTCTTCAATGGAGAAATTTTCAACTACCGCGAACTCGCCGGCGAGCTCGGCGGGCCGTGGCGCACCGCGACCGATACCGAGGTGCTGCTCGAAGCCTGCGCGGCGTGGGGCGTCGAGGCAGCCCTGGGACGCGCGCACGGAATGTTTGGCCTCGCCCTGTGGGACGCCGGGCGGCGCGAGCTGACGCTCGCGCGCGACCGCGCCGGGGAAAAGCCGCTGGTCTATTTCTGGGACGGCGAAACGCTGGCTTTTGCGAGCGAGCTCAAGGCTCTCGAATCCTTCCACGACCGTAGAATGGATCCGCAGGCCGCCGACGCCTACTTCGCGCTGGGCTATGTTCCGGCGCCGCTTGCGGCGCTGCGCGGTTGCCGCAAACTCCCGGCCGGGCACATGCTGCGTTTCCGGGCGGAGGCCAGCGGCCTTCCGCGTCCGGAACTGGCTGCCGAGGGATTTCCTGTTGCCTGGCGATGGTGGACCGCGCCGGAAGAGTGTGCCCCCGGCCCGGATCGCCGGGAAGCCGGCCACGCCTCGCTGGCCGCCGAACTCCGTTCCCGGCTAGGACGCGCCGTAGGGGAGCGCTTGCGCGCCGACGTGCCGGTGGCCCTCGCGCTCAGCGGAGGCCTTGATTCCGCAGTGGTCGCCGCCGAATGCGTGCGCCAGGGCGCGCGTCCCGAGGCCTTCACGGTGCGCTTCGAGGGCGACGAAACCGATCTGCCCTATGCGCGCGAGACGGCGCAACGGCTGGGGTTGCCGCACGCGGTCCTTGACGCCCCCGCCGGCGGCCTGGCGGCGCGCGTCGAGCGCCTCCTCGACTACTACGACGAGCCGTTCGCCGACAGCTCCGCGCTGGCCTGCTTTGTGCTGGCCGAGGCGCTCGCCGGTCGCTACCGCGTCCTGCTCACCGGCGATGGTGGCGACGAGGCTTTCGGCGGCTACCGGCACTACGAATTCATCGCGGTCAAGCAGACGCTCAAGGCGGCCGCGGCTGCGGCCGGGTGGTGTGACGGCGCGGGCGGCGCTGGGGCCGTTTATGTCCAGTCGAAGAGTCTGTTCCGCGCCGCTGAACGCCGCCGGCTGCTTGCGCCACTGGCCGGCGCTGCGCCCGAACGGGACGGCCCAGCCGCAAGATTTCCCGACTGGTCCCGCGCCGTCACGCTTCCGGCAACCGGCGGCCCGGCGCTGCGCCGCGCCCTGCGCACCGACCGCGAGCTGGCGCTCGCCAACGGCCTCACCTACAAAATGGACATCGCGCTCGCGGCTTTCGGCATCGAAGGGCGCGCCCCGCTGCTCGATCATGGTGTGCTCGAATGGGGTCCCACGCTGGAAGCGCGGCAGTTGGTCGACGGACGCCGGAAAAAAGTGCTGCTGCGCGCCGCCTACGCCGGGGAGCTTCCTGGCGCGGTGCTCGGCCGGGGCAAGCACGGCTTCGGAGCGCCGGTGGAGCGGTGGCTGAAAGAGCTGCGGAGCATGGCGGATGAGCTCGTTCCTTCGCCGCTTCTCGACCGCCGGATGCAGCGCGGTGCGCGCGGCCAGCGGTTGTGGACCTTGCTGCTGTTCGCCGCCTGGGCGCGGCGCTGGAAGGCCCAATGGTGAAGCTGCAAACGGCGCGAACCGAAACGAGCCCTGCTGCGGCGATCGCCGGGATTGCGGGAAAACACGCCGGGCCAATCGCGACTCCCTCTCCCGGTGAGCCATGCCGCAGCGATCGAGCCCCGATCACCAAGATCGCCGCACCGGCTGTCACCGTGCTGATGAGCGTGCGCGAGGTGCCGCTCGCCATGCTCCGCGAGGCCGTGGAATCGATTCTCGCGCAAACCATGCCGGATTTCGAGTTCCGCATTTATGGCGACGGGGCGAACGAGGCTGCCTTGGTGGCCGCGCTCGAAAGCTATGCCGCGCGCGACCCGCGCGTGATCGTGCGGCACGGGCCGCCGCGTGGGTTGACCAAGACGCTAAACCTCGGTCTGGGGGAGGCGCGCGCGCGCTTCATCGCCCGCCAGGACGCCGACGACTGGAGCGAGCCGGAGCGGCTCGCGCGGCAGTTGGAGTTTCTGGAGCGGCATCCCGATGTCGCTGTGTGCGGGTCGAACGCGTGGATGCGCCAGGAAAACGGCGCATTGCTGTGGACCACGCGCTTGCCGGGCGACGTGCCGGCGATCGAGCGCGCGCTGTGGGGGACGAATCCGTTCGTGCACGGCGCGACCATGTTCCGTGCCGCGGCCGCCCGCGCCGCCGGCGGCTACTGCGAGGCCTTTGCCTGCTCCCAGGACTACGATTTTTTCTGGCGCCTGTGCGACCACGGCGGCGGCGCCAATCTCGCCGCGCCCCTCTATCATTACCGCTTCCGGCGGGGCGCGGTAAGCGCCGAGCGGGCCGGCGAACAGGCGCGCGTGCACAAAGCCACGCAAGCTCTGGCCTGGGCGCGCCACATGGGCGCCGAAGCCGATGTTCACGGCGCTCTCGCCGAGGCCGGCCGGCAAGGCAAGGCGCCCCGGGAACGCTTGGCGGCGCGCCTCAAGCAGGCCGATCATCGCATGCTGGCCGGAGACTATGTAGGCGCGGCGCGCTCCTACGCCGCGCTCGCCTTCGCCCATCCGGCGAGCGCCGTCGCCTGGGGCAAGCTCGCCCGCTGGTGCGTGTTTGTGGCCGCGCCCCCTCTGCGCCGATGGTGTTTCCGCTCGTGCTTCTTCCGCGCGGCGAATGTTCCATGACCCTCTCCGTGCCGGCCGGAATGCCCCAGGCGCGCGGCCTGCGGGTTCTGTTCGTGATTCCGGGCGAGCCGCGCGGCAGTTCGATGATCTTCGCCATGCGCCAGGCGCGGGCACTCGAAGCGCTGGGCGTCCGCGTGCACGCCTTTCACCTGCGTTCGCGGACTTCGCCGCTCCTGCTGGTGCGCGAATTCCGGCGGTACCGCCGCGAGCTCGACGCCTTCGATCCGCACATCGTGCACGCGCACTTCGGAACCGTAACGGCCCTGTTCGCCGCGCTCGGATCGCGGGCCGTGCCGCTGGTGATCACCTTCCGCGGCAGCGATCTCAACCCGGCGCCGGGCAGCTTCAGCCAGCGTCTCCGCGGGTGGCTCGCGCGCGGCTTGTCGCAGCTCGCCTCGCTGGCCGCCGATGCGATCGTCTGCGTCAGCGCGCAACTCCGGCAGCGGCTGCGGTGGGCCGCCGCGCGGGCCGTCGTGCTGCCGAGCGGCGTGGACCCGGACGTATTTTATCCGCGGCCGCGCGACCGGGCACGCCGCCGCCTGGGTTGGGGGCAGGAGCCGGTGGTGTTGTTCAACGCCGGCCACGGGGCGCGCGTCAAGCGCCAGGATCTCGCCGAAGCCGCCGTCGCCGCCGCGCGCCGCCGTCTGCCGCGGGTGCGCCTGGAGGTCCTCGACGGCGATCGCCCTCCGGACACGATCCCGGTGCTGATGAACGCGGCCGATTGCCTGCTGCTGACCAGCGACAGCGAGGGCTCGCCCACGGTGGTGCAGGAGGCGCTCGCCTCCAATCTCCCCGTTGTGAGCGTCGACGTGGGCGACGTAGCCGAGCGGCTGAACGGCGTGCGCGCCAGCCGCATCACGGCGCGCGATCCGGACGCGCTGGCTGCCGCGCTGGTCGAGGTGCTCGGCCAAGGCGGGCGCAGCGACGGGCGGAGAAAGCTCGGGGAATTCTCCTCACGCCGCGTCGCGGCCGAACTGCTGCGCATCTATTGCAGCCTGGCTCACGCGTGCAGCTTGGCTAACACATGCGGCGTGGCTGGCGCGGCTCCAGCGGCCGCGGCGCCGCCTGCGGGGAGCTCCCTGCCGGGGCGCGGGACGTCTGAGACACGGCC
>Ga0187771_10001348_pt1 | contig 16281 bp, 21 predicted proteins | sample 0116_SJ02_MP15_1_FD_133139 | JGI IMG/M metagenome (GOLD analysis project Ga0187771, IMG submission 133139) | Tropical peat soil microbial communities from peatlands in Department of Meta, Colombia - 0116_SJ02_MP15_10_MG | ecosystem: Environmental > Terrestrial > Soil > Wetlands > Peat | place...
ATGTCCCGGCTCCGTTGCTTGCGATGACCATCGCAGGTGAGAGGTAGGATTTGATGCCGAGTTCGGTCCACGGTTCGACAATGAGGATGGTGGCTACGACTGCGATGAGTCCTTGTATGACAGCGGCCCAGATGAACCGTCCGGCCCATTTGCCATGGGTGGTTCCGTTTGCGTTTTCCATGGACCGTCCCCAATGGGTGCCGCTTATAACGCAGGGGGACGATTATCGTTTCTGATAATCAATTTTAGGGAGATGGGCCCTCTTCCCCCGCCCCTTCAGCGAGCCTTGGCGCGTCCCAGCAGCCTGCCCTCACGGCTTAGGTTGCGTAAAAGGAGAAGACCATCCGGGGCCCTTGGAGCTATTGACCTTCCCCACTACGGTTCTCATGGGTGGGAAAGGGAAATCCGCATTAAATAGCAACAATGGTATCTCGGGCGCGGAGAGCCATGTCCTTTGAGGCCGAGTTCGGGAAGATACTTGTTGCATTCGACGGTTCGAAGGACTCGCAAAGGGCGATCAGTCTCGCGTGCTCACTCACACTGAAGTTCGGGTCGGAACTCACTGTCGTCCACGTGTTTTCCTCCCCTTCGATCGGCTATAGTGCGACTTCGGGAATGCCGATCCCAGACTACAAGGAGCTTGAAGACGCCAAGAAGGCCGCGGCCAGGGAGGTGCTCTCGAAGGGCCTGCAACTCGCTGCCCAAGAAGGAGTCGAGGCTAAGGGGGAGTTGATTGAGGCACCTTCGGTGGTCGAGGCACTCGTTGAATTCGCAGCCAACAAGAAGGCCGACCTGATAGTGACTGGAACGAGGGGGATGACCGGTTTCAAGAAGCTCATCCTGGGAAGTGTCTCCTCAGGTCTGGTTAACCACGCCCACTGTCCGGTGCTGATTGCGAGATGACCATATGATCTACGTAAAGGACGTGATGACGAGGCACGTGCGGACAATCGACGAAGAAGCGACCATCTCGGCGGCGGCGAAGGTTATGGCCAAATGGAAGATTGGCGCCCTCGTGGTCGTCAAGGGTGACAAGCCGACTGGCATGCTGACCGAAGGGGATGTCTCGCGGCTCGTTGCCAGGGGGCTAGACCCCCGCACCACTCCCGTCACCATCGGCAGGAAGAAGCTGGTGACGGTTGCACCGGACGAGCGTATCGAGGTCGCCGCCAAGACCATGGCCGACGCGGGGGTCAAGAAACTCCCCGTTCTCGAGGAAGGGAAACTGGTAGGTATTCTCACCCAAACGGACATCGTGAACTCGAGCTTCGCACTGGTGACCTCACTGAAAGAGATGGTGCAGGCTCGCTATCGACCACCTGACTTCCAGATGTAGTCGACTGGTTAATTCAACGGTACCTTTCCAGCGGAAACTTGCTTAAAGCACCTCCTGATGGGGTGCTTCTGGCGTTGAGTCTCCCATCGTATTCCATAGTTGTCGACTATGTTAGCGAGGGTGAAGTAGCCAACCTGATCCGGGGGTACGTCGAGCTAAAAGGCGCCAAGGTGCGGTTCTCAGGGGTTGCCTACGGTCGGTTCGGGGGCCAAAACTTTTCCCCTCAGTTCTCAAGGGCGGCTAAGGCGCACATTCAGTCGCTGACCGGTGATTTCGCCAAGTTCGAGGAGGATATGCAGCTTCGGCTGGTACGAGGCGAGTTCGAGGCCAAACCTCCGAAGGATGAGCACCACCACCATCATCATTTGGGTGAAGCGGGGGAGCCAAGTTGAACCTGCTGGTCGGAGCCACTGGCTTCGTAGGCGGCCACCTGGTAGAGTACCTTTTCCAGCAGGGGGAGATTTCAAAGGGGGTGTTCCGAAAAGGCTCGCACCTCAAGATTATGGACGCCAGCGGTGTTCAAGGGATTGAATCGGACCTTTCCGACCATCAAAGCCTGCATGAAGCGATGGAAGGAGTTGACGTGGTCTACAACTTGGCTTCACCCATGCCAGATTCGGATAGCGGATTCCTCCGGGTCAACACGGAGGGTCTCCTCAACCTCCTTGAGGTCGCAACGGAAACAAGAGTCAAGAGCTTCGTCCACTTGAGTACCCTTGACGTCTACGGGTTCGCGGCGAAGCATGTCTCGCCGGAGGATCATTTCAAGCCTGCCAATGAATACCAGAAGTCAAAGGCCGAAGCGGAGCGGCTCCTCCAAGAGTTCTCCAAAAGGAACTCTCAGCCGAGAGTGACGATCATAAGGTCGGCCAAGGCCGTCGGATCTCGGGACGAATCACTTATCGTCCCACTCCTGCGAATGACGAAGACTGGAAAGGTGACGGTCCCAGCAGGGGGGCTAATGTCTTACTCCCACCCTTGCGACATTGCCCAGGCGATGTACAAGTCGGCATTGGGGCAGCCTCCCACGGGTAGTTACTACCTCGTAAAGTCATTCGACTCGACGCCGGAGGAGCTGGCCCGCGGAATCGCTTCAGCCGTTGGGCGCACGGTCGAATTCAGGAGGCAGGGGATGTTTTCAGCTTCGTCCTTTCCAAAGTACGTCTCGGAACAACTCAAGGCTTCTATTCGCATTGACGCACAGCCCAGCTGGAAGGAGCTTGGATATGCTCCTCAATACGATTTGCCGAAAACATGCGAGGAGATCGCGAACTGGTACAGGAAGGAACCGTGGGTCGGAGAAAGCGCATAGGCCTCCCCGCAATGCTCAGGGAGATCCGCCGGATGGTCTACGGGTCCACAGACGAGCGAGCGACCGCCCTCGCTAGGCTCAAGGCCGCCGAGGGGACCGACCCCTTCCGGATTCTCATAAGCACAATCCTCTCGCACAGGACGAGGGACGAAAACACAACCAAGGCAACTGAAAACTTGTTTTCAGTTTACAGGACCCCTGTACAGCTCGCGAATGCCAATCCACGCGTCGTCCGGAGGCTCATCAGGCCCTCGGGCTTCTACAACATGAAGGCTAGGAACATCATGAAGGTCTCGAAACAACTGGTCGACGAGTTCGGAGGGAAGGTGCCCGACAACGAAGAGGAGCTCCTGAGGCTCCATTCCGTCGGAAGGAAAACGGCCAACTGTGTCCTCGTGTACGCCTTCAACAAGCCCGCCATTCCCGTGGACACGCATGTCCACAGAATCTCGAATAGGCTTGGCCTCGTGAAGACCAAGAAGCCCGAGGAGACCGAAGCTGCGCTTGTGAAGACTGTCCCGAAGCGATATTGGTTGGAGCTGAATGATCTCTTCGTCAGGTTCGGCCAGACAACGTGCAAGCCAATCGGCCCACACTGCTGGTCTTGCACTCTTGCACGGTCCTGCGTGTACTACAGGACAGTCTACGCTCCCAAGCACAAAGCTTCTTAGCCCCACCCACGATGCGTGTCTCCATGCCGTCTCTCGAAGAAGCCAAGAAGAAGGTGGAGGAGCTAGTCGTGGCAAAGGGATTTGGTAATTCGCCTGACGAGATTGCGAACAAGCTTCTCTTCGCGTTCATCGAGCTTGGGGAGGCTGGCGACTCCTGGAAGAAGGGGAAGCCGGCAGACGAGACGATAGAGGAGCTCGTCGACGTGATCTTCTACGTCTTGGATGCGTCGAGGCTGATAAAGCCCGATGCGAACATGGACGAAGTGTTCGAAAAGAAGTGGGCGAAGAACATGAGCAGGGTGTTCCAGTACGGTGAGGGATTCAGGGCGAAGAGATCTGTGGTGCCCTAGCTCAGCTTCACCCAAGTAACCGTCTTGTCAGGGTGGCAGACGAATCCTTCATACCTCCTCCCCTTCTCATCCGTTATGGCTTCGGTCTTCATCATCGGCTTCCCGCAAACGGTGCACTTCTGATCGGACTTCTCCTGCTTGACCTCGTCCCAGTGCATCATGAAGTATGTTAGCCACATCGGCGAAATCTTCGTCTTCAAGTCTGCTTCCCAGTTGGCTGGTGGGATATAACCTAGGTCGTGAATTCCTTCCTCTGGAAGAGCCAGAGGCCGACTATCGCCATTATCGCGAAGTAGAGGAGAAGGATGGCGAGGCCCTCGGGGACTGTTGCGTTGTAAGTGCTTATTCTGAAGAGTCTCCCTCCGCCTATGGGTACGCTTTGTGAGACGTGGTTGAGCGGATAAGGTACCTGGAGTATGTTCGAAACGATTCCGGCCCCGTAGGTTATGGAGAACCAGGGCTCGATTCCAACAACGATCGAGGCTACTGTGTCCACGACGTCGAATACAAAGAGAAGCAAAATCACGCTCATCAGAATTGAAATCGAGCTGCTTTTGAACAGCGAACTAAATGCAAATGTTAGCGCGAGCGCGGCGAGGAGATAGACCCACGCGTAGATGACTGACTGGACGAACCCCCAGGGAACTGGATCGCTGGGAAAATAGTAGAAGACATTTGCAATCATGATCAGGGCGAAGATGCCTAGGATAACGGACGACGCAGCTAGCGCAGCTAGGTACTTCCCTACGTAGATCGCAACCCTTCTGATTGGATTGGGGACAAGGAAGTAGCCTGTCCTGTTCTGGAACTCACCAGAAATCGCGTCCCCCCCGAAAAATGCCGCCGAAAGGACCACCACGAAATTGACGAAGCTTCCCCACCCGGCGCCGTAGAAGCCCAGCGAGTCACCTGCGACGAAGCTTGCTGGCTGGTAGTAGGCAACCAAGCCCGTGAGTAGGCCCGAGATTATGAGTATGATTGCGAGCATGACGTAGAACCTGCGGGCACGGAAGTAGTTCAGGAAGTTGTACCGAGTAATCGTGCCGATCTGGGTGAATGTGCTGACTCTCGCGTGAGTCAATTGGTTCTCGGTCATTTCCTACAGCGTCTCCTTGATGAGGCTGAGGTAGGCGTCCTCGAGTCCGGTCGTCGACTCAAAGGCCTGGGCGCCCGCCCTCAACCCTGCTATAGCTTCGAACAGCTTCGCCTGTGTGATTACACCCGAGTTGAACTTTACTTCGATGGTCCTATCGTTCAACCTCGAGAAAGAGACCACCCCTTCGATCTTTGATATTGCTGCCCCTGTCTCAAGAGTGACCGGGCTCGCGAAACCGACGTGGACCTCCCCCGTTCCCCCCGCGAACTTCGCGGTCACGTTGTCGATTGTGTCGTAGACTAGCAGTTTGCCGTGGTCGATGAGGGCTACCTCTTGGCAGATTTCTGTTACTTCCGCCAGCAGGTGGGAACTCATGAACACTAACCTGTTCCCCAGCGACCTTACTATGTCCCTCACCTCGCTCATCCCCCTGGGGTCCAACCCTGTGGAGGGTTCGTCTAGGATTATGACCTGCGGGTCGCTGAGAAGGGTCGACGCGACATTCACGCGCTGTTTCATCCCTTTCGAGAAGCTCCCCACTTTCTTGTTCTCCCATTCCTGCATCTTCACCCTTGCCAGGGCCTCGTCGATTCTCTTGTTCCGCTCCTCTGGATTGACTCCCCTGATTTCGCAGAGCATAGTCATCGCTTCCTTTGGCGTGAGGGCGGGATAGATCTCCGGGGTCTCGATGAGAGTAGTGCACGACGCCAGTGCTGCCTTCTTGTCCTTGCTGATGTCGACTCCGTTTATGAGTGCGCTCCCGCTAGTAGCAGTGATTAGGTTCGTGAACATCTTCATTGTCGTCGTCTTGCCGGCGCCGTTCGGCCCCAAGAAGCCTACACACTTCGTCCCCTTGATCTTCAGGTTTAGATCGCTTACCGCAGTGAAGCTCCCGAACTTCTTCGTCAGATTGACCGCTTCGAGGGAGGGTGCCATGTTCTACACAACTTGCCTGATAGATGAACCAGGGGAGCCGCCGCGGATGGGGCTATAAGGCCTACTGTCCGGAAAATCCCAAGGCCCAAATTCGCGATCTGGCTCTAGCTTTATGGTATGCCTGCTAGATGGGGCGTGCCTGGCAGATGCGAAAGACAAAGATTGTTTGCACCATCGGCCCCGCCAGCAGTTCGTCCAGGATGGTCCGAAGACTGGTTCCCCTCGTGGACGTCTTCAGGATTAACTTCTCGCACGGCGACAGGGCGAGTCACCTCCAAGAGATTGCGACGATCCGAAGGGAGGCAAGGCGCGGTGGCAGGACTATCGCAATACTTCAGGACCTCCCTGGACCCAAGATACGGGTCGGGAGGATAGCCGGAGGAGCGGCGAATCTGCCGAGCGGGTCACAAGTGGTACTTACGTCTGCAGGCGTCGAAGGGAGCGCCTCTCTCATTCCGATAGGAAATCCTGACCTTCTCACGTCGGTGGGCAGGGGAGATGTCCTGTATCTCGCCGATGGAATCATCCGTCTGAGAGTTGAGGAGCTAGTAGCAAAGGGAGTCCAATGCACCGTCCTTGCAGGAGGCGTCCTCAGCTCTGGGAAAGGGGTGAACGCCCCTGGTGTGAAGCTGAAGATAGAGTACCCCACCAAGAAGGACGCCGAGCACCTCAGGCTTGGTCTTCGCCTGAGAGTCGACTACGTTGCGATGTCCTTCGTACGGACCCCTTCCGACGTGAGTGCAGTCAGGAAGCTCATTCCCTCTGACGGGCCAAAGCTCATTGCCAAGATAGAGCGAAAAGAGGCTGTGCAGAATCTCCAGGGAATCCTCGACGAATCCGACGGGGCCATGGTGGCTAGAGGGGATTTGGGAATCGAGGTGCCCATCGAGACGGTGCCTGCTATTCAGAAGGAGATAATCGGGAGGTGCAACAGCGCCGGAAAGCCGGTCATAGTGGCCACCCAGATGCTCCTGAGCATGGTGAATTCCCCTGTTCCAAGCAGGGCAGAGGTGACAGACGTGTCGACGGCAATTCTTGATGGCACAGATGCAGTGATGCTCTCCGAGGAGACGACCATAGGAAAGTACCCCGTGGAGGCGGTCAGGATGCTCGACAGGATAGCGCGCTCAACAGAAAGGTCTCTTCCGCCATACGCGCCGATGCCCGTGGAAACAGAGACGCACGACACGGCGTCTGCCATCGCTCGCGCCGCCTGCCGCCTCGCCGACTATGTGAGAGCGAAGGCCATCGTCGCGCCTACCAAGACGGGGGCCACGGCCCGCCGGGTTTCCATGTACCACCCGAGGCAGCCGATTGTGGCCATGTGCACAGACAGCGGTGTGGCGCGGGAGTTGAAGCTGTACTGGGGTGTAATCCCTATACTCTCGAGGAAGGCGAGGACGATTGATTGGCTCTTCGAGCGTGCGGATGCGGCCGCGGAGGAGCTCGGACTCGCGAAGAAGGGGGAGCGCATCGTGGTCACTTCTGGGACGCCGGGGATGAAAGGGACGACGAATTTAATCAAGGTCTCGGTGGTGGGAAACAGGGCCTAATCGTCTACAAAATCCATGAGCGTTGGATTCCGTACGCGCCTCCGCTGCGCCCTATCCGTCTGCTTCACCAGCTCCTTCATTCTATTCTCCTTCAGAAGAGTGCTGTAGTAGTAAGCTTCGTCTACCGTCCCTTCCGCCAACAGGATTACCACTCTGCCCTCGGTGGTTCGACCCGTTCTTCCACGCCTCTGGATGTACCTGATTTCTGACGGCACCGCTTCGTAGAAGACGACAAGGTCGACATCTGGAACATGAAGCCCTTCCTCGCCTATGCTGCTGCTGACGAGGACCTTGAACTCTCCCTTCCGGAACAGGTCGAGGGTTTGTGTCTGGAGCTGCTGGTCCATCCCCCTGCTCCCCTCCCTGTCCGACTGCCCTACGAACCGTCTGGCGCTCAGGCCTTTCTTCTCGAGCGCCTTCACGATATCCTCGATGGTGTCCCTGTATTGAGTGAAGACTATGATCCTCGAGTCGCGCTTCTTTAGAAGCTGATGCTCCACGACGTCAAGCATCACGGGTATCTTGGGATGGGGGATCGAGGCGATTCTGGTGGCCTCCCCCTCCACCTTGAGCCACCTCGGATCGCGAACAAGCGACGAGATTGCCTTCCCCTTGTCTGGCCTGTCGCGCATCTTTTGCAGATACCTCATGAGAGGGGGAGCGCCCTGGGTCTCGATCATCTCTAGCGCGTGCAAGATTGCCACGGCCTGGGCTTGGTTGACTATCGCCCCGAATAGGTACCCCTTCTGCCCTCCACTCGACTGGGCAGCCTTCAACCGAGCAGAGATTGCCATCCTCGCGTCAAGGAGCGCCTTCTTGGAGACCCTGTTGCTCCTAAGGAAGCCGCCGCTCAGGAGCTTCTTCACCTTGTCGTTGTAGAGCTCCCTCAGCCTAAGCGTGGTCTCGTAATATTCGTCTGGGACCCGTACCTTGATTGTCTCTATGTTCGTCTTCTCCACGTAGCCCTTGACGTCCTCGCTTTCTTCGCTGCGTGCCTCGACAGCTTCAATGAACAGGTTCCGCTTGATTTCATCGACCTTTTCCTTCGAGGCGCCGGGGGAGGCAGTCAGGCCCATTATCCTGGGCCTCAGGGCGGTCTCCCGATAGACTGTGGCGAGCCTGGTGTATGTGTAGTCCTTCACGCTCCTATGAGCCTCGTCAAACACGGCAAGCACCACATCCTGCAGTGAGACACGGCCGTGGCGAACGTCGTTGTACACCGTCTGGGGGGTCGCAAATATCACCCGCGACTTCATCCAGAGGAGCTCCCTCTCCCCGGGGTCCACCGTACCGGTCAGTGCGACCATCGATTCCGCCGGGAGCTTCAGCTCGGCCCCGAAGGCCCTGAGGTGCTGAAGGACCAGAGGCCTCGTCGGTGCCAGGACCATCGCTTTCGACCCCGGGTGCTTCTCAAGCATTTTCGCCGCCACCATTATGGCGATGATTGTCTTCCCGAGGCCAGTGGGAAGAACCACGAGAGTGTTCGTTGAAGCGGCCACCTCTGCGATGCGCTTCTGATACTCCCTGGCTTGGAACTCGGCAGAAAGCAAGACGGAACTGCGGCGTGGGATTCGACTAAAAGCATTGCCTCGGCCTGCGCCGAGTCGCTTAAACAGCGGTCTTGGGGCGCCTAGGGCGGCGTCCAAATTGCGCGCACGTCAGAAGAAACGGCAGCAAACACGGAGGCTCACGATTGTCATCACAGTGGTTATTATCGCAATCTCGATAGCCGTCGGAATATACTTCGTTTCGACTGCGACCGGAGGCACCGCACTTGACAAGTATGACGGGTTGCCGGTTTCAACCCAACACCTGACCTCCCTGCAGGCGGTGAGCGACCAGCCCTATGGTCCAGCAGCCACTTCCACCATGCAGTCACAGGTCGTCAACTACGGCGGGGCTCGGTTCGTTTCGAATGGCAAGCCTGAGCTCGTCTACGTGGGCGCCGAGTATTGCATGTACTGCGCGATCGAGCGTTGGCCCCTCATCATTGCTCTGGAACGCTTCGGCAACTTATCCAAACTCCATTATATGACGTCCGCGACCGACGAGGATGACATCGCCACCTTCACATTCAACGGGAGCTCCTACACGAGCAATTACATCGCGTTTAAGGGGTACGAGGACGAGGACAGATCGTCGGCACCGCTGCAGACTGTTCCGGCCAATTACTCCGCGGTCTGGTCGAGTTTCGGAACCGGTTTCCCCTTCCTCGACTTCGGAAACACGTACGTTGTCAGGTCGTCGCTGTTGCCCTTCCCTGACATTATACAGGGCAAGAACTGGACAGCGATCCTCAGCGACATATCGACTTCGGACAGCGTCGGTCTGCAGATCAGAGAAGCAGCCAACCTGATAACGGGCATGATCTGCAAGATCACCCAGGGTGCTCCTGCTGCCGTCTGCACCGCATCGCCAATCACCTCGTCGACCTCGTCTGTTTCCGGCCCCACCAATGCGGGGTTGACAGCTGGTCTCGCTCCGCCATCCACATACGTCATCTCTGCAATCACCTCGCTGCCAGCCACGAAACGGATTGGATAGGTCCTCGAATTGTCTCTGCCGAGGAATGCTGGCCTGACTGGAAGGGCCATGGTCCTTAGGAGGAGGTCGGGTTGAGAATCTCCAAACTCAAACTCTTCATCTTGCTAGTGATGTCCGCAATAGGCATCTGGGCGTCTGCCACGGTTCTGATCATCTTCTACACACTGAAGCAACAGCTTCCTTTCTGCCCTACAGGAACCTACAACGTCTTCGGCTACTATATCCACCTCGACTGCGGGGCGGTCTTGTCAAGTTCTTACAGCGTGGTGTTCGGCATCCCACTGGAGCTCGCCGCCCTGGTATACTTCTTGGTGAACGTCGCCATGGTGTTCGTCATTGCCTTTGCGTCTGATCGCGCGGCCAAGCTTACCGTAAACCTCCTCTTCGTCTGGCGGTTCCTCGGGGTTGCGCTGGTTCCATACCTGATATTCGTGGAACTGTTCCTTATTCATGCAATCTGCGTATACTGCACCATCATGCATGCGGCCATCCTGATTGACTTTGCAGTGATTAGCTATCTGCTGTTCTTCGGGAAGAACTCGCTCTTCGAGGAGGATGACGAACCGGAACCCGCTGAAGGCAAGGAACTGTCGTCAGCACCAGCCGCCGTGTGGGAAATGTACATCTCAAGCGGCGGCTCCCCTAGCATGCTAAGGGCCAGACCGTTCGACGGCACTCTTCGGCCACTTATCATTTCTTTCCGTTGCTGATTTGTCACTCCAGGAGAATCCGCCTCCACCTGAGTGGCCCTCAATTCCTCACCCAAATCCCCTAGCTCATGCCTCAACTGAGTGATGTTCTCTTCAAGTATCGCGATTAATCGTCTGAGCTGGGTCCGCCCACTCGCGCTCCATCCTTCGTTGCCAGCTCTCCGAAAAGCAAGCTTGTATTTCGTCCCCGCCATGGAAGTGGTGTATTCATTGGCGTTGAGCTTTCTCACACTCTGGTGAGCAAGAATGTACCAGTGGTATTCGGTCCCCGTGGGGGCTCCCGACCCTTCTGGAGCATCCCATTTCCTCCGTTTTTTCACAGCGTAGGTGAATTGCCATTTGTCAGGAGTTACCTTCGTCTCTTCCCATTCTCCCTGCTCATAGTGCCAGCTATGACTGCCACCAACTCTCATTCCAGTGTATTTTCTGCCCTCAAATTCCTTGACCGCGTCATAGCTTCTGATCATGTCTTTCACTGCGGACCATATACCGCATGGAGACTGACAGTCGAGCCTCGCGATTTAAGGGGGAACGAAAAACAAAATGTTAAGGTCACAGAGGGATGTCTGAAACTATCCGCTGGTGTCTGTCCGTTACCATTGCTTCAATGGTTTGTGCGCCGCCTACTCCAGACAATGAAATTTTGGCTCCTCTGAGGTCCATTGTTAAGGGCTTGTCGGCCGCGCAGGCACCAGCAGCAATCGACTTGGACCGCCGCCAGCCTCGGACGCGTAGTCGACGACCCAACCAGCTTTGCTCAAGAGTCTTGAGTACTCACTGGCTGAAAGTATGGTGAGCCAAGGCTCCGTTCGGCCTGTCAGGCGGTGGGAGTTGACTATCCGTGCCACTTGATCGGAGTCCTCCCCTTCGCGACGGAGGGCCAGACTAGAAGCTAGGGTGCTACCAGGGGAGGCGACAGACCTCAAACCTCCAAGGAACCGAGAGATCGTTTGCTTGTCAAGGTAGACAAGAAGGCCCTCGCATACAAATAGGGTCGGCTGGTCGGCGGAGTGCCCAGAGTTACGGAGCAACCTGGCTACGTCGTCATGACGGAAATCCGCAGGGATTAATGTCAGCGCATCCGTGTTGGCACCCATATTTCGTAGCCGTCTCGCCTTGTCTGCTTGTGTCGTCGGTTGGTCCAATTCAAAGAAACGCACGCCCTGAGCGCGGAACCGGAGTGCTCGGTCATCGTAGCCTGCACCGCATATCACTATCTGGTCCAGACCCCCCGCTACTGCCTTCAAGACCTGTTCATCGAAGAAGCGAGTCCGAGTTGCAATTCCTGGCCATGGCCGCGCCGTCCGACTTGGCCGCATCCCTGAACAAAGTTTTTGCTGGGCATTGGGGTCGCCAAGGGGCGTGCTCGGTCGATCAAGTCCGGCTCGTATCAGGGCAACGATTTGGCTCGTTCTTGAAGGCTCCAAGTTTTCTCGTCCAACCTACACCGATTCAGTAATCAGTCTTTCTTGCCCCCTCACAGGATGGGGGTATCATCCGAGACAGGGGATCCACAACCCGCCACTTGGCTCATTCTGATCTGCCGAGCGCGGGGGAATCAATAGAAAGGTTAGTATCATGGACCACCCGGTTGGGTATTGAGCTCGGAATGAGTAGTGTGAAGGAGCTATTCAAAGCTAAGGAGCTCTGGCCCCTGCTTGTCGTATATCTGATAGCAATCGCCGCTGTTGCGATCCTCGGGGTCGACGTGGCTACTTCTTCAGGGGGAAGTGGCACTATCGTGAGCGTAAGCGCCATGGGCCACAGCGGCAATCTGACTAGTTTTGCCGGGTCTGTTGCAACGCCGAATGGGGATTTCACCTATACCATGTCGTGCATCGACCTCCACGTGGGCGACCAGATTCACTACGAGCACGACTTCCTTGAAGGATTCCAGCTCGTCGGCGCCCTTCCCGACAATTGCACCACCATCTAATCCCACGCGTACAAGATCCGAGTCTTGCTGGACGTCGAAGACTATTTCGGCATGGAATCGACCCTTTCTGACCAGACGGGGTTCATTCCTGGCTTTTCAGTGCGGGGGGGTTGGGACTCTCACCCAATATGTTGGGTGGAGATTTGAATAGATGCGTATGGCGCGTAATAGCCTCGGAAGCGATTGTCTGGGCCCACTCTCGCCAGTTCCATCCTTGCAGCCTCTAACTGTTCAATCTTGTTGCGGGGTTCCTACTATCGCTCTGGCAAGAGTATCAGGCGTGAACTGCCGCCCGTTGCATGCGGCAATGACGAAACGCGCGCCACCGACCCTGGAGTAGCTGTCACGAAGAACGAAGAATAGAAGAGGCATGTCATCCCCACCTCTGGAAACGCGAACGGTACTTTCCAAGGAGGTTCCTTTGCCTACGTTGAGATTCCCTTTCTTGTCGAAAGTGCAAAGAGCCGAGCTTCTTGGCTTTATCGACTTTGCCTTGGTTTTCCCCTTTTTCTTCAGCGCGTAATATGCGCTCAAAGCAGTAACGCCCAACTTCCTTGCTATGTCCCTATAGTTCATGCCGGATTCTGCAAGCTTCAAGGCCTCTGCTTCCTGAGCCGGTGTGATCTCTGCCTCTTGGTACTCGTCTATCAGATGATTTGTGTCTCTACCGAAGCCAGCAGTCCAAAAGCTGTAATCGCTTTTTCCGCTGTCATTGAATTTGTCTTTGAGTGAATTCTCCGAGCCAAGAGCTGATAGCATGAATTGGTAGGTAGGCAGCGCTAATCTAGGCTCTACTACGCGCCTTGCTGAGTGTGAAGCGCTTCCTTTTTCATTTAACATGTATATTGGAACTCCATGGGCTTTCCCTATCTGATGAAATCCCAGAGCGATTCGTTGTCTTTCCAATTCTTCCGCTTCGATTGCGGTTACTTTTCCGCTCCCAGAAGACCCATGGCCTGAGCGGACCCGCCGCTGGGGTGGTGTCATCTCGCGCTCACCAGGCTGCCACCATTCCCGACGCCACGCCTACCAGCGCGCCAGCTGCGAAATCTGAATCAAGTTGCCGCAGGTGTCCTTCAGCTTGGTGATAGTCGATCCCGTTACTTGGGTGGGAGGCAGGGTGAACTCGGCGCCGCGGGCTTTAATCCGTTCGTAGTCCCCCTTGACGTCGTCGGTGAAGAACATGATTGCGGGCTGTCCCTGCTGGAACAAGGCTTGCTGATATGCCTTCGCCGCCGGGTTGTCGTTGACCGCAAGCTGCAGCTCGACTCCGTCCAGGTCCTCTGGCGAGGCCACCGTCAGCCAGCGATAGGGCCCGTTGCTGACATCGGTCTTCTTTGCGAAGCCAAGCACTTCGGTGTAGAAGCGCAGTGCCTTCTCTTGGTCGTCCACGTACAAGGTGGTCACTTTGATTTTCATATACTTCCGAGCACGAGATTCGGCATTTGAGTCTTTGCCTGAATTCTTGTTCCGCTCCATGCTCATAGTGTCTAACGGGCATTCTTCAAGCGCGGGCGTCGTTCCCGCATCGCATGTTGGGTTGGAGCTATGTTCCCCACCTAACTGGGAGTGCGGGGGGTGGGATTCGAACCCACGAACCCCTGAGGGACGAGGTCCTAAGCCTCGCGCCGTTGACCAGGCTGGGCGACCCCCGCAGCAGGAAGGCCGGCTCCAAATTCCGACTATAATCGTTTAGTTTTGCTAGTGGGCCTGCGGGGTGTGTACGCGCGCAGAACCTACGGCTTGGGCATGCCTAGCGGTCGTTAGGCGTGGTTAGGCAGACGTGCGGAGGCGCGGAAAGTGCGGGGGGCGATTTTGGTGGGTCTGGAACGGTGGGACGATTGCGAGGCTTCGAAAGGCTACAGGACTACAGCGACTCCCTGTTTTCTCACGACTTGGATGCAAGCATCATGGGGTGTAAAGTTCTATTCTAGAGAAGGCCACCGGCTCTGCAGGCCCGGGGGCCGTAACCGTTGTTGTTTGGCCGCCGCCGGCAGTGGGAATAGGCGATACAGGTCGCCTCCCCTTCCCCATCAGTCGAGCGTACGCTCCCTCCCAGTCCACCTTGTATACAATTATCCCAATGACGACGAAGGCAGCCGTAAGGAGCAGAGTAAGGTCGAGCCTGTGAATTCCAAGCAGGTCCGAAAGGCCCCTAAGGAGGGTGTACTCAAGGGCGATCTCCGCGATGCTCTTGACGACCTTGGCGAGTAGTGTGACACCCAGCATAACCCGTAGGCTGGCTGAGACAGCGCCGGCGCCGATGTAGATATAGTCGTCAAACGGGAAGACGGGGAGCAACGCCGTCACGAAAAGGGCGACGTAGAATGTGTCAGTGGAGGAGTACCTTCCGATCAGCCTGACGTTCTTGTTCCTGAGGAGCAGTCCCTTGAATCCGAATGCACCGAAGTATATGACCATCTTTGCCACGGTCGCTCCGATGGCGGAGACAATCGCCACCGCCACGAAGTTGAACGGGGTCGGTCCGACTAGTGTGAGGTAGAGGGTCGCCAGCAGCGTGTATGAGGCGCCTACGAATGGGGAAACGTTCGAAAGGAAGGAGACCGCAAACACCATGGCCAGTATCCAGATGAGAGGCTGCATCCAGAGATGCCCACGACATGCTCGTTATTTATTCGTGGCAGGCCATGAAAAGAGGAAGTCGCGATCTCTTCTCGCAATGTATATATCCCCGACCTGAAGGGCGCCGAATCGTCGGTAATGTCACTTGGCTCGATTGCTAGCTTTCGTGGACATCTTCGTGGATTCTCCCACGATGGATGAGGTAGTCCAGGCGCTAGAAAAGCTGCCGAACGTCGAAGAGCTTTACGAGGTAACCGGCGAGTTCGACATTGTAACGCTTGTTTCGGCCGCTGATATCGAGGAGTTCAGGGACACGCTGAAGAACAAGATTCTCAAGATCCACGGGGTTAAGAGCACCGTCAGCGCCATAGTCCTCCACACGCACAAGGGCCCGCGTTTCAACGGCGATTCGAAGCCGCGTTAGGTTCGGCACGGAACTATTGAAGCGAGAGGTACTGGAGACCCAATGGATTCTGAGATAGTTGATCGACGCACTCCAGACCACCACCGTTATCGCGATACTGGGCGCCGCCCTACTGTCAGGTAACTACCTGGCTCCATACATCGTACGAGTCTACAATGGCAAACCCACAAGGCTCGACAGGTTCCTCGACCCCATAGAGAAGTGGATCTACCGGCTCACGGGCGTTAACACCACCGTCACTATGGGGTGGAGGCAGTACTTCCTTGCAGCTCTGTTCGTGAACATAGCCCAGATGGCAATTGCTTTCGTCATCCTCATGCTCCAGGGGAGCCTTCCTCTCAACCCGCAGGGATACCCTGGTCTGAGCTGGGACCTTTCCCTTAACACAGTGGTCTCATTCGCGACGAACACCAATCTACAGCACTACGCGGGCGAGGTCAGCCTCTCCTATCTGTCCCAGATGGGCGCCATCCAGTTCCTCCAGTTCACTTCAGCTGCCACTGGTATTTGCGCGCTTGTTGCCATGGTGCGAGGCCTCCGCGCCGGCTCGACCCACATGGGCAACTTCTACGTCGATTTCGTCCGTTCTCTAACCCGAATCATGCTTCCCCTTTGTTTCATAGCAGCCATCATCCTGGTTGCCCTGGGGATCCCGCAGACCCTCGAAGGGTACAACACATACAAGACGATAGAAGGCGCCTCTCAGGTTGTCTACGCCGGCCCAGTTGCTTCGCTCGTCTCTATAATGCAACTGGGCACCAACGGAGGGGGATACTTCGGCGCTAATTCCGCCTACCCTCTCCAGAACCCCAGTCCCGCCACGGACATCA
>Ga0187771_10001349_pt1 | contig 16279 bp, 10 predicted proteins | sample 0116_SJ02_MP15_1_FD_133139 | JGI IMG/M metagenome (GOLD analysis project Ga0187771, IMG submission 133139) | Tropical peat soil microbial communities from peatlands in Department of Meta, Colombia - 0116_SJ02_MP15_10_MG | ecosystem: Environmental > Terrestrial > Soil > Wetlands > Peat | place...
CACTAACTACCGATTTTGGAATCAACGACCATTTTGTGGGCACGATGAAGGGCGTAATCCTGAACATCGCGCCGGATGCGGAAATCATCGACATCAATCATGCCGTGCAGACGTTTGACGTCCTCGATGGCGCGCTTACGATTGCGCAGTCCTATTCTTACTTCCCGAGCGGAACCATCCACGTGGTGGTGGTGGACCCCGGCGTGGGCACGGCGCGGCGTCCGATTCTGCTCTCCACGGAGAAATACTACTTTGTGGCGCCGGATAACGGCGTGCTCTCGCTGGTGTACAACCGCGAGGAACGCATTCGGGTTCGGCACATCACCGGCGAGCATTATTTCTTGCAGCCCGTGAGCAGCACGTTTCATGGCCGAGATGTTTTCGCGCCGGTGGCCGGATGGCTGGCGAAGGGTGTGGATGGCGCGAAGTTCGGAGAGGAGATCTCCGATTATGTGCGTTTCAATGCACCGAAACCGAAGCCCATGGATGGGCATACATGGCGCGGGGTGGTGCTGAAAGTCGACCGCTTCGGAAACCTGGTCACCAACTTCACGCCGGAAGACGTTCCTATGCTGTTTCAGCCAACGCCGCCGAGTTTCAAAATCGTGGTTGGCAAACGTGAGATTACAGAACTGCACCAGAACTATTCGGAAGGCGAACCCAACGAACTTTTCGGCATTCTGGGAAGCATGGGTTATCTGGAGATCGCCGCCAACCGCGCTTCCGCCGCGCAACTTGTCAGCACCGGCAAGGGCAGTGAAGTGACAATAGTGCTCGAAAGCGCAGCCGGCGCCAGCAATGGGCAGTAATTCAAAATCTCAAATCGCAGAAAACTCTCTATAGGATTTTCAGCTCCGCGAACTCTGCGCGGTATGTCTCTGCGACCTTTGCGCTTTTAAGATTTTCACGAACAGATACGGGTTCACGGGTTCTTAAGCTTCGGATGGGCGTAGTTTTCCATCTCTGCCGTCCAGCGCAGGAATCGCCATAGAGTGCGCCGCTCGCGAACCAGAAACTCGCAAAATTCCAGCAGACCAATCTGATGCATCTTCACGCCCGTGTAAGTCTCGATTCGCCACAACAGGTAGGGGCTGCGCCAGGGCGCAAGATGATGGCCACGAGTAGCATTCCACAGAAATCGCAGCATGTAGCCCATGAACACATGATAAGAGCAGCCAGCCGCTGGTAGCTAGTAGCGGGGATCGCTCCTCAGTTTCTAGTTTCCAGTTTCTAGCTACCAGCTTCTAACTACTAGCTAGTTAAGCTTTGTTTAAGCTTCCCTTAAGGTCGGAAAGATCAGATTCGATCCGTCCGAGGCGGGCGATCCTTCGACCCCCGTGCAGCACTCTCCCCCCTGAGGGATCGCCCTTTCCAAATTTGTGAGTAGCCAGGGGCCAGTGGTTAGTAGCTAGCAAACCCGCTGTTTTCCCAGTTGTTGCTGGCTCCTGGTTACTCGCTACTCAGGTCGTACTTCTTCATCAAGTGCCGGAAGGAGCGGTAGGAGATCTTCAGCAGATCTGCAGCGCGAGTCTGCACACCATTGGATTGCGCGAGCGCGGACTTGAGCAACGAGATTTCGACGTCGGCCACGTACCTTTCCATGTCGAGGCCATCAGGCAACAGAGCTCCAGGCATTGCGGAGATTCCATTTCCGCCAACGCCCGCCGCCGCCGCTCTCGCCTTTGCCTTCTCGGCGGGAATTTCCACTTGTAGTTCCTCTCCGGTCTCGAGCGCGACGGCGCGTTCGATCGCGTTCTCCAGTTGCCGGACGTTGCCCGGCCAATCATAGGCACACAGCGCCTGCAGTGAGCTCTCATTCACGCGGACAATGCTCTTCCCTGCTGCCGGGACGTATTTCTTCAGGAAATGATTCACCAGCAACGGAATGTCCTCGCGGCGCTCGCGCAACGGAGGCACGGTAATCGGAATCACATTCAACCGGTAGTAAAGATCTTCGCGGAATGTGTGCTCGGCCACCTGCCTATCCAGATCCCGATTGGTAGCAGCGATCACCCGAACGTCAATGGCAATTTCGTCCGTTCCCCCTATCGGACGCACGCAGCGCTCCTGTAAAACGCGCAACAGTTTGACCTGCATAGTCAACGCCATTTCGGCGATTTCGTCGAGGAAGATCGTGCCCTGATCCGCCACCTCGAACAGGCCGCGTTTGTTTTGATTGGCTCCGGTAAACGCGCCTTTCACGTAGCCGAATAGTTCGCTTTCCAGCAGGGTTTCCGGAAACGCTCCGCAGTTGATGGAAACAAAGGGTTCCGCGGCTCGCGGAGAACAGGCATGAACCGCGCGAGCGACCAGTTCCTTGCCCGTGCCACTCTCCCCGTAGATCAAGACAGTGCTCTGCGTCGAAGCTACGGTTCGAATTGTCTGCTTCAGATTCTCCATCGCCGGGCTGACACCGACGATGTTGTCAAGAGAATTTCTACTCGCGGCATCACGCTTGAACGCAAAGTTTTGACGATGCAGCGCCATTTTCTCCAGCGCCCGCTGGATCGCCAGCTTGATCTCATCCACCAGACCGGGAGATTTGCGGATGTAATCGGTGGCTCCCCCGGCCTTGACCGCCTCCACTGCAGCTTCGTAGTCATCCACTGCAGTGATCAGAATGACGGCCGAATCCGGCGAAACCTGGTGCGCATGACGCAGCACTTCGATGCCGTTGGTGCGCGGCATTTTGATGTCGGTGACGATCACGTCATACAACGCCCCGTCGAGTTTCCGCTTCGCCATGTCACCGGAGTTTACTGTCTCCACCTTGTGCCCATCCCGCCGCAAGGCGATATCCAGCATTTCGCAAATGGAGCGCTCGTCATCGCAGACCAGGATGTTAGCCATTGGACCGGCCTCCTGCTGCTGCGACAGCGTTGTCGTCTTGCCAGGCAAACTGATGTGAATCGCGTAAGGCGCCTGGCTGTTCCGCTGCTCCCAGGCGTCCCAAGCGCAGCACAAAGACACAGCCCTGGCCCGGCTTGGAGCGCGCCCAGACTTTCCCCTCGTGCGCTTGCACGATCTGGTAGACGATCGCCAATCCCAGGCCGGTGCCCCCTTCGAATTGCGACTGGAATGGCTCGAACACTTTTTCGATGAGCTGGGGACTCATCCCCGGTCCGGTGTCGGCGAAGTGCATTTCCCAGGCATTGCCGTTTGCCTCAACCGAGACGGTCAGGGTTCCGCCCTGTGGCATGGCGCGCACGGCATTTTCACAGAAATTCCAAAACACCTGTTTGATCTTGTCGCCGTCGGCCAGAGTCCACGCTTCATCTGTCTTATATGTTCGATTGATGCGAATGCCGCGGTTCTCCACCGTCAAGCGGTGCTCCAGGAGGGTGAGCGTGTCTTCGAGCAACGGCAACAAATCGACTTTCTTGAACTGGTATTGCCGGCCGCGAGAATAGGCTAAGAAGTCGGTAATGATGTCGTTCAGGCGTTCCGATTCGCGAGTGACGATCTGCAGCAGCTGCCGATGCTCGTCGCTTAGATCGGGAATGCCGGAGAGCAGATGTACGGCGCCGGCAATTGAAGTGAGAGGATTACGAATTTCATGAGCGATCGCGGCCGCCAGCCGGCCTACTGCGGCCAGACGGTCCTGCATGCGGATTTCACGTTCAAGGCGCCGAATCTCCGTGAGATCGTCAAAGGTGTACACGCAGCCTACCTCGCCGCGCTCCGGCACCGCGAGCGCGGAAACCAGCACCCGGAAAGTTTTGCGGAAGCCGTTTGGCATGACGGAGCGGACCTCCGCGTGCGCACGCTCGGAATCCACCCGCGGCAGCGGATCCAGGAAAAGACGATGGATGGGCTGGCCAATCAGCTGGTGCTGTGAGCTGTCGAGCAACTTTTCTGCGGCCGCGTTGACGAAGGTGATGTGGCCGTCCAGCCCGGTGGTGATCAGGCCTTCCGTGATCGACTGAATAATGTTCTCGTGAAGCGCCTGCAGATTCTCCAGCGCCCCGCTGGTATCCTTCAGCTTCACATCCACCTGGCGCAGCTTGCTCGCCAGCAGGCCGGCCAGATAAGCGACGGCCAGGTAGCCGAACAGGTTCACCAGAATGATCGCTTGCAGAGCTTTCAATTCCGGATGTGTGGTCGAATACGAAGGGATGACCTCGAAGTAAGTCAGCTCGAGAACGGTTCCGTAAAGAATGAAGGCCAGTGCCGCGGTCAGATACGCCCAGATGCGCGGCAGCAGAATGCAGGCCACGATAATGACCAGCGGATAAAGAAAATTGAACGAGCTGTCGACTCCGCCCGTGGCGTAAATCACCAGGCTCACCAGCACCATGTCGGTGAGCACCTGCAACAGCGATTGAATACGGTATTCCTGCCAGAAGGACAGCAGCAACAAATAAAAGAGGGAGATCGTGAACCAGAGAAGGATGACCGTAACGAACAGGCGCAGTGGAAAAGAAACTGGAGTCAGCCGAACGATGGCCAACTCCAGAGCCAGCAGAAATGTCAATATGATGAGGCGGACTTTAACCAGCCACACCAGCCATTGCCGCTCATCAAACATGGATTGCATTGTTTTAGTAGCTAGTAGCTGGTAGCTGGTAGTTAAGCTGGTGAGCTCTCGGCAACTGTGATTAAAGCATCAGTTTCTTCCTAGCTACTAGCTACTAACTACTAGCCACTCTCTTGTTAACCCGACAGCTTGGCAATCATCGAGAACAGCGGCATGTACAACGAAATTACGATGCCTCCGATCATGACGCCCAACATGCCAATGATGATTGGCTCGAGCATCGCCAGCATGTCCTTGGTGGCTGCATCGACTTCGTCCTCGTAGAAGTCGGCAATCTTCTGCAGCATCGAATCCATCGCGCCGGTGGCCTCGCCGACGCCGATCATCTGCGTCACCATGTTGGGGAACACGCCGCTTTCGCGCAATGGATCGACGATGGTGCGGCCTTCTTCGATCGCCTTCCGTACTCGCAGCAGCGCCTCTTCCAAAACTTTGTTGCCGCTGGTCCTCGCCGTGATGGCCAGACCTTCAAGAATGGGGACGCCCGAGGTGATGAGGGTTCCCAGAGTTCGAGTAAAGCGGGCAACCGCGATCTTGCGCAGCAGGATGCCGATAATCGGCATCTTCAACATCGCGTAGTCCATGTAATAGCAGGCGCGGGGATTCTTGCGCATCTGCCGCATGCCAAAGACCAACGCGCCAAACCCGAAGATGAAGAACCACCAGAACTGGCCAATAAAGGCGCTCAGGCCGATGACCACGCGTGTCGGCAAGGGCAACGACACGCCCAAGCCAGCGAACAGGTTGGCAAAGATAGGCACCACCCACTTCAGGAGCGCCGCCACAATCAGAAGCGCCAGGGTGACCACGGAAACAGGGTAGATCAGCGCTGATTTCACCGCGGCTTTGAGTTTGACGGCCTTTTCGACGTAAATCGCAAGCCGCTGCAGAATGATGTCGAGAATACCGCCGGTTTCGCCTGCTTCGATCATGTTCGTGGTCAGATCGTCGAAGATTTTGGGGTATTGCCGCATGGCATTGGCCAGGGTTGAGCCGCCCTCGACCGTGGTCCGCACTCCCGTGAGCGTCTTCTGGAAGCTCTGGTTCTCCTGATTGGCTGCGAGAATCTCCAGACACTGCACCAGCGGCAGGCCGGCGTCGATCATCACGGAGAACTGGCGGAAAAAGACGGCAATTTCCTTGACCTTGACCTTGCCGGACCCGAAGGTCGGCATGGCAAACTCTTTGCCTTTTTCCCGTATTGCGCCCGGGGTGATGCGCTCGCGCCGCAACTGCGCCGACAACGCCTGCTTGTTAGGTGCGACGCGCTCTCCGCTGACCTTTTCCCCGCTCTCACTCTTCCCCGAAAATGTGAAAACTGGCATAGTACCCTCTCTTTACTCCGTTACGTTTCTGCTACCACCCACTTGGCCGATTGTTAGTGCCTTCCCGGCGCGGCTCCCTTGGCCATCGTGCCCGACGGTGCTCGTCCTAACAGGCTCGCCCCGCGGTTGATCATTTCCTGTAGCTCATCCTGGTTGCTCGATCGCGATAGTGCCATTTCCAGGGTGATCTGCTTTTGGAAGTAGGCCGTCGCCAGCGACTGATTGAACGTCTGCATTCCGAATTTGTCCTGGCCCGACTGCATGGCCGAATAAATCTGGTGGATCTTGTCTTCGCGAACCAGGTTGCGCACAGCCGCATTCGGCACCAGCACTTCCATGCACATGACACGTCCCTTGCCGTCGGCCCGAGGCAGCAAGCTTTGGCACATGATGCCTTCCAATACCAACGAAAGCTGCGCTCGGATTTGTGGCTGCTGGTGCGCGGGAAATACGTCAATGATTCGGTTGATGGTGGAGGATGCCGAATTGGTGTGCAACGTGCCGAAGGTGAGGTGGCCGGTTTCCGCAATACGCAAGGCTGACTCGATCGTCTCCAAGTCTCGCATTTCACCGATCAGCACCACATCGGGGTCTTCACGAAGGGCGGCGCGCAACGCATCAGCGAAGCTCTTGGTGTCGGCGTGCAACTCTCGCTGATTGACCACGCAATTCTTGTTCATGTGAACAAATTCGATGGGGTCCTCGATGGTGAGAATGTGGTCGTGCCGTTCACTATTGATTTTGTCGATCATCGCCGCCAGAGTTGTCGACTTGCCCGATCCGGTCGGGCCTGTGACGAGCACCAGACCACGCGGCTTGTCGCACATCTTGCTTACCACCGGCGGAAGGCCGAGCTGGTTGAATGATTTAATTTCGAAGGGAATCAGACGAAACACTGCGGAGGTGGCGCCGCGCTGGTTAAATACATTGGCGCGGAAACGAGCCAGGCCCTTTAATCCAAACGAAAAGTCCAATTCCAGGTTCTCTTCGAAGCGATGCTTCTGAGAATCGGTCATGACGCTGTAGGCAAGCTGCTTGGTTTCCGCCGGCGTCAACTGCGGCAGGTCGAGAGGCACCAGATGTCCATGCACGCGAATCTGCGGCGGCGAATTAGTAGTGAGATGAAGATCGCTGCCTCCCGTCTCCAACATCCTTTTCAGCAAATCACTTAACGAAAGCCCCATATCCTTCCTTTCCCTCTCCTGCACAAAAATCCGTACAACCGCTCAAACCTCAGTGGATGGTTTCGCGCGCCACTTCCTCGAGGGTGGTAAAGCCCGCCGCAACCTTAATGAGCCCGCTCCGCCGCAGCGTAATCATCCCTCGCTCAATCGCCTTCTTTTTCAGTTCAACCGCGGACGCTCCCACCAAAACCAGTTCCCTGATCTCGTCATCTACTTCCATCACTTCGTAAAGACCGGTACGTCCCTTGTAGCCAGTATTACTGCAGTTGGCGCATCCCTTGCCCTTTTGAATCTTTACCGTCTTTGCTTCTTCCGGCGTGTAGCCTTCGTCGATCAGGGCCGGCACGGGAACGTCCACCACCTCCGTGCAGTCTTTGCAAATGCGGCGAACCAACCGCTGCGCGCAGATCAGGTGAACTGACGTGGCCACCAGAAATGGCTCAATGCCCATGTTCATAAGGCGTGTGATAGTTTCCGGAGCGCCGTTGGTGTGCAGCGTCGACAGCACGAGATGCCCGGTGAGCGCGGCTTTGATGGCGATCTCCGCCGTTTCGAAGTCGCGGATTTCGCCGACCAGAATGATGTTCGGGTCCTGCCGCAAGAACGCGCGCAACGCCGCCGCGAAGTTCAGGCCGATCTGCTCCTTCATCTGCACCTGGTTGACACCCGCTAACTGAAATTCGACCGGATCTTCGGCGGTCATGATGTTGGTGTCGGGCGTGTTCAGGCGCGAAATCGAGGAGTACAGTGTGTTCGTTTTGCCGGAACCGGTCGGGCCCGTGACCAGCACCATGCCGTAGGGTTTCAAAATCGCTTTTTCAAACTTGACCAGAGACTCCGGCTCAAAACCGAGCTTGGTCATATCGAGCCGCAGATTCTCTTTGTCGAGCAACCGCAGCACGATTTTTTCGCCCCACAACGTAGGCAACGTGCTGACGCGGAAGTCGAGTTGCTTTTTCCGGCCGCCGATATTCATCTTCAGCATGATGCGGCCGTCTTGCGGCAGCCGCTTTTCGCTGATGTCCAGCTTCGACATGATCTTCAAGCGCGAAGTGATGGCGTCTTTCAATTTGATGGGCGGCGTCATGATGCCTTGCAGCACGCCGTCAATACGGAAGCGGACGCGGAATTCTCTTTCGTAAGGTTCGATGTGGATGTCGCTCGCGCCTCGCTTCACCGCATCCGTCAGGATCAGGTTGACCAACTTCACGATGGGCGCTTCGTCAGCCGCTCGTTCGAGATCGGCCAGCCCGAGTTGCTGCTCCTCCGACTGAACCTCGACGTCGGATTCATCCATGTCGCTCATCGACATCATGACTTGTTCGAGGTCTTCTTCTTTGGTCTGGCCGTAGGCCTTGTCGATGCCTTCGAGAATCGAGCCTTCCGATGCCACCACGGGCTCGATGTTGAAGCCGGTCATGAACTTGATGTCGTCCATGGCGAACACGTTCGTGGGATCCACCATGGCGATGGTGAGCGATGCGCCTACGCGGCTGAGCGGCAGAATCTGGTAACGCTTGGCGGTTTCGAAAGGAATCAGCTTGACGACCGCAGGATCGATTTCAAAATAGGAGAGATTAATCGCAGGGACGCCGTACTGGCGCGAAAGAAAATTGGTGACATCTTCATCGGTTAGAAAACCGAGTTTCACCAAAGCAGCACCCAGGCGGATGTTGCTGTCTTTCTGGGTTTTTACCGCTTGCTCCAACTGCTCTGGGGTGATGATCTTTTCTTTAACCAGAAGATCACCCAGCCGTTGAGACATACCTAGCTCTCCCGTTCAAGCAACAGAGAATTGCCAGCAGCGTGGCGCCGCAAACTGCAGCCGCTTGAGGGAGAATGCGCGGCGCAATTCGCGTTGACATAAATTGTCAACGCAGACGCGTTACTGCGCGAGTAACTTTGGTACTTGTCCGTGCTGATGCAAGCACAGAAACCGCTTACAGTGCACAAAATGCCGGAAAAACAATGGGTGGAGAGCGCCAGCCCGCAGAAGAGCATGAACTTCGGTAAGTGTGGAGATCGCAAAGGAAGGGTCGAGAGTCTAACCTTGCAGCGTCTTGTTAGACTGAGGCAGACGCCTTGAGCCCCGGTCATCGAGAAGAGCAAATTCGCAGCTATTACGAGACACTGTACGTAGCCTGGGGTCCGCAGCACTGGTGGCCGGCCCACACCCGCTTCGAAGTAATCGTTGGCGCATACCTTACCCAAAACACTTCGTGGAAAAATGTAGAAGCTGCATTGCGCAATCTGCGCACGGCTCGTGCCCTGAGCCTTACTGCAATCCGGGAAATGCCGATTGCTGAACTGGAACGCTTGATTCGGCCTGCCGGATACTTCCGCCAGAAGGCTGCTCGTCTGAAAGCGTTTGTAGCTTTTCTGGACAGCCGATATGGCGGCTCACTAGCTCGCATGTTCGCTCAGCCGACCTACAAACTCCGCGAAGAGCTGCTGGAATTGAATGGCGTGGGACCGGAAACCGCGGATTCGGTTTTGCTCTATGCTGGTCAGCATGAAGTTTTCGTGGTGGATGCGTACGCTCGCCGCATTTTGCATCGACATGGCATTTTGCGAGAGAACGCAGGATACGAGGAAATTCGATCACTCTTCCAGCGCGCCTTGTCCGGAACGATGACGATGCCGCCGTTGCCGGTTGCACCTATCCCCGCTCACGAGCCGTCCCCCATGAGTTTGCTGCAGCGTTCGCCGGTGGCACAAGTCTACAATGACATGCACGGACTGATTGTCGCTGTTGGCAAGCGATTTTGTCTGAAATCGGAACCTCATTGCGAGGGCTGTCCTCTACAGAGATTTCTGCCGTAGAAGTTTCCGCCTCTGGCAGCGACAAAAGCCGCTGGCCTTGCAGCCAAGCGGCTTAGTTGAAGAGCTGTGTTGGAGCGGATTCAATTCGAGTCGCAAGGTGTTGGAGGCGTCGAGGCATAGGACTCCACAAAGGTGTGATAGTCGTAATCCTCAAATACGTCGATCGCGGCGTCACAGCCAGAGGTGGAAGTACCCAGGATGAGGGTCATTTGATGTTGCGTTCCACTGAAATTGGTAAGGCTGACATTTTGCGTCCAGGTGAAAGTGTCGGTTAACCTCCACTGCAGTGTCCAGTCCACCGGCGTTGCAGTACTACTACTACCCCATATAGTCGAGTAACTCGTCTGATATTGGCTGGTTTCGGTTTGGGTTTGTGAGCTTTGGCTGGCGTCAGTTACGGTTATCGTATCTGTAGTGCCATACTCAAGATAGGGAAAGGGAGACGGCGATGGGTTTAGCGGGAAATAGCGTTTGGAGTCGGTCTGTGATGGGGGAGTGTTCCCCGAGATGGAAATAATCGGATCCGTTCCGAGGATGTGACTGAAATCACTCGCGACGCATCCGCAGGCGTTTGCTTGCGTGCATTGCGAGGGCGGCAAGGGATGAGCGCAGACGTTGCTCAGGCCCGGGTAAACCACTCCGTTTATGGTTATAGGCTCCAGTACAGCGAGAGGAATGGTGCTGGGGTTTTGCATCTCGGCAACACTCACTCTGACCGCATCCATGACTTGACCGCTGGGAGGGGAAACCAAATAGCTTGCCGCGCTGGCTCCCGTCTGTGTAATCGCGACTTCCGGGTTGAGCCATAACCAGAACGTATCATTCGTGTGATCAATAGGGTTGCGAGTTGACTTGAGCGTTAGGCCCTGGCCGCTATAAAACGTATTCGTGAATGCATTCGTAGTTCCGTATCCCTCTGTGAACCCGACCGATGTGCTGTAGCCGCTCCCAAGGCCAAATATGCCTCCAGTAGCTGTGAAGGTCAGCGTCACACCAGAGCTGAATGAGCTGCCTATACTGTTGGTGGTGCCATAAAACGTGGTGTCGGTAAACCCGTTGCTACTTTGGTTTCCTGGAGCGTCGTACAGCAATGACAAAATGTGATACTTCGGAAAAACAGTCGCTTCGATACTTATCGTTCCCGTGGAGCAGTTTGTTTGCAAGTAATAGCCCTTACCATCTGTGGACCAGGCGTTAAAATTGTTGCAGTAACTTTCGCAGGGCCCATCTCCAACGTATTGCCACCACTCACTGGTACCGCTGCCGAATGAGTGTGCTACCCCGGATGAGTCCTTGTAAACCCAATCGCCGTAGATGCGTTCCCAGTAGCTCCCACCCTCGCAGCCCGGATAGCGTGTGGTTGAGATTAGTGTGTTGCTCAACTTACCCGCCGGCCACGATTGCGCCGCCGAAGCTGCCGTTAAACTCACGATTGCGATGAACACGGTGAAAATCTTCCCGAGTGTTACGAAAATGTGCTTGCGACGTACTCCTTGAGTTGTCATAGACCATCCTCCTTAATTTCGCTGGGGGGACAGGCACGGGCGAGTTGTGCCCACATCGGTCTGCCCTTGACGAGGTGGAAAAGAAAAATAGAGATGAGGGGCCCCGACGTACTTTCTCCTTGTAGTCCTGCAGGCGCCGGGCTGTCTGTAACAAATGTCACTCTGCTATGTGAGAAATCGAGATTAAGAGAACGGTCGAAATCTTAAAACGCAGAGTACGCAAAGAACGTCCGCAGAGAACACGGAGACAATCCGACGGAACTATCTTTCCCAACCGCTTATAATTGACCCTTGGAACACTCTCAGAAAATGGGTGAACTGAGATCAGCCCGCCAGAATGAAATGTCTTCCTCCAGCCGGAAGAAAGTCATTATCCCCGTTGCAATCGGCCTGGTTCTGCTGTTTGCGGTGCTTTTTGCCCTGACGTCCTTCGATCTGCCGCAGGCCTTGAATCCGGACACGAACCAGCAACTGCTGCTCTTCGCTTCTCTCGCGGTTTTGATTTTTGTTCTTTTTCTTATTCTGACGTTCGTCCTCGTGCGCAATGTCCTGAAGCTGTTCGCGGAAAGACGGCTTGGCGTCCTGGGATCGAAGTTTCGTACCCGCCTGCTGGTGGGCAGCCTGCTGCTTTCGTTCCTTCCGGTCATCGGCATGTTCTTTTTTGCCTACGTGCTGATGAACCGCTCGATCGACAAGTGGTTCTCGACCCCGGTCGAAGAAGTCAGCCGGGATACGGCCACGATGGCCTCGCTGCTTTCACAGTACGCGGCTCAAAATGCAAAAGCCGAAGCTGCTTCCATCGCGGCTTCCCCCGAGACCCAGCTTGCATTCAGCAGCAACAATCTCCCAGCCCTGACGCAAGAAATCCGGGAGCACCAGCCGACTCTTCAGGGCGGTTTTGCGGTAGTGCTGCAGGATCGGGACGCAATAGCGAATTTCGGCGCACCAGCAGATTGGTCGGTGCTGAAATCCAAGCTCCCGCTCGATCAGCTGCAGTCGTCCTCTTCTCTCTTCTTTACCTGGGGCCAGACGGACTACATCCTGGGTTCGGCGCCAGTCGGTGATCGCGGACAGATTCTGGTTGCCATGCCCTTGCCCAGGAACTTTTCCGAGACTGTGGAACAGCTGCAGACGAGCCAGCAACGCTATTTCGAACTCGCCCGAGGTCGCAGGATCGTCCGGCGAACCTACATGGAGGTCCTCCTGTTGCTCACCGTGGTCGTGCTTTTCGCGGCGACATGGTTGGCGCTCTTCCTTTCTAAACTGGTGACTCGTCCGGTGGTAGCGCTGGCCGAAGCTACTCAGGAGATTTCTCGCGGACGGCTTGACTACCGCGTTGAGATTCACGGCGCGGACGAAATTGGCGATTTGGTCCGCTCCTTTAATCGCATGGCGGAAGAGCTGGAATCGAGCCGCCGGCAGATCGAAGCCGCCAGCCGCGAGCTGGCGGCTGCCAACGTTGCTTTGGAACAGCGCCGCCGCCATATTGAAACCATTTTGGAGAGCATCCCGAATGGCGTTCTCTCACTGAACGCCGAACACCGCGTCACTCACGTGAATCATGCTTTAGTTCGCTTGTTTCATCCCAGCGGGACGGAATCGGGAGTTCCGAACGTTCTGATCGGTGCGCCGCTGCGCGACGTATTTACGCCGGACATTCTCGAGAGTCTGGAATCCTTACTGCGCCGCGCCGACCGCATGGGTACCACAACCACCCAGATGGAAATGACCATGGAGCGGGCCACTCTGAACGTGGCAGTCACGGTTGCGACTCTAAAGCATGACGGCCAGCCGCTAGGATACGTTCTCGTGTTTGAAGACCTCTCTGATTTGCTCAAAGCGCAGAAGCAGGCGGCGTGGCGGGAAGTGGCACGGCGAGTCGCGCATGAAATCAAGAATCCGCTGACCCCCATCGCGCTCTCGGCCGAACGCATTCGCCGCCATTTGCATCGTGCCGCTCGGCCAGATGCGGTTTCGTTGCAAGCGGTGCAGAGCTGCGCCGAGACCATTGCTGCCGCGGTGGAAACCGTCCGCACCCTGGTCGATGAGTTTTCCACCCTGGCTCGCTTCCCTACTGCCCAGCCGCAGCCATCGAAAATCAATAGCATCGTCGAAAATACGCTGGCGATGTTCGACGGACGGCTGGAGAACATCCGCATTCGCAAATTTCTGGCGCCGGATCTGCCGGAAGTCATGGCTGATCCCGAAGCCATCAAGCGCGCGCTCGCGAACCTGCTGGATAATGCTGCAGAAGCCATGCAGGACGCCATGTTCCGCGAGATTCAGATCTCAACCGTTCTCGCTCCCAGTCGCGACGCCGTCGAAATCACGGTGGCTGACACCGGCCACGGCGTTACCCAGGAACTGAAAGAACGCCTCTTTCTTCCTTACTTTTCGACCAAGAAACGTGGAACGGGACTGGGTCTGGCGATTGTAAGCCGCATTATTGAAGATCATCATGGCTCCATTCGAGTCGAGGAAAACCGGCCGGTAGGGGCGAAATTCATTGTGGAGCTGCCGGTCGTTTCGGATCCTGTCAGCACCGCCGTCAACCAGCATGCCTAACATTCTCATTGTTGATGATGAAGCCAGTATTCGGCACTCCCTTAAAGACGTCCTTGAAGATGAAGGCTACATCACCGCTGGCGCCGAGAGCGGCGAACTCTGCCTGGAAGCTTTGCGCAAGCAGCCTTTCGATGTGGTGCTGCTTGATATTTGGCTCCCCGGCATGGACGGGCTCGATACCTTGCAGAAGATTCGCGAGATTGAGACTGCGCCGGAAGTCATCATGATCTCCGGGCATGGCACGATTGAAACCGCAGTCCGCGCGACTAAACTGGGCGCCTACGATTTTCTCGAAAAGCCGCTATCCATCGACAAGACGCTCATTCTCATTAAGAATGCGATTGACGCCAAGCGTTTGCGCGAGCAAAACCGCGACCTGAAGAAACAGTTGATTCCGCGGGGTGTGATCATTGGCAACAGCGTGCCCATGAAAGCCTTGCGCCAGGAAATCCAGATTATGGCGCCGACCAACGGCCGTGTCCTGATTTATGGCGAGTCAGGCACAGGAAAAGAATTGGTCGCTCATGCCATCCACCAGCAGAGCCCGCGCAAAGATGAAATGTTTGTGGAAGTAAATTGCGCAGCGATTCCGGAGGATTTGATAGAGAGCGAACTATTCGGGCACCGCAAAGGTTCGTTTCCTGGCGCGGCTTCCGATAAGGAGGGAACTTTCCAGAAGGCGAATGGCGGGACGCTCTTTCTGGATGAGATTGGCGACATGAGTCTGAAAACTCAAGCCAAAGTTCTGCGGACTTTGGACGAGCAACGTTTTATTCCGGTTGGTGGTGACGAGGCCATTACGGTTGATGCGCGAGTAATCGCCTCAACGAACAAAGATCTGGAGGAAGAAATCTCAAAAGGAAATTTTCGTGAGGATTTGTTCTATCGCTTGAACGTAATTCCCTTCTCGGTTCCTCCGTTGCGAGAGCGCAAGGAAGATATTCCTCTGTTGGCGCGGCACTTCCTCAAGGAGTTTTCGGCAACCTACGGTCGCCGCTCTCGCGACATTGCCGACGACGCCATTGATGTCTTAATGCGGTATTCCTGGCCGGGTAATGTGCGGGAATTGCGCAACGTGATTGAGCGAATTGTCATTATGAATCCAACTACGGTCCGGTTTGAGCGCAAGCATCTGCCGCCGTTAGTTCATCGCGATGGCAGCCGCAGGACGGGCGCCGACTTCTCCACTCTGCACCAGGCGCGTGCCGCTTACGAGCGGGATTACATTCTGAGAAAATTGGACGAGAATCACGGCAACGTGAGCCGCACCGCCGAAGTGCTCGGCCTGGAGCGCAGTCATCTCTACCGCAAGATGAAAAGCCTGGGAATTGCGACAAAAGAATAACCGCTCGCCGTCGGTCCTTCGTGGTACGTCGTTCGCAAGGTCACAGAATGTGGTGAAGGACGAACGACGACCGCCTAAGGACCAGCCTTCTCCAACTGCCTGCGCCAATCCAGTTCCTCGATGAAAGCATGCGATTCGCGCCAGCCAGGACTCACCTTGACGAATAGCTCCAGATAGACACGCGTGCCCACGAGCTTTTCAATTTGCAAGCGCGCCTCGGTGCCCATCTTTTTCAGCATCTGTCCATGCTTACCGACCAGAATGCGCTTCTGCCCTTCCCGCTCGCAATGGAGGGTGGCCGCGATGCGCGTGAGCTTCTGGCCTTCTTCAAACTGGTCGATGGCGACCGTCGTGGCATAAGGTATCTCTTCGCTGGTGGCCAGTAGAACCTGCTCGCGGATGATTTCCGAGACCATGAAGCGAACTGGTTGATCTGTAACTTGATCCTCAGGAAAATACGGCGGTCCCTCGGGCAGATTCTCCACCAATTTTTCGAGCAGCAGATCCAATCCCTGCCGCTTGCGCGCCGACAAAGGAATAATTTCCTTGAACTCGTGCCGCTGCCGATAATCCTCGATAATCGGCAGAAGTTTTTCTTTCTGCGGCAACAGATCGATCTTGTTCAAGAGCAGCAACACCGGAATTCCGGCCTTCTTTGCCATCTCCAGCGAGAACTGATCGCCCTGGCCGAATCTCTGCGTGACGTCCATGATAAGCAGCAGCAGGTCACAACCTTCCAGCGCCTCACGCACCTCCGCCATCATCTTGCGGCCGAGAGAGCTGTCGGGCTTGTGAACGCCGGGAGTGTCTAGCAGGATAACCTGGGCGCCCGGCTTCTTGTTGCCCGGCGGAACTTGCACGATTCCCAGAATTCGATTGCGCGTGGTCTGCGGCTTAGGGCTGACGATCGCCAACTTCTCGCCGACCAGCGCGTTAAGAAGGGTCGATTTGCCGGCATTGGGCCGGCCCAGGATGCAGACGAAACCAGAGCGGAA
>Ga0187771_10001351_pt1 | contig 16277 bp, 10 predicted proteins | sample 0116_SJ02_MP15_1_FD_133139 | JGI IMG/M metagenome (GOLD analysis project Ga0187771, IMG submission 133139) | Tropical peat soil microbial communities from peatlands in Department of Meta, Colombia - 0116_SJ02_MP15_10_MG | ecosystem: Environmental > Terrestrial > Soil > Wetlands > Peat | place...
GCCGCACGCCGAGCGCAACTGCTGGCCGTGCTCGACCGTGCCATGGACCTGGGTCAGAAACGCCAGCGCGAAAGCCAAAGTACCCAGTCCGGCTTTGCATTTGGCAGCCAAGAAGCGGCGGTGCCTTCGGCCCTTGAGCTTCCAGATGTCCCGGAGTGGCCGGAAGCGGAGCGTTTGGCGGGGGAGAAGGAAGTCCTGGGCTTCTACGTGACGGGCCACCCGCTCGAGAAATACCGGACGATGATTGCCAGCCTGACGCAACACGACAGTTCTTCCCTGGAGGAACTCGAGCACGAGTCTCCTGTAACCTTGGCGGGTATATTGACCGGGTTGCGCGTGCGTCCGAGCAAGAAGGGAGACCTCTGGGCAAGTGCGCAACTCGAAGACCACCGCGGCGCCGCCGAATTGCTGGTATTCCCCAAAGATTACCAGCAACTCCAGGGCGTGCTCAAGCGGGATGCGGTGCTGATCGTCAAAGGCCGCGTGCGGCACGAGGAGAACCAAAAGCCCAAGGTTGTGGTGGGTGAAGCCCGGCCTTTGGAGACGGTTCTGAACGGGGGCAAGCCGCGGCTGAAGATCCGTGTAAACCTGGCCAAGGCTCACGACTCGCTGGTTGACGAGCTTGCTCAACTGCTGGCGGACTATCCGGGCGACAACCCCGTGGTTTTCGAATTGACGCGACCGGGCGATTTCAAAGTGCGCTTGCAACCCCGCAGCCCCCGCGCCGTAAACGCCAAGGAGGATCTGCTGGGGAAGCTGCGGGAAATTTGCGGTGCCGAGGCAGTGACGCTCGAAGAAATTGTAAAGGCTAAAGTGTGAAGGTTAAAGGACAAGAGATCGAGGGGCGCAGCGAGCTTTGGGCTTTACCCTTTGACCTTTAACCCTTGGACGCGTGAACCTCATGGCGGAGTCTCAGTCAACGCTGGCGGTGGCCCAGGAGATCGAGAAGCAGATTGCGGAGCTCGAAAGCATCTCCGACTCGCAGGCTACGCGCGAGGAAATTGAGCGGCTGCGGCAGCAACTCGCAGCGCTGCGGCAGAAGGTCTCGGGCGCCCCTCAGGACGCTTGGGAGCGGGTGCTCCTCGCCCGCCATCCTCATCGCCCTTACACCCTCGATTACATCCGCATGTTGTTTACAGATTTCATGGAGCTGCACGGCGACCGCCGGTACGCGGACGACCCGGCCATCGTCGGGGGCTTTGCCTCTTTTGAGGGTCGTCCGGTCATGGTGGTAGGTCACCAGAAGGGCCGCGACACCAAACAGAAACTGTACCGCAACTTCGGCATGCCCAATCCCGAAGGGTACCGCAAAGCGATTCGCCAGATGCGGCTGGCGGAAAGGTTCGAACTGCCCATTATCACCTTTGTGGACACTCCGGGTGCCTACCCGGGCATCGGCGCCGAGGAGCGAGGCCAGGCGGAAGCCATCGCCTACAACTTGAAGGAAATCCCCAAGCTGCATGTCCCCATTGTGGTCGTCGTCCATGGTGAGGGCGGGAGTGGAGGCGCGCTGGGGATTGCGGTGGGTGACGAAGTGCTGATGCTGGAGAACGCCATTTACTCCGTCATCTCGCCGGAAAGCTGCTCCTCCATACTTTGGCGCGACTGGGACCACAAACAGGATGCCGCGCGCGTCTTGAGGCTGACGGCGGAAGACCTGTTCCGCATGAAGCTTGTGGACCAAGTGGTTCCGGAACCTGCCCGGGGCGCGCACACCCTGCCCGAGCAAGCCGCCGAACTGCTCCGCCCCGTCCTGTGCGCGTGCCTGCGCGAACTCGAGGCTCTGCCAGCAGAGGAACTGCTGCGGCGCCGCCACGAGAAGATTCGACGTCTCGCCTGCTTTGTGGCGGAAAGCTGAGACCGCCAGTCAAAGGTCGAGGGTCGAAAGTCGAAGGTGAAATGCCCCGCATCTATCGGGGAGCGCGCGATAAGCCCCGCAGAGCTCTTCGGGAGATACTGCTTCTGGACCATCATGCCTCCAGACACAAGCGGCTGATTCTGGTCCCGATCGCGCTTTTGGCGTCGCTTGTCTCGGCAAGCTTGTGCGCCTCTGATTTTGAGCGGGCGGAGGCACTTTTCAAAAAGGGCGAGCTGGCGCAAGCCGAAGCTCTTTACTCCGGCATCGCGCCGGCCGATCCGAACTATCCGCAAGCCCTATTGCGGCTCGGCAAAATCTTCTATGTCACAGGGCGCCCCGGTCCAGCCGAGGAGAAGTTCCAGGCTTATCTAAAGCTTCATCAATCCGCGGAGGCCTATTGCCTTTTGGGAGGAGCCCGATTCAACCAGAAAAAGTTTGCAGAGGCGTACGATTCGGCGCAGCGATCGCTCCAACTTGACCCTGCTTATGCCAAGGCTTACACGGTTCTGGGGATGATCGACACCGCGCTGGGCAATCGGCCCGATGCCAAATCCGCTTACCAGCAAGCCCTGAGGCTGAGTCCCCGAGATGCCGACACGTGGTACATGCTGGGCCGCAGCTATTTTCTGTGGGATGAGTTTGGGGAGGCCAAGGAAGCATTTCAAGCCTCGCTGCGCCTCGATCCTGACCAAGTGCGCGCTTATGAAAATCTGTCGTGGACGCTGGACCTGCTCAATGAGCCCGCGGAGGCTGAGAGAAATTATCGCGAGGGGATCCGCGCCAGCGAGCTCCGGAAATCCACCGATCCGCACATTTACATAGCTTTTGGAAAGTTTCTGTCCAAACACGGGCGTGCTGCGGAGGGCGTGGCGGAAATGCGCGCCGCGGTTCAGGTCGCACCAAGCGATTCGGAAGCTCATTACGAGCTGGCCAACCAACTCTTCGACGCCAAAGACCTGTCAGAAGCCAGGAAGGAAGGAGAAACGGCGTTGCTCCTCGGCAGCGCCGATTATCGAGTCGCTTACCTGTTGGCTCGAATCTGCACGGCCCTAGGTGATTCCCCCGCGGCGTCTAAATACGCGCAGGTGGCGGCCCGACTGGCTCAAAACAATCCGGCGGGCGAAGCATCGCGGGATTCGGCGTCGTCATTTACGAGGCAGTGAAAGTGTATGGGCAATCCGCTTTTCCGTGACTACGAGAGGCTCATAGAAATCGCGGTCCTCGGCAGGAGGTTTCAAGTTCCCGAGAAGAACACCTGCCTGCGGGTTTTCCAATACATAAGCCCGGAGACCATCCCGTACGGACGATTCTGTTGGAACCAGGAATGCCAGCTTTGCCGGGTTGCGTACACGATGGAAGGCCAGCCAAACCAGCGCCCGCGCACGGTTCTGTCTTGCAAGGTCATCGCCGCTGCGGGCATGCAGATTACCGAACTCTCCGACGAGCTGAGATACTGCCTGACGGGTTTGCTGCAGCCACCGACGCCTCGCCCTTCGCACGACGACTACTAAATCCCTAGGTTCGCTAGAAACCTGACTTACATCAAATTGCTGCAGTAGTGCTCGACCTTTCACAACAAGCAACCTTTTGGTCTGGCTCTCCCCGCAAGCCAATGGCTCATCGGAATACAAAAGAGTCAAATTTCCTGTAGCTCCGGGTGATTATTTGCTAAGACATTGAAGAAAAAGCAGTTACCAATCGATGCTTGCAAAAACCCCTTGAAGCCGCAAAAGTCGCCATTCGCTGTAAGCAGGTTTACTCTGGCATCGGTCACGAAGCATCATGACGCCCGTCAGTTGGGCTCTTGCGGGCCCCTGCTCCAGGGCAAGTTGTGTAATCTCTTGGTGCCAGAAAGCCATCCAGGGGTGAGCTTTTTGGATTGAGCTTACGACTGCGGGGCTGGAGTGTAGGGTTTGGTCAGTCGGCGCCTCCCAGACACAAAAACAGGCGAAGAATAGACCATAGCGCCGATCGTGCAAACCTACCGCACACGCGGGATAGGCCAAGGCTGGGGCAAACCCCGGACCTACAAAATCTGCGATAGCCAAGACGAGGTGACAAATGAGCACGGTTCCCATAAATCACGTGCCTCCTACCGAGATGGGTTTGGTCCAGATCTCGCCTAAGGAGGAACTGATTCGCAAGCGTCTTGACGAGGAACGCCGTCGACTGGAGCAGGAAGCGGGTATCGAGCGGCGACAGACAGCGAAATTCCATCGCCCCATTGAAAACCCCTTCACCAGATCCCAGCGCGACAAGACAACCATCCTCTTCGGTGGCTTGACGTGGAAGCATGAAAAGCTGATCCACGGCACGCTCGAGGGTTTGGGCTACAAATGTGAAGCCCTCCCTGTTCCCAACAAAAAGGCTTTCCAACTGGGGAAGGAGTACGGGAACAATGGGCAATGCAATCCCACCTATTTCACCGTCGGCAACCTCGTCCAGTACGTGCAAGATCTGGAGGAGAAAGGACTGACCAAGCAGGAAATCATCGACCGCTACATATTCATGACCGCCGGCGCGTGCGGTCCTTGCCGGTTTGGGATGTACGAGGCGGAGTATCGCCTGGCTTTGCGCAATGCTGGGTTTGATGGCTTCCGCGTCCTGCTCTTCCAGCAGGAGGGCGGGCTGAACCAGGCGGAGGCGGAAGCTGGGCTGGAGATGAACCTCGACTTCTTCCTGGGCATTCTGAACGCCATGAACATCGGCGACATCATCAACGACGTTGCCTACCAGATCCGGCCCTTCGAGGTGAATCCTGGCGAGACCGACCAGGTTCTGGATGAGTGCATGGACCTCCTGCACGAGGTCATGCGGCGCAAGAAGCCCTGGACCTTGGAAGGGAAACTGGCCTCGTTGCTGAACAAGACGGGGTTTGTGGGCAGCGCCGAGTACATCGGCAAATTTCTTAACCAACTCTACGGCGACGACTACATGGCCGCTTTGCGCGAGGTGCGGGACCGCTTCAACTCTATTCCTGTGGACCACACAAGAGTGAAGCCGATCGTCAAGATTACCGGCGAGTTCTGGGCGCAGACCACGGAAGGCGACGGGAACTTCAACATGTTCAGGTTCCTGGAACGGGAGGGGGCGCAGGCTTTAGTGGAGCCCGTGGGCACCTGGATTATGTACATGATCCATCAGGCCAAGCAACAGATCCGCGATGAGCGGGGGCTTGACCTGATCGAGCAGGGAGTATCGAAGTGGAACCTGAAGCGAGCCTTCGGCAGCCACCTGGCGGCCCAGCAGAGTCTTGCCAAGCTGACGACAGCGGAGGTGGTCTTCAAGCGCGAGTACCACCGGATCGTGGAGGCGCTGGGCGGCATCGCGCATCACCTCACCGACCAGTATGAACTGCAGCGGCTGGGGCACCCGTTCTATAACTCCCGCGCGGGAGGTGGCGAGGGGCACCTGGAAGTGGCCAAGAACATTTATTATTCGAACAAAGACCTCTGCCACATGGTGCTGAGCTTGAAGCCCTTCGGCTGCATGCCTTCCACGCAGTCCGATGGCGCGCAATCGGCCGTGGTCACCACCTACAAGGACATGATCTTTATTCCCATCGAGACTTCCGGCGAAGGCGACGTGAATGCGCACAGCCGCGTCCAGATGGCGCTGGGCGAGGCCAAAGTGCGGGCCAAGAATGAAATCAAGCGGGTCCTGGAGGAGACGGGCACAACGCTTGAGGAGGTCCGCGCCTTCGTGGAGGAGCATCCGGAAATGCAGCAGCCCATGTACAAGTACGGCCATCGCAAGGGCGTGGTCGGAGTGGCTGCTAACTTCGTGCTTCACGCCGCCGAGCGGATGAAGAGCGAGCGGAGCGAGATGGTCACCGTGCAATAAGTCGGCCCGAAGGGGAAAAGGGGGTTGAGTATGTCAGGAAAGGTAAGCGCGGTGCCTGAGGGCATGCATACTATTACGCCTCATCTGGTGCTTCGCGACGCGGCGAAAGCCATTGAGTTCTACAAGAAAGCTTTCGGCGCCGAGGTCAAGGGGGTGCATTCGACGCCCGACGGCAAAATCATGCACGCCATGCTCAAGATCGGAGATTCGCACCTGATGATGGCGGACGAGTTCCCAGGTATGGGTTCGGCTTCGCCACAGGCGCTCGGCGGGAGCCCGGTGATCCTCAATATCTACGTTGAGGACGTGGATCGGGTGTTCAACCAGGCTGTCGCGGCAGGGGCCAAGGTGACGATGCCCCTTGCCAACCAGTTTTGGGGCGACCGCTACGGGCAGGTTGTGGATCCTTTCGGCCATCACTGGGCTCTTGGGGCTCGTGTTGAGATCGTGCCGCCGGAGGAAATGGAGCGGCGGGCTAAGGCAATTTTCGCAGAGATGGCGAAGAAGGCTGGGGCGCATTGAGTCTTCCCGCCCCGCGCTATCGCCCGTGGCATGTCAGCGCGCCCCGGTACCATCCTCGGGGCTCGGAAGGCGAATCCAACGCAACATAGAGGGGATGCATGGGCCAAGTGGATCCCAAGAACTTGATTGTCGGCTTGGACGTGGGCTCCACCACGGTGAAGTCCGTGGTGGTGGATGTCGCTTCCGACCAGATTCTCTGGAGCGACTACCAGCGGCACGACACCAAGCAGCCGGAGAAGTGCCTGGAATTCTTGCAGCGCATGGAAGCCGAGGCCGGCATTCAGGCCGAGGCCAGCCGGGTCTTTGTCACCGGCAGCGGCGGGGGGACGGTCGGCCACCACATCGGAGCGGAATTCGTCCAGGAGGTGAACGCCGTCTCGCTGGCCGTGGAGCATCTATACCCTGAATGCGGCTCCGTCGTCGAGTTGGGCGGGCAAGACGCCAAGATCATCATCTTCAAGGAAGACCCCGAAACCGGCCGCAAGAAGAAAATCCCCTCCATGAACGACAAGTGCGCGGGAGGGACCGGGGCGGTCATCGACAAGATCAATGCCAAGCTGCGCATTCCCGCCGAAGAGCTTTGCAACATGGGGTATGTGGGACTGAAGCTGCACCCCGTGGCAGGGAAATGCGGGGTCTTCGCAGAGACGGACATCAACGGGCTGCAAAAGAGCGGCGTTCCCGCACCGGAGCTGATGGCTTCGTTGTTCGAAGCCATCATCCAGCAGAACCTGGCGGTTTTGACGCGCGGCAACACGCTGCGCCCGGTGGTGCTGTTGCTGGGCGGGCCGAACACTTACATCAAAGGCATGCAGGATTGCTGGAAATTCAACATTCCCAAAGTTTGGGAAGAGCGCAACTTCCCCTTGCCTGCAGGAAAAGACCCGCAGGAATTGATTCAAGTCCCCAAGAACGCCCAGTATTTCGCCGCTCTCGGCTGCGTCCGCTTCGCGCTGGACGAGAATCCCGACATCGGAGTCTACAAGGGTCGCGAGAAGCTCGACTGGTACATCAACGTCGGCCGCGTGGAAGAGAAGAAGAAAAAAAGCGGCATGGGCCTATACAAGACGGAAGACGAGCTGAGCGGTTTCAAAGAGAGATACCGGCCCAAGAAGTTCGTGCCCAAGTCCTTCCAACCCGGGGAGCACATCAAGGCCTTCATGGGGATTGACGGCGGCTCGACCTCGACCAAGGCGGTCCTCCTGAGCGAAGCCGGCGAGGTCATGGTGAAGTGCTACCAGCTCTCCAAGGGCAATCCCCTGGAAGACACGATGGAGATGTTTGCCAACCTGCGCAAGCAGGTCGAGTCTCAGGGGGCCACGCTGGAGTTATTGGGCGTGGGAAGCACCGGCTATGCCAAGGATATCCTCAAGGACGTCTTGAACGCCGACGTGGCGCTGGTGGAGACCGTGGCGCACACGCAGGCGGCCTTGCATTTCTATCCTGAGGCCGACGTCATCTGCGACGTGGGCGGCCAGGATATCAAGCTCATCATTTTGCAAGACGGCCGGGTAAAGGACTTTAAGCTGAACACCCAGTGCTCGGCGGGCAACGGCTACTTCCTGCAATCCACCTGCGTGGGTTTCGGCTTCGATGTGAAGGAATACGCCGACCTCGCCTTCAGCGCCAAAGCCATGCCCATGTTCGGCTATGGCTGCGCGGTGTTCATGCAGTCGGACATCGTGGATTTCCAGCGCCAAGGTTGGAAGCCCGAAGAGATCATGGCCGGCCTGGCGAACGTGCTGCCCAAAAACATCTGGTTGTATGTTTCCCAGATTCCGAACCTGGCGTCCCTAGGGACGACGTTCGTGTTGCAGGGCGGGACGCAGCACAATCTCGCCGCCGTGAAGTCGCAGGTGGACTTTATCGAGTCGCGGTTCAAGGACAAGGGCGGAAAGCCCAACGTGATCGTGCACGAGCACTGCGGCGAGTCCGGAGCCATCGGCGCCGCGCTGGAGGCGCGCCGCCTGTACCAGAACGGCCACAAGACCCGCTTCATCGGCTTCGAGGCGGTGGAAAAAATCAGTTACGTCACCCACCGCAACGAGAACACCCGCTGCTACTTCTGCAAGAACAAATGCATGCGCACATTTATCGATGTGAACATCGCCAGCGCCGATGAGTCCTGGAAGAAGTCCAAGATACCGATTCTCCAGGGTGTGAAGCGGTTGATTGTCGGCAACAGTTGCGAGAAGGGGCTGGTCGAAGACGTCAACGACATGCGGGAGATCAAGAAGGGCCTCGACGCGGCCAAGAAAGAAAACCCCAATATGGCGGAAGTCGGCGCCAAGGCCGCATTCAAGTCTTACGCGCCGCCGGTCGTCGCCGAGCCGCTGCCCAAGTTTGCTTTCACGGCCACTCAGAAGAAGCGCCTGGAGCAGGCGAAAAAGCGCAAGGAGCTCCGCATCGGCATCCCGCGCATCCTCAACATGTACACGGTCAACCCGATCTTCAGCGCGTACTTTGAGGCCCTGGGGATCCCGGCGGAAAACCTGATTTACTCCGACTACACCAGCGAGACTCTTTACAAAGAGGGCGCGAAGCGCGGCGCCATTGACCCTTGCTTCCCCTCCAAAGTGGGAATTCCGCACGTCCACAACTTGCTCTACGTCCACCACAAGAAAAAGCCGTTGGACATCATCTTCTGCCCCATGATTGATGACTTGCCCAGCGACTTGCCCTTCGCCCAGGACCACCGCTCCTGCCCCACCGTCGCCACGACCCCCGAGGCGGTTAAAGCGGCTTTCACCAAAGAAGGCGACCTGTTCAAGGAAATGGGGATCATTTTCTTGGACACCTTTGTGAACCCCTACAAGCCGACCCTCCTGGCCAGGCAGCTCTACGACGAGTTCCGGGACATCTTTGGCCTCACCTGGGAAGAGAACATGCGCGCCCTCCAGGAAGGCTACAAGGCGCAGCAGGAGTTCCAAGAGAAGATCCTGCGCGGTCAGGGCAGGGAAATTCTGAAGAAGCTGGAGGCGGAAGACCGCCTGGGCATCGTCGTTCTGGGCCGGCCCTATCACAACGACCCGGGGATCAATCACGAGATTCTCGAAGAGTTCCAGAAGATTGGCTATCCCGTGCTCACGTTGGGGTCGCTGCCCGTTGACGAAGACATCGTCGGGCCGCTCTTTGCGGAAGATGTCAAGGCGGGTCTTATCAAGCATCCCCTGGACATCAGTGATGCCTGGAAGAACAGCTACAGCGAGAACACTTCGCAGAAAGTCTGGGCCGCCAAGTTTACGGGCCGGCACCCGAACCTCGTGGCCTTAGAGCTTTCCAGCTTCAAGTGCGGCCACGACGCGCCTATCTACACCGTCGTTGAGGAAACGGTGACCAAGTCGGGAACACCCTACTTCTCGTTCAAGGACATCGACGAAAACAAGCCCACAGGATCCATCAAGATCCGCGTCGAAACCATCTCTTACTTTTTGAAGCGCTACCGCGAGGACATGGTCCGCCGCAAGCAGAAACAGACGGAGATTGAAGCAAAGCTGAAAGAGCTGGAAGCCCGGCTGCGCGCGGAATTCGACGCCGAAACTTCTCCCACCGTGGGTCCACCGCCTACCCCCTATGAAGTGGAAACCCCGGTCGGCATCAACGCCATCCGGCCGGATGAATCCTGAGATGAAACTGCACTAATGGCCCCATCGAAAGCCTGCGGGTGAGTAAAGGCAGGTTCATCGCGGTGTTTTCCCTGCCGAGCGGCGACGCTCTAGGCGCTCAACGCGCCATGGGCTGAACCGCCACGTGATCTTCGCCGTCCCAAGAGGTGTTGCCGCGGGGGTCGCCGTGGGTCTCGAACGATTTCAGGAAGGCATCTACGAGAGCGGGGTCAAAATGCGCTCCGCTGCAACGGAGCAGTTCCGCGATAGCTTCGTCCAACGTCCGGGCCTTCTTATAGGCGCGCTCGGACACCATGGTGTCAAAGCAATCGGCCACGGTCAGGATGCGGGCGCCCAGGGGGATTTCCTCGCCCTTTAACTGGTCCGGATAACCGCGGCCGTTGAACATTTCATGGTGGTGGCGCACCATCAGGCCGATCCGCTGGATGGCCGGCACTTTCAAGGGCTCCAGGATTTCCTGGCCCTTTACGCTGTGGCTTTTCATGATGGCAAACTCTTCCGAAGTCAGGGCCGCGGGCTTGTACAGGATGTGGTCCGGGACGCCGATCTTGCCGATATCGTGGAGGATACCGGCGCGGCGGATTTCTGCGATCTCCTCGTCCGACAGGCCCAACTGCCGGGCAATCTGCGACGCCAGGCGCGAGACCGCCTGGCTGTGGTCCCGCGTGTAATGGTCGGAAAGGTCGATGGTGCGCGCCAGAGAGGTGAGAGTGTCGACCAGCGGCACATCACTTTCCGCAGTCATTGCCTTTTCGAGGCGGTTCATAATGCTGTTGAAGGTCTCAGGCCCGGTCGAGAACTTGCGCTTGAACTCCACGCCCAGGTAGGCCTCGACCTGTCCGGACTCGGGGACCAAGGTCGCCACGCGCACCCCGTTCCCGTTCTCATGCTTGGCCAGGTACATGCCCGCGTCCGCCACGTGGAGGATCTCTTCGTGAGTGGACCCGTGGTCCGGGTATGCTGCGATGCCAAAACTGGCCGTGATATGGTGCGAGGCCAGGAACTTGTCCTTCACGATGCTTTCCCGTAAGCGCTCCGCCAGCGCCTGCGCTTGTTCCACCCTCGCGTCGGGCATCAGGATGGAGAACTCGTCTCCCCCATAGCGCGCTACAATTGAGGACTGCCGGACCTGGTCGGTCAGCACTTTCGCCACGATGCTGAGCACGCGGTCGCCCTGCAAGTGGCCGTTCTGGTCATTGACGCCCTTGAACCCATCGAGGTCCATCATGATGACCGAGAAGATGCGGTCGGAACGTTGCGCGCGGCGCAACTCCCGCTCCAGCTCCTCCATGAAGTAGCGGTGGGTCTTCAGGCCGGTAAGGCCGTCGGTGATGGCTTCCTCCAAGGCGTTCTGGAAGGCGCGCGCGTTATGCAGGGCGATGGAGAGTTGGTCGGCGAGGGTCTTCAGCGTCACCACGTCCTGGTCGGAGAAGGCGTGCTCACGGTGACTCTCCAGGGTCAGGACGCCCATTAGTTCATCCTTGTACTCCAGCGGCAAGCTCAAGCTGGAGCGTACGTTCGGGGCGAGGGCGGTGTGAGCAGCGCTGCTGCCCAGCGAGTTTGCCACCACCGGCTCGCGGCGCTCCGCGGCGGCGCCGGCTGATCCGATACCCAGGAGAGTGCGCCGGCCTACGATTTCAGGCCCATAACCCGACTCGGCTTCCACCACCAGTTCGTCGCTCTCACGGTCCATGACCTCAATGCGCGCCAGGTCGTATCCGAAGGCCTCCCGCACCTGATTGCAGGTGCTCGGCAGCAGCTCTTTGGGGTTCAGGACAGAAGTCGCCTTCCGTCCGATTTCGTTAAGCAAGGTCAAATGGCTGGATCGGCGCTGTTCCCGCTTGAATGTGCGGGCTTTCTCGAAGGCCCCCGCCGCCTCGTGAGCCAGCACCTGAATCAATTCGAGCTGCTCGGGGCTGATCGCCCGCTCGCGCTCGAAGTTGGCTACCGTCAGCACTCCCATGGAGCCGTCTGAGAAATGCAGCGGAACTCCGCACCAGGTGCGGACACGAGGTGTCATGTCGGCCAGGTCCGAAGAGAATTTCATCCACTGCCAGTCTTCCACGAGCACGCGCACCTTGCGGGTTCGCGCCACCTCTTCTTCCAAATCGCTCGCTGGCTTTCTCATCGCCGTTCGCACGCTGCTCCAGCGTTCGAAGGGCACCACGGTCTCCAGCGGCCGTTCGGGCGAATCCTGCATGGCAAGCCCGAACTCGCACCCCCCCAGCAAGTCTTTCATGTTGCGGCCCAAGGTCTCGACCTGTTTGCGCAGGTCGAGGATCTCGCGCATGTCGCGCCCCACGGTGTCAAGAGCCCGGAGCACCTCGTCGTGCCGTTCTCCCTCGCGGACGAGGCGCCAATTCTCGATTGCCATGCTTACCTGGTTGCCAATCCCCACCGCCAACTTCTGCTCTTCGGGTCTAAAGGGCTCACGCTTTTGCCGGCCTGCCAGGAGCACGCCAAAGGTCCGCCCGCGCGTCGACAAGCCGATGATCATCAAGGACCGCACGCCCTCCAGTTTCAGGGCGGCAACGAGCTTCCGGAACGGGGTGCCGCGCTGCCATTCCTCCAGCGCTTCTGGCTTGTACAGGTCGGGGACCACCATCAGGGATCCCCATCGGTCGGGCGCCGAACCCAAAAAGCTTCGCATGGGTTCCGCGGATATCATTTCCACTGTCCGCACGGAAAGGCCTTGTGAACTGAGGTGGCCGAAGCCTCCCGTAGTCTCTCCCGCCAGGAGCACCAAGCCGTGCGAAGCGTCATAGGTCCGCATCGTCCCCGCCAGAGCGGCGTCCGCCACTTCCCGCGGATCGCTGCTTTCGCTGAGTTCACCCTTCAAGGAGTGGAGGCTGGAAAACCAATTCACAAGGGAGGTCCGCTGCGCTAGGTTGGCGCGCCGCTGTAGCTTGACTAGGTAGGAGATCGCGCCGGTGAGAAGAACCGATGTGGTCAACAGAGGCAGGTGAGACAGCAATTGGTGCAGAAAAGTTTCCATCACCGTCACCGAAGTGGATTTACATGCTGGCCGGGGCAATTAAAACCAGCGCAACTCACTCCCTGGCCATCCCTGGGGCCTCCGGACTGCCCGACCCTGTTCCCCTCCCGGAGCTCTTGTGCTGCTTCTTTGGCCATCAGCTTCTTGACCTCCAGGGACCAGCCACTACCTCTTTCTTCGTATCAACCCCGACCAAATGTCAGCCTACCACCGTACCGGAATCTGTCCACGGCACGCGGGTACCATGACGAAAGTACTGGCTAAGGCATTGAAGAAACGCAGCTCTTCGTTCATAATCCCGAGGTGTTGAGGTTGGTATGCCCTTCGAGTCTGACAAGGTGATGTTTGAGATATACAAAGAAAGCACTTACAGCGGCCAATACCGCGTCGTCTACTTTACGGAATTGCAGGATCACAACAAGGAAGCCGAGATCAACCGCGCCATGGCCGGCGAGCACGTCTTTGACGGATTCTTGAAAACCTATAAGAAAGACGTGGCAAAGGAAACCATTAGCGACATTTTGGCGCGGATGAACAGCGGCGAGAACCTAACCGCAGACGAAATTGCACGGTGCCTGAAGCCCTTCATGGCCTCCTAAAACATCGGAATTGTCCAATTCATGAATCGGAAATCGGGAATATTGTCGGTGGCCCAGATTTCCGGTCGCAGGGCCCCAGTTTCCGATTTCCAATTTCTAAGCGGTGTCCAGTTTCGAACTCGCCAATCCCAATAACAAACAGTGGAGCTTCGACTAGGCGTGAGTGGATGCAGCGCGACGATCTAATGATTCAGAAAGTCAAACCGAGTTGCGGGTTGGCGGCTGAAGCGCTGAACCTTTGCCGGGCCGCTCAAGTGGACCCGATGGTGGCGCTGAGATATGAATGAGGAGGCGCAGACCCTTGCCGCTACTGAAGCTCGGCAATCAGGGCGGAGGTGAACTCCTCGGTCGAAGCCGAGCCGCCCAAGTCCCGCGTCAGGCAGCGCCCTTCGCGGTATAAGTTGTGAATGGCCTTTTCCACGCGGTCGGCGACGTCGCCCTGACCCAGGTGCCGCAGCATGAGGACGGCTGACTGCATCATCGCCGTCGGGTTGGCCAGATTCTTGCCGGCGATATCCGGCGCGCTGCCGTGTACTGCCTCGAAGACCGCGCACTGCTCCCCCAGGTTCGCTCCGGGGACCAGTCCCAGCCCGCCCACCAGGCCCGCGCAGAGGTCCGAAACAATATCCCCGTAGAGGTTCTGGAGCAGCAGCACGTCGAACTGCTGCGGCTTCATGACCAGTTGCATGCAGCAGTTGTCCACAATGACCTCGCGGTACTTGATTTCCGGGTAGTCCGCCGCGACCTTGCGGATGCACTCCAGAAATAAGCCGTCAGTCAGCTTCATAATGTTGGCCTTGTGGACGGCGGCAATCGCCTGGCGCCCGTATTTGCGCGCGTAATCAAAAGCAAAACGCGCGATGCGGGTGGAAGCCCGTTCGGTAATGACCTTCAGACTTTCCACGACTCCGGGGACCACGGTGTGCTCCAGGCCGGAGTAGAGGTCCTCGGTGTTTTCCCGCACAATGACGAGGTCTATATCCCCGTGCGGGGTGCGGACGCCGGGAAGATTCTTGACCGGGCGCAGGTTGGCGTAAAGGTCCAGCGCTTTGCGCAGGGCTACGTTGATGCTCCGGTGTCCCACGCCGACCGGCGTGGTGATGGGCCCCTTCAGACCGACGTGGTTCTGGAGGATGGAAGTCACCGCGGGGTCCGCCTGAGCGTCCTCGACGCGCATGCCCACGATGGGCTTGGCCTCGACTTCCTCCCAATCAATCTGCGCGCCTGCGGCCCCCAGCAAGCGCGTGGTCGCACGCGCCACTTCGGGGCCAACCCCATCGCCAGGGATGAGCGTCACCTTCGCTGCCATCGGGTGCTTCTTTCAAAATGAACTTACTGCGGGGCAAAGGCATTCTAACCGCAAACGTCCCCTGCAGGAACTCGAAACTGGAGACTGGAAATTGGAAACTAAAACTTCAAAGTTATGTCTTTTTTTCCCAGCTCGCAGTTTCCAGTTTCTAGTTTCCAGTTTCGAATTTTGGTTTTCTGCGCTTGCCGGGCTCAACGCAAGGTACTCCCCAAGACCTGATCGAGCGCGTCCATGGGGCCGGAAACACTCAACTCCACTCGCGAGCCACTCTGGTGAGCCTCCATGCTCTGGAGGATCGAAGACACGCTCGAGGTGGACGCGGAGTTCGCAGCGGGCTGCTGCGAAGCCGCCTGAAGCAGGCTGATCAGCTTGAGCAGTGTCGCGGCGCTCGCGTCATCCTGGCAGATAAGGGCGAGATGCGACGAGAACCCTCCGTCCCACTCCACCCGGTAGAGGACGGCCCTCACGGGGCTAAGCAGGGCACTAAGGTCACCGCTGGACCCTAGCCCGCCCTGAGAGCCAGAGCCGCGTTCTGTCGTTCGGCCCGAACCGGGGCTCGCGGTTGGCGGGCCAGCGGTGAACCAACCTGCCGCCAGATTCGCGGCGGCCTTGCCGTTGATGATCCCCCATTGAGGCGCCGTACCCTCCAGCTCGTTTTCCCAGCTCGAGAAACTGGGGTTGGTGTCCAGCCCATTGGCGGAGCCTTGCCGGACGTCGAGGAGGGCCTTGAGATCGGCTAGGGGCCCAAAGGCTGCGCGTGAAGTGTCAAGGAAAGTGAAAAATACGTCCCCAGGGTCTTGTCCGGAGCCGAAGGCATAGAGATCAGTGCCCGCATAGGACTGCACGGGCAACTGGCTTTCCGCGTAATAGGCGCGCACCTTGTCGGGCTGAAAGCGCCCCTGAGCCAGTCCGAAAAAACCCGTGGTCCCTGCGGCTTCGCCGCGCCAACCGAGCATTACTTCGTCAACGTCCTTGTCGGGGTCGACCCCCGTCGCCCGGAGAAAATCCTGGAAATAGCGGAGCTGCCGGTTCAGGATGCGATTATGGAGCTGCGGGTAATCAGGCGAGGAGCGGAGTTGCGCGTAGTTGGCATATGCCACTTGCTGGGTGTCACGAGCAAAGCTGGACATCGCATCGTTGGCAAATTGGCCGCGCAGAGAAACCGGGAACAACAGGACGGTAAAAAGAAAAGCTTCACGGCGCAGGGCGCGGAGACGACGGAGAGGGGAGCCTGTCATGCTGACTCCGCTGCTGCCGTGCAGGAGTCCCCATATTTGATGGCAGCTACATTGCCGCCCTGAAATCCCTTTGGAGAGTCGTTTCATCCCCGGACTTTTGGCCCTCGTCATGGCGAGGTCACTTGATGGACCTGCTCGGCGACCTGAAGGTTTGCGGGAGGGAGCCAGCTTACGCTGTTCACGGTTCCGATTGTTTGCCGGTAAAACAGCAAGCCCTTGGTGATCAGGAATGGATTTTGGGATGTCAGCCCAGTCAAGTCGGTAATTCCCGTGAAGGGCGTGTTGAC
>Ga0187771_10001352_pt1 | contig 16275 bp, 14 predicted proteins | sample 0116_SJ02_MP15_1_FD_133139 | JGI IMG/M metagenome (GOLD analysis project Ga0187771, IMG submission 133139) | Tropical peat soil microbial communities from peatlands in Department of Meta, Colombia - 0116_SJ02_MP15_10_MG | ecosystem: Environmental > Terrestrial > Soil > Wetlands > Peat | place...
AGCAGCTTCTTTCTTGATAATCTCAAGCCATTCCCGACATAGGATTTCAACGTAAATTCAAAGGAGGATGCGTATGAGTAAAAAAGAAGAAGTGAGCAAGAAGTTTCTTGATGCTCTGGAGTTTCGCGGCATCAAGCGGAGGGATTTTTTAAAGTACTGTGGGGCGACAGCAGCGCTGCTCGGCCTTTCAGAGTTGTACGGGCCCAAGATTGCGGCGGCATTGGAAAAGGCATCCAAGCGCACGCCGGTGATCTGGCTCAATTTTGCGTCCGATTCGGGGTGTACCGAGTCTTTCATCAAAGCGACCTATCCAAGCCCTGCCGAAGTCATCCTTGATATCTTAAGCGTAGACTACAACGAAACCATCATGGCAGCCGCGGGCAAGCAGGCGGAGGAGATCCTGGCGAACTCCGCGAAGGCGGGCGGCTACGTTCTCATCGTGGAGGGCGGCGTTCCGACGAAGAAAGGCCACGGCATGATCGGGAACAAGGAGATGCTCGACGTGCTGAAGGAGATGGCGGCGCCTGCGATTGCCGTGATCGCGATCGGCAGTTGCGCGACGGACGGCGGCGTGCCTTCCGCCAAGCCGAACCCGTCGCAGATCATCGGTACGGGAGAGGCGTTGAAGCGGGTAGGGATCACCAAGCCGCTCATCAACATGGACCTCTGCCCGGTGAACCCGCAGTACGTGGTTGGGGTGGTGGTGAATTTCCTCCTTCTCGGCAAGATCCCCGATCTGGACTCCCAGGGCCGTCCGGTGATGTTCTACGGTCAGACGATCCACGACAACTGTGAGCGGCGAGCCCATTTCGACGCGGGGAGGTTTGTCACGAAGTTCGGGAGCCGTGAGGAGGCGATGGGGTACTGCCTGTACAAGATGGGGTGCAAGGGTCCGATGACCTATTCGGCATGCCCGAAGGTCCAGTACAACGACCGGACGAGCTGGTGCATCAAGGCCGGCGGTCCGTGCATCGGCTGCGCGGAGCGGGGCTGGACGGACAAGTTTGCCGGGTTCTACGAGCCGCTCCCCGGCGTGAAGATCCCCGGTCTTGGGGGGGTTGAGGCCGGAGCGGACAAGATTGGCGCGGTCGCAGCGGTGGCGACGGCAGCCGGCATTGCGATCCATGCGGTAGCCACTGCCGGATCTGGCAGGACCGAAGAAAAAAAGGGAGGTAAGAAATAATGGCCAGGATAACCATAGACCCGATGACAAGAATCGAAGGGCATCTGCGGATCGATGTTGAGATCGAGGGCGGCAAGGTGAAGGACGCCTGGACGACGGGAACGTTGTTCCGGGGGTTCGAGATCATACTCCAGGGGAGGGATCCGCGAGACGCGTGGCACATCACGCAGCGCATCTGCGGCGTATGCCCCACGTCCCATGGCCATACCTCGTCGATGAGCATGGACGACGCATTCAAGGTGAGGCCGCCGGACAACGGCCGCATCATCCGGAACATCATTGAAGGGGCCCAGTTCGTCCACTCCCATATCCTGTGGTTCTACCATTTGAACGCGCTGGACTACGTAGACGTGGTTTCGGCGTTAAAGGCGCAGCCCAAGGAAGCGTCCTTGAAGAGAGTTCAGGCCAAGCTGAAGTCGTTTGTGGAGTCAGGCCAGCTGGGTCCCTTTGCGAACGCCTACTGGGGCCATCCTGCCTACAAGCTTCCGCCGGACGTGAACCTTCTGGCGGTGGCGCACTACCTGGAGGCCCTGGAGATGCAGGCGAAAGCGTCGCAGGTGAGCGCCTTGTTCGGGGGCAGGATGCCGATGACCATGACGAGCCCTCCCGGCGGCGTGACCCACGTGCCGAGCGTCGACGACCTGAAGAATTACCTGTTCCGGGTAAAAGAGCTTCAGAGCTGGATCGACAACATTTTCCTCACCGACGTGATGGCCATTGCGCCGTTCTACTTAGGCGCGGCGGGAGTGGGGAAAGGGTACGCGAACTTCCTTTCCTGGGGCGTTTTTGAGGACGCCTCCTTCGATCCGAAGAAGCGGCTGCTTCCGCGGGGCGCCATTTTCGCCTCCGACTTCCCGAAGGTCCATGATGCCAAGCCCGAGGACGTCACGGAAGACACGACGCACGGGTGGTATAAGGGCGGGAAGCCGCTCAATCCGGCGGTAGGGGAGACGGAGCCCGAGTACACGGGGTATGATACCAGCAAGAAATACACGTGGGCCAAGGCGCCGCGTCTCCAGGGCAAGCCCATGGAAGTGGGTGCCCTTGCCAGGATGGTGGTGGCATACGCCTCGGGCCAGCCGACGGTCAAGAAGCTGATCGACAATACCCTTGCCGCGATCGGCCACGGGGGGCATCCGGAAGTGCTTTTCGGCATCATCGGCCGGATCGCGGGCCGGGCCCTGGAGTGCAAGATGGTGGCAGACTCCATGTACCAGTGGGGCGTGGACATCATCGAGAACGTGAAGAAGGGGAACACGGCGGTCTACACCGAATACACGATCCCGGACAAGGCCCAGGGGATCGGGTTGTGGGAGGCCCCGCGCGGGGCGCTGGGCCACTGGATCGACGTATCGGGGAAGAGGATCAAGAACTACCAGTGCGTGGTGCCGACGACCTGGAACGTCTGCCCCCGGGACGGCAACAATGTGCGCGGGCCGATCGAGGAGGCGCTGGTGGGGACGGCGGTGTCGAACGCGGAAAAGCCGCTTGAAATTCTGCGGGTGGTGCATTCCTTCGACCCCTGCCTGGCCTGCACGGTGCATGTGATCCATCCTGAGTCGAATCGAATCATGGACTTCAAGGTCGCATAGGGAGGAATGCCATGAAAGAAGAACTGGTAAAGGAGTGGAGCCTCGGCTATATCCTGGACCACTGGATACGGGTCATCGCGATCGTCGTCCTGGTGTTCAGCGGCTTCTATATTCACACGCCGTACATCGCAGGCGGTCCGGACAGCACGATCATGGCCACGATGCGGTTTCTCCATTTTCTGGCGGCCTATACGCTCGTTTTGGGCCTGGTGGTCCGGGTCTACATGGCCTTCAAGTCCACCTTCGACGCTGACTGGAAAGACTTCAGCATCATCGAGAACCTGAAGAACGTGCCCGACGTGTTGGGGTACTACCTGTTCATCAAGGGATCGCACAAGGCGTACCGGAAATACAACCCGCTCCAGGCGCTGGCCTATCTTTTCACGGGGGTGGTGATCATCTTCACGGCATTGACCGGTGCTGCCCTGTACCACGGCAAGGCGTTCGGGTTCATTACGTGTCCGGACCGGTTCCGGTGGGTGAGCAGCTTGTTGGGCGGGGAGTCGTACACGAGGAACTGGCATATCCTCGCCATGTGGTACTTTATCATATTTATCTTGATCCACGTGTATCTGGCCATTTCGATCACGATGATCGAGAAAGACAGGACCTTGACCTCGATCTTTACGGGAGTCAAGCTCAAAAAAGAGTAAGATGGTATCGGATGAACAGCTCCGGGGAGGCGCTCCCGCGCCTCCCCGGAAAGTTTTGATCCTCGGCGTCGGCAACATTCTGCTCGGTGATGACGGTTTCGGCGTCCATCTGATCAATTCCCTCGCGGATACCCCCTTTCCCCCGAACGTTCAGCTCCTCGAAGCCGGCACGGTAAGCCATCAGCTGATCCCGCTGTTCCGGGAGCTTGACCACCTCATCATCATCGACGTGGTGGAGGCCGGGGACACGCCCGGGTCCCTGTTCCGTTTTTCCCCGGAAGACCTGCAGTTCGCGAAAGAGCAGATGGTCTCGCTGCACCAGATCAGCCTGATCGATGTCCTCACCATGGCCGAGATGACGGGGGGGAGGCCCAGGACCGTCATCATCGGCGTCCAGCCCCAGGACGTGTCGACGTGGTCCCTGGAGCTGAGCGGGCCGCTCAAGGCCGTGCTTCCGAAGGTGAGGGAGCTGGTCTTCGAAGAGCTGAAAAAGATCAAGGCGCTCTGAAGAGCGCATACAAGACTTGACATGGCCGCTCTTCTGTGGGATAGTTTCACAGTTCCGGCGGACCGCGGTTCGCCATGCAGGGAAGAAGACAGGATCGCCCTATGTGCCTCGCCATACCTTGCCGGGTCATCGGCATCGACGGTCTCACGGCCACGATCGACGTGTTCGGGGCCCGCAGACAGGTAAGCCTCATGCTGTTGCCGGAAGAGCCGGGGATCGGGGACTATGTGCTGGTCCACGCCGGCTTCGCGATCCAGAAGCTCGAGAAGGAACGCCTCGCGTCAGGAGAGATCATGCACGAAGCATCCATTGCCCTCAGCATCATCGATATCGTCCAGGCAAAATGCATGGAGGAAGGGTGCAGCTCCGTGGACTCCATCCGGCTGCGGATCGGGAGGGCCGCGGGGATCCTGCCCGACGCCCTGGTCTTCGCCTTTGACGCGTCCAAGGACAGCACGGTGGCACGAAACGCGAAACTCGTGATCGAGACCGTGCCGGTGGGCGGGACCTGCCGCGATTGCCGGAAGGAGTTCGAAGCGCCGGACAGCGCGCCGTACGTGCTGTCCTGCCCCCATTGCGGTTCCACGTCCTATGAGATCACGCGCGGCCGCGAGATGGAGATCCTCGATATGGAGACGAACTGATGGAGCACGGCGGTGGTCCGGCGGCCGCAGGGCGCGCGGGGGGACGGTGGGGAGAGAGGGCGGGGGCATGAAGGTCAAGGTGGTCACGCGGATCCTGGAGGCGAACGACCGTATCGCCGAGGAGAACCGGAAGCGGTTTGACGATGCCGGGGTGTATGTCGTCAACCTCATGGGCGCGCCGGGGGCGGGCAAGACGTCGCTGCTGGAGCGGACGATCAGGGCCCTCAAGCCGCACCGGAAGCTCGGCGTGATCGAGGGTGACATCGTGGGATCGGACGACGCGGAGCGGATCGGCGCCCTCGACGTGCCGGTGGTCCAGATCAACACCGGGGGGGCGTGCCACCTGGACGCGAACATGATCAGCGAAGTGCTGGACGAGATGCCGCTTGCGGACCTCGACCTCTTGATCATCGAGAACGTGGGGAACCTGGTCTGCCCGGCCGAGTTCAAGGTCGGGGAAGACATGAAGATGATGGTGCTGTCCGTCGCCGAGGGGCACGACAAGCCGCTCAAGTATCCGCTCATGTTCAGGGAGTCCCATGCCCTGGTCCTGAACAAGGTCGACCTCCTGCCGTACATGAACACGGACATCACCAAGATGCGGAACGATTCCCTGGCACTCAATCCGAACCTCAAGATCTTCGAAGTCTCCTGCGCTACCGGCGAGGGGATCGACCAGTGGGCTCAATGGCTGAACGGGCTCAGATCGTAGTCAAGGGCATTGTCCAGGGCGTAGGCTTTTAGGCATATCTGTACGTACCATGGCAAGACTAAAAAAAGCGGAGCAGGTATACTAGTATGAGAGAAATGCTCGAAGAACTCCATAAACTCACCGCGGAAATAAACAAACCGATCAAGCTCATGGAAGTCTGCGGCACCCATACCGTGGAAATATTCCGGCACGGTGTCCGCGACGTAATACCGAAAAACATCACCCTCCTGAGCGGGCCGGGCTGCCCGGTCTGCGTGACGTCCGTGCATGACGTGGACGCATCCATCTCAATCGCAAAAAACCCCGACGTTATTATGACGACGTTCGGAGACATGATGCGAGTACCCGGAGGAACGCAGTCGCTCCTGGAAGCGAGGTCCGAAGGAGCGGACGTACGGGTGCTCTATTCCCCCATTGACGCACTGACCCTTGCACAAAAAGAAAAAGACAAAACCGTTGTATTCTTCGCAACGGGGTTCGAGACGACCTCACCTCTTATAGCCGGAACTCTCGCGCACGCCGAGCTGGCAGGGACCAAAAACTTCACCATTTATGCGGCGCACAAGCTCGTACCGCCTGCCTTAAAAGCGCTGCTTGACTCGCCTGACGTCCAAGTCGATGGTTTTATCCTGCCAGGCCATGTCAGCACCATCATCGGCACGAAGCCTTATGAATTCGTCGCATCGCAGTACAAAGTACCGTCGGTCGTAACAGGATTTGAAGCCCAAGAGGTTATAGAAGGTATCCTCATGATCGTGCGGCAAATCGCGCAGAAGAGAGCCGCTGTCGAGATCCAATATACCAAGGTCGTCCGCGAAGAAGGCAATCCCCGGGCTGTGGCTCTCCTTGAAAAATATTTTGAGCCTGCAGACGCATTCTGGCGGGGGATCGGTGCCATCCCCGGAAGCGGCCTCAAGCTCAGAGACAAATACGCGGCATTCGATGCGAATATCAAGTTCCGCCCGCCTGTATCCAGTGCGAAAGAACCTGAGCTCTGTTCCTGCGGAGATATCCTGCGCGGGGTAAAGATCCCGACAGAATGTCCGCTTTTCGGGGCAGCCTGCACGCCCGAAACACCCGTGGGCCCCTGCATGGTCAGCACCGAAGGAAGCTGCGCAGCGTATTTCAAGTACGGGAAGCACTGAACAGGCTTTACAGGCGCGGCCACATTTTCTTTCTTCGGGGGCACGCTCTCCCTGGCGTATTTCTCACCCTCGAGGTTTATGGATATTGCGAGCGCAGTAGGAGAAAGTCTTGGATAGAATACTGCTCGGCCACGGTAGCGGCGGCAAGCTCATGCATGACCTCATCACACAGCACTTCGGACCCGCCTTCGGCATTGAAGGCGCAGGCGATTCTGCTGTTGTGGACGTCTCTTCCAAACGGCTTGCATACACGACCGATTCCTACGTTGTCACGCCGCTTTTTTTCCCCGGCGGCAACATCGGGGAACTCGCGGTCAACGGCACCGTTAACGATCTTGCCGTATCCGGTGCTGAGCCGCTCTACCTCACCGCTGGCTTCGTGATCGAAGAAGGTTTCCTCTTTTCCGATCTAAAAAAAATTATAACATCCATGTCGCTTGCGGCAGAAAAAGCTGGCGTAAGGATCGTTGCTGGCGATACCAAGGTCGTGAATAAAGGCAAAGCCGACGGGATCTTTATCAACACCTCCGGCATCGGGGTGCTGCCCGGAGAGCGCAAAATTTCGGCCTCGCAGATCAAACAAGGCGATAAGGTCATCATCAGCGGCGAGATTGGCAGTCATGGCGTGGCAGTGATGTCCGAACGAAACGGCCTCACCTTTGCTCCGCCGGTTGTCAGCGATACTCGCGCCCTCAACGGCCTCGTCAGGCACATGTATGCCGTATCTGGCGACATTCATTTCATGCGCGACCCGACCAGGGGTGGTCTTGCCACGACCCTCAAGGAAGCGGCACTGGAATCCCGGCTTTGTGTCAGGATCAGGGAACAAGCGCTACCCGTGGCGCAGGGTGTTAGAGGCGCTTGCAGCCTGCTCGGGCTCGACCCGCTCTTTGTGGCGAACGAGGGGATACTGATCGCCATCGTTAAAGCTACTGCTGGAGATGCCATAGTAACAGCAATGCGCAAACACGCACACGGGAAGGACGCTGCGATCATAGGTGAGATTGTTGATACTCCTTCCGGAGGAGTGCTGCTCGAAACCGCGATCGGCGGTACGCGCATCATCGATATGCTTCAGGGTGAGCAACTGCCGAGAATCTGCTAGCAGGCTGCCGAAAGACGTTCCCTTGACTTCCGCGTACCCATTCTCATTTCTCCCACCAGCTGTAAGAGACAACCTTCACCAAAGAATTTAGGCACTACGACGGATGCATTTCCTGGGAATAAAAAATCCTGGCTGTCATTGACTTCCCTGCCTGCCATGATTATACTTTTAGCATAGTTTGACGTTAGATATCCGTTCGTGCTTTCCCTGAGCGATCGCGTGCACGAGGTCACTTTTTTTGCAGAAGAGGATGCCAAGTCAATAATCCACGAGTTCTCGTTCAACACGTCGTATTCAATTGCAGGTCACCTGTTCATAGCGGCATGATGTCTTATGGAGTGTAGTCGTTGGAAGGAGGGAGAATCGTTGCCGGAACAAATTTTAGAATCATACCAGGTGAAGCGTCTCGATATTCTCGACGAAAAAGGAACGCTGGATGACTCACTCGCGCCTTCCTTGGCCGATAGTGAACTGATGAGAATGTACGACCTTTCCATCCTTGCAAGAACCTTCGACCAGCGGGCTATCAGCCTTCAGCGTGAGGGAAGGCTTGGCACCTACCCTTCCATCATGGGGCTGGAGGCTTCACAAATCGGAAGCGCTCTTGCAGCCGAGGAATCGGACTGGCTGTTTCCCACGTTCAGGGAAAGTGGCGTGTACATCGCCAAGGGATTGCCTTTGGACATGATTTTTCAGTACTGGGCTGGTGACGAACGCGGCATGAAGATTCCCGATACCATGAACGTTTTCCCACTCGCCATTCCCGTTGGTACTCAGATTGCCCATGCCGTCGGAACGGCAATGGCAATCAAGTACCGCAAAGACAGGGCCGCGGCGCTTGTGTATTTTGGAGATGGCGGAAGCTCGAGGGGTGACTTCCATGAAGGACTGAACATGGCCGGTGTCTTTCAGCTCCCGATCCTGTTCCTCTGTCAGAACAATCAATGGGCTATCTCGGTCCCGCGCGAGCACCAGACCGCTTCGAAGACGATTGCCCAAAAGGCTATTGCCTACGGATTTGAAGGCATCCAGGTGGACGGTAACGACATATTTGCAGTGTTCAAGGCGACGAGGGCCGCGCTCGAGAAGGCAAAGAAGGGAGGCGGCCCGACGTTGATCGAATGCTTCACCTATCGGATGGGAGACCACACGACGTCCGATGATGCATCACGGTACCGGACTAAGGATGAAATCGAGAAGTGGAAGGCGCGGGACCCCATCCTACGGTTGAGGCTGTACTTGGAGAAAAAAGGCCTCCTGAAAGAAGCATATCAAGAAGAAGTTCAAGCGCGCTCAAAGGCTGCAGTTGATGAGGCTCAAAAGAAGGCCGAAAAAGCACAGCCGCCCGATCCGAGGGACATGTTCACCTACTCCTCAGCGAGCCTCTCTCAGAGGCAGGCGAGACAAATAAAGGACTTCTGAAATGGCTACGATGAATATGGTCCAGGCCTTAAACCTGGCTTTGCGGGAAGAGATGGAGCGGGACAAGGACGTGATAGTCCTGGGAGAAGACGTGGGAAAGGATGGAGGCGTGTTCCGGGTGACCGAGGGCTTGTACAGCCACTTCGGCGCAGAACGCGTGGTGGATACTCCGCTTGCCGAGACCGGGATAGTGGGTGCGGCAGTCGGCATGGCTGCGTATGGACTCAAACCCGTCGTCGAGATACAGTTCATGGGGTTCATCTATGCAGCAATCGATCAAATATGCTCGCACGCTGCGCGGATCCGAGCGCGGTCGCGAGGCCGGTTCACTGCTTCCCTCGTCATCCGCACCCCCTACGGCGGAGGCGTCAAGGCCCTCGAACATCACTCCGAGAGCACGGAGGCTCTCTTCTGCCAGATGCCGGGCATGAAGGTCGTAGTACCCTCATCGCCGCGTATCGCGAAGGGCCTGCTCCATTCTGCCATCAGGGACCCGGATCCAGTTATCTTCCTCGAGCCCACTCGGCTTTATCGGATGATCAAAGAGGACGTGCCCGAGATCGACTACACAGTTCCGCTCGGAAAGGCGCGGATCGTCCAGGAAGGGAAGGATGTAACGGTGGTCGCCTGGGGAAGCATGCTCCAGCGGACCATGCAATCGGTGGAGGGATTCAGTGCCGAGGTGATTGACCTCATGACCCTTTCCCCCTTTGACGAAGAAACCGTGCTGCAGTCGGTAAAGAAGACGGGACGGGTCGTGATCGTGCACGAAGCACCATCGAATTGTGGTCTGGGAGCGGAGCTTTCGGCAACGATTGCGGAGTTTGCCATGCTCCATCTCAAAGCGCCTATCATCAGGGTTACGTCGTACGATGTCGTCCTGCCGCTACCCAAGCTCGAGGACTATTACCTGCCGACTGTGACGAGGATTCGTAAGGCTATCGAAATGACATTGCAGTATTAATCCTAATAAGAGTTGCAGTAACGCAGGATTGTTGGCCCCGGGTTGGGCAGAACAGCCTGCCGTTGTAATTTTTTTCATCAAACAAACCAGAGGAACTTAACCATGGCATTCAACTTTGTTCTGCCCGATCTGGGCGAAGGCATCGCTGAAGGTGAAATCAGGAGATGGCTTGTCAAGGAAGGTTCAACGATCACAGAGCACGAGGCAGTTCTCGAGATCGAGACGGACAAGGCCGTCGTGGAAGTTCCGTCTCCCCGAGGGGGGACGGTCCTTAAGCTCACCAAGGGTGAAGGCGATACCGTCAAGGTGGGTGATGTCCTCATAGTCATCGGGGAGGCTGGTGAGAAGATCGGGGAACGGCCTCCTGAGGAGGAGAAGCCTCGGGCTCTGGAGCGGCCGAAGTCCGTATCCGTGGTCGGCGAACTGCCCGAGGAAGAGGAAGTGAAACCTGCGGCAGCGCTGCCGAAAGTTGTTTCCGTTGCAGGTCAACTCCCGGATCAGAAAGAAACCGCGGTTCTCGCTGTGCCCGCAGTCAGGGCCTTCGCCAAGGAGCAGGGTGTTTCTCTCGATAAAGTTAAGGGTACGGGTCCGGGAGGAAGCATCTCCCGAGAGGACGTTCTCAAGGCAACGACGCTTCCTCCGAAGGCCGAAGACCAATATGGGCCATTCGAGAGAGTGGCAATCAAGGGATTGAGAAAGACGATTGCGAAGAACCTTGTCCTCGCGCAGAAGATAACTGCGTTTGTAACGGAAACGGACGAGGCCGACATAACGGACCTTTGGGACCTTCGAGCGCGCGAAAAAAAGGCACTCGAGGACAAAGGGGTGCACCTGACATTTGTCCCCTTTTTCATGAAGGCCATTCAGCATACGCTCATGGAGTTCGGCACCTTCAACGCCTCTGTTGACGAGCAACGCGAGGATATCTTACTCAAAAAATACTTCAATATAGGCGTTGCCGTGGACACGACCGAGGGACTTATTGTTACGGTAGTGAAAAACGTCGAGAAGAAGACCATCCGGGAGCTCGCGGCGGAACTTCAGATTTTGAGCAAACAGGCGCGTGAGCGGACGATCAAGCTCGAGGACCTTCGGGGCAGCACGTTTACGATCACCAATTACGGCACGTACGGATCAATCTTTGCGACGCCGATCATCAACTATCCGGACGTGGCGATCCTGGGCACCGGGAAAATCACCGACAAACCCTGGGTCAAGGGAGGTCAGATCAAGGTTCGCAAGATTCTGCCTCTTTCGCTCACCTTCGACCATAGAGTGAACGACGGCGCAGGTGCGGCAAAATTCCTGACAAAGCTCGTCAGCTATCTCGAAGATCCGGCGTCTATTTTTATCGAGAGCGCCTGACCTTTCCTGCCAAATTTCCCAATGATGACGCGGCGTGTCCTACCCTGCAGGCTACCACACATCCCGAGGATATGTCTTTTGTTGTTCTGTATATTCCTGGTCAACATCATTCTGATTTCATTTCAATCATGGGAAAATAGTCAGCTTGAAACGGCATAAAAACGAAAAATAGGGGACAATCCTGCCGCAAGCCAGCCAGAGGACCCAAGGCTGTAGGAATCGTTATCCGCAGAACGTACACCGTCAAGGTTGTCGTCATGGAATTCAGATCGGCCGCGATGACGTTGTTTTCTGCGAATGGCTCATCCGTGAGGCTGATGTAGCCTCATTCCCGGGATCAAGTTTTTTTGGGGACCGGTCCACTACGTGCTCCGGTATCATTTTGGAAGCGTGAAGAGACGTTTGGCGAGGCTTAGCGTCGAATCTTGAAACATCGCAAGGTGTAGCGTGACAGGGCTTTGAATTTTATGCCATGTCAAATTACCTTTGTGACTGTCTGCTAAAGACTCGGTGCAGGTGGATAAATATATCCCGTGCCGGAGACAATATGGTACGTGCGTATCACAAGATCATCCCTTTTGACCGTGAGAGAACCCATGCTCCCGACGGACGTGAAATATCTCGAATAGGGAAGAACACTATGCCCTTCTAGGAACACGGCAACGCCTTTCTTGTCCTTTAACTCCTCCGGAAACGTCCAGAGGTTGAACTGGTTTGGCTTCGTATTATTGTAATCGACATAGGCGAAAATTCTTTCCTTTGTATAGTAGCTGATTTCTGCGCCTACTTGGTGGGATTCCGCTATGGCATATTTTACGGAGGGGTCCTTCTCCAGTTCCTCACCGAGTTCCCTCCATCCATAGAACCACTGAGTAGCATCTGCCTCTGCCGCACTCTTCGATATTTTCTCAAGGGGGAGGATGCTGAACGTGGCATGGAGCATGGCGGCAAGACAGAGAAGTAGGCTGAAGAGCGTGGCGCCGACCCAGAGGTGTTTTTTCAATTTCGCTCCATTGAAGAGGTAATGGCTGACGAGGATGCTGAATGTGAAATAGGCGCATGTGGGCCAGTTAGCCTGAGCAACGCTTTTCAGCGAGGAGTAAGCGAAAAAGAGGATTATCGGAAGCGAAGTGAGGCTGAGAAACAGTTTCTCCCTGTTTTTCTGGAACAGATACAGAACTGAAGCGTATGTTCCCAGGAGCCAAAGAAACGGGCTTGCAACCAGCATCTGCCCACCCAGGTAGGTGAGTTCTTTCCCAAGAGAATAATTCGCCCCGCCAAGGCCATGCCCAAGTTGATACGCAAACGATATCCATTGATGTTTGCTGTTCCAGTAAAGGACTGGCAGGAAGAAGGCGCACCCCAATACGAAGGCGGCGTAGGGGTGTACTGTTTTAAACCATTTCCGCTCATCGGTAAGGAGCATGAAGAGGAACAGGCAGGGACCGATAAGCACGCCGGTATATTTTGATAAGAGCGACAGGCCAAATGCGATGCCCATGAAATACCAGTACCGTACCTTCCCGGTAGCCACTATTTGCCAGTAAAAAAATACGGTAAGACCCCAAAAGAGAAACGCAGGGATATCGGGCGTTATCAGTATAGAGCCTGGAAGCGTAACTGGCAACACGTTCAATGTAATGACGCTTGCTGATGCGATTTTCCTGTCGTGAAAGAGCTGCATGGCGAGGACCCATGCGGTAACGCTGGTGACGAGAGTCCCCAGGATCCCTGTAAATCGTACCCACAACTCCTGCTGCGAAAAAAGCGTCGTGAGCCTTATTGCATAGGCGATAAGAGGCGCGTGATCGAAATATCCGAGATCAAGATGCCGCGACCACATCCAGTAGTATGCTTCATCGGGATGAAGCTGCAAGGTTGCGGAGACGTATATCTTCCACAGGATCAGAAGACCCACGAAAATGATCGTATTCCGTTTCGTAAAAACAGTCTCCATCAAGACCTCGAACACGAGAAGACATTCGATTCTTCGAATCGTTCTGGTCAAACCTTTTTACCGCTTCGGAAGCGAGCCAACAGTTTACCGTACAAACATCTTCCTGTCAATTGCATAGCCTGTTGAGATATTGGATATTGACCATTGATCGGGAAACCGGTAAGATTGCCCTATGAAGAGGCAAATGCTATTCATGGTTCTGACCCTGGGGTTGTTGTATGCCAACGTTCATCGTGGCGAGGCGTCTGGTGTACAAACCACAGAGCCTGATTGCAAGATGGATGCGGGTCCCTGCACCAAGACCGTTGATGGTCTCACTGTGTCTGTCGATATCACCCCAAAACCGCTGAAGGCCATGCGAAATTTACGCTTCAGAACGACGCTCTCGAATGCAGGCAAGCCTGTTACTGATGCCTCCGTGTCAATAGCCCTCTCGATGCCTGGCATGTTCATGGGGCAGAACGTGATACGGCTTGTCCATGTCCACGAGGGGATTTATGAAGGCAACGGCGTCATCGTCCGCTGTCCCAGCGGAAAAAAGATCTGGCAGGCCTTGGTCGACATCCGTCGGGCCGGCAGAGAAGCGGCCGTTAACTATCTATTCGAGGTTCAATAGCCGTGAACCCTGGTTATCTTCTTGCCTTAATCACCGGTTTTCTAGGGGGGTTCGGCCATTGCATAGGCATGTGCGGACCCCTTGTCGCATCCTCCTCGCTTCATGCAATCTCCGGCGAAGGCTCTCATAATCCTCGCTCACCGATCATAAACCAGGCGCTTTACAATCTTGGCCGCCTGACGACTTACGGGATTGTGGGTGCAATCATGGGGTTCGCTGCATCCTTCGTTGATGTGGCGGGCAGGCTGGTGGGAATCCAGAATGGAGTGATCGTGGCAGCCGGGATCGTCATGATCATCATGGGCCTCGGCATTACAGGAATTATGATGGGAACGGGCTGGCTTGAGCAGCACAACTTGCTGGTGCTGGCCATGGCAAAAAAAATGTTCGGTCTCTCTTCCCGTTGGCGGTACTATCCCCTCGGCCTCGTCCTGGGACTCATGCCCTGCGGTCTCTCCTACACGGCCTTCATTGCAGCGGCCGGAACCGGGTCTCCAGTGAGCGGCATGCTAATCATGTTTTTCTTTGGTGCGGGCACAGTCCCTGCACTCATGCTTTTCGGCATGACGGTTGCCTATTTCGGGTCCCGCACGCGGGCGTGGATGCAGAAGTCGGGCGGAGTCGCGGTAATAGTCATGGGGTTTTACTACATCTTGAAGGGAATTCGGTTGTATGTTGAAATGTGATCACTGCCTTCTCCAATTTCCCGAGAGGGATGCCGTGTATGAGACAGTCAACGGCGTTAAGAAAGTCTTCTGCTGTCATGGCTGCCGGGGCGTGTACCTGCTGATCAACAGCGAAGGGCTCGATGATTTCTACCGCCGCCGCAGGGAGTGGACCCCCGGCCCTCTCTCCGCCGCACCGGTTGATATCACCGCATTCACGCCGAATATACGCCCTGCAGGGAGCGAACTCGAAACGGACATTATTTTGAATGGGATTCGCTGCGCATCCTGCGTCTGGCTGAACGAACGGATACTTATGAAGACCGCCGGCGTCACCTTCGTTCTAGTCAACTACGCCACGCACCGCGCTCGCATCCGCTGGAACCCCGGGAAAACGGGCATCCAGACGATCCTGGCCCGTATTACCTCGATCGGGTATACTCCGAAACCATTCGTCGCAACGGCATTTGAAGAGGAACAGCGAAAGGCGCAGCGGGACATGCTCCTCCGGTTCGGAACGGCCGGGTTCCTGTCTCTGCAGCTCATGGCCTTCTCCGCAGCGCTGTACGCCGGCTACTTTCAGGGCATGGATGTGAAGTTTAAGAATATCTTCAATGGAATCTCGCTGTTCCTGGCGACACCTGTTCTCTTTTACTCGGGATGGCCTTTTCTGGCCGGCGCGGTCCGGGGACTTCGCAACGCAACGTTTAGCATGGATTTTCTAATTGCCGCCGGCGCAGGAGCGGCCTATCTGTACAGTATTTATGAGATGACCGTCGGGGGAGAAGTCTATTTCGATACTGCCGTGATGATCATCACCCTGATCCTGCTGGGAAGATATATCGAGTCTGGGGTCAAACACAGGGCATCGGCGGCCATCATGCAGCTCCTGTCCCTTGCCCCTGGAGAAGCGCGGAAACTGGTCCCCGGCGCGGAGAGAAACGGTGACGACGGAAAAGGCGCGCCTTTAGGGTGGCAAATGGTCTCCGTGTCCTCACTCTGCCCGGGTGATCTCATCGAAGTAATCCCGGGTGAAAAGATTCCACTCGACGGCATAGTACGGGAAGGCGAGTCCGAGATAAATGAAGCGATGCTGACAGGGGAGTCTCTGCCCGTTACGAAGCGTTCCGGTGCGGAAGTATTTGGAGGAACGGTGAATTTGTACGGCCGTTTTATATATGAAGTGACGAGGACCGGCAGTAACACGGTGCTGGCGAGGATCGTTAAGGCCGTAGAGGATGCCCAGGCTAGGCGCGCGCCGGTCCAGGCGGTGGCCGACCGGGTGGTATCGGTTTTCGTTCCCGTTGTCCTCTTTCTCAGCTTCCTTACAGCGGGTTACTGGATTTTCCGAGGAGGCCCGGTTTCCCTTGCAGTGATGAATGCTGTCTCAGTACTGGTTATCGCTTGCCCCTGTGCCCTCGGACTGGCAACGCCCCTCACAATTCTGATTGGAACAACCTATGGCGCTTCCCGGGGGATTCTGATGAAAGGCGGTGATGTGATAGAGCGGGCGAAAAACATCGATACGGTCGTGTTCGACAAGACCGGGACCATCACCGAAGGAAAACCATCCCTGATAGCATGTCACGGAATCGGCAGAACTGACGCCGAGGCTCTCCGTCTGGCTGCATCCCTTGAACGTTTTTCCGAGCATTCAATAGGAAAAGCGATAACGGCAGCCCAAGGATCCCATGATTACGAAGACGTGGCGGCATTTTCTGTACTGCCGGGCAAAGGTATCCGC
>Ga0187771_10001353_pt1 | contig 16274 bp, 9 predicted proteins | sample 0116_SJ02_MP15_1_FD_133139 | JGI IMG/M metagenome (GOLD analysis project Ga0187771, IMG submission 133139) | Tropical peat soil microbial communities from peatlands in Department of Meta, Colombia - 0116_SJ02_MP15_10_MG | ecosystem: Environmental > Terrestrial > Soil > Wetlands > Peat | place...
AGGACCGGGTCGCACCAGCAGAAGTTGTCCAGGCCGGCCACCAGGCCGAGCGAGCCGCCGACGGCCACATAATTGCGCAGGGCCTCGTCGATGGCATTGGCGGTCATGTGATAGGTGTCGATGTCGGAATAGCGCGGGCAGATGCCATGGGCCGTCACCACACCCTCGAAGGAATCCAGGATCGGCCGCACCACAGCCGCATCCGAGGGGCCGTCGCCGGCAACGCCGCTGAACGGCTTGACCACCGAGCCCCCCTGGACTTCGTGGTCGTACCGCCGCACCACCGACTCCTTGGAGCAGATGTTGAGAGACGAGAGCAAAGCCGCCAGGTCGTCGGTGTAGTCCCCCTTGCTCTCCACAGCCGGCTCGGCATGCCGGGGCGGTTCCCATTTGGCGGGCAGTTGCATGGGGGGCAGCCCCTCGTGCATGAACGCCATGGGGAGCCAGGCCACGGTGCGGCCGTCGTAGAGGACATGGAAGACGCCGTTGTCGGTGAATTCGCCCAGCACCGTGGCTTCGACGCCGAAACGCGCGGCCATGGCCAGGAACTCGTCGATCCGGTCGGGCGGCACCGCCAGGGACATGCGTTCCTGGGCCTCGGAGATGAGGATTTCCCACGGGTTGAGGCCGGGATACTTGAGAGGCGCCTTTGCCAGGTCCATCCGGCAGCCGCCGCACTCGCCGGCCATCTCCCCCACCGAGGAGGAGAGCCCCCCGGCGCCGTTGTCGGTGATGAAACGGTAGAGCCCCTTGTCCCGCGCCCGGATGAGGAAGTCGAACATGCGCTTCTGGGTGATGGGGTCGCCGATCTGCACCGCCGTGACCGGCGAATTCTCGTTCAACTCTTCCGATGAAAAGGTCGCGCCGTGAATGCCGTCCTTGCCGATACGGCCGCCGGTCATCACGATCAGGTCCCCCGGCAGGATGGACTTTTCGTAGCCCGGCGTGCCGTTGATCTCAAGCGGCATGATCCCTGCCGTGCCGCAGAACACCAGCGGCTTGCCGGCAAAACGCTCGTCGAAGACCAGCGAACCGTTGACCGTGGGGATGCCGCTCTTGTTGCCGCCATGCTCCACACCCTCCACTACCCCTTCATAGATGCGGCGGGGATGGAGCAGGCGCGCCGGGAGCGGTTTTTCGTAAAACGGGTCGGCGAAGCAGAACACGTCCGTATTGAAGATCAGTTTGGCCCCCTGGCCGGTGCCGAATGGATCGCGGTTGACGCCGACGATGCCGGTCAGCGCCCCGCCATAGGGGTCCAGGGCCGACGGCGAGTTGTGGGTTTCGACCTTGAAGACCAGCGAATGCTGGTCGTTGAACCGGATGACCCCGGCATTGTCCTTGAACACCGACAGGCAGAAGTCCTTGTCCCCCAGCTTGGCCCGCACATCCTTGGTAGTGCGCTGGATGAAGGACTTGAACAGCGATTTGATCTCCTGCCTGTTGCCCTGCTCGTCCTCGTACTGCACCGTACCGGAAAAGATCTTGTGCTTGCAGTGCTCCGACCAGGTCTGGGCCAGGCATTCCAGCTCCACATCCGTCGGGGCGGCGCCCAACCCCACCGCGGCCCGTTCCGCCGCCACGCGGGGATCGTGGTAATGGGCCTGGATGATCCGCATCTCTTCCAGGGTCAGGGCCAGCACCCCTTCCTTGCTGATGCGGAGCAGTTCCTCGTCGGAAACGTTCAGGTCGATTTCCCTGACCTCGGCCCTGGTGTCGGCCAGCACCTTGGGGACCAGGGCCGGAAAGCCGCGCTGCGCCTGGAAATCGGCCGCGGAAAGCACGCTGTAGCGCTGGATGAGGGTGTTGCACAATAGGCCGGTGGCGATGCGCTCCACGTCGGAGACGCCAAAGGCGCCTTTCAGCAGGTATTGGACCGAGTAGAAGACCCCCTCGCCGGCGGCGAACGGGCGGCCGGTCAGATATTGGACGGCTTCGCGGGCAGTGCGCCCCACGTTGTCGGTCACGCCGGGACGGAAGCCCACCTCGACGGCAAAATCAAAACCCACAGCACGGGGACTGTCAATGCTCCACTCCTGGATCACCGGGTCGCTGAACGGACCGGCTGCGGCCTGCTGGACCTCTTCCTGCGTCAGGGCGGCATCCACGGTGTACACGTCGATGGTACGGACCTCGTCAACCGGCAGATGCAGAAAATGCGCGATCTCCCGCTTGATCCGTTCTCCGCGGGCGTCGCGGACGTTTTCCTTCAGGGCCACTTCGATTCTGTGCGCCATGTCAGTTTGTTCCTTTTTCCATGATCACCGCCCTGGTGGGGAACGGTATGTCAATGCCGTGTTCGTTAAAGAGTTTGATAATCAGCGTATTGATCCGGTCGGTGGCGGAAAGCAGCAGGGAATACTCCTCAACCCAGAAAAAAAGCGACATTTTCAGGGCCGAATCGCCGAAAGAGACGAAATAGGCTTCCGGCAGCGGGTCGTGCAGCACCCCCTCCACCTTCATGGCCGCCGACACCAGGATATCCTTGACCCTGTCCACGTCGCTGCCGTAAGCCACTCCGATGTTGATGCACCCCTTGGCGCGGACATCCGGGAAGGCCTGGTTGATCAGCATGGTGTTGCACAGGTCGGAGTTGGGGATGATCAGCAGTTGGTTGTCCGGGGTTTTGATCTTGGTGCTGCGCAGGCCGATATCCGCCACATCCCCCACCTGGCCGCCCGCCAGTTGGATACGGTCGCCGATCCTGAACGGCCTGTCGAGCATGAGGGTAAAGCCGGAGATCATGTTGGCCAGGGTATCCTTGGCCGCCATGCCAATGGCCAGCGAACCGATGCCCAGTGCGGTGACCAGCGAGAAGATGTCGTAGTTGAAATGCTTGAGGATGATAATCAGCGCCGTACCCATCAGAAACAGCATGGCGGTCTTTTCCGCTATCGGGATCATGTGCCATGAGATCAGGGCGCCGTTGTTGCGCTCCTGGCCGGCGACGTACCACTGCAACAATTCGTCGAAGGCGTGATAGATCAGGTTGAAAACGATGACCACCATGGTGATGAACAGGAGACTGGTAAGAACCACCACCAGTTTTTCATGCAGCGGCAGGGACAGGATCGCCAGGTAGATGCCCAGCATGACCAAAAGCCGCGACACATGGGGGATGACCCGTTGGAGGAGGCGGTCGTTCAGGTCGGCGCCGGTGAAGGCGGCCAGCCGTTTACCCCATTTGTTAAGCGCCATGACGATCAATTGGGCCAGCATCCAGAAGAAGGCCATGATCAGCAGCGCGCCCAGTATCTCCTTGGCCCAGAACAGGATGAAGCCATCCTCCCCCTGGGGCCGGAAAAGGGCCTGGACAAATGACAGTATTCTGCTATTCACCGAAGACCCGCTTGAAGATGGTATCCACATGCTTGAGGTGATAGGAGAGATCGAACGACTCCCGTATCTTGGCCTCGCCCAGGGCGCCCGCCACCTCCTGATCGGCCAGCAGTTCCTCCTGGAAATCCTTGCCCTGCTCCCACACTTTCATGGCGTTGCGCTGCACCAGGCGGTAGGCGTCCTCACGGGATACGCCCGCCTGGGTCAGGTCAAGGAGGATCTTCTGGGAGAAGACCAGCCCCTTCATCTTGTTGAGGTTGTCCAGCATGTTTGCGGGATAGACCACCAGGTTCCTGATCAGGCCGCCCAGGCGACGCAGGGAGAAGTCGAGCGCCACAGTGGCGTCCGGGCCGATGTAGCGTTCCACCGAGGAGTGGGAGATGTCCCGTTCGTGCCACAGGGCCACGTTTTCCAGCGCGGGGATGCACATGGCGCGGATATAGCGGGCCTGCCCGGTCAGGTTCTCCGACAGGATCGGGTTGCGTTTGTGGGGCATGGCCGACGACCCCTTCTGCCCTTTGCTGAAAAACTCCTCCGCCTCCAACACCTCGGTGCGTTGCAGGTGGCGGACCTCGATGGCGATGCGCTCCATGGACGAGGCGATCTGGGCCAGGACGCAGAAATACTCGGCATGGCGGTCGCGGGGGATAACCTGGGTCGAGACCGGCTCGGGCGTGAGCCCCATCTTCCGGCAGACATACTCTTCCACGTAGGGGTCGATGTTGGCGAAGGTGCCGACCGCCCCGGAAATGGCCCCGGTTGCGATGTTTTCGCGGGCCGCGGCCAGACGCCGCCGGTTCCGCTCCATCTCGGCAAACCAGGAAGCCAGCTTGAGGCCGAAGGTGACCGGTTCGGCATGGATGCCGTGGGAGCGGCCGATGCAGACGGTGTCCTTGTGTTCCAGGGCCCGTTCCCTGATGGCCGCGAGCACCAGGTCCAGGTCCGCCAGCAGCTCGTCCGCAGCCTGAACCAACTGCACCGACAGACAGGTGTCCAGCACGTCGGAGGAGGTCATCCCCTGGTGGATGAAACGCGCCTCAGGGCCGACGTATTCAGCCACCGAAGTGAGAAACGCGATAACGTCGTGTTTTACCTCGGCTTCGATGGCATCAATCCGGGCAATGTCGAAATTCCCCTTCTCGCGGATGACCGGCACCGCCTCCTTGGGAATGACGCCCAGTTCGGCCTGGGCCTCACAGGCCAGGGTCTCTATCTCCAGCCAGATGCGGAAACGGTTTTCAGGTTCCCAGATGCGGGCCATGTCTGGACGGGTATAACGTGGAATCATGCAATTACTCCTGTAAAAGGTTGTTGAAAAACCCTGGTTGTTCAAAAATAGTCAGATCGTCAATGAAGCAGATGAGAGTTGAAAGTTGAGAGTTGAGAAAACCGCCTTTACTCAACCCTCATCCCTCAACAGCCTTAACCCGATGGCTGTTTTTCAACAACCTGCTAAATTGTCATGACTGCGCCTGCCGTGTACTGGTCGCCTATCACGATCCGGGGGGCGCAGACGTTCTGTCCCCGCAGAAAAGCCCCGGTGGTGCGGACCACGTGGTCCGGATGGTTGTTGATCTCGGAAAGGTGGGCCATCACCAACGCCTCCAGCCCGGCGTGGGCCAGATCGAACAGAAGCTCCAGCGATTCCTCGTTGGAGAGATGGCCGTGGCGCGATTTGATGCGCTGCTTCAACTCCCAGGGATAGGGGCCGTTCATCAGCATCCCCACGTCGTGGTTCGATTCCAGGTTCAACGCCCGGCAGCAGCGCAATTTTTCCATCACCAGACGGGTGGCGATCCCCAGATCGGTGGCCGAACCGCAACGCCCTTCCCGCGACTCCAGGACAAAGCCGACCGGGTCGCAGGCATCGTGGGTTATGGGAAAAGGATCGATCCCAATATCCCTAAACGCCAGGGCGCAACCGGCCTCGAACTCCACCAGGCGCGCCTTGTGCAGGTATTTGTCAGCCTTTTTGGCAACCAGGTGGCTGACGACCACCGGCACCTTGAACTTGCGGGCAAAGGCCCCCACGCTCCGGATATGGTCGATATGCTCGTGACTGACCAGCACGGCATCGACACGGGCGGCATCGATCCCCCGGGCCTCCATGCGCTGCAATGTCTCGCGCAGTGACAGCCCTACGTCGATCAACAGGCGCGTGTCGCCGGTTTCGACATACAGACAGTTTCCTTTGCTGCCGCTGGCCAGCGAACAGATTTTCACACGGACTCCAGGATTCCCTGACTGACGAAGCGCATTTCGCGAAAAAACAAGCTACAGAAGGGTGTTAGGCTGTTATATTCCATTAGGCATCACCTTGGTTGCCAAGTGGAATTGGGTTGACGCCCGACGGCGTGTATGCGGCTAAATGATAACCGCTATTATATACTCGAAGAGCGAAATAGTTTCAAGGTTAATCACGAGATCATGGTATGAGTAACATCTAAATCTGACCCCCCTCAATCCCCCCTAAACAAGGGGGGAAGCCTTGAAGTCTCCCCTTGGGTAAGGGGAGATTTAGAGGGGTTGGCTGCAAAAGGCCTTTATCCCCGCGGATGGATCTGCTGGTGCAGCCGTTTCAACCGCTCGCGGGTGACGTGCGTGTAGATCTGGGTCGTGGAGAGGTCGGCATGGCCGAGCATGATCTGAACGCTGCGCAGGTCGGCGCCGTTTTCCAGCAGGTGGGTGGCAAAGGAGTGCCGCAGGGTGTGGGGCGAAATGTTCTTGCGGATGCCGGCCATCAGTGCCCGTTTTTTGACGATGTTCCAGAACGCCTGACGGCTCATGTCCGTGCCCAGACGGGAGAGGAAGAGAAAGGGGTTCGCCCCTGCCGGGTCGAGTTTGGCGCGGACAACCCCAAGATACGCCCCGACCTTGTCGCAGGCCGATTCGCCGATGGGCACCAGCCGTTCCTTGTTGCCCTTCCCCACCGTCATCAGGTACCCCGAGTCCAGGTTGACCTCGCGCCGCTTGAGGCCGACCAGTTCCGAAACCCGCAGGCCGGTGGCATAGAGCAACTCCAGCATGGCCAGGTCGCGGACGTTCTCTGACCCCGTGCCTGCGCAGGAGGCGAACAGGGCATCCACCTCTTGGGCGGTGAGAAATTCCGGCAGCTTGTGCAGGGTGCGGGGCGCTTCGATTATTGAGGCCGGATTGCTGTCGGCATAGTTCTCCACCATGAGGAACTTGTGGAACATGCGGATCGCCGAGAGGTTGCGCGCCCGGCTGCGCGGACCGATCCCCCGGTCCTTCAGCCGCACCATGAAAAGTGCGATATCCGTGGATTTCACACTGCCGGGAGAGGCGCACCCCTGTGTATCCAGAAAATCCAGGTAACGGACCAGGTCGCGGCTGTAGGACTCCCTGGTGTTGGCCGAGAGCCCCTTTTCCACAGCCAGGTAGCTTATGAACAGGTCGAGGTACTCATTCATCCCTTACGCCTCACCCCTCACCCCTCAAACCTCAACTCACAACCCTCAACCCTCAACCCTCAACGGGGGCACACAGTGCGCCCCTACTCATCCGCCTCTAGACCCAATCGTCAATGGCCCGAATCAGCCGAGACGTGATCTCATCCAGCTTCTCCTGGGACACGATCTTCTGGCCGAAGATATCGCGCACGTAAAAGACGTCGGCCACCTGGTCAACCTTGGTCGATATCTTGGAAACGCCTATGTACAGCCCCAGGTGGGTCAGGGTGCTGGTGATCAGGTAGAGAAGCCCGACCTTGTCATGGGTGTAGATATCGATGACCGTATAGTCCTCCGAAACCTCGTTGTCGATCTCGACCCGCGTCGGGAACCGAGGGATGGGACGGGCAGTGAGGAGCGAGGGACGCTGGCGGTTCTCCACGAGTTCCGCCACGCTGACTTCGCCGTGGAGGGCTCTGCGCATGTCGTCCTGGACCTTCTGCCAGCGCTGTTCGTCGGTGATGACCAGACCTTGGGGCGAATTGACCTGAAGTATGTCCAGCACCTTGCCGTTGCGGCTGGTATTGATCTGGGCCCCCAGGATGTTAACGCCGTTGGCGGCCATGACGCCGGTAATGCGCGAAAACAAGCCCGGCATGTCGTGGGTGCAGATGGTGAACTCGGAATAGCCGCTCTCCTGCTGATGGACGACCTTCATGAGGAGGTCGCTCGTCTCCAGGCCGAGCAGCATCCTGGCCTGGCTGGATATGAGGGCCAGGTCGTTTGAAAGCACCAGCCGGACCGGCATGCCCTTGAGTTCCTCCCGGGTCGCTGCCATCGGGAACTCGTCCTGCAGAAGCTCCGCAACCTTCCTGAAGACATCCTTGACCCGCTCGCTGCTGGCTTCCAGGTGAAAATCGCCGCGCTCCAGCACATTGAAGGCCTTTTCGTACAGTTCCTGGAACAGAAGCGCTTTCCAGTTGGTCCAGACGTCCGAGCCCACGGCCCTGACATCGGAAATGGTCAACAGGTACAGCATCTTCAGGTTTTCGCTGGTTTCCATCTGGCGCGCAAACTGGACGACCATCCGTTCGTCGTGCAGATCGCGGCGCTGGGAGATGTGGGCGAACAACAGGTGATGCAGCACCAGGAATTCCAGCCGCTCGGCGCCCTCCTTGGAAAGCCCCATGCGCCGGGCGATGGTCGGGATCATGGCCGCGCCCTTTTCGGAGTGGCCGCCCCCTTCCCCCTTGCCGATGTCGTGGAAAAGAACCGCCAGGAACAGCAGTTCGCGCTTGCCGATCTGGGAAGCCACTTCGCACGGGAAGGGGAGCAGGTCCTTGGATTGGCCGGTCAACATTTTCTCGGCCTCTTCCACGGCAAACAGGGTATGGATGTCCACGGTATAGGTATGGTAGACGTCGTGCTGCACCTTGCAGTAGATATGCTCCATCTCGGGGATGTAGCGGTTGAGGAACTCCAGGTGGTGCATGCTCCGCAGTATCTCGGCCACCCCCTTGGATGAACGGAGGATGGCAAGAAAAGACTGGTTCACGTCGCGGTTGCGGCGGAACTTGTCGTTGACCAGGTGCAGGCTTTTGCGGACCAGCGCCTTGACGCGGACGTTCAGGTTGACCCCGTGTTTCTGGGCCAGTTCGAACAGGCGCATCAGGACGACCGGGTTTTGTTCCACCACGCTCTCATCCGGAATGACCAACTCCCCCTTGAGCACGAAGCAGCCGTCTCCGACCGGCCGGCGCACGAAATAGCCGAGGATCTTCAGCGCTCCCTCATCACGCCAGATGCATTGCAAAACCAGGCTTGAGGAAAAGTGTTCGACCCGGTTGGCGTGACGGTAGTAGTCACGCATGAAATCTTCCACGCCGAGCACCTTGCCGTGGTCCTGATACCCCATGAACCCGGCGAGATGCACCTGGGCGTCAAAGGTAAGCTGGTCGTTCTTGCGGCCGTTGAAATAATGCAGCTCGTTGCGGATACGCCACAGGTAATCGAGGGCGGAGTAATAGCTGTCCAGTTCCTCCTCCGCCAGTATCCCCTTGATGATCAGTTCCTTGGGGTGCGCGAACTTGTACTTGACGCGCGCCGCCCACATGGCGGTCTGCAGGTCGCGCAATCCCCCCTCGCCTTCCTTGAGGTTGGGTTCAAGCAGATAGACCGTCGAGCCGTACTTCTCCCGCCGGATCTTCATGTCCGACATCTTTTCCTTGACGAATTTGTCGCTGGACTTGGTCAGTATCTGGGTGAAGATCACCTTGACGAGATTGTCGAACAACGGCCGGCAACCGCTCAGGTAGCGAACGTCCATCAGGGCGGTCTTGACCGTGCTGTCCGCAGCCGCCATCTCGACGCAATCAATAATCTTCCGCACCGAATACCCCACATCCAGGCGCATGTCCCACAGGAAATACAAGAGCTTCTGGGCAGTGTCCTCCACCTGCGCCGCCGGCATGCTGCCGTCATGCAGAAACATGATGTCGATATCGGAATAAGGGTTCAATTCGCCGCGGCCATACCCCCCCACCGCCACAAGGGTGATATGCTCCATCATGCTGCCGCCGTCAACGTCATACAGAATACTCTGGAAGAGCTTGTTGTTGAGCACATCCATCATATCGCAGATCAGGTGGGTTATCTCGGTGCCTGACGCGCCCTCATTGTGCAGTTTCCTGATCTCTTCCCGGTAGTGGCCGAGAAAATTCTTGCAGCCGGAAAAATACAGCGGCCGTTTCTCTTCAAACCCGGCCATGCCTGCGTCGCCGACTGCAAATATGTCATCGGGGAAGTAAGGGTCGATAAAGAATTGCATGAGGCTCCTTTCGGTGGGAACGATGCCGTTCCGTACGGAATCTTATGGCGCGGCAGGCATCGTTGACGACCGTCCGGAAGGGATTATACGTTACCAGGGCCGGTGAGTCAAAAGCAATAAAAACGGCGGCCGAAGCCGCCTGAACCAAGGAAGGTTGAGTTCAAACCAGGGACGCGATCCCGTCCCCGCACGGGTATCGCACCGATTCGTGCGCCGGTGAGCCCCAGACGGGCCAACGCCGGGCGCCGGTATTACGCCTCTCTCATCAAACAGCCCACGCCGTTTTCGATCTCGGCGTATGCCTTCAGGCGCAAACGCCATTCGGCGGGGATGGCGGAAACCCCCAGGGACGCGCCCAGCCACGCGCCGATCATGGCGGCCCTGCCGGCACTGTCGCCGCCGGCAGCCGCCGTTGCCTTCAGTGCCCCGCTGAAATCGCCGGCATGATGCAGGGCGCAGTGAACTGCCGCCGGGAAACTGTTGACCAACGGACACGACTGGCCGAACCGCCCCGTGACCGTGCGGACCGGCAGCGTGCGGGACGAAAAAGCATCCCTGACCTTCCTGCTTACTTCCGCGCCCAGAGGCCCTTCCGGCGCCATCTGCTCCGCTGCGTGGCTGAATGCATCCGCCAGGGGGCGGCCCGAAAAGAGCTCACGCAGGATCACGGCATGGGCCTTGAGATAGGCCACGGCCCGGTCGTTATTCTGGCAGACCCGGGTGACCCGCTCCACCTGCTGCAGATATTCGCTGCTCCGGAGATAGTGGGCCGCCACCGGCGCCAGGCGGCTGATGGTAGCAGGCTGGTCGTCGTCGGCCCCCTCCTGGAAACTGTACGCCGCATCGGGGTGGGCTTCGCGGAAGGCATGATAATTGGCCAGCGTCCCCTTGGCGGCATGGTCGCGGTACCCTCTGTAGGCCGGGCATTCCATCATCGCCACGAAGCGGCTCCCGAAATCGGCAGCGTCGAATCCGTGACGCTCCATCAACGAACGGAGCAGAAGCAGCGCAACGTCGCCGTAGTGGGTCAGTTCACCGGGACTCTTGCCGTAATGATAATGCCCCTCCCCCGGCGGGTCGAAGCCTTGCGGCCCGCCGGGGAAAAGCCGGTCTAGTTCGTCCAGGTCATAAATCCAGTGGCTTCCGAGACAAAAGGCGTCACCCACAAACTGCCCCCACACCGCACCAGCGATGCGGCCGGCAAGGGAAACGTCACTGTTGTTGAGTGTTTTTTCGGTTTCCATGGAACTGCCTCCTCAGACTGCATATCACAGCCTCCCTTCCCCCTGTACTATTATACCCCTTTCCCGGCAACATGGAAACTGTTGCCGCAGACACAATGCACATCGCCCCGTTTCGGATTGCCGAAACGGGGCGATGTGCTGTTATGCCGGATTGTGGGAACATGCCGGGAGCGGCAAACTGCCCGTCTCCATCAACCCATGACGAAAATCAGGTCTTCCTTCTCCACCTTCTCCCCTTCCTTGAACTTCACCTCGACCACCGTGGCATCGGCTTTGGCCTTGATATTGGTTTCCATCTTCATGGCTTCGGTCACCATCATCACGTCGCCGGCTTTCACCTGGTCGCCGGCCTTGACGGTAACCTTGAGCACTTTGCCCGGCATGGGGGCGCCCATGTGGTTGGGATTGCCCTTGTCGGCCTTTTCGCGCACCACCTCGTCGGTCTGTGCCGACAGGTCGCGGATGACCACCGAACGGTTGTTGCCGTTCAGTTCGAAATACACGGTGCGGGTGCCGTCGGCCTGCACGCGCCCTATGGCGTTGAGCTTGATGATCAGGGTCTTGCCCGGCTCGATCTCTATGGAGGTCTCCTGCCCCGGTTCCAGACCGTAAAAGAAGATCGGCGTAGGGATGACGGAGGTGTCGGAATATTCCTGGCGGTGACGGTCAAATTCAGGATACACGTTGGGATAAAGGATATACGAGACAAGCGCCTTGTCGCTGACTGCATGGCCCAGCCGTTCCTCCAGTTTAAGCCGTTCCTCGTCGAAATCCACCGGCTCCAGCAACTCGCCGGGGCGGCAGGTAATGGGTTGTTCCCCCTTCAGGATGATCTTCTGCAACTCCTGCGGCCACCCCTGGTAGGGCTGGCCCAGCATCCCCTTGAACATTCCCATCACCGATTCCGGGAAAACCAGTTCGTCCCCCTTGGTAAAGACATCCTCGGGCTCCAGGTTGTTCTTGACCAGGAACATGGCCATGTCGCCCACGACCTTGGACGATGGCGTGACCTTGACGATATCGCCGAAAAGGAGGTTGACCTTGTGGTACATCTCCTTGCATTCGTCCCAGCGCTCCAGGAGCCCCAGACCCGCTACCTGCGGCTTGTAGTTGGAATACTGGCCCCCGGGAATCTCGTGGTGATACACCTCGGCCGTGCCGGACTTGAGGCCCGACTCGAAAGGGGTATAGTAGTCGCGCACCGTCTCCCAGTAATTGGCCAGCTTTTGCAGGCCGGGAGCGTTGACCTTCGGATCGCGCTCGCTCCCTTCCAGGGTCGCCACCAGGGCGTTCAAGTTGGGCTGGGCCGTCAGCCCCGAAAGGGACGACAGGGCCGCATCGACGATATCCACTCCGGCCTCGCAGGCCTTTAGCAGGGTGGCGCTGCCGTTGCTGGAGGTGTCATGGGTGTGGAGATGGACGGGGATCCCGATATTTTCCTTCAGCGCCTTGACCAGTTTGTAGGCAGCCAGGGGCTTCAGCAGGCCGGCCATATCCTTGATGGCCAGGATGTGCGCGCCCATCTTTTCCAGCTCTTTGGCCATGTTCACATAATATTCAAGCGGATACTTGTCCCGCCTGGGGTCGGTGATATCGCCGGTATAGCAGATGGCAGCCTCGCAGATCTTGCCGGTCTTGCGCACCGCCTCCATGGCCACCACCATGCCGGTGGTCCAGTTGAGGGAGTCAAAAATGCGGAAGATGTCAATGCCCGAGTTGGCGGCCTCTTCCACGAACTTCTGCACTACGTTGTCCGGGTAGTTGGTGTAACCCACGGCGTTAGAACCGCGCAGGAGCATCTGGAACAGGATATTGGGAATCAGTTCGGAGAGTTTGTGCAGCCGTTGCCAGGGGTCTTCCCGGAGAAAGCGCATGGATACGTCGAAGGTGGCGCCCCCCCAACATTCGAGGGAAAACAGGTCTGCCCCCAGGTAGGAGGTCGGTTCGGCGATCCTGAGCAGGTCGTGGGTGCGCACACGGGTGGCCAGGTTGGACTGGTGGGCATCGCGCATGGTAGTGTCGGTCAACAGCAGTTTGTTCTGCTCTAGTATCCACTTGGAAAGCCCCTCGGCGCCCAGCGTCATGAACAGGTCGCGAGAACCGGACGGACGGTGCTTGGTCACGTCGACCTCCGGCACCCGCGCCTCCAGCAGGTCAGCCGACTTGAGGGGCCTGGCAATGCCGGGCGAGCCGTTGACGACCACATCTCCCAGGAATTTGAGCACCTTGCTGGCACGGTCCTTTTTCTCGCGGACCTTGAGCAGTTCCGGGTGTTTCTCGATGAACGAGGTATCGCACCCTCCCTTGAGAAAGACCGGATGGGTGACCACATTCTCCAGGAAACCGATGTTGGTCTTGACGCCGCGCACCCGGAACTCTTGCAGGGCGCGGTTCATGATGTTGGCCGCCGCCTGGAAGGTCAGTCCCCAGGAACTGATCTTGACCAGCAGGGAATCGTAATGGGGCGTGATCTGCGCGCCGGTAAAGGCGTTGCCCGCATCCAGCCGCACCCCGCAGCCGGCCGCCGAGCGGTAGGTGGTGAGAGTGCCGAAGTCGGGAGCGAAGTTGTTGGCCGGATCTTCGGTGGTAATGCGGCACTGGATGGCATAACCGCGCATGTCGATGGCGCTCTGGCTGGAGATATTGATCTCCGGATCGGACAGCTTGTGGCCGCAGGCGATCAGAATCTGGTCCTGCACCAGGTTGCGGCCGGTGATCATCTCGGTCACCGTGTGTTCCACCTGGATGCGGGGGTTCATCTCGATAAAATACCAGTTCCCCTCCTGGTCCAGCAGGAACTCCACGGTCCCGGCATTGCGGTACTTCACCTGGCCGGCGATCTTGAGGGCCGCGTCGCACAACTCCTCCCGGGTCTTTTGGGACAGGGACAGGGAGGGGGCGAACTCCACCACCTTCTGGTGACGTCGCTGGATGGAGCAGTCCCGCTCGTAGAAGTGAACCAGGTTACCGTAGTTGTCCCCCAGTACCTGCACCTCGATATGCTTGGGATTGGCCAGGTAGCGCTCCAGGAACACAGCCGGATTGCCGAAGGCCGCTTTGGCCTCGCTCCCCGCAGTTACCAGCCCCTCAAGCAGTTCCTTCTTGTTGTTGGCCACGCGCATACCGCGTCCGCCACCGCCCGCCGCTGCCTTGATGATGATCGGATAGCCATGCTCCTTGGCAAACTTCAAGGCTTCCTCTTCTTTTTCGATAGGGTCCTCGGTACCGGGCACGGTCTGCACACCGGCGGCGAAGGCGACCTTGCGCGCCGCCACCTTGTCCCCCAGGGCGCGCTGCATGTCGGCCGTGGGGCCGATGAAGACGATGCCGTTGGCCTCGCACTTCTCGGCGAACTCGGCGTTTTCGGAAAGGAAGCCGTAACCGGGGTGGATGGCGTCCACGTCGGCCTTGAGGGCCAGGGCAATGATCTCGTCGATCCCCAGATAGGCGTCGATAGGCGTCTTCCCCTTGCCCACCAGATAGGCCTCATCGGCCTTGTAACGGTGGAGCGACAGCTTGTCCTCTTCGGAATAGATGGCTACGGTGCCTATGCCCAGTTCGGTGCAGGCACGAAAAATGCGGATGGCGATCTCGCCGCGGTTAGCGGCCATGACCTTGCGGAACTTCTGTTTCTGCATGGATATCCTCCGGAATGTATGGTTGCCTGGAACGTTTATCGCGGTTGAAATTCGTGCGCCAGAAAGCGCAAAACATTTAGCAAAACTAAATTTATTCAGGTATTTTAAATAGTTATACCTCAAACGGTGGCGACAATAAACCAGATTGGCTCGGCTTTGTCAATCAGTTTTCATCGGGGCAGCCAAAACTGCAGGTCTGGGAAATTGGGTTGGTGGGAAATGGGGGCTGTATGAAGGTAGACCACCGCACCCCGAAGGTGTGGTGGTATGTTTACACATTTGATTATCCGTCTGCCCTTTTCCTGAACCCCGCGAAACCAAGCAGGCCGGAACCAAATAACCAGGCTGCAGCCGGGATGGGGGTCGGGGTAGGTATATCGACTATATTGCCGCTTGCTATACTGGTGCTCGTAAAACCGTTTGAGGAAGCGTTGGGCGTGGCAATAAAGGAGAGATTGAAACCGTCCGAACTGGCTGAATTCACCGGAATGCCGAAATAGGAATAAATCTTCTGATTTTCAGTGCCATTCAATGAGGCGCCGATCAAATTGAATTCCAGTTGGCCCGTCTGGAATAACTGGGTTACGGAAATCGAGTTGAAAGTGCCCTGCAATAAGGTTGTCGAGGATGAGTCGAGGGAGGTCTGCCCGGTGATCGCTATTGAACCGCCCCCGGAAAAATTCCACGTGGTTCCGTTATTGCTCATACCGGTAAAACTGCCGGATATGAAATTCAAGCTACCGGGTGTAATGGGCAAAGCTCCGGCGGGTCCGGAATTCTGCGGGGTAGTAATTCCCGTTACGGTTGTGACCGCGATGGAGCTGCCGTGGAGGTAGGAATCGATTGCAGGGTTGTAATAAACCGATGCCAGCGGATTGCTTGAATCAAGCGAGTAATCCAGGGAGATCGTAGCATGGGCAAGCTCTGCCCGTACGGCAAGTGCCCATATCAGGAAGAAACAGGGAAGCCATATTTTATATGGCGCCGGCCTCAACTTTTCAGTCATCGGAACAATATGGTTTTTCATCGTTTTCCCTACTTCTCCACACAGGTTGAGGACAACATCAAGACACTTTCGGGAAGGCGGGGCCGCCCCAAGGTACAGATACGAATGTTTGATGAATTTAATACAACAATGAATGTTCAAGCGGGTATCAGGTCAGTGACGATATTGTGAATTTTGCGGACAGGTTTTCCTCTGGATGGTGAAAGGGAAGAATAACGGACGTTGCAGACAGAACCACCACCGGATACGTGTGAATTGCAAGGGGCAAGAAATTCACATGTTATCGATACGGATACAACAGGTAAAACAACAGTGACAATGCAGCCAGACCCCACAAAGGCCGCGGAACCTCACGAATCCGGCCGGTAATGGCCTTCAACAGCGGCCACAGCAGCAACCCGGCCGTCATGCCGACACCGATATTGTAGGTAAAGCTGATAAGGGTAATGGTGAGAAATGCCGGCACCAGCTCCGTGTAGTCGTCAAAATCGAGCCTGGCAACCGGCCTGATCATGAAACACCCGATCAGCACCAGCACCGGTCCATAGGCATGGGACGGAATGACGGTGAACAGCGGGGAGAAAAAAAGCGACAAAAGAAACAACAGCGCCACGACCACGGCGGTGAAGCCGGTTCTGCCGCCCGCCTCAATACCGGCAGCCGACTCGATGAAGGCGCCGGTAGTGGTAGTGCCCAGCAGCGGCGCGGCGAGATTGGACAGGGCATCGGCCAGCATGGGCTTTTCGATTTCGGGCAGATTGCCGTTGTCATCGAGAAAGCCGGCCCTGGCCGACAAGCCGATCAATGTCC
>Ga0187771_10001354_pt1 | contig 16273 bp, 16 predicted proteins | sample 0116_SJ02_MP15_1_FD_133139 | JGI IMG/M metagenome (GOLD analysis project Ga0187771, IMG submission 133139) | Tropical peat soil microbial communities from peatlands in Department of Meta, Colombia - 0116_SJ02_MP15_10_MG | ecosystem: Environmental > Terrestrial > Soil > Wetlands > Peat | place...
AGCGGCTTGTCGGAGATAGTTTCGGGAGTCAAATAAAAGAATGACCCTTTTTCAAGCACACTTCTCTCATTTTTGACAAAGGACAGAAAATCATTTTCATATCGCAGGATCTGGGTCCAGAGGCTCTCGAAATGATAGAGACCTGTCCCGGAGACGGAGGACGCCGAATATTCAAAGAGTGAGGCCGGCGAGAAGGAATTGACCCTTCTAGCAGCTGCGACAGCTGAGAGTTTTTTCCTTAAATAGTAATCCAGGGTGTCCTGCTGCGACTTGTCAACTTCGGATTCCAATTTCAAGAATAACTCGTTGCGGCGATACTTATCGAAATTCATGCGAGACCAGTCGGCCGGCAACTGCTTTTCCAGCCTGTCCGCGGTTTCATTATAGGTTTTCTGTGCCAGTTGTGTAATCTCTTCCCCAGTTGGGACGTCAAAGCGTTTCATTGTCAATAGCATTCCCGTTGACTTGGGGAAAACGATCACCAGGAACACCCAGATCAGAAGACAAAGGACCAGGCTGTTCTTACTCCTGTGGCTCAAAACCGAACACAAGATTCCCAAGAGGATGAAGACGGAAAGATAGATGATGGAGACCAAAAAGAAGAGCGAAAAGCTGGAGATCAAGGAAAAAGAAAGCGGAACGACAGACAATACGTTGAGCAGGATGAGGCTCAAAATGAGCCCAAGAAAAAGGGAGATGGCGACCGTGAAGAGGGCACTGAGATATTTGGCCAGAATGAAATAAGCTCTTTTAGCAGGGTTTGAATAAATAAGAGGCAAAGTCCCCTTTTCTTTTTCAGCCGTCACGGCGCCAAACGCCAGGATTAGAGCGAGGAAGCTCAGAAGGACTTGAACGATGAACGTCAAGTCGGGCGAATACGTCAAAACATCGGCAAGATTCTCTCGCTTGCTGATCGACCTGTAGTGCTGTGCACCGGAAACTTCCTCTTTCGGGCTCAGGAGTTGGAGGGAATGATTGCCTGGGTCATAAAGAAATCCCTGGGGAATGTTCTCTTCGTAGGCTTCCGAAATGAACAATTCAGGCTTGGGTTTCAACAGGAAGGACTGCCTGGGAGAACTGAGGTTCTTCATGGGCGACCTGGCAAATTGCTGAAGATTGCGGTCGTTCTGGCTCATGACCTTCGAATAACTATCAAGCGATTTATGGAAGTGATCGGCAAACACCAGGGAAAAAGCGCAGACTGCGCCGAAGATCAAAACGAGGCTGATGAAGAATCGTGATGTGAGCATATCCTCGATCAGCTGTCTTTTTAGGAGTATCTTCAACATCCCTAATCCATCCGTCTTGGGTCATAGATAGAGAAAGAAAAATAGGCCAGGATGAACAGCAGCAGATTATAAAAAAGCAAAATAGCCATGTTCAATAAACTGCCCTGCAATCTTTCGGTTATGCCGATCTCCGGTGACTTGAACGCCGGCAAATCTTCCAAATTGAGGAAAGTCAGTTTTGGCCTGTAATTCTCGGCCTCCTCTAGGTATTTCCCCTCATACGAGGACATCCGGCTGCCCTTAATTTCGACGAGGCCTGCGACGTCGTCGGAAATTTTCTTGATCAGAGCCTTCTCATAGGGAGTCTGTTCTTCCGGCCCCGGATACCTGAGCCTCTTGACAAAATCGCCTTTCTCGTCCAGATAACGCATGTACTCATGCCAGTACAGCGCGACATGCCGAAGATAGCGGCTCAGCGAATCTTCGCTGGTGTCGGCCATCAGTACAGCAATTCTGCCGAAGTTAGACGAGGGGATAAAAGCCAGAAGCCTTTGTGTGCCATTCCTGATTTGCTCCTCGATACTCATATCCTTGTTTTTCAAGTCATAGACTTTTTGCGCATATTCCCTGTCTATCGGGATCTGAATCGACCAGATCAAGCTTTGATTCTCCAGGTATTCCGGCGAGTTAATCCGGCTGAGGATGATCCCTCCATAGAGCTGCATATTGTAGTGGTCGAGGGGCGTGCTCCACGATTTTTTGAAGGGGGCTTTTCGGAAGGCCTCGTCTTCTTTTTTCTCCTTTTCATTAGTCACGGTTTCAAGATTGGCTTCAACGTTTTTCGCTCGCCCGATAATGGTATTAGTCGAAAAGCTCTTGACGGCCTGAGGAATGAGAAAGGTGAAGACGAGGTAAAAGGCCAGGAGAAGGAGTAGGCTAGAAAACGAGGTCTTTGTCATAGAGGAAATAAGAATGCCCAGAAGCAAAATACAAGAGAGGTAGAGGAGAGAGACGCAAAAGAGCAGTCCCATCGATGGAAAAAAATGACTGTCCACCTCGACATTCTTGGAGAACAGAACAATTAGCGTTCCCTGAGTGAAACAAAACGCCAACGGTACGGCGATGGATACCAACGCTCCCAAATATTTGCCGAGAAGGATTTTAGAGCGCGGCACTGAATTTGAGAGAGTCAGTGAAAGCAGCCCGTCTTCCTTTTCGCCGGAGATCGCGCCATAAGACAGGAGGATGGCTAGAACGGTAAATATGATTATAATGACCGAAGAAAAGTCGAAGATGGAAAAGATGGCCGCGAACTCGTTTTTCGTGACGCCGCCCTGGAGCGCGGTCGGTATGTCCATTTCGGTATTCGTGATTTCGGCGTAGCTTCCGACCTTACGTTCGATTCCAGCGATAAAAATACTCAGAGGAGTGGGCTTCCGATAAAGTCTGACGTTCAGGCAAGAATAGACCGGAATCCTGGTCAGAGCCTCCTTGGCCGAGGCGACGCCCTTATCATAGTTCCTCAGCCGGTCCTGATAATCGCGGGTGAGGATTGACGTGCTGGCCAGGGATACGATGATTGCGACCAAGACGCAGGCCATGAACTTGAAGGACAGGAGGTTGTCTAGGAACTCGCGCTTGATTATTGTCCGAATCATTTTATGTATCTTCTATTTCATCGGACGTCATATCGGACAAACGCTATGAAGCCGGCGATGATAAACATAACGGTATATCCCATCAAGACTATTATAGATGGGAGAGCTCTTTGAACTGCCGCAATGACCTCGTTTTTCGGAGGGACAAACGCCGGGAGCTCTGAAATCGACGGCAGCTTCCGGACCTCGAGCTCCATGCTCATTCCCTGAAGACGAATCGTCACCTGGGGCGGATTCTCAAAAAGCGCTGACCCAAGCACGTTAGAATAACGTCCTACAGCTTCAAGCCATGCTGTCCGAGACTCGTCCCCCGTGCCAGAAAGATCAGTGGCGACATTAGCAAATGTGGCGGCTGGACTCAGCCACATGATCATCCGAGCGATACTGTTTTGCCGGTTCTCTTTGCGGTCAGCATCTTGCTGGACTTCCGTCAGGAGTTGTCGACGCTTGTTCACATAGGAAGACACTATCGGGGCAATCCGACGGTTGACTGCCTCTTTGTTATTAAGATAGTCTTGATACCCCATACGGTTCTCAATCCCCGTGACTTCCTTATAGGCGGCCCCCATCGCTTTTTCAGCGTCTTCTCGTATGTTGTCATCCAACATCCTCTTCTGGGTTTCGATAATGTTTCTGCTCCGGGCTGGGGCTAGTGCTTGAGCGGTAAATGTGGCCACAGGAGCGGCGGCCAGAGTCAGTACTACCCAAATCACGAGAAGGATGATGATCGAATTCTTCTGATATCGCGTTAAGGCAGAGACAAGGAGCCCTAAGGAGTAAAAGCAAAGGAGGTAGACGCTTGAAGCAATGAAAATCAGCAAGAGCTTCAGGCCGCCGTCTGCGGGCAGCGATTCCATCCCAAATATCCTTGAACTTAATAATGCTACTAGGAAGGCCGCAGCCACTGGCACAAGAAGAGCGATGGCGCCTGCGATCAGCTTTCCCGCAAGAAAACTCGCCCGGGAGATAGGCTGGCTAAAAGCCAGGCGCAGCGTGCCCATTTCCTTCTCGCCAGAGACGGCATCGAAGGCGAGCAGGATGGCCAGCAACCCCAACGCGACACGGATCAGGAAATCCATATCCAGTTGTCCGAGAAGGTCTGAGAGTCGCTTTGGTCTTAAGGCCGAGGGGCCCTCTTCTGTCCCTGTGGGGGTGAAATCCCAGTATTGGGGCAATGCTCCGTCCAAGCCTCGAATAAAAATACTCAACGGCTCCGGCCGGCGGATTGCACGAAACACGGCCAGCTCATTTTCTGGAGTCCATGGGTTGTCCACTCCAGTAACCCTCTTGCCTGCCTCACCCGCTTTGAGTTTTTGTTGGTCCGATAGGAGAGTGTCGTAATCATGGAGCCTGTTTTTATAGTCCTGGGAGCCGACATAAGTGGCGAGGGGCATGAGACAGATTACCAGCAGTATGATCATCAGAAAACGCGCACTGAGGAGTTGGTCAACGAGTTCTCGGGAAGCGATGGACCAAATGACCCTGTTGCCCAAGGGAGTCTCCTTTCAGATGACAACGAAAGTCGTGTTCAAGGAAAATTGATCCTCGGACGACTTGCAAGACGCTTCATCCCCCCTGCTCTCCGTGATCCTCCCCCAGCCTGCATAGACCTATTTCCTTGGGGCAGTATTCTTAAACTAATATTATGCATAATCGGTGCCAACTATCGAGTCGGTTATAACTTATTGATTATGATAATATTGTTGAAGCCCCTGGGATTCTTTCTGATAGAGATTGGGTAAAAAATTACCCAAGGATTGTGTAATTATTTACCTAGTTACACAAGGCAACATGGCTCCGGCCAAGATTTTTGGCCTGCGTGATATCGCTCTAAACCCAATCCATAGGCCTGCAGTCCTTCAGCCTTGCCAGCCGAGGTTTGCCTCAATAGCGTGGGGCTCTGGCTTCCTGCTCAAATGATGCTCTTGCGAGATTCAACATAGAGGCAATCGGACAACAATAGAGCTTGCCTTCTGGGCTCGGAAAACTAGTACTCCCGCTCAGCATTGGATCGAATTCTCCCTACTTCTGCGGGCCGGAAATGGACAGACCGAATTTTCTTCTCAATGCTTCCCGTTTATCAAGAGTGTCCAGGTAGATTTGAAGATTGATAATTTCTTCAGTCATAGCGCTCGCGATCTGACCGATCGCAGCGCGTGTTGTGCTTGCAACAATATTTTCACCGGTAACATCCTTAATAAAGTCGGCCACTTCTTGATCGATCATCGGCTTGAGAATTTTTCCGGGGTCCGGTGTCACAAGGAGTTTGGTTAGAGCCAACAACCGTGAGAAATGGCTGTAAAAATAAGGATCGATCTCGGCTTGGTCTTTATTAAGTTCGGCTTGCATCATCTGCAAATTCTTCTCTAGGAGATTCGAGCCGGGGCCGCCTGTCCCTCTTGTGGCCATCTCATGGAAGCACATCACATACATATCAAGAAGAGCATATCCCGCCTTCTTCACGGGCGCTGATGGGCTATCAAAGGACGACACAGACAGGGATAATGTGCACACAATGATCACCGACCATATAAGCCTTTTTGTCATCTTAGCCCTCCTTGTTTTTTTCTAGGATCGATGCGAGAACCCGCTCGACCGCTTTTTCCTTGAGCAAAATTTCCATCTTTTTCTCGAGGCTGAGGTGGGGGACTTTCGGAAGGACGTTGGGAACCAGAGACTTTTGCTCTTCCCCCTCTTTCTCCTTCGCGGCCAGCATCAAAACCTTTTGGACGGCTTGGGCCATGGCAGAAAGACGTGTCGTTTCAGCAGGTACTCCCTCGCTGGACAACGTAAGTTCGGAAATCCCTGGCCATTCGCTGAGGATCGCCGCCATCCGACCTGGACCAGTCTGCGAAACAGCTGCCGGGCGCCGAAGGAAAAGCAAGGCGAGGCCTCCGGCAACTACAATCAACGCGGCAACCGAGGCGGGAACGATCATACTATGCTCGAAAAGTTTGTGCTTTCCCATAGGGACGGTAGCGAGTTGTTTTCGTACTTTTTGCTCAAAATCGCCCCGGCGGAAGGTCTGGAGGGCTTGTTCCTTTTCTTCACGGATCAGACCAGCAATTTCCTGGAATTCCGGATTATCCCGTTTTTCGATCATGAAGAGCCTCTTTCACTGAGCACGCCACGGCAGCGCGCGCCCGGTTCAGCCGGGACATCACCGTTCCCTCTCTGATCCTGAGAGTCCGCGCCAGATCACGGTAAGACATATCTCCATACATACGGAGGACAAAGATCTCGCGCAGTCTGTCGGGAAGCCTACCGATGGCCTCTTTCAACGCCCTCAACCGTTCTTCGCTCTCCTCTGGGTTCGGCGGCTCGGGCAGGCCTGAGCGGACTTCCGGGGCAAGAGCCCTCGTCTGAAACACCCGGACAACTTTTCTTTTCTTCTGGTGGTCGAGGCAGGTGTTCCTTGCGACCCGGACAAGCCATTCCTTAACGGCATAAGGGCTGTGGATCTTTGCCACGTTCTTATAAGCTCTGAGATAAACCTCCTGGGCCAGGTCCTCGGCGTCGGAGGCGTTACGAGAGAATCCCAAGCAGATCTGGAAAATTTCTTCTCTATAGGTCATCATTTGCTCGAAGAGTCTGGCCTCTTCTACCGTGGGCATCAATCGGCCTTTTTTCCTTATGGAAAGACGATTCAGCAATCAAAATATTCCTTTCTGAAGCGGCATTCCAACTATTAATTTTAATAACCTACAGATGCCGGAAATAAAGCGTCGCCCTTACTCGCTTGCCCTGATAGAGGCCGTCTCTGAGATGGTTACTAAATAAAAAGCGCCCAGGAAGGGGCTGGATATCCTATCTGATAAGCCCTGAGTTTTTTTCAGTTGCTCCTCCAGCATATTCAGGGCCATTGACTCAAGCCTATCGGCGACGCATATTAGGATCAGAGGATTAAATTGAGGGAAAAAGGAATGTCGGTGGCTGGCTTAGTGCTATTTTTGGCCTCTCGCCTCCTAGTTAGCACTCCGGATGCCTTTTCCATTCAACGTCAAGGTCAGCCGGAGCCGGTGAGATTCTATGCCGTCAGGGTAGTTTCCGAAAAAGGCGTCCTTAACTCAAAGGATGCCCTCGGAGCGCCGGACGGTCACTATGCGGAAATCCTGCCGGGCGGCCAGCTCGTCCTGCTTATGGAGAAGGAGCTTTATGTCTTCCCCGTCGGAAGCCAAAATAATGGGGGAGGAATAGGGTACGGAGGACTAGCGTACAGCGGCACTGTAGTCGCTGAGGGAGAGACGGCGGCAGCCCTTGAAGGCTGGTTACCAGTTGTGGAAGCCCGGGGCAGCGGCCATCTCTGGGTGCCCATAGGAACGGGGTCAACCGTTTACATTCCGCCGGGAAGCATTATGCGCGTAGATTTAGTCAGGATTACTAACACAGGCACGACGTCGCTGTTTGTGGATGCCATTATTGGAGTGGAGCCTGAAACAGGGAGTAGATAGTGGGCTTTAGCCAGGCTTGATGATGCCGGGCCTCATCCCTGAAAACTATGCCAGCGACAATGGCAGTTTTGTGGCAAAATTCAGGGAAGGAGGATGGCGCAAATGAAGAAGTCAAAGTTCGCGGAGGGGCAGATCGCCTCTGCCCTTTAGGCCGGCTAGCCGCTGGCTGGAGTCTCGGACATAAATACTTTGGTCGCATAAGCTCTCTGACATATAGGCAGCCGGCGCCGGAGGCAAAATGGGTTGAAAATCTCACTTCAGAGGGGGTATCGTGACCGAGGGCAGGTCAAGGCAAGATGCGAGCATCCGCATTTTCCCATGGCCAGATGGGCTCCGCTTTCAGGATGACGAACACGGGGAAGTCGGCATCCTTCTGGTCGCCGTAGGACATGCGGACGCTGTCTCCGGTGAAGCTTCCCATCACCTTCAGCATGTTGCCTTTCACGTACTTGTGGATCTCCAAGGTCACGAAGATCTTGTGCCTCACGAAATCCTGCTCGTATTCCGCCAGGTAGCCTCCGAGATACTCGCCTTGACGGGTCCGGACGGCCCTCTCGTCCGTTAGGATCCGGACGTCGATTCCCTGTACGGACGATCCCTTCTGCACGAAGGGTTGACAGTTGACGATTGTTATGAGAGCACTAGCGAGCATGAGCCCGAAAAGGAGCTCTCGGCGACTGGTCATTTTCCCGGGCTCCTTGGGACTGCTGCATGCGTATCCCTTCCGGAACTGGATAATAGCGCTTTCCAGACGATAAATACATGGACTGAAGGCAGACACTCATAGATGCCGGTCTCATCGTCGAAAACGGCCGCAGGTGCCGGGCCCATCGCCCCTTCGACTTTCAGGACATCTCCAGTCTTGTAAGACTGGTCGCGAGTGTATAGAAAAATCTTTTTCCCATCATTGGCTCGTTTTGCCCAATAGCCAGGGACTCTCGACGAGTCAACGACGATTTCTGTGTAATCGGTAGTCAATCTCATGAAGCACGAACCCGAACCGGGGCTTTTATCGTGTTGGTTCTGGCAGCCGGAAAAACAGAAGATCAGGGCGAAAAGACAAGTCAACGTTTTAAAAAGCTCAACGAGGTTGCTCATCGCTACCCAATCGGCCTGAAAGAATAGATCCTCATCCTCTAGGTTTCCTCCGGAAAGGTGACCAATGCGGGCTCCGGCTCCTCCTCGTAAATGAGCGAGTGGGTTTTGAGAAACCTGATGCTCCCGATCCTGAGGGCGGCCCAAATGAGCAAGGAGCTTGCCAAGAAAACAACGAATTTTGAGGGGTCTCGGAGAAGTTCCTTTTCGATAAAAGAAAACACCGCCAAGAACAGGATAAAGCCCAGAAGATAGAGAATGCCATAGGTTTGGAGTTTCAACTTTCCCGGCACATGTGTACAAGCAAAAGGGATCTTGCGGAAATTGTAGAAAAAGGCCTCGATCCCCAAGGCCGAAACAATCAAGCCGAAGACCGCATGATTCAAAGCCGGCCGCCAATCCCGCCAAATCGGGAGATGCACAAGGAAAACAAGAATGGCCAGGGGCAGGAACCACTTCAGGAGGATCGCTTTTTTTAGTCCGGAGAGATATCGGGTTCGACGGGGACTTTCAGCCACTTGAAAAACCCATCGAGCGTCCGCCGTGGCTGGGAGGTTGACAACGGTGCGAATCCCCATAAGCAAGACAGCGTAGAGAATAAGCAGCTGGATAATAAGGTTCATGTTCTCTGGAGTCAGATTCCGGAAGCCGCTTCTGCTGACGGCGATGAAGAATATGATAAAACCGGCCGCGACCGCCATGAAGTTGGTCAGGGTCATACGATGCTTCGGGCTTGAACGGATTGTCTTTGAAAAGAAGCCGGCAACCGCTCTTTCCTCTGGACTCCAATAGGTGAGCTTTTGCAGCGCCTCCGAAACGCGCTCCCGCAGCCAAAAAAGCCTCGAGGAGCGCTTTTTCATCTCCAGGGTCTTAAAGACGTGCCGATAATAGCTTAAGCCACTGGCGAGGATAAACGCGGCGAAGGAGAACAGAAGCGCCAGAACGGCCGTTTTCGCTAAAACACCATATATAGGATCGCGGTTGCCGAGCAGAACCTCGTAGAGGCCGACGAACCAGAGCGGAGGGAATCGGACAATGAACGGCGATTCGAGGTCCTTGAGCCTCGCCAGCGACCGGAAGGAGCTGTCGAGGATCGAGGGGTCCGCCAATAAGGCCAGCAGGAAAAAGACGAAGATTGCGATGAGCGCGAACCGGATCAGCAGAGACGTTCGGCGGTAGAGACCGGCGGGGAGAACGGCCATCAGGGAGAATTGGATGAACACGCAGGCGAAGAAGACGAAAAAGCATGCTGCGAACGAGGCGACGAGGTGAGCAAAAACGTAGCGGAAGAGGAAGAAGGGGCTGGACGACCTCCAGGGCGTCAGATAGAACGCGAAAAGGACGGAAGAGACGGAGCTCATGGCCGTCGAGAACAAGCCGACAAAGAGGACAAATGACGCCAGTTTGGCACCGAAGAATGTCCGGTGCCTGATGGGTAGTGGCCGCAGGTTGATGAAGTCCCGGGAGTCCGGGAAGAGCGTTTCCCATTCGAGGAGCGTGACGATCCCGAAGATGATCATCACGAGGCAGAAGGAATAGTCCTTTTCCTGCCACGACAAATTGGCGTCCGGGACGAAGGCATACTTGAAAAGGAGCGTCTCGGAGCTCCAGCCGACGATAACCGCTAGGATCGAGAGAACGGCGATGAGCCCGGCCTTCATCTGATCCGCAAAGTCCACGATATCGTTCCGGAAGAGCCGCCCGAAGAAGTGCCGAGTGAGGATGTTCAGCTGACCGATCTCTTCGCGGATGCGATCGGTGCGGTCCCTCACGCCGCTTTCCATGCCCGGCCCTATCCTTTCATCGTGCTGATAATCCGCTCGGCGGCCAGTCCGGTGTCCTCATGGACGACGAGCTGGCTGAAGATCTCGGCGAGCGAGGGGAGGTGCATCAGGGTCCTCAGGTTTTCCATGGAATCGTTGGCGACGATATTTCCTTGATGAAGGATGATGACCTTGGAGCAGAGCTTCTCGGTCACTTCCAGCACATGCGAGGAATAGATGATGATCTTATTTTCCCCGGCCAACTTCTGGATCAGATCACGGACAATGAGAGTCGTCGTCACGTCAAGGCTGGAGAGGGGCTCATCTAGGAGAAGAATATCGGGATTATGAAGGAGGGCGGCCGCGATCAGGACCTTCTGGCGCATGCCCTTAGAATACGATGACGTGGGCGCATCCATGTCCTGTTCCAGGCCGAAGACCCTCATGAACTCCACGACCTTGGCCTTGAGCGTGCGCTCGGGAATTCCCCGGAGTCGTCCCACCATCACCAGATAATCAAAGCCGCTGAGGTGGGGATAGATCTCCGATTGTTCAGGCACGTAGCCCAGCCGCTTCTTGTAGGCGTAGATGTCCGTTCGAATATCGTGGCCTTCGAAGAGGATCTCCCCCCTGGTGGGCTCGAGAAGCCCCGCAAGCATTTTAATAGTCGTCGTTTTGCCGGCGCCGTTAGGTCCGAGATATCCGAGCACCTCGCCTGGCCTTAGAGCGAAGCTCACATTATTGACGACAGTGAAAACCGAGTACTTTTTGGTGATACCCTGGAGTTCAATCATTTAAATCCTCAGCGGACTGTAAGGTTGAGGAAAATAACGATCGCTCTTTCTTCGCTGTGCCATTGGCCTCGAGAAAGCAGTAAAGCTCACCCCGAGAATATTAAGGTTCAGGTGGCCGACCGCCAGGACGCAGGCCATGAACTTGAAAGAGAGGATATTGTCCAGGAACTCGCGCTTGACAATAGTGTTTATCAAAGGACTTCCCTCCTGAGGAAGCTATGTCTAGTAATCGACCTTAAGATTATAGGCGCATACGCCGACATTGCCCTATTCCCAGGTAATTATATGCAAAGTTGGTGCCAAATATCGATCAAGTTGCAAGTTGTTCATAGCAAAGGCATTATAAACATGGACTATCTATTCAACGAGGGAATTGGGTAAGGCCCTAGCCAAGAACTGTATAATTATTTACCTGGTTGCTCTCGGAAAAGGGCTGTCTGGCTAAGATTCCAACTCCAGTGAATAGGAGTCTAGTCCTAATTTCTAGTTCGGCTGCCCTTCGGTCCGGCCCACTCGGATCAACGGACATCATATCGCCGGAATGAAGCATATGCACCAAAGAAAAAGCCTATTATCATGACAATCATGAAGATAAAATCCGGAATTGCCCTGAGCAGTGATTTGCTCACTGGTTCTGAGGCAAACTCGTGTTGAGGCATATCGGTTAAAGCAATTTTCGCCGCTTTTTGGGTCTGCAAATTTATACTCTGACCGATCTTCGAATTGAGCCACCTAGAATAGATTACCTTATAGGCACGGACTGAGGCTAAGAATCGTTCATATTCATCGATCCCCGTCTTGGCAAGGCTCATAGAACCGAAGGTCAGATCGGAAGCGGGTGATATCCGCGAGATGTTCGCGGCTAATTTCTCTTGAGCCAGCTTTTTCATCTGATAATCCCGGTTAACGATCGCATTATAGGTTTCGAGCCTTGCGGTCATATCCTTTTTCTGTTCTTCCAAGAACTTTAAAAGCCTCGACTGGGATCCCTTAGGATCTTTGGCCTCCCTTGACGCTTCCTGCATAACCCAATCTTGGAATCCCTTCATCTGCTCTTGTTGGAGCTGTTGAAGATACGCATCCTTCTTGGCCGTCACTTCCTGGATCGATGGCGTGGGTTGCACTTGTGCTGCTATTAAGACGGCGAGTTTTGGGATAACCATGACAAATATGACCCAGACGAAAAGCAATACCAGAAAACTCGTCGATGAGCTTGCTGTCCGGCTCGAAACAAAAAGTCCTAAACTAATGAAAACGGAAAGGTATAAAAAGAAAAGGGCGAGAATAAGAATGAGACGCACCCAGTCGTCCTGGCTTAGGGCAAGATCAGGCGAAGCGATGATTATGAGAAGTCCCAAAAGCAAAGAAAAAAATAAAGGGACGAGAAGGCTGATATAACTGCCTATGGCTTTGCCCAAAAGGAATTGGTCTCTCGCGATACCATTAGACAATGCAAGTTTAAGCGTCCCCTTCTCCTTCTCACCAGCGATTATGTTGTACGTAAAGAGAATTGCAAAAAGGCTGAGAACAACCTTGACGATGAACATAAGGTCAAGGCTTCCGAAAACCGCAAATATGGGAGAATCATCATATTTGGAATCAATCAGGCTGGGATCTGAGGTGACATTGACCGGCGCGACTCGACCAACGGCCTCCTCGATTCCGCTGACGACAGCCCCTAGAGCAATAGGGGCCCTGCTAACTCTGATACCGATTCCTGCTAGAGATTCATAATCTGGCTTTGCCTCCAGGTTCCTTTTGGCCGAAGCAACCGAGGCGCTGTACTCCCTCTTCTCCAATATATAGCCCCCCACCCCCGCATAAACCGAAAGTAAAATAAGAATAGTACAGACTACGAAGGTAAAAACGAATTTGGCGTTAATTATTGTATCGAGGATTTCTTTTTTGACTATATGTCTCAGCATCAGTTATTTGTTACCCCTAGAGTCCAGACGCTAACCTCTTGTGGAACACGACGATGAGCGCAGTAAGCACCATTAACGTCGGAAGTATGATCAGATAGTAAGTCTTCATCTGAAGCTTGATGGGCCTCACGTCCATTCTCCTAAAGGTTAGCCAGAAGGCGATGGCAAAGGGAACAAGAAGGACTATCGCTGAGGCCACCTGTGGAGCCAACGTGGCGAAGTATCCCTTGAAATTGGCCCCAAGCTTTGAAAGGAGGAAGGCGAAAACAAGCTGTCCCTCGAAAAAGATTAGATACATTATGCTCACGCCGCAGAGGTTGATGACGATAGAAAAAACCCCAATGCTTAGGAACAATGCGCTGAAAAAGAGCATGAGCACTATTATTCCGTTCTTTTCCAGAAGCCCGCGGCCGGCAATTATCGTAGCTGCCCCGGCCAAAGCTAATATTAGCCCGAGACGAGGCGCAAGCTTCACTGTCATGATTTTCCTTCGAGTCAGCGGAAATGAGAATAGATACTCGAAGGCTCTATCTTTCCGCTCGGATTGAAAAACTGTGGCACCGGCGTAGATGGCATATATAACAAGCGTGATTACGAAGCCGGTTCGGACAAGGCTTTTGTAATCGAGACCTATCCTCGTAAACAATATTTCTCCTATGTACACGAAAAAAATGATAAAAAGGCCCACGAGGCTCTCGACGAACCTTTTCAAAGCGTCGCGGATCTCCTTCTTAAGCATATTCCCCGCCTATGAAGGCCGAGACGATCTCTGCCAGGTTGAGATCACAGACCTCGCCCTGGAGGGTTTCGTGAAGCCCTTCGTGGAAGGGGTAGACGAAGAAATCGGAGTGGTCCTCGTAGTCGATTTGGGACAGGATGTACAGCGAATCCGGCGCGATTCGAGCGCTGACCTTCTTGACCTTGGCCTTGAGGTCCTCGATCGTCTCGTCGACCGCGATCTCCCCGGATTTCAGGAGGATCACGCGCTCGATGAGATGCTCGATATCGTGAAAATTCACGTTGACCATGACCACGGTCATGCGGCGTTTCGCAAGAAGTTGGACTATCTGCTCGAGGAAGACCCTTCTCAGGTAAGCGTCGATCGAATGGATGATCTCGTCAACGAGAAGGACCTCCGGAGCCAGGGAGAGGACGAGTTCGAGATGGAGGATGGTCCGCTGGCCGATCGAAAGCTCGCGGACCTTCTGACCGGCCCCGATCTTCGTGTGCCGGATGAGGGTGTCATCGATGGCCTCGAGGCCGTAGACGGACTTGTGGAGGGCGATGGCCTCGGAGACGGTCAGGCTTTCGTAAAGGCTTAGCGCATCCGAGATGAAGCCGATCTTCCGCCGGGGATCCGGGCCGAGACGGGCGTCGAATTGAATCGTCCCCTTGTCCGGCCTTAAGACGCCGGCCATGAGCCTCAGAAGCGTGCTCTTGCCAACGCCGTTGATGCCTGTGATCAGGCAGACTTGACCGTCCGGGAGGCTAAGGTTGAAATCTTTGAACACCCGATTTTTCCCATAGCTGAAGGAAAGGTTTGCGATATCAATCATCGGATCGGCCCTTCCTCAAGGCGCCAGAAAGACCCACGCCTGTGAGCCGGGAGAGCTCTTGGAGCATGTCTTCGCCCGAATAGCCGAGATCCAGCGCTCGGGAGATGTAGTCCCTCGTAAGCTCTCTGAAGAGCTCGCCTCTCTCCCGACCGAATTTGCAGCGGTCAAGCCTGACGAAGTACCCCGCGCCCGGTCGGGAGTAAATGAAGCCCTCATTTTCGAGCTGCTCATAGACTTTGATGATGGTGTTCGGGTTGACCATGAGCTTGAGGGCCATTTCTCTGAGCGTCATGAGGCGCTCGCCTTCTCGGATTTGCCCAGACAGGATCGCCAGCTTGATGGCCCGCTTGACCTGCTCATAGACAGGGACAGCCGATTTGGCGTCGAGCCTAATTTGGATATTTTTATGCGTCTTGTTCATTGCTATATTTATATAGAACAATAGATCAGCAATTGTCAAATCCAGAGTCGATTTCCTATGGGATAAAGATAGAAGAACTGCTGGCTAGTGATTAGGATGGTATTCCCGATTGGCCCGCTGTCGCCCGGATTAAAATAATAGGCAAGAATGATCCTTCCAGAGATGTCTTAACCTCATATGCCTCCGAGGATAAGCCTGGTTCAGATTATATCTGTTACAGACCCATGCCTATTCTCGCAAAAATCGCGCCTCTGCTCGGCTCTGCGCGTTGAACAGCCGTCGGCCCGTATGCCCGTATGAAGGTATAGTCCTCCGGCGGTGTGGCTCTGAACTGCCTAGACCTAGGCGCGCTCTGACCCAAAATGGACGATCTGTAACGTGCGAAGGGGATGGCATCCAAGAAACCTACTCCTAGCCTCGTTGCTAGGCCTTGAACGATATAGATCAGCTACCCCTCGGCCCGACAGCTATTACCGGGTCCGACTAAAGGAAAGCCTGCCCGGTTTATTGGCAATTTTCATGGTATTGAAACCGACCTGCGGCAGAGAATATCATCATTCGTGAAGGTGAGCATCGGTTCTTTGCCTGCTTAGCGGGGTTCCTTACTTGGATTACATCCGCTGGGCATGTTTCAAGAGGAAGTTCAGGCACAGGGAAAAAGAGATTAAATCGATGAGGAAAAGGAAAATTCAAATTTCCCCAATTTCTCCAGAAAGCAGACTCGTTGCGCTCCGCGCAGGCATCCGCATTGAAATCTTAGCAATCGCCTGGATGACGTTAGAGAGCATCGTCGCGGTTGGCTCTGGCATGATTGCCGACAGTGTCTTGCTGATTGCCTTCGGCCTAGACAGTATTATTGAACTAATTAGTGGTGCTGTCTTGTTATGGCGATTATCGGAAGAGATGAAAGGTGACGATTTGGAACGAATTGAGCAGGTGGAGCGGAAGGCGACATGGATTTCTGCAGTTTTATTAGCACTACTTTGTCTCTATGTGACCTTTAACACGATAGTGGGATTATTCCGGCATGTTAAGCCAGAGAGTTCATTCTCCGGCATTTTCATATCGAGTGCCGCAATGATCGTTATGCCGCTACTTGCGCGGCGTAAGCGCGGCGTCAACAAACAGCTGGGCAACGCTGCGCTCCGTGCCGATATCGCCGAATCGGTCACGTGTGGCTATATGGCAGGCACTGTGCTGATCGGATTGGTACTTAGCACTACGTTCGGCTATTGGTGGGCAGAATACGTGGCCTCTGCGCTTTTCCTGTACTGGCTGGCAGGAGAAACGCGAGAGGCCATCGCGGCAGCGAGGGAAAGAGCGGGCGCAGAAGGATGACGCACGCTTATGCCAGGAACACGGACTGGATCGATCCAAATAT
>Ga0187771_10001355_pt1 | contig 16269 bp, 15 predicted proteins | sample 0116_SJ02_MP15_1_FD_133139 | JGI IMG/M metagenome (GOLD analysis project Ga0187771, IMG submission 133139) | Tropical peat soil microbial communities from peatlands in Department of Meta, Colombia - 0116_SJ02_MP15_10_MG | ecosystem: Environmental > Terrestrial > Soil > Wetlands > Peat | place...
AGTTGCTTGCGCAGCGCGATGCCGTTGGTCAGGTTGCCGTTGTGGCCGATGGCGAAGCCGCCGCCCTCGAGTTCCGCGAACAGCGGCTGCACGTTGCGCAGGATGGTCTCGCCGGTGGTCGAATAGCGCACATGGCCGATCGCCGCCGTGCCGGGCAGGTGGTCGATCACGTCCCGCCGCGCGAAGGCCTCGCTGACTAGGCCGAGGCGGCGCTCGGAGTGGAAGCGCTTGCCGTCGAAGGAGACGATGCCGGCGGCCTCCTGGCCGCGGTGCTGGAGCGCGTGCAGGCCGAGGGCGGTGATGGCGGCGGCATCGGGATGGCCGAAAACGCCGAATACGCCACATTCCTCGCGCAGCCTGTCGGCATCCGGATCGAAATCAACGGTTGCCGTCTGCCCGAGGTCCTGCGGGTTTTGCTGCATCGCTATTGCGTTCCGGTCCGTGAGTTGGCGGCCGGTTTCTGATCGGGGCCGCTGTCAGGCGGCTCCTGGTCTTCCGGCTTCTGCCGCTTCAACCTCTTCAAGATGGTGCTTTCCGGGTCATCCGGCAACATATCGGTCAGCCATTTTCCCGTACTTTGTAACACGACCTTCGATTTGGCCCCGCGCACCCATTCCGGCTGGCTGCGCTCGGGCACCAGCCAGGCAAAGAACAGGAAGGCGACCACCACGAGCAGCAGCCCGCGTCCGAGCCCGAACAGGAACCCGAGGGTGCGGTCGAGCGCGCCGACCCGGCTGTCCAGCACCATGTCGGAGATGCGCACGGTGATGATCGAGACGATCAGCAATGTAAGCAGGAAGACGCCGCCGACGCTGGCGGCGCCCGCCACCATGTCGCTCGCCACGTATTGCTTGGCGATCGGCAGCACGCGCGAATAGGAATAGAGCGTCACCAGCGCGGCGACACCCCAGGCGCCGATCGACAGGATCTCGCGCATGAAGCCGCGGATCATGGCAAGCAGGCCGGAGATCAGCATGACGGCGAGAAGGATGATGTCGAGCAGCGTAATCGGCATCAGCGGCTCATCGGCTTAGCGCCGGCGCGGCGGCGGCCGCGCCGGATTAACGGCGGGGAGGACGAATCCGTCATCGCCGCGGCGGCTGTGCAACAGGGCGGCGCTGTGGGCCTTAAGTGTTGAATTGGACGCCTATTTCTGCTCGCGCTCCCGCTGGCCTGGGCGGCCGGCGGAGGGCGGTTTCGACGCCCCGTGTATAGCGGGGCGGGGCGGTGCCGTCACCCGTCTTGTCCACGGCTTTTGCCGGCCCCGCTGCTACGGGAGGCGATGTCGGCGACCAGGCTGGCTAGGCTTGCCACATCGGTGACCTTGAGGCCGGGTTCCGCAGCCTCGGCGCGCCCGGATTCGGGAACCACGGCGCGGGTGAACCCGAGCTTGGCGGCTTCTTTCAGGCGGGCTGCGCCCTGCGCTACTGGGCGCACGGCGCCGGACAACGATACCTCGCCGAAATAGACCGCATCGGCCGGCAGCGGCGCATTGGCGAGCGAGGAGACGAGCGCGGCGGCGGCGGCGAGATCGGCCGCTGGCTCCTGGATGCGCAGGCCACCGGCGACGTTAAGGTATACGTCGTGGCCGCCGAGCTTGACGCCGCAATGGGCGTCGAGCACCGCCAGCACCATGGATAGGCGGCTCGGATCCCAGCCAACCACGGCGCGGCGCGGCGTGCCGAGCGCGGTCGGCGCGACCAGCGCCTGGATCTCGACCAAAAGCGGCCGCGTCCCCTCCATGCCAGCAAACACCGCGGTGCCGGGCGACCCGAGATCGCGCGCCGATAGGAACAGCTCGGACGGATTGGCGACCTCGCGTAGCCCGGTGCCGGTCATTTCGAACACGCCGATCTCGTCGGTCGGGCCGAAGCGGTTCTTCACCGCGCGCAGGATGCGGAACTGGTGCGAGCCCTCGCCCTCGAAGGAGAGCACGGCATCGACCATGTGCTCGACCACGCGCGGGCCGGCGATCTGCCCGTCCTTGGTGACATGGCCGACCAGGATGATGGCGGCGCCCGAGCGCTTGGCGTAGCGGATCAGCGCCTGCGCGCTGCCACGCACCTGCGTGACCGTGCCGGGCGCCGATTCGACCGTATCGGTCCACATGGTCTGGATCGAATCGATGACGATGAGCCGCGGCGTCTTGCCCTCGGACAAGGTGGCGATGATGTCTTCGACCGAGGTCTCCGCAGCGAGCTCAACCGCCGCCTGGCTCAAGCCCAGCCGCTCGGCGCGCAGCCGCACCTGGGCAACCGCTTCCTCGCCGGAGATGTAGACGGCGCGGTGGCCGGCGCGCGCAAGCGCCGCGGCGGTCTGGATCAATAGCGTCGACTTGCCGATGCCGGGATCGCCCGCCATCAGCAGCACCGAGCCGCGCACGAAGCCGCCGCCGGTGACGCGATCGAGCTCAGCGAGGCCGCACGGTAGGCGCGGCGCCTCGTGCGCCTCGCCGGTGAGCGGCTCAAGCGCGAACAGCCGCCCCTTGCCCGGCTTGCGGCCGGGACCGGAAGGGCGGTCGCCGCCCTCCTCGCTGAGCGTATTCCACTCGCCGCAGGCCTCGCACTTGCCCTGCCAGCGGGGAAAGGCGGCGCCGCAATTCTGGCAGACAAAGGAGAGATTGCGCCGGGACATGGGAATCGGAATCGCGCTCGGAAAGGTCTCGGAGAGGCTAAAACAGCCGCAAGAACATTACAAGAACATTGATTAAAAAAAAGCTGATTTCCTGGGATTTCCCGCTCAGCGCCGGTAGACCCGGTGGTAGCGCTTGCCGAGGCTGGTGAGCACCTCGTAGCCGATGGTGCCGGCCGCATTGGCGAGCGTGTCGACGGTCACCTCGCCGCCGATCAGCGTGACCAGGTCGCCGCGCTTGGCGGCGTTATCGGGCAGCTCGGTGACGTCGATCGCCAGCAGATCCATGGACACCCGCCCGGCGAGCGGGCAGCGCTTTCCGGCAACAATGGCGTCGGCGCCGGGCGATTCGTCCGAGGCGCTTGCCGCGCGCAGATAGCCGTCGGCATAGCCGACTGCGGCCACCGCGACGCGCGTGGTGCGCTTGGCGGTCCAGCCGGCATTGTAGCCGACCGTCTCGCCGCGCGGCACCGTGCGCATCTGCACGATGTGTGCCTGCAGTTGCACCACCGGCTGCATCGGATTTGGCTGCCCGGGCGTCGGATTGACGCCGAAGAGCGCGGCGCCCGGCCGCACCACGTCGCAATGGGCGGTCGCCCCAAGGAAAACGCCGGACGAATTGGCGAGCGAAGCGGGGATGCCGCGATAGAGGATGCGCACTTGGCGGAAGGTCTCGATCTGCCGCGCATTGAGCGGATGCTCGGGCTCTTCCGCGCAGACCAGATGGCTCATCAACAATGTAATGCCGTGGTTCTCCGCGCGGATGCGCGGGGCGAGCACCGCGGCCTCGTTCACCGAGATACCGAGCCGGTTCATGCCGGTGTCGACGTGCAACGCGGCGCCGCCGCGCCAGCCGCTGGTGTTGCAGAACACATCCCATTCGGCGAGCTCGACCATACTGCCGATCACCGGCCGGACGCGCAGCTCGGCGTAGGCCGAGGCAGTGGTCGGCAAGAGGCCGTTGAGTACGTAGATTGCCGGCTCCGGCGCGACCGCGCGCACGCGGCGCGCCTCGCCGAGGCCGGCGACAAAGAAGGTGCGGCAGCCGGCTTTGGCGAGGGCGACCGCCACCGGCTCGATGCCGCAGCCGTAGCCGTCCGCCTTGATCACCGCGGCGCATTCGGCCGGCATGGCGCGCCGGGAGAGCGCGCGCCAATTGGCGACAATGGCGCCAAGATCGATGCTGAGGATACCGCCGGCCTGCGCCGCCGGCGGCCCGGCGGTGACAAGCGGCTCCGCGCCGGCTTCGTTGAGCGCGCTGACGCCTTGCGGAAGAGTTGGTTCTGCCTCGGCCATGGGCTTGGGTTTAGCCGCCCCGGCGCGGGGCGTCCATGCGCTAGCCGATGCGATCCGGCAGGTGGTCGGCCTTGGCCAGACTGGAGAATTTGGTGATCGAGCCGTCGAACTGCAGTTCGACGGTACCGGTCGGCCCATGCCGCTGCTTGCCGATGATCACCTCGGCGCGGCCGTGCACCTTGTCGGCTTCCGAAAGCCACTCGGCGAATTTCTCGCGGTTACTTTCCAGCGGCTTGCGCATCTGGTGGTAGTACTCCTCGCGGAACACGAACAGCACCACGTCGGCGTCCTGTTCGATCGAGCCCGACTCGCGCAGGTCGGCGAGCTGCGGCCGCTTGTCGTCGCGGCTTTCCACCTGGCGCGAGAGCTGCGACAGCGCCAGGATCGGCACGTTGAGCTCCTTCGCCAGCGCCTTGAGCTTGGTGGTGATCTCGGTGATTTCCTGCACGCGGTTGTCGGCCGAGCGGCGGGTCGAACCCTGCAGCAATTGCAGATAGTCGACGATCAACAGATCGAGCCCGCGCTGGCGCTTGAGCCGGCGGGCGCGGGCGGCGAGCTGCGCCACCGACAAGCCGCCGGTCTCGTCGACGAAGAAGGGCAGGTTCTGCAGTTCAATCGAATGATCCTTGATGCGCTCGAACTCGGCCTCGCTGATGCCGCCGCGCCGGATCTGGTTCGAGGGAATGCCGGTCTGCTCGGCGATGATGCGGGTGGCGAGCTGCTCGGCCGACATCTCCAGCGAGAAGAAGCCGACGATGCCGCCATTGGTGGTGACCTGATGGCCGTCGGCGCGCACCTCGCCGCGCCAGGCGCGCGCGACGTTGTAGCCGATATTGGTGGCGAGCGCGCTTTTGCCCATGCCGGGACGGCCGGCGAGGATGATCAGGTCGGAAGGCTGCAAACCGCCCATCATGCGGTCGAGGTCGTCGAGGCCGGTGGCGATGCCGGACAATTTGCCGTCGCGCTGGAAGGCGTGCGCCGCCATGTCGATCGCGGTGGTGAGCGATTGGGCAAAACGCTGGAAGCCGCCGTCGTAGCGGCCGGTCTCGGCCAATTCGTACAGCTTGCGCTCGGCATCCTCGATCTGGTGGCGCGGCGAGAAATCGACCGGCGCGTCATAGGCGACGTTGACCATGTCCTCGCCGACAATGATGAGCGCGCGGCGGACCGCCAGATCGTAGATGGTGCGGCCGTAATCCTCGGCATTGATGATGGTGGTCGCCTCGGCGGCAAGCCGCGCCAGGTACTGGCTCACCGTCAAGCCGCCGATGTCGGTTTCAGCGCCGATGAAGGTCTTCAACGTGACCGGCGTCGCCACCTTGCCGGCGCGGATGAGTTCGCGCGCGAGCTGATAGATCTTCTGATGGATCGGCTCAAAAAAATGCTCGGGATTGAGGAAATCGGAGACCCGGTAGAGGGCCTCGTTGTTGACCAGGATGGCGCCGAGCAGTGCCTGCTCCGCTTCGATATTGTGCGGCGCGGAACGAAAATTCGGGGCCGGCTCTTCAACCGGCTTGCGGGCAACTGATTCGAGCTGAGCCATGGTCGTCCTTGTTCCGTCAATTTGACGAAACTTTGTTTGACTTTGGCTTACACCGCTCACGGATTTAGGCGATGGCCGGCGCGCCAATAATCGCCGCTGTCCACAATACTCACCGGTGGCTGCGATACCGATGCAGCCGGGCTTGACGCTGCCACGATGGAAAGAGTATCGGCGCCCGCTTTACTCGCCGGCGAGCCGCAGCGGCGGATGACGCTCGCCCTCGGCGCCGCGCAGGCGGCGCTCCTCCCGGCCGATATAGTCGCGCGTCATCGGCGTCACGCCCTGCTTCTTGGTGATCTGGATCTGGAAGTTCATCATGTTCTGCTCGCGGAACGACATTTCCGACGCTGCCAGATAGAACTCCCACATGCGCACGAAACGTTGATCGTAGATGCGTTTGACCTCTTCACGGTAAGCGAGGAAGCGTTCGCGCCAAGCTTTCAGCGTTTCCGCATAGTGCAGGCGCAGGATTTCGATGTCGGTGACCAGGAGGCCTGCCTTCTCGACATAGGGCAGCACCTCGGAGAGGGCGGGGATGTAGCCGCCGGGGAAGATGTACTTGGCGATCCACGGATTGGTGATGCCGGGCCCTTCCGAGCGGCCGATCGAATGCAGCACCATCACGCCGTCGTCGGCGAGCAATTGCGCGCTCTTGCGGAAGAACGCCTCGTAGTGGTTGACGCCAACATGCTCGAACATGCCGACGGAGACGACGCGGTCGAACGGTCCGGTGACGTCGCGGTAGTCCTGCAGCTTGAAGCGGGCGCGCTCGCTCAGGTTCTTTTCCGCGGCGCGGGCATTGGCGATGCCGTACTGCTCCTGCGACAGCGTGATGCCGGTCACATCGGCGCCGGCCACCTCGGCGAGATAGAGGCCGAGCCCGCCCCAGCCGCAACCGATGTCGAGAACGCGCTTGCCCGGCTCCATCATGAGCTTGGCGGCGAGATGGCGCTTCTTGGCGAGTTGGGCGTCGTCGAGCGATTGCTCGGGGCTCTCGAAATAGGCGCAGCTATATTGTCGGTCGGCGTCGAGGAAGAGCGAATAGAGCCGGCCATCGAGATCGTAATGATGTGCGACGTTGTTGCGCGCACGCCGGCGCGGATTGAACTGCTGCAGCCGGCGGTAAAGATAGCGCACGAGCCATTGTGGCCGCGCCCAGTGCGGCAGGTCGGAATTCTGCCCGAGCGCGATGGCGAGCACGTCGGCGATCGAGCCTTGCTCGACCACCAGCGTGCCGTTCATATAGGCCTCGCCGAATCTGAGCTCGGCATCGATGAGGATCGCAAATTCGGCGGCGCGCGAGGTGAAGCGGACCGCGACCGGCACGCCCGTGCCGTCACCGAAGGTGAAGACCGACCCGCGCGACGTGGTGACCTTGAATGTGCCGCGCCGGATGAAGGTCTTCAGCAGCCATTGAAGCAACCGGTCCATCGGCCGCCTCCGCCACCCAAATTCAGCGCGCGGCCGGTTTGACTCCGCCGAAATCGCGCTGGACGAAACACGGTTTAACCGGATTATTCAATCAAAGTTCGCTTGGCCCAGCAATGCCACAAATCGGGTCCATGCACGCAATTCCAAAAAGGGTCACAAGCGCGCGAGAATAGGCTATGCAACGCGGTGGCGGGCGGCCGTGGCCGCGTTGGGCGGTCCAAGATAACAAACAAGCGCTAAACAAACTATTGAAAGGTTTACGATAATGACTGGACTCAAGCGCGGCATGGGGCCGGCTCTGTTCGTTTTGGCACTTGCTGTGGGGGCGCGGGTGCAGGCGCAGGAGAATTTCGATGCCGGCAAGACCGGCGCGCAGCTCTATGCCTCCGATTGCGCCATCTGTCACAAAAGCCCGCAGGGGCTGAACAAGTCCGGTGGGCTGCTCGGCCTGTCGAGCTTCCTGCGCGAGCATTACACTGCGAGCAAGGAGTCGGCCGCGGCGATCGCCGCCTATCTCGACACCGTTGGATCGCCGCCGGCCTCGGCCAAGCGCGCGGGCGCGGCCAAGCGCACCGCCAAGGGTGACGACAAGGCCAAGGCCGACGATAAGGCGAAAGGCGACGAGAAGGCTAAGGCCGACGAGAAGAAGAACGGCAAGCCGAAGGCCGACGAGGCCAAAGCCAAGGACTCCGACAAGGCCAAGACGTCCGAGCAGGCGAAGACTGATAGCAAGCCCGAGCCGAAGACCGAACGTAAGACGTCGGATCTCAAGTCGGGTGAGGCGAAGGAATCGAAGGCGAAGGACGCCAAGGCAAAGGACGCCAAGACCTCGCCGCCGAAGGAAGCCAAAGATAAAGACAAGGCCAAGGCGGCCTCAACGGCGAAGCCGGACAAGAAAGAGAAGTCCAACTAATCGCCGCCGAGGCCGCGCCGAACTCACTCGGCGGTCTTCTCGGCCTTCTTCTTGCCCTTGGCCCGCGCCGCGGGCTTCTCGTCTTCCGCTGCAGCGCCTTCTGGCGGCGCGGCTTCCGCTTCGCCCTCGCGCAAGGCCTTGGCCGCCTCCGGCTCGAAGAAGGCTTCCGCCGCTTCGAGCGCGGCTGCCGCGGCTTCCTCGGCTTCCTCGCGCCGCACCGTGACGTCCTCGCCGCGGGCGATGCGCTCGGCTTCGCCCTCGCTGCGGGCGACGATCACGGTGATCAAGGTCTCGACCTCCGGGTGCAGCGCCAGCGGCACCTTGTACTGGCCGATGCTCTTGATCGGCGCGTTGAGCACGACCTGCGAGCGGCTCACCTCGGCGCCGTCCGCCTTCAGCAGGCCGGCGATGTCGCGGGTCGATACCGAGCCGTACAGTTGGCCGGCTTCGCTCGCCTGGCGCAGCACCACGATGGTCTTGCCGTCGAGCGCGGCAGCGACCGTGTCGGCCTTGCCCTTGAGTTCGAGATTGCGCGCCTGCAGCTCGCCCTTCATCTCTTCGAAGCGCGCCTTGTTGTCGGTGGTGGCGCGCAAGGCCTTGCCACGCGGCAGCAGGAAATTGCGGGCGAAGCCGTCCTTGACGCGCACGACGTCGCCCATTTGACCGAGCTTGCCGACGCGCTCGAGCAGGATCACTTCCATTGTCATCACTCCTTGATCTGAACTGGGTTGAAGCGAATTTCCACGTTGACGAATTCCGTTAGGTGAGGGCGGGCGGCCCGCGCGTGGCGGCGATGCGCGCGCGCAGATCAACCACCGCCTCGATGAGGCCGAGCAGACAGAGCAAGAGCATTGGCCAGCCGAGCAGCAGCACCGCGAAGTAGACGGCGGCGAGCAGGAAGACGCGGCTTGCCATGCCGTGGGTGATGGCGTGCAGCACGGCCAAGCCGAGCACGCCATAGGCCATGAGCAGGCTCGCCGACACGACGCCGGCGATGATGCTGACGAGGCCGCCGGCGAAACTCAGCGCAACGGCCGCGCCGAGTCCCGCGAGCACCGGGCGCGGGAAGGTCATGCTGGCCAGCGCCGGCCACGGCCGGCTGAGCCGGCCGGAAAATTTCACGATGATGCCGGCGAGCCACAGATTGATAAGAGTGATGATGTTGGAAACGACCGCCGCGCCCGGCGGAATGGCGGCGACCAGGAAATCGATCAGCCGGTCGGTATTCGCCGACACCTCGCTGTCGACGCCGAGTGTATGTGCGACCGACTGGCGTAAGCCGGTGCGGAAGCTTTCGGCATCGAGCCCGAAATTGGGGATGGCGACGATCACCACCAGCGCGCCGAGAATGGCCGCCCATAGCACCAGCCGGCCGGCGGGATACCATTCGAGCGCGGCCGCATCCTTGCCGGCGGGGCGCGCGAGCATGGCCAGATAGCTCAGCCACCAGGCCGGCCCGCCGGCCGCGGCGAGGAACGTGAAGAACAGCACCGGGCCGAAGATGGCGCCGAGCCCGAGCGCGCCGGCGAGCGCGGCGATCAAAGCCGACCAATGGCTCCAGCCAAGCCCGGCGATCATGATTGGCAGCGGCGCGAGATAGAACAGCGGGATCGACAGCCAAACGCCGGAGGTCACCGAAGCGAACAGCAAAGCCGCCGCGGCACCGGCACCGATACCAATCAATCCGAACTGCATCATCACGAGCTGTCCCGCTCCTCATCGAGCGGTTAGAGACGGAAATCCGTCCCAACCATCGGCTGAACGGGTGTCCCCGCCAGCCTCGTTATTGTCCCTCTGTCAGTCCGGGACGGCGCGCGAGCGCCGTCCCGGGAGCGACAGTTACTGGATCACGTAAGGCAGCAGGCCGAGGAAGCGCGCGCGTTTGATCGCCTGCGCCAGCTCACGCTGCTTCTTCGCCGACACCGCGGTGATGCGGCTCGGCACGATCTTGCCGCGCTCCGACACGTAGCGCTGCAGGAGCTTGACGTCCTTGTAGTCGATCTTCGGCGCATTGGCGCCGGAGAACGGACAGGTCTTGCGCCGGCGGAAGAAGGGACGGCGGGCGCCGCCTTGTGGAGCGAATGCCATGATCAGTCCTCCCTTCCGTTCCCACGGGATTCGTCTTCCGCCTCATCGCGCCGCGGGCGACGTTCGCCGCGCCCGCGCTCGCCGCGCTCGCCGCGTTCACCGCGCTCGCGGTCGTCGCGGTCGGACTTGCGCATCATGGCGGAGGGGCCTTCCTCGAGCGCTTCGACGCGGATGGTGAGGTAGCGCAGGATGTCTTCGTTGATCCGCTCCTGGCGCTCGACCTCGCTGAGCGCGGCCGCCGGCGCGTCGACGTTGAGCAGCGTCATGTGCGCCTTACGGTTCTTGCGGATGCGGTAGGTGAGGGACTTCATCCCCCAATATTCGGTCTTGGTGACCTTGCCGCCGGCCTCGCTGATGACGCCGGAAAGCTTGGCGGTCAGTTCCTCGACCTGCTGGGGCGAGAGGTCCTGGCGCGCCAGATAGACGTGTTCGTAGAGCGGCATGAATGGCCTTTCCTATGTTCACCCATGTGCGTGACCCTGGCGCCTAGCCCCTCGAGCCCTTCGGGAAAGGCTCGAATGCTCTGAAGGCGGAAACACAGGACGCCGGACCATACGGCCCTACCGTTCATGACCGAAGGTCATGAATCGGCCGTCCGTTCAGTTCCCAACCAGAATCGACGGAGCGCGCCTTATATGCGGATTGACAGGGAAAAGGCAAGGGAAACTCACCTGGTCGGGCCAGTGCCCGGCCAGCTTGACAGGACCGCCCCTGCGGTGTCTCTCGGCCCAATTCAGACGAAAAAGCAGGCAGTGAGGGGGATGTCCGTCGCATTTGTGTTTCCAGGCCAGGGGAGTCAGGCCGTCGGCATGGGCAAGGGCTTGCTGGCGAATTTCGCAGCCGCCCGGCAGGTGTTCGAGGAGGTTGATGCCGCACTCGGCGCCAAGCTTTCCGCCATCATCTTCGAGGGGCCGGCGGAGACGCTCACCCTCACCGAAAACGCCCAGCCGGCGCTGATGGCGGTTTCGCTCGCCGCTATGCGTGTGCTCGAAGTGGAAGCGGGTCTCGATCTCAAGCGCGATGCGCAATTCGTCGCCGGCCATTCGCTCGGCGAATATTCGGCGCTTGCCGCGGCCGGCGCGTTCTCGATCGCCGATACCGCGCGGCTGCTGCGCACACGCGGGCAGGCGATGCAGAAGGCCGTGCCGGTCGGCGTCGGCGCCATGGCGGCGCTGCTCGGGCTCGACTATGAAGCGGCGGCGGCGGTCGCCGCGGAAGCGGCGCAAGGGCAGGTCTGCCAGGCTGCCAACGATAATGGCGCCGGACAGGTGGTGGTGTCGGGCGACAAAGCAGCGGTCGAACGTGCGGTGGAGCTCGCCAAGGCCAAGGGCGCGAAGCGCGCCATGCTTCTGCAAGTGTCCGCCCCCTTCCATTGCGCCTTGATGCAGCCCGCCGCCGAGGTGATGGCCGACGCGCTGAGCAAGGTCGCGGTCAAGCCGCCGGTCGTGCCGGTTGTCGCTAATGTACTGGCCAAGGCGATCAGCGAACCGGCCGAGATCGTGCGCGCGCTGGTCGCACAGGTTACCGGCACGGTGCGCTGGCGCGAGTCGGTGGCCGCCATGACGGCGGCCGGCGTCACCGGCTTTTACGAGGTAGGGGCCGGCAAAGTGCTGAGCGGCCTGATCAAGCGCATCGCCGAGGGCGCGAGCGCGACGGCGATCGGCAGCCCGGAAGATATCGCCGCGTTCAAGGCGGCAAGGAGCTGAACGATGTTCGACCTGAGCGGCAAGACCGCCTTAGTCACCGGCGCCACGGGCGCAATCGGCGGCGCCATCGCCCGCGCCTTGCATGCGCAGGGGGCAACGGTCGCAATCTCCGGCACGCGGCAAGAGGTGCTCGATGCGCTCGCCGGCGAATTGAAGGAACGCGTGCATGTGCTGCCCTGCGACCTTGTCGACGCGGCGGCGGTTGAGGCGCTGGTGCCGAGCGCGGAAGAGAAAATGCAGAAGCTCGACATCCTAGTCGCCAATGCCGGGGTCAATCGCGACAATCTGTTCGTGCAGCTGCGCGACGAGGACTGGGACCGCGTCATCGCGGTCAATCTCACCGCCACCTTCCGGCTCACCCGCGCCGCGGTGAAGAGCATGATGCGCCGGCGCTGGGGCCGCGTGATCGGTATCGCCTCGATCGTCGGCTTCACCGGCAATCCGGGGCAGGGCAACTACACCGCCTCCAAGGCTGGCATGGTCGGCATGATGAAGTCGGTCGCCGCCGAATATGCCAAGCGCAACGTCACCGCCAACTGCATCGCGCCCGGCATCATCGCCAGCGCCATGATCGACAGGCTCAACGACAAGCAGCGCGAGGCGATCTTGGCCAAGGTCCCGTCCGGGCGGCTCGGCACGCCGGCCGACGTAGCGGCGGCGGCGGTTTATCTCGCCTCCGAGGAGGCGGCCTACGTCACCGGGCACACCATTCATGTCAACGGCGGAATGGCGATGTTCTAGCGCGCGCGCCGCGCTCGCGGCGCGCCGCTGCGCATCCGATCGTGCGCAGATAAGAGGTAGAAATGCTTGGCTTTTTCGGCGACATCGGGCTACGGTCGCCTGCGCTAGTCAACGCATTTGAAGTGTGGTAACCGAAATTCGGCCCGGCTGGGGCGGCCGATGGCGGACGTCGTAAAGATATGCTTTGCGATCGACGCTGGTCACACCACCGTCAACCACGACGAGGCCATTCCGCGATGGTTGCGATCGAGTCCCGACCGCAGCCCAATCTAAAAACACGAGGTTGGAACGATGAGTGATATTGGCGAGCGGGTTAAGAAGATCGTCGTGGAACATCTGGGGGTTGAACCCGACAAGGTGACCGAGCAAGCGAGCTTTATCGACGATCTTGGCGCCGATAGTCTCGACACCGTCGAGCTCGTGATGGCTTTCGAGGAAGAGTTCGGCTGCGAGATTCCCGACGATGCCGCGGAAACGATCCTGACCGTCGGCGATGCTGTCAAATTCCTCGAAAAGAACGCCAAAAGCTGAGCGAAGGCCGCTCCGGCCGCTTGATAGCTCCATGAGTCACGGAATTGTGGGCTATGGCCGGTAAAGCGGCGCATAGGAGCGCTTGATTTGATTCGGAGCCTGGCATGAGGCGCGTCGTCATCACCGGGATGGGGATGGTTACTCCGCTCGGCTGCGGCGTGGAGACGACGTGGCGGCGCCTCATCAAGGGCGAGAGCGGCGCCAAGGCGATCGACGGTTTCGATGTCTCCGACGTCCCCTGCAAGGTCGCCTGCACGATCCCGCGCGGTGACGGCTCGGACGGCAGCTTCAACGCCGATCAATGGATGGAGGCGAAGGAGCAGCGCAAGGTCGACAACTTTATCCTGTACGGTATGAGCGCGGCGCGCCAGGCGCTCGACGACGCTGGCTGGCATCCGAAAAGGCAGGAGGAGCAGACCTCGACTGGCGTGCTGATCGGCTCCGGCATCGGCGGCATTGAGGGTATTGCCGAGACCGCCATCACCTTGAAGGAAAGGGGCGCGCGCCGCATATCGCCCTTCTTCATTCCCGGTCGCATCATCAATCTCGCCTCCGGCTATGTCTCGATCGAATTCGGGTTGAAGGGGCCGAACCACGCGGTGGTCACCGCCTGCTCGACCGGCGCACACGCGATCGGCGACGCCGCGCGCATGGTCGGGCTCGGCGATGCCGATGTGATGGTGGCGGGCGGCACGGAATCCCCGGTCAACCGCATCTCGCTGGTCGGCTTTGCCGCGCTGCGCGCGTTGTCGACCGGTTTCAACGACCAGCCGACGCGCGCCTCGCGTCCCTACGACAAGGACCGCGACGGCTTCGTCATGGGCGAGGGAGCGGGCGCCGTCGTGCTCGAGGAGCTCGAGCACGCCAGGGCGCGCGGCGCCAAGATCTATGCCGAGCTCATCGGCTACGGTCTGTCGGGCGACGCCTATCACATTACGGCGCCCTCGCCGGACGGCGACGGCGCCTACCGCTGCATGAGCATGGCGATCAAGCGCGCCGGCATTTCCGGCGGCGACATCGACTACATCAATGCGCACGGCACCTCGACGCCGCTCGGCGACGAGATCGAGCTCGCCGCCGTGCAGCGCCTGATCGGCAATTCCGCCGGCCGCGTGTCGATGTCGTCGACCAAGTCCTGCATCGGCCATCTGCTTGGCGCCGCCGGCGCGGTGGAGGCGATCTTCTCGATCCTGGCGATCCGCGATGGGATCGCGCCGCCCACCATCAATCTCGACAACCCGTCGGTGGAGACGCCGATCGACCTGGTGCCGCATCAAGCGCGCAAGCGCGAGATCAACATCGCTTTGTCGAACTCGTTCGGCTTCGGCGGAACCAACGCGTCGCTGCTGTTTACCCGCTATGCCGGCTGAGCCGCCCAGCCGCTTCCCAAGCTTTCGCCATAATTCTTCCTAACGTGCGAAAGCTGCTAAGGTTTTCCAATTGAGCCGTAACGCAAAGTGCCGAACGGGAGTGCCTCGAAGGTGAGCTTGTCGGTACCGATAGCGGGAGCGGGAATGTGAGTACCCAGCCGCCGCGAGGCAATGGGGACCGCCGCGCGAGCAAGCCGGGACCGGTGCCAGTGCCGCCGCCCCCGACGCCCGCGAGCAAGCCGCCGCGTTCGCCGCGCGCCGCCCTCGAGCCGGAACGCGTGCCGTTGCCCACGCGCCGCTCGCAGCGGGTGCGCCATCCGCTGGTGGTCGCCGGCAATGCCGTCTTCACCGCGCTGATCCTGGTCGCTGTTGTCGTCGGCGGTGCGCTCTATCTCGGCCGCCAGCGCTTTGAGGCGCCTGGGCCGTTAACCGGCGACAAGGTGGTCAACATTCCGCGCGGTCTCGGCATCCGCGATATCGCCGATCTGTTGCAGCACGAGGGCGTCATCGACCAGCCCTGGGTGTTCATCGGCGGCGTGCTGGTGCTGAAGGCGCGCGGCGAGCTCAAGAGCGGCGAGTACCAGTTCAGCAAGAGCGCAAGCATTGCCGACGTGGTCTCGACCATCATCGAGAACAAGGCGGTGCAGCACACGCTGACCATCCCGGAAGGGCTCACCTCCGAGCAGATCGTCGCCAAGCTGTTGGAGACCGACGCGCTCTCCGGCCAGATCAAGGAAATCCCGCGCGAAGGCACCCTGTTGCCTGAGACCTACAAGTTCACCCGCGGTATGACGCGCGAGCAGCTCATCCAGCGCATGCAGCAGGCGGACCGGCATTTGCTGCAGGAAGTGTGGGAGCACCGCTCGCCGGATCTGCCGATCAAGACGCCGGAACAGCTCGTCATCCTCGCCTCGATCGTCGAGAAGGAGACCGGCAAGCCGGATGAGCGCTCGCGCGTGGCTGCCGTGTTCGTCAATCGGCTCAAGAGCAAGATGAAGCTGCAGTCCGATCCGACCATCATCTACGGGTTGACCGGCGGAAGGGGTTCGCTCGGTCGCCCGATCCAGAAGAGCGAGATCGAGCAGCCGACCCCGTATAATACCTACGTGATCGACGGCCTGCCGCCTGGCCCGATCGCCAATCCGGGCCGCGCCTCGCTCGAGGCCGCCGCCAACCCGGCGCGCACCAAGGACCTTTATTTCGTCGCCGACGGCAATGGCGGCCACGTCTTCTCGGAAACCTACGACCAGCACCAGAAGAACGTGGCGAAGCTGCGCGTCATGGAAAAAAACGCGACGCCCGATCCGGCGCCGGCGAAGCAGTGAATTTGTTCTTCTCACCTCTCGCCGCAAAATGCGGGGAGGGGAGAAGTCGTCGGCCTTGTGAGCGGCAAGCCTCACCGCTAAGGTCGCCGCGATTTTTCCACCACCCACTAGAGATGAGACCGAACCGATGGCTTTGTCGAGCATGACCGGCTTCGCTCGCGCCCACGGGGTCGCCGGCTCCTACGCCTGGAGCTGGGAGATCAAATCGGTCAACGCCAAGGGCCTCGATCTGCGCTTGCGCCTGCCGCCCGGCTGGGACGCGATCGAGGTGCCGGCGCGCACCCGCGCCGCCGAAAAGCTCGCGCGCGGCACGGCCTATGCCAATCTCACGGTCGAGCGCAAAGGCGTCGCGGCCACGGTCAAGGTCAACGAGCCGGTGCTCAAGGCCGTGCTGGCGACGCTGGAGAGCCTGCATGGCAAGGTGGAAGCCGCCGCGCCGCGGCTCGACGGCATACTCGCGCTCAAAGGCGTGATCGAGGTCACCGAGGAAGACGAGCGCGAAGAAGACCGCCGCGCCGCCGAGGCGGCGATTCTGGCCGGCTTCGATCGTGTGCTCGCCGATCTTGTCGCCATGCGCCGCGCCGAGGGCGCGACGCTCGGCCGTGTGCTGTCGGCGCGGCTGAACGAAATCGCCGCGCTCACCGCGCGCGCAGAAGCCGCGCCTGGCCGCAAGCCGGAGGCGATCAAGGCGCGC
>Ga0187771_10001356_pt1 | contig 16257 bp, 14 predicted proteins | sample 0116_SJ02_MP15_1_FD_133139 | JGI IMG/M metagenome (GOLD analysis project Ga0187771, IMG submission 133139) | Tropical peat soil microbial communities from peatlands in Department of Meta, Colombia - 0116_SJ02_MP15_10_MG | ecosystem: Environmental > Terrestrial > Soil > Wetlands > Peat | place...
GAGCGACGGAAGCGTGACCGTGATCGGGCCGGCGATATCGGGCGCGGCGGAAGATGCCTCCCATGTGCCGGCGCTGATGCTGGCCGATGGCGGCGTGCTGGCGGCACTGGCGGATCAAATCGTCTTGATTCGAGGAGACGGCCAGGAACTGAGCTTTCCGCTGGCCGGGGCGCGCGCATTTTATGCGTCAGGAAAAGGATACGTCGAAGTGATCGCTCCGAGCGGGATGTGGATCTTGCGCACGGACCCGGGTCAGGAAGAGCTTTCGATGCTGCCGGGCACGCTAGGGTTCGCGCGGCCGGGGCGCGAAAATCCGGCGCGGGAGAAAAATCCATGAGGCTGCGGCGCGGATGGCTCACGCTCGCTATGTTTGCGGCGGTCGCGGCCGCTCCCGCGGCGCATGCGCAAATTGCGCTGTCGGTTTTGAACGGCTCGACGCAGACGCCGATTACGACCTCTTACAATTTCGGATCGATCGCGCCCTATGCGACGCTCAGCGTGACGTTCGCCGCGACGAACACGGCCGCGACTTCGGTAACCATCGGGACGCTGGCGCTGTCGGGGATCGGCTTCGCGATCGTGAACACATCGACGTTGCCGTACGTTGTGGCGCCGGGGAAAGCGTTCGACTTTACGGTGCGCTTTACGGGCGGTCCGGTCGGGAACTATTCGGCCAATCTGGAGGTGAATTCGCTGGTCGTCAGCTTACAGGGGACCGTAGCGCAAGCGGCCGGGCTCACCGTGGGTGCACCCTGCATCGGGCCGGACGCGCTGGGCAACGTCAGCTTCGGGCGCGTGCCGCAAACCGGGCAGGTGAGCTGCAACTTCACGCTGACGAATCCGTACACGCAGGCTTTGCTCGTGAGCCCCGTGGCGCTCCAAGGCTCGGCGTTCCAGGGCTCGATTCCATCTTCGGTGACGATTCCCGCCGGCCAATCGATCACGTTTTCGGTGACCTTCACGGCGCCCGCGGCGATCCCTTATGCGGGCACGCTGACCGTGGGCGTCGGGACGTTTTATTTGAGCGGCACAGGATATTTAAATCCGCTGCCCGCGCCGGTCTTGAGCTTCAACGCGTCGACGCTCCAGAGCGGCACGCAGTACGTCCTGACGGCGGCGTTGCCTAGCCCGGCGCAATCGGCCGCGAACGGCACCATCACCATGAGCTTTACGCCTTCGACCAGCGCGGTCACCGACGACACGGCCGTGGAGTTCGTGGCCACCAGCAGCCGCGTGGTGCCATTCAGCGTCGCGCAGGGAGCGACGGCCCTGCTTTTGAACAATCAGAGCGGAGCCACGTTTTCGACGGGAACCACGGAGGGAACGATTACGTTCACCGTGGATGCGGGCGCCATCGGCATCAGCGGCAGCGCGACGACGACGACGGCTACCATCGCACCCGCGCCGGTGGCGGTGGCCTCCGCCAGCGCCACCAATGAAACCTCGGCGCTGGTGGTGAGTATCACGGGCTTCGACAACACGTATTCGATCGGCGCGATGACGTTCACGTTCTATGACGTTTCCGGCAAGCCGCTCGGTGAGCCGATCCAGGCGAATTTTTCGCAGCAATTCGAGATGTTTTATCAAAACGAAGCTGGTGGAGGCGCTTCGCCAGGGAGCGCGTTTCAAGCGGCGGTTTCCTTTCCGGTGACGGGCAACGCGTCCACGGTGGGAAGCGTCACGGTGCAGTTGACGAACACGGCCGGCACGACCACGGTGAGCGGGTTGAATTTCCCGTAGCGGCGGCCGCTGGGGATGCTCGCCGGGCGCGGCATCGTACACTCGTTATGAATGACGCCCGTGGCCTTAACGATCGCCGGTTCCGATCCCAGCGGAGGCGCGGGTATTCAAGCCGATCTGAAAACGTTTCACCGTTTCGGAGTTTACGGGGAAGCGGTCGTTACGCTGATCGCCGTGCAGAACACGAGGGGCGTGACGCGCGTGGACTGGCTCGCGCCGGATCTGGTCCGGGATCAGATTCGCGCAGTGCTGGAGGATATCCCTCCGCAGGCTGTGAAGACGGGTGCGTTGGGATCGAAAGAGGTGGTTGAAGTGGTGGCCGAGGCCGCCGGAGCGTTTGGATGCCCGCTGGTGGTCGATCCGGTGATGATCAGCAAGCGCGGCGCAAGGCTCCTGGATGAAGATTCAAGCCGCGCGCTGGTCGAACGGCTGATTCCGCGCGCGTTCCTTCTCACGCCCAACCTGGATGAGGCTGCGGCGATCACGGGCCTTGCGGTGAACGACCGTGATTCGATGCTCCGCGCGGCGGAAAAACTGACGGCGCTCGGCGCGGCGAACGTTTTGGTGAAGGGCGGGCATCTCGAAGGCGACGCGCTCGACCTCTTGCTGATGGCGTCGGGCGAGGTCCACGAGTTTCGGGCCGCGCGCATTGAGACTCGGCACACGCACGGCAGCGGGTGCACGTACTCGGCCGCGATCACGGCCGAGTTGGCAAAAGGAACGCCGCTCGCCCAGGCCGCGCGGCTCGCCAAGGATTTCGTGACGCGCGCGATTCTGACGAATCCGGGCTTGGGGAGCGGCCAGGGTCCGCTGAATCATCACGCGTAGCGCAGCCGAGCGCGAAACGCGCAGCGATCGTCTGATCTGGTGAGAAAGTTCGGGCGCGATTTCCACTTAATATCAGAGTGATATTGCTGCTGCCCAGTTGGTGGACGAGTGTCGATCACGCGATCGTGTGGTCGCTGGTGCCGCTCTCCGTCATTTTCATTCTCAGCGGGCTAGACGATCTGGCGATCGACATTGCATGGTGGATCGCGACGCTCCGGAGCCGGCTGCGTAAAGGGGAACATTTTCCGCCCGATGGCGCTTGGGCCGCGCCCGAACGCAACATCGCGATCCTGGTGCCGTTGTGGAAAGAGCACGAAGTCATCGCGCGCATGCTGGAGCACAACCTCGCGGCGCTGCGCTACACCAACTATCACTTCTTTGTGGGCGCTTATCCGAACGACGATCCCACGCTGGAGGCAGTGCGAGGCGTCGCCGAGCGGTTCTCCAACGTGCATCTGGCGACCTGCCCGCACGATGGGCCGACCTCGAAGGCCGATTGCCTTAACTGGATCTATCAACACGTGGGCTTGTTCGAGGAGCAGACCGGCCAGCGTTTCGAGATTATCGTCACGCACGATGCCGAGGATCTGATTCATCCCGAAGAGCTGCGCCTGATCAACGCCTACGCCTCGCGGTACGATTTCATCCAGATTCCTGTGCTGGCGCTCGCCACGCCGCTCGGCGCGCTGATGCACGGCGTCTACTGCGACGAATTCGCCGAATATCATTCCCGCGACATGGTGGTGCGCAGCGCCTTCGGATGCTTTGTTCCGGGCGCAGGCGTCGGAACGGGCTATCGCCGCGAAGCGCTGGAGAAGCTCGCGCTTTCCGAGTCGAATCGTGTGTTCGAGCCAACTGCGCTGACGGAGGATTACGAAAACGGGCTTCGGCTGCATCGGTTGGGATGTTCGCAGGTGTTCGTCTTGCTGACGCGCGCGCCGGGGCCGAATCGGGATTTCGTCGCGACGCGCGAATTTTTCCCGCAAACCTGGAAAGCCGCACTGCGCCAGCGTACGCGCTGGGTAACGGGAGTCGCCCTGCAAAGCTGGGAGCGATTCGGGTGGTCCGGTTCGGCGGGCGAGGTGTACTGGCTGTGGCGTGACCGCAAAGGCTTGATCGGTTCACCGCTCGGCGTCATTGCCAATGCGATTTTCTTTTACGGCCTCGCGACTGCCATCTGGACGCGCGCGACTCCGGAGGGAGCAAAGCTCGGCGCCGTGGCGTTGGGATTTCAATTGTTCCGGCTCGGCGTGCGCATGGGGTGCGTCGCACGGATTTACGGGATCCTCTATTCGTTGGGCGTGCCGGTACGCGTGTTTTATGCGAACTTTCTGAACGCGTCGGCGACCTTCGGCGCACTGTATCAATATCTTTCCGCGCGGCTGCGGGGCCATCCTCTGCGTTGGCTCAAGACAGATCACGCCTACCCGAGCCGTGCCACGCTGCTCGCGCACAAGCGGCGTTTGGGAGAGATTCTGGTCGGGTCGGGGAAGATTACCGCGGAGGCGCTGCGTCACGCGCTCGACACGCGGCCCAGCGGTGTTCGCCTCGGGGCGCAACTGGTTCGCCTGAACTATCTTCAAGAAAGCGAGTTGTACGAAGCGCTGAGCCTCCAGCAGGGGCTGCCGTTCGCACGCCTGGATCCGGCTGACGTGGAGCCGAAATGCGTCCGGACGCTGCCGTCGGCGGTAGCCCGCAACTGGCGCGTGCTTCCCTTTCGCGTGGCCGAAGGCAAATTGTTTGTCGCCGGCCCGGATTTACCGAGCCAGGAAATGAACGACGCGCTGCGCACATTCACGGCTCTCGAAATCCGCTTCCATCTGGTGACGCCTACCGAGTACAATTCCCTCACGCAAGCCTTGCGGTAGCGGGCCCGAGGCTTCTGCTATAACGGTTGCGATGAATGATCCGCTGATCACCGCCGCGCTCGCGGCGCGCGGCTGGGCGCATGCGCCGTATTCCAAGTTTCAGGTTGGCGCGGCCCTGGAAGATTCCGAAGGTCATATTCACACCGGATGCAACGTGGAAAACGCCAGCTACGCACTGACCGTGTGCGCCGAACGCATCGCGGCGTGCAAAGCCGTCTCCGAAGGCGCACGCCAGTTTCGCAGGATCGCGGTCGCAGCCGATACCACGCCGCTGACGCCGCCGTGTGGGGCATGCCGCCAGGTGCTGTGGGAGATCTGCGGTGACATCGAAGTGATTCTGGTGAACCTGCAAGGCGAGACCGAATCGATGCGCTTGCGAGATCTGTTTCCGAGGCCCTTTCATGCGGCGTTTCTTTAGACTCGCCTGCGTCTTCGCGGTCCTCGCGCTGGCACCCGCCTTTGCGCAGACGCCCGTCGACGCGATCTGGAGCGCGCGCTACGTCGTCACCATGGATGCGCAACGGCGCGTCATTGAAAACGGCGCGGTGGCCGTGGCCGGAGACCACATTGTCGACGCGGGTCCGCGCGCGGAAATCGACAAGGCTTATCGCGCGCAGCAACGCGTCGATCGCCCCGATGCGATCCTCGCGCCCGGCCTGATCAATACGCATACGCACGCCGCGATGAGCCTGTTCCGCGGCATCGCCGACGACAAGAAGCTGCAGGATTGGCTGCAGAAATTCATCTTCCCCGCCGAAGCCAAAAACGTCGATCGGGATTTCGTGGAGTGGGGTACGCGGCTCGCCGTGGCCGAGATGGCGCTCTCCGGCACGACGACTTACACGGACATGTACTACTTCGAGGACACGGTGGCGCAGGTGACCAAGCAGGCTGGCTTGCGTGGCGTGCTAGGCCAGACGGTGATCGGATTTCCCGCGCCGGACTACAAGACGCCACAGGCATCGCTTCAGGCCGCGGACAAATTCATGCAGGCGTACGCGAACGATCCGTTGATCGTGCCCGCAGTGGCGCCGCACGCGATCTACACGGTGCCCGACGATATTTTGAAGCTGTGCCGCGCTCTGGCGGATCGGTATCAGAAGCCGTTGGTGATCCATCTGGATGAGACGAAGACCGAACACGAGGAGGCGCTGGCCAAGCGCAAGAAGACGCCCACGGCGGCGCTCGACGCGCTCGGCGTACTGAACGGATGGACGGTCGCCGCGCACGGCGTATGGCTCACCGACGCGGACATCGCGATTTTGAAAATGCGCGGCACGGGGCTGGCGCATAATCCGTCAAGCAACATGAAACTGGCGAGCGGCGTGGCGCCGGTGGGCAAGGTTCTGAAGGCCGGCGTCGCGATGGGGCTCGGCACGGACGGCGTCGCGGGGTCGAACAACGATCACGACATGATGGAAGAGATCGATCTCGCCGCAAAGCTCCAGAAGGTGAGCACGGGCGACCCCGAGGCACTCCCCGCCGAACAGGCGTTCGCGATGGCGACGATCACCGGCGCGCGCGCCTTGCGAATGGAGAAGCGGATCGGCTCGCTCGAAAAGAACAAGCGCGCGGACATGATCGTCGTCAGCCTCGCGCAGCCCCATGCGGTGCCGATCTACAACGTCTATTCGCAGCTCGTGTACGCGCTGAAGGGTTCCGATGTCACGGATGTGATGGTGAACGGCCGGCCGATTGTGCGCGAGGGAAAGATGTTGACGGTCGATCTCAAGACGACCATGGCGAAGGCGGCGGAGTATCAGGAGCGCGTGAAGAAATCGCTCGGTCTGCGCTAGGGCATCCGGCGAGGATTCGACATCGCCGGTATGACCGCGCGGAGGATCTGCATGCGGTGGAGGGTTTGCGTTCAAGGCCGCGTTTTCGAGGGCGCTGAACCGGGTTGCTTGCCCCATCCACCACCGCCGGGCGTCTCGATGCGCAGAACGTCCCCAGGGCGCGCTTCGAAGCGCGATTTCGCTCCCACGTTTATGCGTCGAGCGCCGCGCGTGAGCGAATTGCGGCCCGGTTTCCCCGCTCCCCCGCCCGCGACTCCGTACGGTCCGCGTTCGCGGCGGTCGCTCAGCAGCGTCACCTCGGAGGGAATCAGAAATTCGTATTCGCGCACGATCCCGTCGCCGCCGCGATGCAGTCCGTTCCCGCCGGAATTGCGACGGACGCGGTAGCTGGTGACGCGCACGGGAAACTGATGCTCGAACGCCTCCACCGGCGTGTTCCAACTGTTGGTCATGTGCGTGTGCGTGGCGCTGTAGCCCGCGCCGTTCCTGGAAGCGCCCATGCCGCCCGCGATGGTCTCGTAATAGGCGAAGGCGCCGCGCCGCGGATCGGAGCCGCCGAAGCTGAGGTTGTTCATCGTGCCGGAGCTCGCTGCCGGAATGCGATCTGGAGCGGCTTGGGCCAGCGCGCCCAGCACCACGTCGGTGATCCGCTGCGACGTTTCCACATTGCCCGCGGCCATCGCCGCCGGCGGCTGCGCGTTGACGATGCTCCCTTCCGGAGCCACGATACGGACCGGGCGAAGAATCCCCGTGGTGAACGGGACTTCTTCCGAAACCAGGCAGCGAAACACGTACATCACGGCGGAAGTGGTTACCGCGAGATTGGCGTTCACGGGGCCTCGCGCCTGCGCGTCCGATCCGGTAAAGTCGACGACGGCCGAACCGCCGCCCAGCGTGACCGCGGCGCGAATGAAGAGTGGACGCTGCGACGTTCCATCGCCCTCCAGACAATCCTCGAAACGATAGGTCCCGCGCGGGAGCTGGCGCAACGCGGCGCGCAACATCTGTTCGCTGTAGTTTTGCAGATCCCGCATGTTGCGCCGCACGGTGGCGTCGCCGTACTTGGCGCTCAGCTCATGCAATCGCTGATCGGCGCGGCGGATGGACATCAACTGCGCCATCAGATCGCCTTCGCGCTCTACCGGCGTGCGCACGTTGGCCAGAATCAGCGCAAGCAATTCGCGATCGATCTGTCCCGCCCGCTGGATCAGCACGGGAGGAATGCGCAGGCCCTCTTGAAAGATTTCGGTGGCGAGCGGCATCGAGCCGGGACTCATACCGCCGACGTCGGCGTGGTGCGCGCGATTGGCCGCATAAAACGCGGGCCGGCGCGAACCGGGCAGAAAGACGCCGGCGACGGCCGTGATATCCGGAAGATGCGTTCCGCCGCGGAAAGGATCGTTGACCAGAGCGACGTCGCCGGGGGTGAGATCGAACGCTTCGCGCACCGCGAGCACGGCCATCGGCATCGCGCCGAGATGCACCGGCATGTGATCGCCCATGGCAATGGCCTCGCCGTCGGCGTCGTAAAGGGCGCAAGAATAGTCGCGGCGCTCCTTGATGTTTGCTGAATAGGACGTCTTGCGCAGGACGATGCCCATTTCTTCGCTGATCGACGCGAGCATGTGCCGGAAGAATTCGAGTTCAATCGCGCGAGGCGTGGTGGCCATGATTTATTGGCAATCGGCGATGTGGACGGCGAAGCTCGTCACACGGTCCCAAGTGCGGCCGCCGCCGCGCTCCACGACGAAGGCTCCGGTCGCGGCATCGGTGCGGACGCGCAGCGGTCCCTGGCCCGGCGCGCGGGCGCTCTGCAAACGGATCGGCGTGGAGCTCACCTGCTTCAGCTCCCAGCTCTCGCCGCCGGTCATGGATTCGTACAGCTCCTGCCGCGTTTTTTTCGGTTGGGACGCGTCCAGCACAAGCTCACCGTGGGTGGGACTGTCGAAGTGAAACTGCGCGATGGTGGCGTATTTTGTGTCGTCCAGAATGGGCTTGCGCCGCCAGCTTCGGCCGCCGTCGCTTGTGATCAACAGGAACGGATCGCGCGCCAGTGGATCGATCGACTCGCCGCTGATCCAGCCGTTTTGCAGATCTAGAAATTCAATCTGCTCCAGCGCGGCGGAGCGGAGGCGCGGGAAGGGCTCGGTCCAGGTGACGCCGTTATCGTCGCTCGCCAGCACGATGCCATAGAGCGTAACGTTCTTGGTGTGCAGATTGCCCGCCGCGATCAAGCGTCCCGCGGCGGCATCGGCGGAAGCGAGTTCCAGAAACACCGGACACGGGTCGTCGGTCGTGCAAGCGAGACCAAACGCCTCGGCCTCTTCTTCCGTGCATTCATAGGCCATGCGCACGGGCTGCTGCGCGGAAAGGGTCGCGGCCAGCGCCAGCGCAAAACCGAGAGCCGGCAGTGTTCGCGTGCGCGTGTGGAGGCACCCGGCCATCGCAGCCATTTTATCAGGGCGTGTTCGGAGCGCCTGTGCTTGCCTTCAGCCGCAGGAATCCTCCTACAATTGGAAAAAGCCGTGCCTGCGCCGCATATCCCGACGCCGCTCGATCAAATGGGGCATCGCCGCTTCTCGTTTTATCCGGCGATCGTCAACGTCGAGCACAACGAATGGCTCCTCCGCCGCTCCGACTGGGACGAAATCCAGGTGATGAACACCAAGACGCACGAGGAGCTGTGGATTCCCCGGCGCTTCCTGGGAGGCGTGGCGAGCACGGAGGAGCCGGTCGTAATCGTGGGACTGGTGAAGGAGCTGGAATACCGCGAGGGCGTGATCGTGCCGCTGGTGCGGCGCGTGATCGAAATGCCGCGTGCGGTGAACGACGTGGCCCGGCCCGTGAGCGCGTCGCCGCTGCCGCGGACGCTTGCGCCGGTCGTGGGAATCCGCATTGAGAGCGACGCACATCCTTCCAAGGGCCGCGGCGCGCTGCCGAAGGTCGCGTTGGGATTGCTGGTGTGCGTGGTCGGGCTCGCGATTTTTCGCGATGGTCCGTTTTCGGCACGCGGCCGATATTTCACGGCCGCTCCGCGACTGGCTTTGCCGTTCACGGCCGGCGACGATTACCTCGCCATCGTCAGCCGGCTCGGGCGTCCGGCGTCTGATTTGGTGCGCGAAGCCTCGGGCGGCGAGCTTCATTTCCTGCGCTATCCGGATCGCGGCTACGTCCTGATTCTGTACGGCGCGAACCGTAATCAGGCGCGCTACATCGGCGCGATCGCGCGTGGGGGGCGCGTGGCGCACTCGGTGACACTGCCGGATGGAAGCGATTCTGCGGCGCTGCTCGTCCGGCTGCTCGGCCGTTGAACGAACTCAGTGCGCGGCGAGCGCTTGCCGCGCGCCCCTTTCCACGTTGACGCGCGTCAGCACCGCCAGCCCGGAGATAAAAAACACCACCAGCGAAAGAATCGCCAGTCGGTAGCTGTGGCTAAATTGCAGCGCCAGGCCGAAAATCATCGGGCACATCCAGCTGGTGCCCTTGTCGCTGATCTCGTAAACGCTGAAGTATTCGGCTTCGCGCCCCTTCGGAATCATCTGCGAATAGAGCGACCGGCTCAGCGCCTGGCTTCCTCCCATCACCATGCCGACCGCCGCGGCCACGCCGAAAAATTGCGCGGTGGTGTGCACGGCGGCGTATAAATAGAGCAGCGTTCCGGTCCACAGCACCAGGCTTGCGAGCACAGCGCGTTTGGTCCCGATGGCCGCTGCGACCCAATTGAATCCGATCGCGCCGAAAAAGCCGACGAACTGCACCATCAGAATCGCCAGCGTCAACTGCGAGACTGGAATTTTTAACTCGTCATTGGCGAACTGCGATGCGAGCGCGATCACGGCCTGAATCGCGTCGTTGTACAACAGGTAGGCGATCAGAAACGTGGTCGTCTCCGGAAACTGGCGCACGTGGCGGAAGGTTTCGCGAAGTTGGCCAACTGTCCGGCGGATGGCCTTCTCACCTTCGCCTAATTGTTTCGAGGGGCCACGATTGTGCAGGGTAAGAATCGTGGGGATGGTGAAGACCGCCCACCATAGGCCCGCCGAGCTAAGACTGGCGCGCACCGCCAGCGACTCGCTGATCCCGAGCCGCCCGGCGTTATGATAAACCACCAGATTCAGTGCGAGCAGAAGGCCTCCGCCAAGGTAGCCGGCCCCCCAGCCTTTCGAAGAAACCGCGTTGCGATCTTCGGGCGGCGCGATTTCGGGAAGAAACGAATTGTAGATCACCACGGACGCGCCGAAGCTGACGTTGGCGACGATAAACAGGCATCCGCCCCACTGGTACATGCCGTCTTTCAGGAAGTACATGGCGGCGGCCGCGGTCGCGCCCACATAGGCCGTCACAGCGAGGCATTGCTTCTTCTTGCGTCCGTAGTCGGCAATCGCGCCCGTGACCGGCAGCACCAGAACCTGCAGAATGACGGAGAGGCTGACCAGGTAGCTCCAATAACTGCGCGCATCCACGGGAATGCCGAACGGGTGAAGGAAGCCCCGCGCGTCGGCGGCGCTTTTGGCCAGCACCGTGAGATACGGGCCGAGGAACAACGCTATGACGGTCGTCGCGAAGGCGGAGTTCGCCCAATCGTATATATACCAGCCGCGCTGCTCGCGAACGCTGTAGGGGATCACAGTCGCTCGATCTTTGCGATCACCAGCGTCAGCCGGGCTGCGGCTTCCGCGCGGCCGCCAAAGCGCAGGTCGTTATACGCGGCGGTGGCTTCGGCGGCGAGCGCCGCCAGATCCGGAGAAGTCAGCACGCGAACGAATTCCAGCGGCGTCAGCCACGGCGGCTTGCGGATGCCGCGCTTTTCGAGCAATCGCAAAAAGCGCTCGTACAGAATCGTCGCATCGGAGGGCTCCATCTGTCCCCGGGCGACGCGCCGCGCATGCGCCCGATGCTGCCACCAGCGCTGGATCGAAGGCCCCGCCAGCATCCACGACGCAAACGCCAGCGCGATGCCGCCCAGCGCGGCTCCCCAACGCGTCAGGAACTGCCCCAAGCCGCCGAACGATCCAGGGAGGTTGTCGAAACTCGGGAAGCGGAATTGGCGCGAGGATTCGCGCATGCGCGTAAACAAGGCGATTTGCCGGTCCGTATCGTAGCTGACCACCCAGTCCTGCCACATCTGATCGGCGTCGTCGAGATACATGGAAAGCCGCGACATGGTTTCCGATCCAGTCGCGTTCGGGTCGGGGGGCGTCGGGTCGAAGGTCGTCCAACCGCGACCGTCGAGCCAGGCTTCCACCCAGCTATGTGCGTCGGAGGCGCGCACCACTTGCCAGCCCGTCATCGGATTGTACGAACCGCTTTGAAAGCCGGTGATGACGCGCGAGGGAATCCCGACCGTTCTCAACAGCACGGCCATAGAGGACGCGAAATATTCGCAATGCCCCTTCTTGCGCTCAAACAGGAAATACGCCAGAGGATCGGCTACGGGTGTGGAAAGCAGATCGAGCGTGTAGCTATAGTCGCGGCGCAGATGGCTCTCGATGGCGCGCGCTTTTTGCACGTCGTTTTCCGCGCCCGCCGTCATTTCCTCGGCGAGCTTCGGAATGCGCGGGTCGAGCTCGGGGAGCTGTAGCAATTGCTCGCGGAAGGAGCCGGAAAGCGGAGCCGTAGTGAAGCGGACTTCGGCCCACTCATCGGGCAGGAACCCGTAGACGCTGTAATTCAAGCCGCGGCCGCCGAATCGCGGAGGCACACGAAACACGCCGCCCCGCGAATAACGGAGAAAGGGAACGTCGATGCGGATCGTCTCCGGATTTCCGGCAAAGAAAAGGGTGTCGGAAATGATGGGGCTGAGCCTCGCCTGATAAATCAGATTACGGCCCTGCCGCGTCCCGAGCACGGCGTTGCTCAGCGCGATCACGCCTCCATCGACGCGCACCAATTGCTGCGCTTCCACCGGGTTGAACCAGCGCGTGCCGTCGAACTCGGTCAAAACGGAGCCTCGCCATTTCACTGGCAGGAACCCTTCATTCTGATACGAGCGCACGTGCATCACCGGCGTGTCGTTGCGCTTGAGCTTGCCGATTTCCCCGAGCGTCACGGAGTTGGAAAAGCCGGCCAGCCTCATTCGCGGCGGGCCGAGGCGCGCCATAGCCGCGCGCGCGGTGCGGGGAAGAATCACGAACATTCCGGCCGTCATCAGAAAAATTCCGGCGAACAGGAATGCGGAGAGCCAACCCAGGCGGCGCGGAAACGCAGGCAGAGCGGCTCGCGAAAGGGACGCCGTGCTCGCGGCTCCGCGATACACCTCGCCGCTCGTGTAGGCAACGATCGCGAAGAACAGGAACACGATCACGAAAAACAGGAAGCTCGACGAGCCGATCGAAAGAACGGCGGCCGCAACCAGCTCCAAGCCCGCGATGGCCTTCAGGTAGCCGAAGTCGCGTCCGCCTCTAGCCGTCACCAGCTTCAGCGCGGCCAGGAAGAACACCATGTGGATGGTGGCTTTCAGGAAGCTGCCCGAAACGTAATTCCAATCGATGGGAAAGAATCCGAGATAAAGCAGCGCCAGAGCTCCCGTCACGCGCGGCGGCAGTTGGATGCTGACGGCGCCCGAGGTCATCAGCGCGCGCAGCAGTAAGCCGGCCGCGCCAAGCACAGCCGAGGGCCAATCCAGTTGGCGCGTGGCGAGCACGGCCAGAAAGCCCGACGCCAGCATGCCGAGCAGCGCGTATTCAAACGTGCGGCTGATCGATCCGGGGACTTTGTTCGCGCCCATCGCCACAACCCCATTTTGCAACACATGGAGCGGCAACTAGGGTTTGCCCATCCGGTTGTGCTACACGTAAAGGGATGCGGGGGCAAGCGGGCTAGCGAGCGTTTCGAATGCGGCCCGGCGCGGGCGCAGGCCGCGGCCTGCTGCAACGGCACGGCGTGCCCGCCCATGATTTTTCACCCTTATGGCCAAATTGAAAGCAGCCGGATCGCGCAAAAAAACGCCGGGATTCGATGCACGGGCGATTCCGTGCCTGATCCTGATTCTCGCGATTCTGGTCATGGTTTCGTTGCTGTTCTACGAAATCCTGAAATCGGGGAGCTAATGAGAATCGATCAACGCGAGCCGGGCCAGATGCGGCCCGTGAAGGTGACGACCGGTTATTTGCTGACAGCCGAAGGTTCGGCGCTCATCGAGGTCGGCAACACGCGCGTGTTGTGCGCGGCCTCGGTGGAGGAAACGGTTCCGCAATTCCTGCGCAACTCCGGCAAGGGCTGGGTGACCGCCGAATATTCCATGCTGCCGCGCGCGACCGCCACGCGCACGCCGCGCGAAGTGGCGAAGGGACGTCCGTCAGGCCGCACCATGGAAATCCAGCGGCTGATCGGCCGCGCGCTGCGCTCGGTGGTCGATCTGGATGCGCTCGGCGAGCGCAGCGTCGTGCTCGATTGTGATGTGCTGCAGGCCGATGGCGGCACGCGCACTGCGGCTATCACGGGCGCCTACATCGCGCTCTCGCTCGCGGTGCGGCAATTGGTGAAGTTCGGGGTGCTGAAGCGCCCGCCGATCCGCGATTTCGTCGCCGCGACCAGCGTCGGCATTGTCGGCGGCGTGCCGATGCTCGATCTCTGCTATCAGGAAGACGCGCAGGCCGAGGTGGACATGAACATCGTGATGACGGGCGCGGGGCGCTACGTGGAGCTGCAATCGACTGCCGAAAAAACTCCGTTCGACGACGAACAGCTCGGTCAATTGATGACGCTCGGCCGGCGCGGGATCGCCGAACTGATCGAGATACAGCGGTGGCTGGAAAAAGAAAATAAGTGACGGTCTACTGCGCCACCGGAAATCCGGGCAAGTTGCGGGAATTCCAGCTTGCCGCGCCCGACTTCGACGTGCGGCGCGTGCCGGTCTCCGTTCCGCCGCCGGAGGAAGCCGGCGACAGCTTCGAAGCCAACGCGGCGGAGAAAGCGATCGCCTACGGCAGGCACGTCAGCGGCTATTTATTCGCCGACGATTCGGGGCTGGAAGTCGACGCGCTCGGCGGCGAACCGGGCGTGCGTTCGGCTCGCTACGCGGGTGAACAAGCCACCGACGAGGCCAACAATGCGCTGCTGCTGGAGCGCCTGCGCGGAGTCGGGAACCGGACCGCTCGATTCGTTTGCGTGATCGCGCTGGTGCGGGATGGCCGCCTGGTGAAGACGTTCCGCGGCGCGGTGGAGGGCCGCATTCTGGACGCTCCGCGCGGCTCTGGCGGCTTCGGCTACGATCCGCTCTTCTACTACGAGCCCTTCGGATGCACCTTCGGCGAAGCGCCCATCGAGCGCAAGATGACGGTGAGCCATCGCGCGCTGGCGCTGGCCGCGATGTTCGACTATCTGCGCGGCATTCAGCGCGAAAAATAGCGCTTCCACCGGAGGAAGCCGATATTGGTCTTCGCGTCCTGAATTTTGCCGGTGCGGATCATGTCATCCATTTCTTGCGCCGTGAACCATTTCGTGGCGATGCGCTCGTCCTCCATGGGCGTCGCGACGCCGGCGGTCAAGCCCGTAGCCAGATAGATCGTCATCTTCTCGGAGAGAAATCCCGGGCTGGGATAAAACTCGGCGATCTTGCGCATCGAGCGCGCGCGCAGGCCGGTCTCTTCCGCCAGCTCGCGGCGCGCCGTCTGGAGCGGCCTCTCGCCCGGGTCCATCGTTCCGGCGGGAAGCTCCCACAAGTACCGCCTCGCAGGAAGCCGGTATTGGCGGACCAGCAGAATGCGCTTCTTTTCATCCATCGGCATGACCACGGCCGAGCCGCGATGCTGCACGATGGCGCGTTTGATCTCGAAGCCGCTGGGGTCGATGGCGTGATCCATCGTCACAGTGAAAATTCGATTGCGGGTGATTTCTTCGGATGAGATGAGTTTCATTTGTGTTTGAGAAGTTTGGCGAATTCGGCCGCGGAGCAGGTGTTGACGACGTCCGCCGCCTCCAGCCATCCGCGACGCGCCATGCGCACGCCATATTGCATGTTCGCCAGATGCTGGGGCTGGTGCGCATCGGTAGAGATAACGAACTTGCAGCCCTTGGCGCGGGCGGCGCGAATCAGCGGGGCGGAAAGATCCAGCCGCTCCGGGCTGGCGTTGATTTCGAGCAGCACGCGGCGTTTCGCCGCCTCCGCTGCCACCACCTCGAAATCGAACGGGTACGATTCGCGGTGCAGCAGAATACGGCCCGTCGGATGGCCTAGTACGTGAAGGTGCGGACATTCCAGCGCCCGCAGCAAACGATCCGTCATTTCGCTGGCTTCCAGATTCATGTAGCTATGCACGCTGCCGATCACCAAGTCGAGCTCCGCCAGCGCATCGTCCTCCAGGTCCATGCGCCCGTCACGCCGGATGTCGCACTCGATTCCCGAAAAAATCTGTATGCCATCACTCGTATGCTTCATCTCGCGCACGCGATGCGCGAAGGCGACGGTCCTCTTTTCGTCCAGCCCGTTGGCCATGGCGAGCGCCTTCGAATGATCCGTGATCGCGATATATTCGTAGCCCGCTTTGTGCGCCGCCGCGGCCATCTCTTCGAGCGTCGCGCGTCCGTCGGTCTCGGTGGTGTGCATGTGCAGATCGCCGCGAATCTGATCCAGCCTGACGAGCTTCGGCAGGCGGTGCTCAGCCGCGGCTTCGATTTCGCCGCCGTTTTCGCGCAGCTCCGGAGGAATCCAGTCGAGCTTCAGCGCCCCGTAGATTTCTTCTTCGGTTTCGCTTGCCACGCGCTGGCCGTCCTGCACCTGCGCCAGTCCGTATTCATTCAGCGTCAGGCCCATCTTCTGCGCCCGCGCCCGCAAGGCGACGTTGTGCTCCTTGCTGCCCGTGAAATACTGCAGAGCGGCGCCGTAGCTGTCCGGCGCCAGCGCGCGCAAGTCCACCTGCAAGCCTTCGAGCCCGAATTTGATGCTCGCCTTGGTCGGCCCTTTTCCGAGAACCTCGTGAACTTTGGGATGCACGACGAAGTTTTCGATTGCCTCGGCAGCGCCGGGGCCCGCGGCCAGAAGATCCAGATCGCCGATCGTCTCTTTCCCGCGCCGAAGACTGCCC
>Ga0187771_10001357_pt1 | contig 16251 bp, 16 predicted proteins | sample 0116_SJ02_MP15_1_FD_133139 | JGI IMG/M metagenome (GOLD analysis project Ga0187771, IMG submission 133139) | Tropical peat soil microbial communities from peatlands in Department of Meta, Colombia - 0116_SJ02_MP15_10_MG | ecosystem: Environmental > Terrestrial > Soil > Wetlands > Peat | place...
CCCCGAGCAAAACGCCTTGCCCTTGCCGGTGAGCACCACCGCGCGCACCGCCTCGTCAACGGCGAGCCGATCGAGGATGGCAACGAGCTCGGTACGCAGCGCGTCGTTGATAGCGTTGCGCACTTCCGGTCGGTTGAGCGTAACGATCGCGACCTTATCCTCGACTGTGAGTTCGACGAGCGCCGTCATGGTCGAAGCCCCTCATTCGATCTTGATGCCGGCGTCTTGCACGACCTTGCGCCACAGCGCCTCCTGGTCCCGCACGTAAGCTCCGAACTGCTCCGGCGGTCCGCCGACCAAGACGAGGCCTTCGTTGTCGACGAGCTTGTCGAAGGACGACGCATGTAGCGACTTGTTGACCGCCTTGTTAAGCAGGGCGATCGTCTCCGGTGGCGTCTTGGCCGGAGCAAACAGGCCATACCAGCTTTCGGCGACATAGCCGGGCACGCCCGCCTCGGCCACGGTCGGCAGATCGGGGAACGCCGCCGTGCGCTTGGCCGAGGTAACGGCGAGCGCCTTCAGCTTGCTGGCCTTGACGAGCGAGGCAGCGCTGGCAACCGTCGTGAACATTACTTGGATGGTGCCGCCGAGCAGATCGGTGATCGCCGGCGCGGCGCCCTTGTAGTGCACGGCCGTCAGCTTCACGTGCGCCAGGCTATTGAACAGCTCGCCGGCAAGATGCGCCGAGGTGCCGGGCCCGAAGGTGCCGTAGTTGATGGCGCCCGGTTTCGCCTTCGCCGCGGCGATCAGGTCCGCGATCGACTTGATGCCTGAGCCCGGGTTGACAATGACGATGTTGAAGGAGCGCGCGACTAGCGCGACGGGCGCAAAATCCTCGTCGGTATCGTAGGGCAGTTTGGGTCGAAGACCCGGATTCACGGCATGGGCGAACGTCGCCATCACCAGCGTGTGACCATCGGGATTCGCCTTGACGACGTATTCGGTGCCGACGATGGTGCCGGCGCCCGGTTTGTTCTCGACGATCACCGTTCCGTTGAGTTCCTTCGTCATCTCCTGCGCGAGCGTGCGCGAGATGATGTCGGTGCCGCCGCCGGCCGCAAAGGGCACGACGATCCTGGTTACTTGACTGGCGAATTCGGCGGCGCCGGCTGCACCGGACAGGGCGAGACAGGCCACCAGGGTCAAAAACACGTGCGCGAAGGGCTTGGGGTCAACAGTCATCGGCATGCGCGGCCTCCCGTTTTCCAAGTGTTTGGTTTTTCTGTTCTTTCGCGGCGTCCTTAACACGGCCAAAAGGCCGCCGGCCACGTGCATTCCACCTAGTGGAATAAACGGCCACCATCTATTGTTGCATCCATGAGGAAACTGAACCGCTCGCCAATGAACCGTTCGCTCGGGCGCGGTATCGCCATCCTGCGCGCGTTCCGGCCGGGGACGGAATTGCTCGGCAACGGCGAAATCGCCGAGCGCACCGGTCTCCCGCGCGCAAGCATCAGCCGGCTTACCCAGACGCTGACGGAGGTCGGCTACCTCGAATATTCCGCGCCGCAGCGCGCATACCGGCTGGGCGCCCCGGTGCTGACGCTCGGGCATGCGATGCGGTCCGGCTCGTCGGTGCTGCGGATCGCGACGCCGGTGATGACCGCTCTCGCGCGGCGGTTGCGCATCAATGTCGGCCTCGCCGTACGCGACGGCGACGACATGGTTTATCTCGAGTCGGTCCGTTCCAACGACAAAGGCGCACAGCGCTCGGTCGTGTCGGGGCAACGCGTGCCGATCGAATTGACCGCGCTGGGTCGCGCGTGGCTCGCGGTCGCTCCTGAGGCCGAACGGACAGCGTTTACGGCGCAGCTCAAAGTCAAACGGCGCAAACGCTGGCGTAGGCTGGAAAAAGAGATCGCCGACGCTGCAACCTCGGTCGAGCGCTATGGCTACTGCGTCGCTTCCTGGCAGCCACAGGTCATTGCGCTGGCGACGCCGCTATCGTCCGCAGAGCATCCTATCCATGTGTTGAACGTCAGCGTGACCAGCGAAGAGCCAAAAGCATCGGTCATCCGCGCACTGGAGCAGCCGCTGCTCGCGCTTGCCGCGGACTTACGCAAGGCGATGAACGCGATCGAGCTGTGAAGCCGTGCGCCGATCGCCGGTCAGGTCACGAAGGCGTTTGCACCGTGAGCTTGCTGAGAAACGCCGTCAGACCGTCGATCCGTTCGAGCTGCCAGAGCGCCCCCAACACTGCATCCGTCTGCTCGCTCGACCACCGCTTGCCGACGTTACCGCGGAATTTCTGTTCCACGTCGGCTCTGCTCATCGGACATCCGGGAAAACCGGGTGCAGTGTCCACTTCGCGTGAAATGCGTTGCCCATCGACGAGAATCGCGGTCACCCGCGTCGGCGCCGCGGCACCCTGACGCGCCGTCAGCGCCGGATCCTCGCTGACCGTGATCTTCCTCATGAAGTCGCGAATGCCGGCATCGCGAAACATCTGCGGCTCGAAGGTTTCATTGGTGATGTCGCCATCGAACATCGCGCGCGCCGTGATATATGGCAGGCTGTGGTCCGCGGTGTCGCGCGTTTCCGGGGCCCATTTTTCCGCTTCGCTGCCGGTCCTCTGAAAGCCGCGGCGCGTGGTCGCGATCTCAATCGATGCGATGCGATCGAGCGATCCCACCTCATTGGCAATTTCGATCCCCGCCACGATCGCCGTCTGCGTATAGATCACCGCCGGATAGCGCTTCAGGCTGCAGCGCTGGATGCGGAATTCCGCTCCGCACCGGCCAAAGCCCGCGACATCGATCGTCGCCGGGCCGGAGACCTGCTGGAAGAAGCCGGAGCACCCTTCGAAGATAGGCGCTGGGCCAGTCAGCCCGCTTCGCGCCAGCAGCGCGGCGAACACCGCATTGCGCCCTGCTTCCGCATCGGAGATGCCTTTCCAGTCGGACAGCATCTGCACCCGCGTCTGCGCCATCGGAACATGGTCGTTGACGGCGATATTGACGGCATGCGTCAGCCGCTCGGGCGCAAGCTTCATCAGCTTGCCGGCGGCAAGTGCTACCGCCGGCGGACTCATCGCCGTCGGGTCCCAGCCGCGCATCGAGATATCGCAGGCGTCGACCAGCCGGCAGTTCACCTCGTAGGCAATCACAATGGCCGTGATCAGCTCCTGCGTGCTTGCCCCTTCCGCCTCGGCGACAGCAAGGCACGCCGCGATATGATCGCTCGGGTGCACTGAAAAGCGGCCGATATAGGTATCGTTGAAATCGAGATAGCGGAACGCAGCACAGTTGGCGAAAGTCGCCAGCTCGGTTGTCGTTCGCTTGTTGGCGCCGATGACGGTTGCATTACCGCCAACCGCAAGCGCGACTTCGCGGCAAATCCGCACCGGCCGCTCGTTGAACGCGCCGATGCCGCAGCCGATCGTATCGACCATATGCGTCTTCACCCGCTCGACCGTCGACGCGTCGAGATCCTCGAAACGCAGGCCGTGCGCATAAGCGGCGAGCCGTTCGGCGAGCGAGGGCAATTCGGAAGAACCTGCTGCTGTCGTCATTCGCGTCGTGCCAAAACCTTTGGAAGCAACGGAGCATATCCGCTTTAGCAGGCAGGATAGTCATCGCCTCACTTTCGAATCTTTCTCTTGTAAGGAATTCTTTGTCCCACTGTCTTCGCTTTCGTGCAAGGAGGCTCATCGACGGGCGCCGCGCTTGCTGTCGTTTTCGTTTGCGCGTTGATCTGTGTGTTCGTAGCACCTTGCGATGAACAACCGTGCGAACGGACTGATCGTGGTTCTTCAGCGTGACGCTGCCGACCGGCACGGAGCTAAATGAATGTTTGGCCCGCAACACTTTCAGCTCATTTCGCCGCAGCGAAAACCGCAAACCGGAATTTAGCACGATCAAGATAAAGCGCCCAGTCGCCAACAGGCTTGCCCGCACCTCGGCCGACCCGATCACCGCCTGTGCGGATAATCGAGACAGCTCGCCTGAAAGGCTTCCTAGGCAACCGGGCCGAGCGGACCGTCCGGCGGCTCCAAGACCATCGGCTCGTTCAGCAATTCGGCGACTGCGACCCTGCGCCGCCGCGCCCAAGAATTCTGCGCGCCAATGACCACCGAATAGGAATCGTCAAACAACGGCTCGTATCGGCAATCGAGCGCGAAATGCGGGCTGACCGGTATTCGGAGAACGGCGGCCTTGCTCACGTTGCCGGCCTGCACAAGCGCCATCAGAACGTGGAGATCCTGCAACTTCACGCCGCGTCCAATGCGATCGCTCAACCGCATGCGTTCACTCATCACCGAATTGTTCTGGATGGATGGATGCCAAAATAGCATTATACCGGCATGGGCACATTTCTATTTTCAGGCCGATACCCGCGAAATTACCCAGTTGCCTCCGCGGAGTTGTCAACGGCCGGACGTTCGCTGCTCGACAAGGGCAACAAGCTTGCCGGTGCGCGCCCGCAAGAGGCGCCCAAAACGTGTGGAGGAATGCCATGGAACTTCGCCGTCGCGCTTTTCTGCGTTTGGCCGCAAGCGCTGCCGTGCTCCCTGCCCTGCCGCCGATCGCGCGAGCCGAAAGCTATCCGTCGCGGCCGGTGCGTCTGGTCGTCGGCTTTGCCCCCGGCGGCGGTAACGACATCGTCGCGCGTTTGATGGCGCAATGGCTTTCGGATCGGCTGGGCCAGCAATTCATCGTCGAGAACCGGCCGGGCGCGGGTACCAATATCGCTGCCGAATTCGTTATCACTTCGGCCGCGGACGGCTACACGCTGCTGCTCGCCGGCGTTCCGAACGCGGTCAATGCGACGCTCTATCACAAGCTCGGCTTCAATTTCATCCGCGACACCACGCCCATTGTCGGTATTGCCAGCGTGCCCAACGTGATGCTGGTCAATCCGTCCTTTCCTGCCAAGACGCTGAACGACTTCATCGCCTATGCCAAAGCCGATCCCGGTAAGGTCAACATGGCTTCGCCCGGAATTGGCAGCGGCGGTCACCTCAGCGGCGAACTGTTCAAGTATATGGCTGACGTCGATCTGACCCACGTGCCGTTCCGCGGCAACGGCCCAGCCCTGACGGCGCTGCTCGGCGGACAGGTCGACGTGCTGTTCCCGCCGATCGCGGCATCGATCAAATATATCGAAACCAGAAAGCTCGTAGGTCTCGGCGTCACCAGCGCCAACCGCGCTGAGACGCTGCCGCAGATTCCGGCTATCGGCGAAGTCGTGCCAGGCTACGCCATGGTCGCGTGGTATGGCGTCTCCGGTTCGAAGGGCACGCCCGTGGACGTCGTCGAGAAGATCAACAAGAAGGTCAATGCGGCGCTCGCCGATCCACAGATCAAGGCACGCATTGCCGACCTTGGCGGCACTCTGATGGGCGGCTCGCCGGCCGATTTCGGGAAGTTCATCGCCGACGAGACCGAAAAATGGGCCAAGGTGGTGCCGGCGGCCCACATGACGGCCGATTGAGCTTCGCGCCGCTGGAACCCATAAGACGCGCAACGTCAGCTGATGAATGGACATGGCGGGCAAGGTCATTCTAACCGGTGACGTCAACCTCATGCGCGTCACCGACCCACCGGCGCCATTCCGGCACGTGGCCGCCGAGCTGCATTCGGCTGACGTGGTCTTTGCCAATCTGGAATGCTGCCTGCACCGCCAGCAGCAGGCGCACGCCAATGAGGGCTTTTTCGCCGATCCGCAGGTCGGCGGCGAGGCGCTGCAGCTGTCCGGCATCCATGCCGTGGGCATCGCCAACAACGTCAACTATGGCTGGGCCAATATCTCCGCTTCCATCGCCCGGCTGGACGAGATCGGCGTGCTGCACACCGGCGCCGGCGAGAACCTCTCGGCGGCGCGCGCTCCCGTTATTGTCGCGCGCCATGGCCTGCGCGTCGGCGCGTTGCAGCGCAGCTCGGTCTACTGGCCGACCGATCACGAGGCACAGGCGGATTCGCCGGGCATCGCCGTAATCAAAGGCCACACCGCTTACCATGTGCCCATGGGCCGCATTTCGCCGGATATTCCGCCGGCTAACCGGCCCGGCATTCCGCCCCTCGTCATCACCTGGGCGGACGCCGCCTATCTCGACGAGCTTCGCAAGGACATCGCGGCGTTGCGCCCGGAAGTCGACGTCGTGGTCGGATCGTTCCATTGGGGCCTCGGGCGCGAACCGCTGCAATACATGAAGGACATTGCTCATGCCGCGATCGATGCCGGCGCCGATGTCGTCATGGGGCACGGGCCGCATCACGCGCTGCCGGTCGAGGTCTATAAAGGCCGGCCAATTTTCTACGGTTTGGGCAATCTCACTTTCAACACGGGCCATCTCGGCCGCAAGCATGCCGGCTGGCTCGGTCTGCTGGTCGAAATGACCGTCGAAAACGGCACAGCCGCGGGCTGCCATTTCCGTTTTGTCCGCGCCAACGAGAATAACGAGTCCTATTTCAGATCGCCGGCGGACGAGGCCGGAACGCTCGTTGATCTCGCGGCGCGCAGCGCCAAGCTCGGTGCCAATCTCGTTGCCGAGCGCGAGCGCGTCCGCGTTTGGGCCGCTTAGACCGATCGGTTTGCCGCCAACGCTCCGGCGCGTCGCCGGGCCCGCGCGTTCGATGACGCCTTCCGCCTGGTAAGCCGTCGGCTCATCCTCGGAATGTTTAAGCCAATCGCCGAATAGGACGCCATTCCTGGCGCCGAGCGGCAAGCTCGGTTCGATCGCCCGGCATTTTGTGCCCTCAAAAACGAAAGGCGAATGAGGCAGGACGACGCGGCCGAGATCGGAATGGTCGATCCATTGCAGGCTGCCGCGCACATGTTCTCGTTATGCATGACCTTGTGCATGACATGGTGAGATCGCGCACCGCGCGCAGGGCACTCCCGCCGCCAGCATGCGACGCGCCACCTCGTTCTTGCTGAGCGTCTTGGTCCAGCCATCGATCAATTCGCCAACGGCGGCAATATTGGCCCCCCGCGTCGACCGCGTAAGGAAGCGCGGATCCTCCCTAAGGTCGGACCGCCCCATGACATCGTGCAGGGCGCGGAAATGATAGTCGCCCCGGCAGTTGAGCACCACGTAGCCGTCACTCGTCGGATAGGCATTGTAGGGCGAGATGCCGAGCCCGCCGTGCCGGTTGCCGGTGCGCGCTGGCGCCGCGCGCATGCAGCATGCCGTAATTCGAGGCGAGCGACGTCCTGCATGGAGAGTTCCACGACGCGGCCCTTTGCCGGTGCGTTCGCCCTCTTAAAGCGCGCTCATGATCGCGGCATGGGATATGCCGGCGCTGAAATGACACGCCGCCGCGCCGGACCCCGCAGCGTGGAATGCCGGACTCTTGTAAAATAATTTAAATTATTTTGCTCATAGCGGACACCCCGTCAAGCGACTTCGCATGCCGCAGACAAGCTCTCGGAATGAGCGTCGGCGATTTTTGCGCAGCTGGAGCCAGCGCAAAGCGCGACCATTTCATTCTTGACGATCCCGGAAGCGATCATCTTAACTGCCGCTTCGAAGATCACGCAGATGACAATGGATAGGCGGCCAGATGCCACGCATCGTTGTCGCGACCGACGGCTCGTCCGGCGCCAATCGCGCTCTTGATATCGCCGCCGGTTTGGCCAAGGCGGTCGGCGGCGATCTGTTGATCTTAACGGTTGGCGGAAATATTTCCGGCCTGGAATTGAGACGCGTCGCCGGCGTCGGCGGGGACGTCAGCGCGATCTTGAAAGCTGCCTCGGACCGGGTCCTCAAGAAGGCTCAGAAGCGCGCGCAGCGCCTCGGCATCAGCAAGCCCGTGCTAGAAAGCGGATGGGGCGATCCCGCGGAAACGATCATCGATATGGTCAAACGCGAGAAAGCCACCATGCTTGTAGTCGGCCGGCGCGGCCGCGGTCGCTTGTCCGGCCTGCTGCTCGGCAGCGTCTCGCAAAAGCTGGCGAGCCTCGCGCCGTGCATCGTCGTCGTTGTGCCCTAGCGATCCGTCCCGCAGCGCCCTATCAAGAGCCGGTTATTACTCCCAACAGTTGCGAGACATAGCCGCCACCCCATAACGGCAACAAAAGCCGGGCGAAACCGTCGTGGTAATAGGTGGATTCCGCGGTCTCCACGGTGGCGCTCGCCTGCGCTGCAAAGAATTTCAATAACCCCTTGGCGTCCAGCTCATCGGTGAATTTTCCCATCATATCGGCGCCAAACCAGTCACGGACATCTTGGCCCACAATGGCCAACCGGAACCGCTGCGGCTTCTCGAAGACATCGACCAACAACAGCCGCCCCTCGATCCCCGCAAGCGCCGACAACGCCACATCATCGGCGAACGGTACCGTATTCTCACCGCGCTTCAAGCTATTCCAATAATCACGGACCCGAGCCATATCGGAACCGAGTCTCCTCGGAACTGCGAACGGCGGCGGTATTCCTGTCATGGTCGATTTGCACGCAATCTTCTGAAATCGGCTTTGCTGGGCGAGCCGAATCTGTGCGGCGCTTGTATGGTTAAGGTGCCTGCTTACTATTCATACCAGTTTTAACCGGCCTTGGCATCGAACGAATGTCTTTCTTTCCGCACATCTTCTCGGGTCCCGATGACAGGCGTCTGCTAGCCCGCTTTTGGCAGTCCGCCTCGGAGTTCTGGCGAAGGAAACGCGGCTGGGCCGTCTTTCTTGTCGTCTTTCTCATTTTCGTCGCGCTGCTGCAGCTGCTGATGCAAGTCCTGCTCAACCTGTGGAACCGCAATTTTTTCGATTCACTCGCGCGTAGAGATGCGCATGCGCTATGGATACTCGCCCAGTTGCTGGTGCCTCTGGCGGGTGCCAGTATTCTGGTCGCCGCCGCGTCGGTATGGGGTCGCATGACGGCGCAACGCAGCTGGCGCGAGGCGCTGACGCGGCACGTCATCGAGAGATGGCTCACCAACTACCGGTTCCGTCACCTCAATCACTATGTCAAAGGCACCGAGAACCCCGAATACCGCATCGCCGTTGACGTTCGCATTTCGACCGACGCGCCGATCGATCTTGTTCTGGCATTTTTCTCCTCCGTGCTCACTGCCATCGCGTTTTTCAGCGTGTTGTGGACGGTCGGCGGCGGCATCAACGTTGCCGTCTTCGGCTGGACCGTGAGAATTCCCGGCTATCTCGTGCTCGGCGTTATCGTTTATTCCGGCCTCATGTCCACGCTCATGGTGTTCTTCGGCCACCATCTGACTAGCATCATCGAGCGCATGAACCAGGCCGAAGCGGAGTTTCGCGAGGCCGCCGATGCATTCCGCAAAGAAAACGAGCACGAGAAGACGAAGGCGGACGAAGCCGCCATGCGCGACACGCTATGGCTCAAGCTGCTAGGCGCACTTCTGTGGTGGCGCGAGATTTGTTGGCAGCTCGTCCGCACGACGCTTGTCTCGCATGGCAACCTTCTGCTGGCGCCGGTCGTCGGCTGGCTGTTGTGCGTGCCGAAATATCTCAACGGAACCATGTCACTGGGCGAGCTCACCCAATCCGCCGCAGCGTTTGTCACCGTGCAGGGTGCGTTCAATTGGCTGGTCGACAATTACCAGCGATTGGCCGATTGGCGATCATCGGTGCACCGAGTCGCAACCCTGCTCATCGCACTCGATGAGCTCGAAGCGAAAGAAAAGGCAGCCGGCCCGACGCCGCCACGGACGTGATCTCAGGCTGCCGGGACCGCTTCGATTTTCGCTTTGGTGCAGAGGCGATACGCATCCTCCGGCCGGCTTAGCTCGGTTCCCTCGTTGATCAGCGCCGATGAGGCGGCCGCCATGCCAAGGCGAAGCGCGTCCGCTGCGCTATCGCCTCTTGCGAAGCTGAAAATCATGGCGCCGAGAAAGCTATCGCCGGCGCCGACCGCGCTGACCGGCTGGATCGGCAGCGGCTGCCCCCGCCACGCCTCATCGCGCGTGACCAGCAGCGCGCCGAGATGACCGAGCGACAGCGCGACCATCTCGACTTTTCCGGCATCGATGTATTCGCGCGCCGCAAGGATCCAATCCTCCTGGTGCAGCAATTCTACGCCGGCAAGATCGCGCATTTCCCGCAAGTTTGGCTTCATCATATAGACGCCGTGCTCGATCGCCGCGGCGAGCGGCGCACCAGATGTATCGACGACGAACTTGGCGCCTAGCTTGTGCGTGACAGCCGCCGCTTGCGCATAGAAATCATCCGGCACGCCGGGCGGCAGACTGCCGCTGCCCACGACAAACTTCGGCGATGGCGTGCTAGCGGCGAGGGCCTCAAGGCACGTGCGCCATTCCGCTTCACGCAACGGCAACCCGGGCAAAACAAAGCGATATTGTTGCGCCGTGCTGCGTTCTGAGACCGAAAAATCCTCGCGCGTCTCCGACTCGACAGCGATGACGCGATTGGGAATCCCCTCATCGTCAATGAGGCGATGTAACAATTGTCCGGTAAAGCCGCCGATCGGCAGAATGGCTTCGACATCGCCGCCGAACCGCTTGATGACGCGCGCGACATTTACGCCGCCGCCGCCAGGATCACGCCGCTGAGGCGTGCAGCGCAGTTTGCGCGCCGGCAGGATGCGCTCGACCGAGGTCGAAAGATCGATGGCCGGGTTCGGGGTCAGCGTCACGATCTCTGGCACGATTGTCGCTCCCTCTATCCGCTTACGCGGGTTGTCCTGTGAGCCGCTGCAAACCGACGAAGGCCGGATCGTCGCGCAGGATCAAGTAGACCGGGATCTGCTCAACATAGCGCCGCATGCGTCCCTTCGCGTCAAAGCGCGCTCGGAATTGCGTCTTGGGCAGATGGTCGCCGAGCCGCGGCAGGATGCCGCCGGCCATGAACACCCCGCCCTGGGCGCCGAAGGCGAGGGCAAAATTGCTGGCGACGTCGCCCAGCATAGCGCAGAATGTGTCGAGCGCCGCCGCGCTCGCCGCGCACTGTCCGGCGAGCGCGGCCTCCGTGATCTCGGCGGCGCTGCGTTTGGGCGCGCTCAGCGAATCGAGCGCGGCGATGGCGCGGTAGAGATTTTCCAGGCCTGGCCCCGACAGCACGCGCTCGGCGGAGACATGACCATAGCGTTGCCGCAAATGCCCGATGATGGCGTCCTCGCGCGCGGAGCCGCTCGGCAGCGTGCTGTGCCCGCCTTCGCCGCGCAGCACCAATCCGCCATCGGCCAGCGGCACATAGGCGGCGACGCCCAGGCCAGTGCCGGGTCCGAGCACGACCATCGGCGCCTGCGCCACCGGCTTGCTGCCGCCGATCGGGCGCAAATCGCCGGGTTTGAGCCGTGGCAGCGACCAGGCGATGGCCTCAAAGTCGTTGACGAGACGGACGTCGGTCAGCCCGAAGCGCGCGCGCAGCTCGCCGGCGTCGATGACCCAGGGATTGTTCGTGAGTGCGCAACGCTCGCCTTCCACGACGCCCGCCACTGCCAGGAGCGCGCGGCGCACCGCCGCGCGCCCGCTCTGCCTCGCCATGAAGGCGGCAAAGGCGTCGGCGAAGTCCTTGTGAGCACCGACCTCGATATGTGTGATCGACCCCGTTATGCCGTCCGCCAGCAAGGCGAAGCGCACATTGGTGCCGCCGATGTCGGCCAGCGCGACAACACCATTGCCAGTCTCGTTGGACAGATCAGTCATGTGCGCCCGCGCGCCGCCTTGATTAGATCGCAATACCAGTGAAACGAGGCCTTCGGCGTACGCGCCTGCGTCGCATAATCGACGTAAGTGAGCCCGAAGCGCACGCGGTAGCCGGCGTCCCACTCGAAATTGTCAAGCAGCGACCAGACGAAATACCCGCGAATGTCGGCGCCACCGGCGGCCGCCGCGTTCATGGCGCCGATATAGGCGCGCAAGAACGCGATGCGGTTGTCGTCGGCGATGGCGCCACTCTCGTCCGGCTTGTCGTAGCCGCCGAGGCCGTTTTCCATGACATACACCGGCAGGCGGTAATCCTTGGCCACAGTCAGCAAGGTGTCGCGAAAGGCGTCCGGCAGGATTGGCCAGTTGATGGGCGTGAGCGGCGTGCCGGGAGGCCGATCGCCGAAGGTAAAGCCGAGCCGCGCTGCAGCGTCCGCCTTCATGAACACCGGGCTGTAGTGATTGAGGCCGAACCAGTCGATCGGCCGCTGGATGCGCTCAAGATCACCGGCCTGCATGTGTGGCTCGATCGCCGCCTGCAGCATTTCCGGATAGACGCCGAGACACTGCGGGTCGGGATAGGCCCGGTTCCAATAGAGGTCGCCGCGCACAGCCGCTTCACCATCGGCGGGCGTGGACGGTATGCATGGCTGATAGTTGTGGATCGCGCCCATCGAGCTGCCGGCCACGCGAGCCCGCACCGCGTCGACCGCCGCGCCGTGCGCGAGGTTCACGTGATGGATCGCGCGATGCAGCGACTCGACGCCAGTCGTGTCGCGCTTGCCGCCGCCGAAGCCGTAGCCGAACAGGGTGAAGATCGACGGCTCGTTGAAGGTCGCGAACCGCTTGACGCGATCGCCGTAACGGCTCGCGACAAGCGCCGCATAGTCGGCGAACCAGGCCACGATGTCGCGGGTGGTCCAGCCGCCGAGATCGTCGAGCGCCTGCGGCAGGTCCCAGTGGAAGAGGCATAGCCACGGCTCGATGCCGGCGGCGAGAACCGCATCGATCAGGCGGTCGTAGAACGCGAGGCCGAGCTCGTTCGGCTGACCACGCCCCTGCGGCAGCACGCGCGGCCAAGCCACAGAAAACCGGTAGGCCTGAATGCCGAGCCGCTGCATCACCGCGATGTCTTCCCGATAGCGATGATAGTGGTCGCAGGCGACGTCGCCGGTATCTTTGCTGGTGGTCTGTCCCGCCCAGCCATAGGTGTCCCAGACGCTGGGGCCGCGGCCGTCCTCACGCGTGGCGCCCTCGATCTGGAAACTCGAAGTCGAGACGCCCCAGATGAAATCCGACCGCAGTGCAGCGATCGGCGGGAATTCCGCCGCAGGCGTTGCTTGCGGAGTGGCGGAATGACTGGCGCCCTCACCTATCGGCATGGATGATCTCCTGCTACTCGGCAAACTAAACCCCAGGCGAAGCGTTTTATTGAGACAAGTCAAGACATTGCGTCTCGTTCCCGGCAAGCTGGCGACCTTCGATGCGCACTGACATGCAAAGAACGCAATGGGGCGGCGTGGCCGACGGCCGTTTCCGGCCCCGCGGCTTTTTCCGCATCGGCCAGGTGGACAGAGTGTTCTGGCTGATCGATCCCGATGGCGGGCGCTTCCTGTCGAAGGGTATCAACACCGTGCGCTTCGACCAGGATTACATCCGCAACAGCGATCGCGCTCCTTACGCCGAGGCCTGCCGCAAAAAATGCGGCAGCGAACCTGCGTGGCGCGCCGCCGCTGCAGCCCGGCTGCTCGGTTGGGGATTCAACACGCTCGGCTCGTGGTCGGATCAGGCGGTCGCGGCCGCTGGACCCGCGCCGCTCGCGCTCACGCCCAATCTCGATCTCGGCATGTCGTTCGCCTGGCAGCAGAACGAGCGGGTCAGGAGCGGACCGCGCCAAGAATTTCCCGACGTGTTCGATCCCGAATTCGAGGCACATGTCTGCCGCCGCGCGCAAGAACTCTGCGCACTCCACCGCATCCAGCCAGGCATTATCGGCTGGTTCATCGACAATGAGCTGCGCTGGGGCGCGGATTGGCGCGGGCCGGGTGATCTGCTGACGCTGTTTCTCAAATTGCCGCCGAGCAGCCCCGGCCGGATTGCCGCTGAAGATTGGTTACGCCAGCACACTCCTTCACCCGCCGATGGCGAAGCCTTCGCCGCCTTGGTGGCGGAGCGCTATTTCGCCTTGACGACCGCCGCCATCAAATCCGCCGACCCGAACCATCTCGTGCTCGGCTGCCGCTTTGCCTTGCTGCCACCCCCGGGTGTTATCGCTGCGGCCGGCCACCATGCTGATGTAGTTTCGTTCAATTGTTATGAGCACGACCCGAGCGCGGCGCTCGAAGCTTACGCCGTCTCCGGCAAGCCCACGCTGATCGGCGAGTTTTCCTTCCGCGCCGACGACGCCGGCCTCCCCAACACCATTGGCGCCGGTCCCCGGGTGGCAACCCAAGCCGAACGCGCAGCATGCTTCCAGCGTTACATTACTGCGGCGCTGCACCATCCGACGCTGGTCGGCTACCATTGGTTTGAGCACGCCGATCAGCCGGTGGAAGGCCGCTTCGACGGCGAGAATTCGAATTTCGGCACCGTCACGATCGACGACGTTGCCTACGAAGATCTCACGCGGGCCATGGCCTCGGTGAATGCCGAAGCGGAATGGGTACACTCCCCGCCAACCGCCATCTCCTGATCAACAAACGAAGGGAAGACGCCGGTCACGCACTTGCCACCGGCTTGAGGTGCGCGGCGATATAGGTGATCGCGCCCTTCAGCGTGACCAACTTCGGATAATCGATTTCCGGGATATCGATACCCAGCCGCTTGTGGATCGCGGTAATGAAGTTGAGAAAGTCCATCGAATCGATATCGATCGCCTCGCGCAGGTCCGCCGCCGGATCAACGCTCGCCAAATCGGCCTCGGGCGCAATGTTGTTGAGCTCCTCCTGCACCACCTTCTGGATGTCGCTATCAGTCATAGCTTGTCCGGCTCCTGTAACAGCTTGCCAATCTCGGCCAAGAACAATGCGCCGGCATGCCCATCGGTGACGCGATGATCGCCGGAGAGCGTCAAGGTGATCACCGAGCGCGGTCCGATGGCGCCGTCCACGACCCATGGCCGCACCATCGCCTTGCCGACGCCGACGATCGCCACCTGCGGCGGATAGATGATGCCGTAGAGCACCTCCACGCCGCGCTCGCCGAGGCTCGACACCGTCAGCGTCGGGTCGGACATTTCCGAGCCGCGAATGCGGCCGGCGCGCGTGCGCTGGATCAGGTCGCGCATCTGACGCATCAGGTCGTCGAGCGGCAGTTGATCGACGTCGTGCAGCGCTGGTGCCGCCAGCCCGCCGCCGCGGATCGAAATGGCGACGCCGATGTGAATCGCCTGCGAGGCCTCGAACTTGTTGTCGCGGTAGAAGCCGTTGAAGGCGGGAAAGCGGCGCAGCGCCAAGGCGACCGCCTTGATTGGCAGGGCGCCGAATAGAATCCTGTCTTCCGGCGGCAACGCCGCGTTCTTTTCCGCCAGCCACTGCTCGCAGGCCGTGATCTCGACCTGATGCTCGAGATAATAGTGCGGGATTTCCCTCTTCGAGCGCGCCATGGCGGCGGCAATGGCGACGCGCATGGCCGCAAGATCGAGCGTGGGCGCTGCTTTGCGCGGCGGCGGCCGAGCCGCAGCTTCGGCAATCCGGCGCTCGACGTCGGCATAGGTGATGGCCCCGTCGGGGCCGCTGCCGGTGACGGTTGAAAGATCAATGCCGCGCTCTTCGGCCAGTTTGCGCGCGGCCGGCGACACGCGGGCCGCGGCGCCCGGCAGGGGGCGTGGCGGCGCTGGCGGCGCTACCGGTGGCCGCTCCACCACCGGGGCCGCGGGCGGCACGGCAACTGCCGGAGCTGGCGCTGCCGGCGGCGCTGCTACGGCAGCCGGCTTCGCCTCGCCTGCCGTTCGAATGCGCGCCAGCGGAGTCCCCACCGGCACTTTAGTGTTGAGATTGACCAGGATCTGATCTATCTGGCCCGGCTGGAAGGTTTCGATCTCGATCGCGCCTTTCTGCGTCTCCACCACCGCAACCACATCGCCGCGTTTGACCCAATCGCCGGGTTTGACCAACCACTGGATCAGCGTGCCGGCCTCCATGTCGGCGCCGAGCGAAGGCATCAGGAAGTCAACCACGGTATCGCCTCATGCCCGTCGGAGACCCGTCTTGGCGGCCGCGACGATCTTGAGCGCTTGCGGAAGCGCCGCGTTTTCCAGATGGCGGGGATAAGGAATCGGAACCTCCTCGCTGCAGACCCGGCCGAGCGGCGCGTCGAGCGACCAGAACGCCTGCTCGACAATGCGCATGCCGATTTCCGCCGCGAGACTGCCGGTGCGCCAGCCCTCATCAATCATAACCGCGTGTCGCGTTTTCGCCACCGAGCCCATGATCGTCGCATCATCCAGCGGCCGCAAGCTGCGCAGGTCGACCACCTCCGCCTCGATGCCTTCGGCCGCGAGCGCGGTTGCCGCCTCCAGCGTCTTCCAAAGCGAGCCGCCGTAAGTGATGAGCGTAATGTCACGGCCGGGCCGCCGCACAACTGCCTTGTCGATATCGACCGCCCCGGCATCGGCGGCGAGCTTGCCGCTCATGTTGTAGAGCATGACGTTCTCGAAGATCAGCACCGGATCGGG
>Ga0187771_10001358_pt1 | contig 16239 bp, 13 predicted proteins | sample 0116_SJ02_MP15_1_FD_133139 | JGI IMG/M metagenome (GOLD analysis project Ga0187771, IMG submission 133139) | Tropical peat soil microbial communities from peatlands in Department of Meta, Colombia - 0116_SJ02_MP15_10_MG | ecosystem: Environmental > Terrestrial > Soil > Wetlands > Peat | place...
CGGCCAACGCCCGGAGAACCGCCGCCGCCGCCGCCCTGGCGTCGGTCCCGGCCGGCGGAGGCCCGACGCACGAGGGACACCCGGCCGCGCACGAGCAGCCCGCGGCCAGCTCGAGGGCCGAGGTCACCAGGTCGCCGAAGCTCTCGAAGCAACCCTCCGCGAAGCCGACACCGCCGGGCGTGGCGTCATAGAGATAGAGGGCCGGCCAGCCCGCCTCCGCACTGGCGCCGGGCACCGGCTCGACCTCCGGCCGCCAGCCGGCCGCGAACTCCTGGGGCTCGGCGGGCGGCGGCGGCACCAGCGCGGACGGGGACCCGCTCCCGCGCCCCCCACCCGGGTGCAACCCCGGACCGGATTGGCCGCGCGGCTCCACGTGGGTGCCCAGGTCCCGGGGATCGCACATGCAGAGCAGGCACGCGGCGGCGTGGAGGGCGCGCGATGCCCCGGTCAGCCCGGTGAGCAGGTCGGCCGGGGGCAGCGCCGTCAGGGCCTCGGGCGGGATCGCGACCCAGACCGCGGTCGTGTGCAGGTCCTGCTCGGGCAGGTGGATCGGCCCCGATCCCACGTTCTCATGGGTGAGAAAGCGGACCTTCTTGTAGACGGTGGCCAGCCGGCTGACCCGGACCTCGCCGTGGCTGCGCCGCGCCCGGGCACCGACCGGACCGGCGAAACGCTCCAGCACCCGCAAGGTCTGCCTGGTCTCGGCGAGCGTGTAGTGATCCACCGAGACCGGGTGGACGTAGGCACGCTTCTCCTCCCAGTCGAGGCGCTCGACGTGGTACTGGCGGCCCTCGTGGAGGTAGATGGCGTCGTCGTGCACCAGCACCGGGGCCGAGAACTGGTCGGTCTCGCCGATGACCCGTCCGTGGCTGCCGGGGCGGCCCCCGCCGCTCCCCGCCCAGGGGCCCTGCGGGCCCTGCCCCGGGCCCGCCGGATCGCTGGAGGTGTCGATGATGACCACGTTGCTGGCCGCCGCCCGGCGCAGCGAGATCGCCTCGGCGGGGAAGGCGTCGGCGGACCAGTGGTAGCGGCTGGCGGTGCGATGCACCAGACCGTCGGCGGCGAAGCACTCGAGAAGAGAGCCGGTAAGCCCGTCACCGGCCCGCCCGAAGCTCTCGCCCACCTCGAAGGCGAGCTCGAATGCCGCGGCCTGGAGGTGCGACCCCAGGACGAGGAGGTTGTCGGGATCCACCAGGCCCCGCTCGGGCGGCGTCTCCAGAAGGTATTCGGGGTGGCGCAGGAGGAACTGGTCGAGCGGGGCATCCGAGGCGATGAACACACCCAGGGAGGCGGCGTCGCGGCGTCCTGCCCTGCCCAGCTGCTGCCAGGTGCTGGCCAGGGTCCCCGGGTAGCCGACCAGGACCGAGGCGTCCAGCCCGCCGATGTCGATGCCCAGCTCCAGGGCGTTGGTGGCGACGACGGCGCGGACGCTCCCGGAACGCAGCCCCGCCTCGATGGCCCGGCGCTCGAGGGGCAGGTAACCGCCTCGGTAGCCGCGCACCGGCTCCGCCTCGCCGGGGCCGCTCGGATGCAGCTGGCGGAGGTAGCTGAGCAGAACCTCGACCGAGCTCCGGCTCTGGCAGAAGCCGATGGTCTGGAGATCCAGGCGGAGCAGCTCAGCCATCAGGCGCCGGGCTTCCAGGACGGCCGAACGGCGGATCCCCATGGTGCCGCTGGCCAGCGGCGGGGCCCAGAACCAGAGGTGCCGCTCGGCCTGCGGCGCGCCGCTCCGGTCGACGAGCCTAACCGGCCGCTCCAGCAGCCGCTCGGCGAGCTCCCCGGGGTTGCCGATCGTGGCCGAGCAGCAGATCACCGTCGGGGTGCTGCCGTAGAAGCGGCAGATCCGGAAGAGCCGGCGCAGCACGTTGGCGAGATGAGAACCGAAGAGACCGCGGTAGGCATGCAGCTCGTCGATGACGACGTAGCGCAGCGATCGCAGCAGCCTCGCCCAGCCGGTGTGGTTGGGCAGGATCCCGGCATGCAGCATGTCGGGGTTGGTGACCACGATGTGGCCGTCCTCGCGGATGGCCCGGCGGAGCCCGGTCGGCGTGTCCCCGTCGAAGGTCGCGGCCCGGAGAAGCTCACGCCTCTCGGCGGGCAGGCGCTCGGTGAGGTCGCGCAGGCCGGCCAGCTGGTCCTGGGCCAGCGCCTTGGTCGGGAACAGCCAGAGGGCGCGGCTGTCCGGGTCGCGCAGCCAGGCGTCGAGGACCGGGAGCACGAAGCCCAGCGTCTTGCCGCTGGCGGTCGGGGTCACCAGGGTGACGTCCTCGCCGGCCAGGGCGGCCTCGATGGCCAGGGCCTGGTGCGAGTAGGCGCGGTCGAGGCCCCGGCCTCGGAGCGCCTGGTGCAGCTCAGGATGAAGGCGCTCCGGCCAGGGGCACAGCTGGGCCGGCCGCGCCGGGATCGTGGTTTCGTGGACGATCCGTCCACTCACCCATGGCCTGGCCCGAAGCTCGGCGATCCGCTCCCCGGTGGAGGGATGCCTGAGGGTGGCCCCAGGGGCGGGCAGGCCTGCCACGGTGCCGGAGCATAGCGAACATAGGTTCGAAACGCAAGGCCAGCCGCCCCGGCGGCGAGACGCGGGCTCTAGGGGTGCTCGGAAGCGGCCGCGAAGCCGTTGCCGGGCTCGGCGAGAGCCCGTCCGACCGCCTCCCTGAGCTCGGCGATCGGACCCTTGGTGACCACCTCGACGCCGGCGATGCGGCGGGCCTCGTCCACCCGCGGATCGGTGGCCACGTAGGCGGTGAAGAGGATCACCGGAACGCCCTGCGTGGTCGGCTCCTGGCGCACCGCCCGGATCAGCTCGAGGCCGTCCATGGTGGGCATGCGCAGGTCGGTGACCAGCAGCCGGGGCGGATGGACCCTGGCCCGCTCCCAGGCCGCATCCCCGTCGGCCTCGGCCTCCACCACGTACCCCGTCGCCTCGAGGACGAGCCGGAGAAGGTCGCGGATGTCAGCCTCGTCCTCAGCGACGAGGATGTAGTGACTCACCGGAATGCCCCTCGCTGGTCGACCCAGGGCGCCACAAAGGAAGGGGGGAAGCTTGTGGCAGGACTGTACATCACGGGATGCGGCACCCGGTCGCCTCCTCGTGCCCGGCGGGCTGGACGTGGCCCAGCCGCGCTCACCGACCCGTGGACACTCCCACCGCCCGGCCGACGCCGAAGGTGACCGCGGCGGCGACGGCCGCGATCAGGAACTGGCGGAGGGCGCTGCGCAGCATGGACCGGTCCGTGAAGTAGCCGACCGCGCCGCCCACCACGATCGTCGCCAGCGCCCCGAGGATGATGGAGACGGCGACCGCGGTCCACCCGGCGGCGAAAAACCAGGGTATGAGCGGGATCACCGCTCCGACCGCGAAGCAGAGGAAGGAGGAGGCCGCGGCGGCCAGGGGCGAGCCGGTGCGAGCCGGATCCACCCCCAGCTCCTCCCGGCTATGGACCTCGAGAGCCACCTCGGGGTCCTTCATGACCGCCTCGGCGACCGCCTCGGCCATCTCCCGCGGGACACCCCGGCGCTCGTAGACCTCGGCCAGCTCCCGCTTCTCCAGCTCCGGGTTGCTGCGCAGCGCCTCCCGCTCGACGGCCAGCTCGCGGCGGATCAGCTCCGACTGGGCGCTCATCGAGACGTATTCGCCGGTGGCCATGGAGAAGGCCCCGGCCACCAACCCGGCGAGGCCGGCGAGGCGCACGATTCCGGCCCCGGGGGCGGCGCCGGCCACCCCGAGGGTCAGCGAGATATTGGTGAGCAGGCCGTCGCTGATCCCGAACACCCCAGCTCGGGCCACCCCGCCCTGGACGTTCCGGTGGTGGTCGGCCGGCGGCAGGCTGAGATCGCGGGTCTCGGTCTCGGTCTTCCCGGGGGCGGCAGTGGACACCTCCCGATCATCCTCCGCAGGTCGGTGCGGCCCCGACTGTACACGGGCCGGGATTCCCGGAGCGGCGTCGCAGGGGATTTCCCCGGACCTCTCGATTCCCGGCGTGGCTCAGACTCCCAACCGTGAACTCGTCGGTGTCGACCGGGCACATCCTGGCCATCGTCCTCACCGTGGCGGCGGTGGCCGTGCCCGTCCCCCTGGCCCGGCTGCGGCCGGGGCGGTGGAGCACCGCCTTCGGCTGGACCCTCGCCTTCCTGCTGGTCGCCAACGAGCTCGGCTACCAGGTGGTCCAGTGGCGGGCGGCGTTCGACTTCTATCCGTGGGCGGTGGACCGGAGCTTGCCCCTCTACATCTGCGACATCGCCGCCTTGGTGGGTGCGGTGGCCCTGGTGTGGCGGCGGCCGCTCCTGGTCGAGATCACCTGGTACTGGGCGCTGGCCGGCACCCTCCAGGGCATCTTCACCCCGGACCACGCCATCGGCTTCCCCTCCTACGACTGGCTGGAGTTCTATCTCGACCACATCGGGGTGGTCCTGGCCGCCTGCTGGCTGGTCCTCGGCCTTCGGATCCATCCGCGGCCCCGCGCCGCGCTCCGAGTGGCCATCATCACCGTCCTGTTCATCGCCCTGGTGGGCGTGGTCGACGGGCTGACCGGCGGCGACTACGACTACCTGCACGCCAGCCACCCGCCGGGCCTGCTCGCCCTCCTCGGCCCCTGGCCGTGGTACCTGTTCGGCGCCACCGGCATCGGGCTCGTCTCCATCCTCGTCTTCGACCTCCCCTTCTGGCCGGAGCGCCACCGCGCTCGCCGCGCCGCCCAGGCCGGGCTGGCCGGCCGCGACCGGCCTCGCCCGGTCTCGGCCGGGCCGGTGAGATGATCCCCGGCCGATGAGCGCACCTCCGGGGCCGAGAGGACCCACCGGGGCTCAGCTCCTGGCCGGCACCGCCGAGGCCCCGGAGTACTGCCGGGCGTGGGCTCCACTGGCCTTCCCGGATGGGCTGCCCAGCGCCGAGCTGGCGGCCGCCCTCGCGGTGGCCCGACGGGGCACTAGCCCCGGGCGCGCGCCCCGCCTCAGGGTCACCTCGTTCCGCGAGGACCCAGCGTGAACCCCTATGCGGAGACCCGGCTTCGCTCCATCTCCGCGATGACCGCGTCGGCGACCTGGGAGGTGCCCACCGCGGTGGGATCGTCGCGCCGCGGCTTCATGTCATAGGTGACCGACTCTCCCCGGGCGATCACCGATGCCAGGGCGCCCTCCAGCCGCGCGGCGGCCTCCGGCTCGCCGAGGTGCTTGAGCATGAGCACGGCGCTGAACATCATCGCCATCGGGTTGGCCATGTTCTTGCCGGCGTAGCGGGGGGCGGAGCCGTGGGTCGCCTCGAAGACCGCGATCTGATCGCCCATGTTGGCGCCCGGCGCCAGCCCGAGACCTCCGATCAGGCCGGCGCAGAGGTCGGAGAGGATGTCGCCGTAGAGGTTGGGCATGACCATGACGTCGTACAGCTCGGGCTTCTGGAGGAGCTGCATCGCCATGTTGTCGACGATCCGATCCTCGAACTCGAGGTCGGGGAACTCCTCGGCCACCTCCCGCGCGGTCCGCAGCCAGAGGCCGTCGGTGTGCTTCATGATGTTCGCCTTGTGGACCGCCGTCACCTTGTGCCGGCCGTTGGCCCTGGCCCAGGTGAAGGCGAAGCGGAACACCCGCCTGGAACCGAACACCGAGATCGGCTTGATGCTGATCCCGGAATCGGGACGGATCCGGTGACCGCTGAGCTCGTCGATGGTCTGGATAAGCCGCAGGGTCTCGTCGCGGCCTTCCTCGAACTCGATGCCGGAGTAGAGATCCTCGGTGTTCTCGCGGACGATCACCAGGTCGATGTCCTGGTAGCGGCTGCGCACCCCCGGGTACCACTTGCAGGGACGGACCAGGGCGTAGAGGTCGAGCTCCCGCCGCAGCTCGACGTTGACGCTTCTGATGCCATGACCGATGGGTGTGGTCAGCGGGCCCTTGAGAGCCACCCGGTTGCGGCGGATCGACTCCAGGACGTGCGCAGGCATGGGCTGCCCGTAGCGCTCGACGACATCCAGCCCGGCGTCGTGCACCTCCCACTCGATCCCCGCTCCGGAGGCGTCGACCACGCGCCGGGCGGCCTCGCTGACCTCGTAGCCGATGCCATCGCCCGGGATGAGCGTGACCCTGTGCCGCGGCGCCTCGGTCATGTCGTCCTCCTGTGAACAGCCGCCTCCGAGTGTGCCAGATCGCCGGGACCGGAGGCCCCCGGCCAGCCCGGCCCGCCCGGCCGCCCCGAGCGTCCCGCCGTCACCGCCGATGACCTGCCGGCTTGGCGCCTGGTACCGGATCAACGGCCGCCACCAGCTGCCCTGGCGGCGCACTCTCGATCCCTGGGAGGTGCTGGTCAGCGAGGTCATGCTGCAGCAGACCCCGGTCTCCCGCGTCGTGCCCAGATGGCGGCGCTTCCTCGACCGCTGGCCGACCCCCGAGGCATGCGCCGCCGCCCCCCTGGAGGAGGTGCTCCGGGAATGGAACGGCCTGGGATATCCGAGGCGGGCGGCGGCGCTCTGGCGCTGTGCCGGCTCCGTCGCCGAGCGGGGGTGGCCGCTCGACGAGGCGGGGCTGCGGTCTCTCCCGGGGATCGGCGGCTACACCGCGCGAGCCCTGCTCTGCCTGGCCCTGGGGCAGCCGGCGCTTCCTGCCCGCGACGTCAACCTGGCCCGGGTGGCGGCGCGCTGCTACCTGGGCCTGGAGCGCGCCCCGGGACGGCGGCTGGACGAGCTTCTGGTCGCCCATCGGCCGGCGGAGATGCCGGTCCGCGACTACACCCTGGCTCTGTTCGACGTCGGCGCCCTGCTCTGCCGCCGCAACCGCGTCGACTGCGAGCGATGTCCGCTGGCCCGGGAATGCCGTTCCCGGAAGCGGCTGGCCGGGGGCGTGTCGCCGGCGCCGCGGCGGCAGCCGCCCTACCAAGGCAGCATGCGCGAGCTGCGCGGGGCGGTCCTGCGCGCCCTGCTTGCTCGCCCCGGGTCGTCTCCGGAAGAGCTGGAGGCGGCGGTCTCCGGGATCCCGGCCGCGGTCCGGCCCGGGGCGGTCGCCGAGGCCCTCGCCGGGCTCCGCCGGGACGGGCTGGTGCCCGGCCGCTGAGACCGCCCGCCGCGGCTGCCGACTCGGGAGTCCGGGGCGGGTGGGCACCGCGCCCGGCCCGGTACGATGGCTCCGGTGGGAACGATCTCCCCCTACCTCGATGCGGTTCGCGAGACCCTCATGTCTCGCTCCAGCTTCAGCTTCACGCCGGACCGGGACCTTCCCGCCCCGCCCGCCCGCCGGGCCGACACCGGTGCCGGGCCCCGGCTCCTCTTCGTCGGCTTCCCATCCGACTACTCGCTGGCCTTCCTGCTCGGCCTGCTCCGCCTCGACGTGAGGGTGTGCGGCATCGTCACCTCACCGGGGGCCCACCCGGCGATCCTCGCCGACAACGCGCTCAGCCGGATCGCCGACCATCTCGGCGTCCCCCTGCTCCGCACCTGGCGGATCAATGACGAGCACAGTCGCATCGACATCACCGCGCTCCGGCCCGACGCCGCGGTGATGGCCAGCTTCAACCAGATAGTCCATGCCCCGACCCTGCGCATCCCCCGGCATGGCTTCATGAACGTGCACCCCTCGCTGCTCCCCCAGCTCCGCGGTCCCGAGCCGGTGTACTGGGCGATCGCCGAGGGCGCGCCGCGCAGCGGCATCACCCTGCACCGTGCGGTTCCCCGGGTCGACGCCGGCCCGATCCTGGCCCAGGCCGAGGTGCGCATCGACCCGCTCGACACCTCGGGAACCCTGACACGGCGTCTGGTGGGGGCTGGCCTTCCTCTCCTCGGCGAGGCTGTCGCCACCCTCCTCGCCGGCACCCCCGGGGTGCAGCCGGACCTGAAGGCGGGCAGCTACCGGCCGCCGGTGGGCCACCGCCGGCTCGACGAGGCGCCGTCCGCCGCGGTCGCGGAGCGGATGGTGAGGGCGGGCGTACCCAACATGCCGGCCTGGACCGTGCTGGAGGGACGGGTCGCCTACATCCTGGCGGCGCGCATCCGCGCCGGGGGTGCGGCTGGCCCGGATCGGGCACCCCACCTCTCCTTCCCCGACGGCGACCTGCTCCTGCTCAGCACATCGGCGAGCTGCCACTGCCACCACGACGTCGAGAACTGCCCGCATCGCGAGGAGGAGGCCGCGACACCGGTGCAGCTCTGACGAGGCTGCTGCAGCCGTCCCGTTTGGCTCATCACCATGTCACCATGGCGGAGACGTGCAGGATCCCGCCCTTTCCCACCTGCCCTGGTCGGTGACCCTGCCGGAGTTCCTGCACACCGCTCGGGACACCGGCGGCGAGGGCGCCTGCCTGGTCTTCATGGTCGCCGACGAGATCCCGCCCGGCGCCCGCGCCGGCTACGCCCAGCTGATCATCGCCTACGCTCGGGCCAACGAGCCGGTGACCATCGGTTCCGATGGCACCTCCGTGCTGCTGATCACCGAGGGCGGGCTGGAGGCCGGCCGGGTCGTCGCCGACCGGGTCTTCACCCTGATGCGGCGGATCTCCCTGGCGACCACGATCCGGGCCGGGGTGGCGCCGCTGGACGGCAATCCCGAGGCGGCCATCGCCCTGGCCAGGGCGAGAGCCGAGCGCGCCGCACCCGCGACCGTGGTCGCCGAAGGCTGAGAGGGCGCCAGCACCGCTCCGAGTACACTCTGCCGGCGGCGTGCCGAGGTAGCTCAGTTGGTAGAGCACGGGTCTGAAAAACCCGGTGTCGCCAGTTCGATTCTGGCCCTCGGCACTTTGTCGCTCAGCGCCGGGAAGGCTGTCCTGAGCTCGCTCGGCGGCCGGTCAGCGCGGCGTGGACATCCGGCAGCGCCGGCTCGATCCGCCCCGATACCTGGGGAGCCGGAAGTCGAGGTGCAGCGGAGCCGGCCCGGCCACCGTGATCGCGGTGACCGGGCCCGGGGTCAGGCGGCTACAGCCCGATCCCCTTGCTGAACGGGTCGACCCAGCGCTCCAGCGAGGCCGCCAGCTCGGGGTGCTCCTTGGCGGCGTCCTGCAGCGAGACCCCGCCGACCGCGGCGTCGATGGCCTGGCGGAACGCTCTCGCCCCCGCCGCCGGGCCCTGAGGGTGCGCATGAATGCCACCACCCGACCCGATCACGATGTCGCAGCCCAGGTCGCCGATGATCTTGGGAACCATCGACGGGGTGATCCCGCCGGAGGGCATGGGGAAGGTCGGGCGCTTGCCGTAGAAGGGGAACACCAGGTTCTTGACGACGTTCTGGAACCTCTCGGGAAGCACCGGCGCCTTGCCGTAGGGAGCCGGGACCACCACCACGTCGGCGCCGGCCAGCCGCGGGAACTTGCCGAGCACCAGGTGCGAGCTGATCCCGTGCCAGGGTGACATGTACAGGGCTCCGGCCACGTCCATGTGGGCCAGGACCGGGACGTTGATGGTGCTGTCCTCGGCGAGGGCCTGGAGCACGGGGAGTCCGACCGCCAGGTAGTTGACCATGATGGCGTTGGCCCCGGCCTCGATCGCGTGGTGCGCGTTGTCGAACACCTTGGGCACCGAGTCGGTGACGTTCACCGTGTAGAGGGTGTGCTCCCCGGTCTCCTCGAAGGCCCGCCGCTCCATCTCCATGTAGCGGGTCACCCGGTCGGTCACCGAGTTGAAGGAGGCGTCGGCGAGCAGCTCGTCGTCCTTGATGATGTCGCAGCCACCGAGCGCGGCCTGGTAGAAGAGGGCGACGCCCGCCTCCACCGGGTAGCCGGTGCAGGGCTTGATCATGTTGTTGAGCAGCGGCCGGCCGCTCACCCCGAGCAGCTTGCGGACCCCCTCGATCCCGAACCTGGGACCGCCGAAGCCGGCCACGTACCGCTCGGGCAGGCGGAGGTCGACCAGCTTGACCCGGCCGCCCATCGAGATGTTGCCCACCACGGTGGTCAGGAGCATCGGTATCTGGGGCCCGAAGTTCACCTCGGGGAAGGCCACCTGGACGATGTACTCGCGGCTCCCCTCGGCAATGTACGGCTCGGGGAACTCGGCATCGGGGACCTCGTAGACCCCGATCACCTTGGCGATGTGCTTGACCCTGACCTCCGGGGTCTCGCCGGGGACCGGCACCCAGGTGCCGGTGCTCTGCTCGATGGCCAGCGCCGGGGCCAGCTTGGGGACCGGGATGGCCGCCGGGAACGAGATGAGGTACGTGCCCACGACGTACTCGTCGGGGTCGACACCCTCAGGCAGAGCCACGGGCTGGGAAAGCAACTTGAGGTCGTCCATGACCACCCTCGGCATGCCGCCGGGCGAGCACCGCCCGGTCGACCGCAGCATGGGTCCCACCGCTCCAGCCGGACCAGAGGCGAGGGCATTGCCAGGCTTGGGCCGAAGGACCCTTGGCGCAGGCTGAAAGCCTGGCCACACTCCGAGCCATTGCAGCGGGAGAGTGAGATGGATCGGAGCTACCGGGTCTACGGGTATCGCTGGGCGGTCCTGGGCGCCTTCATGTTCGTGAACCTGACCATCCAGGTGCTCTGGATCAGCTACGCCTCGGTCAGCAGCCAGGCGGGCACGTACTTCCACGCCTCCGACCTCCAGGTCGGGCTGCTCGCGATGCTCTTCATGATCCTGTTCATCCCCTTCTCCCTCCCGGCGGCGTGGCTCATCGACACCAAGGGCTTCCACTTCGCGGTCGGGGCCGGCGCGATGCTGATGGGGGTGTGCGGGATCGCCCGCGGTCTGGCCGGACCCAGCTACGGGGGCGCGGTCGCCGCCACCGTGGGGATCGCGATCGCCCAGCCCTTCCTGCTCAACGCCTGGACCAAGTTCCCGGCCAACTGGATGGCGCCGACCGAGCGGGCCACCGGGGTGGCGCTGATCACCCTGGCCATGCTGGTGGGCATCGGCCTGGGCGAGGCGCTGACCCCGGCGCTGGTCTCCAGCCCCGGCTCGATCGGGACGGTCCAGCTCGTCTACGGCGCGGTGGCCATGCTCTCCGCGGTGGTCTTCGTGGCCGTGGCCCGGGAGCATCCCCGGACCCCGCCCTGCGCACCCGAGATGGAGGTGCGGGCCCTGATGCTCGACGGTCTGCGCCACGCCGTGCGGGTGCGGCCCTTCCTCGTCTACATGCTGGTCTGGTTCCTGGGCATGGGCATCTTCAACGGCGTGCTCACCTGGATCGACGACATCCTGAGCCCGCGGAAGTTCTCGTCGGACGAGGCCGGCCTGGCCGGCGCGCTGGTGCTCCTGGGAGGGGTGGTGGGCAGCGTCACCATGGCGGCGCTCTCCGATCGCAGCCGGCGCCGGGTGCGCTACATGCTGATCGGCTTCGTGCTCGCCATCCCCGGCCTCCTGGGCATGACCTTCGCCCCCGAGTCCATGGCGTGGCTGCTCTACGTCGCCGCGTTCGAGTTCGGCTTCTTCCTGATCTGCGTGGGGCCGATCGGGATGGAGTACGTGGCAGAGGTCACCCAGCCGACCCCCGAGGGCACCTCCCAGGGCCTGCTCCAGCTGGTCGGCCAGTGCTCGGTGGCCATCGTCTACCTGATGGAGGCACTGAAGGTGGGCGGGACATTCACCCTCCCCCTGCTCCTCAGCGTGCTGCTGCTGGTGATCAACGCCGCGCTGATCGCCCGCCTCAAGGATCCCGCGGCGACCCCGGCGAAGGGCGGCGTCCCACCCGCCAAGACCCAGCCCGGAGTGCTGGCCGGCGCGGGCTGACCCGGGCTCAGAGCCGCTCCCCGGCCCGGATCGCCAGCGGCAGGGTGCTGCCGGGCGGGGGCAGCGGGCAACTCCAGTGTGGGTCGTAGGCGCAGCTCGGCTGGTAGGCAAGGTTGAAATCGAGGCGCAGCGCTTCCATGCCGCCGCCCAGGTCCGCTCCCTTGGCGGTGTCCAGCAGGTAGCGTCCGCCCGCGTAGGTCTCGGTTCCCGTGGTGGCGTCGCGGAACGCCACCAGGAGCCCTCCTGCGTAGTCGAGGAGCCAGAAGAGGCTGAGCTCGCAGGCCTGACCCAGCAGCTCGAAGCCGGCGACACCGAAGCGCCGCGCCGGGAAGCCCTGGCCTCCGCTCCCGGGCAGCGCGATCTCCACCGGTGACGCGGGCGAGACCCGGGCGGTGGTCCGCAGCGCCGGGTCGTAGGGGTAGTAGCGGGGGATCGCGCTGCGCCGATCCTCCGGGAGGGGCGACTGGGGATGCGACCCGAACAGCTCGCGGCGGGTTTCGCACCAGAGCCGGAATGCCCGCCGCGGATCAGTCTCAGCCCGCACCGCCGCGTACAGGTCGCGGATGCGCCGGCGCCAATCGAGCAGCTCCATGACCTCGGGGCCGGCGGGCCCCGAACCGCTCACCCGGTGCCGCCCCGTCAGCTCACGTAGCGGCCGATGGCGGCGGTCAGCTCGCTCACCTTCTCGTCGCCGCCGCCCTCACGCACGGCGTCCACCACGCAGTGGCTGACATGGTCGTGGAGCAGGGCCAGAGCGACCCGGTCCAGGGCGGCCTTGACCGCGGTCACCTGGGTGAGCACGTCGATGCAGTAGCGCTCCTCGTCGAGCATCCGCCGAAGACCGCGCACCTGGCCCTCGATGCGGGCCAGCCGAGCCTGGAGCGAGGCCTTGTCCTGGGAGTAGCCGGGTGCACTCATGCCATCGCCTCAGCGTGCCGCCGGGTAGCCGATCTGGTCGAGGCGGGCTCGGATGGCACTCTCCGTGACCCGCGCCGCATCGTAGGTGACCCTCACCATCCGGCCGGGCGGGTCGACGTCCACCGCGGCGACACCGGCCAGGGTGCCCATCTCCGTCTCGATGGTCCGCTTGCAGTGCTCGCAGCTGATGTCGGGGGCCAGCAGCGTTATCTCTGGCATCGATGTCTCCTCATGCGGAGCTGGGATCCGGGATGGGCCGGGCCGCTCGGGGTGGGGCCGGCGCGCCCCGGCCGAAACGGCGCAGCCGCAGGGCGTTGAGGACGACGCTCACCGAGCTGAGCGCCATCGCCAGGGCGGCGGCCACCGGAGGCAGGATGCCGATCGCAGCGAGCGGCACCAGGACCAGGTTGTAGCCGAATGCCCAGGCGAGATTCTCGCGGATGGTCCTGAGGGTGGCTCGGGAGAGGCTGATGGCGCGGCTCACCGCCTCGACGTCGCCGTGGACCAGGGTGATGTCCGCGGCCGCCATGGCGACGCCGGTCCCGCTGGCCATGGCGATGCCGACGTCGGCCAGCGCCAGGGCAGGGGCGTCGTTGATGCCGTCGCCGACCATGCCCACCGGCCCGCGCTGGGATCGCAGCTCGCCGATCAGGGCCATCTTGTCGGCGGGCCGCAGCTGAGCCCGGACGTCGGCGATGCCGACCTGGCGGGCGATCGCGGTGGCCGTGCCGGGCAGGTCACCGGTGGCCAGGACGACCTCCAGGCCCAGGGCCCGGAGGCGCTCGACACCGGCGCCGCTCCCCGGGCGGAGGGGATCGGCCACCAGGATCACCGCCTCGAGCCGGCCCCCGACCGCGACCGCGAACGGGGTGCGTCCCCCGAACGCCGCCGTCGCCGCGCTGCTCTCGGCATCGCCCAGGTCCACGCCGCTCTCCCGAAGCCACGACAGGGAGCCGACGCTGACCTCGAGGGCACCGACCCGGCCGCGGACGCCACCGCCGGGCACCGCCTCCATCTCGCTGGCGGGAGCCAGACGGCTCTCCGCGGGCACCGCGTCCACGACGGCCCGGGCCAGGGGATGCTCGGACGCCTGCTCGACTGCGGCGGCCAGCCTCAGGGCCCGGCGTCCGTCACTCGACCCCACCGGGACGACCTCCACGACCGCGGGCTGGCCGACGGTCAGGGTGCCGGTCTTGTCGAGGACCACGACGCGGAGGGTGCGAACCCTCTCCAGGGCATCTCCACCCCGGATCAGCAGACCCATCTCCGCTCCCCGGCCGCTCCCCACCATGACCGCGACGGGGGTGGCGAGGCCGAGCGCGCAGGGGCAGGCCACCACCAGCACGGCCACCGCCGGAGAGATGGCCGCCACAGGGTCCCGGCCGGCCAGCATCCAGCCGGCGAAGGTCGCCACGGCGAGCACCACGATGACCGGCACGAACACGCCGGAGACCCGGTCGGCCAGCCGTTGCATCGGCGCCTTCTCCCGCTGCGCCCGGTCGACCAGGGCCATGACCTGGGCGAGCACCGTCTCGGCGCCGACCTTGGCGACCCGCACCACCAGCGCCACCTGGGCATTGACGGTGGCACCGACCACCTGGGCGCCGGGGCCCCTGGAGACCGGCAGGCTCTCGCCGGTGAGCATCGATTCATCGACGGCACCGCGGCCGGCCAGGACCACCCCGTCGCTGGGGATCCGCTCCCCCGGGCGGACCTGGACCACGTCACCGATCCGGAGCGATTCGACCGGCACGTCGACCGGCGCGGTGCCCGCCCAGCGCTCCGCGGAGGCCCCCCGGGCCAGCAGGTGAGCCACCCGCGGCTGGAGCTCGGCGAGCGACTCGATGGCCTCGCTGGCTCGACCGCGCGCCACCAGCTCCATCAGCTTGCCGATGCTGATCAGCGTGACCACCAGGCAGGCGACGTCGAAATAGAGGCTGCGCCCGGGCAGGGCGAGAGTGGCCACCGCCGAGTAGAGGAAGGCAACGCTCGACCCGAGCGAGACCAGGGTGTCCATGGTGGCGGCGCCGTGCCGGGCCGCCGACAGCGCCCCGCGGTGGAAGCCGGCGCCGACCCACAGCCACACCGGGAGGGCGAGACCCAGCTGGGCCCAGGGGGACCATGGTGATCCGCTGAAGCCGTAGCCAAGCACCAGGACGGCGGTGCTGAGAGCCGCCCCCGCCGCCAGCCTGCTGACCCGAGCCGACACCTCGGCGCGCCGGCGGACCCGGCGCTCCACGGCCTGCTCGCCCACCGTCCGCGCTTCAGGGATCAGCTCGGCGGCGTAGCCGGCACCGGCCACCACCGAGACCAGCCGGCTGGCCGGCACCGGTGCGGTGACGGTCACCTCGGCGGTCTCGGTCGCCAGGTTGACGCTGGCCGAGCCAACCCCGTCGACCCCGGAGAGCGCCCGCTCCACGCGGCGGACGCAGGCCGCGCAGCTCATGCCGGTGATCGCCAGCCGCAGGTGGCCGGCGCCGATCCCCGGCTCCGTGACCGGGGTGGGGCGAGCCTGCCCCACCGCTGTCGAGCCGGATCGCGCGCCCATCCTCTGCATGGTACCCCTACCCGGTACCTGTATGCACCCCGAGCCCGGCCGCCGCCCGGGTCAGACGCAGGCGTCCCCCACCACCCTGAGGGCGTTGGCCCAGGTGAGCCTGGCCAGCTCGTCGCGGCTCCAGCCGCGAGCCAGCAGCTCGGCGATCAGGTGCGGGTAGCACGACACGTCCTCGAGGCCCTCCGGAAGCCGGTCGGTGCCATCGAAGTCGCCGCCCAGCCCGACGTGGTCGACCCCCGCCGCCTCGCGAACGTGATCCACGTGGTCGGCCACGTCGGCGACGCTGGCCCGGGGCGGGGGGCTCTCGGCAGCGAAGGTGGCTTCGAACCGCATGCGCGCCTCGAGGTCGGAGGCGTCGAGGCCGCGCTCGGCCATGGTCCGCCGGGCCAGCTCGGTCCATTCCCAGCAGGGCGTGGACACGAAGGAGGGGACGAAGGCCACCTGGCACACCCCACCGTTGCCGCTCAGCCGCTGCAGGACATCGTCAGGCACGTTGCGGGGGTGGTCGACCAGGGCCCGCGCCGAGGAGTGGGAGAAGATCACCGGGCGGGTGGTGGCGTCCAGGGCCGCGTGCATGGTGCTCACGGCGACGTGGGAGATGTCGACCAGCATCCCGACCCGGTTCATCTCTCCCACCACCTGCCGGCCCAGGTCGCTGAGCCCGCCGGCCCGCGGCTGGTCCGTCGCCGAATCCGCCCAGGCGGTGCTGTCGTTGTGCGTGAGCGTCAGGTAGCGAACGCCCAGCCGGTGGAGGTCGCGAAGGATGCCCAGCGACCCGGCGATGCAGTGGCCCCCCTCAGCACCCAGCAGCGAAGCGATGCGTCCGGAGGCGCGGGCCCGTAGGCAGTCCCCGGCGCTGACCGCCAGGGCCAGCCGGCCGGGGTGGGCATCGACCATGCGCCGCACCAGGTCGACCTGCTCCAGGGTTATCGCCAGGGCCTCCACCTCCGGCACGTTGGAGGGGGCGTAGACGGACCAGAACTGGGCTCCGACCCCACCCCGGACCAGCCTCTCGAGGTCGGTGTGGGTCCGGCCCGCCAGCGAAGCGCCGGGATCCACCGCGGCCAGGTCGCCGCCCGAGAGGCGCCGGATCTCCCAGGCCAGGTCGTTGTGGCCGTCGAAGAC
>Ga0187771_10001360_pt1 | contig 16237 bp, 13 predicted proteins | sample 0116_SJ02_MP15_1_FD_133139 | JGI IMG/M metagenome (GOLD analysis project Ga0187771, IMG submission 133139) | Tropical peat soil microbial communities from peatlands in Department of Meta, Colombia - 0116_SJ02_MP15_10_MG | ecosystem: Environmental > Terrestrial > Soil > Wetlands > Peat | place...
CGACCTGAACGCCTCGGTAGTTAAGCAGAAGGGTCTGTTGCCTCGTCAGTTTTCCAATTACGGTAGCTTGAACTTCTTCTTTTTCAAAGACGTCTTTCACCAGTTCCACGTTCTGCGAGGGCACTGTCAGAAGCATTCTTTCCTGCGACTCTGAGATGTAGATCTCCCAGGGAGCTAGGTCAGCATGTTTAAGCGGAACCCTCTCGAGCTCCACAGATGCGCCGCATTTGAATCGCTTGGCCGTCTCACCGACGGCTGATGAAAGGCCGCCCCCTCCTAAGTCTGTTATCGAAGAAGCCAACTCAAGGTCTCGAATTTCGATTATAGCTCTTTTGAGCTTTTCTTCTTCGATAGGATTCGCAATTTGCACTGCAGGACGAGAAGTCTTCTCTGATTTTTCGGTCAGTTCAGACGACGCAAAGGTTACGCCGTGGATACCGTCTCTACCAGTCTTCCCGCCTGCTAGAACTATCATATCGTTTGGCTTCGCGGTTCTTCTAAATTTTTTCAGTGGAAGAAGTCCTATGCATCCGCAGTAGACGACTACGTTCCCAGTGTAGCTTTCGTCAAAGTATATGGCCCCGTTGACTGTCGGTATTCCCATGTTGTTTCCGTAGCTTCCGATCCCCGCGATGACGCCGGAGTATACGTATCTGGGATGTTTCACTCCGGGCGGAAGTCTCGCGTAATCAAGGTCTAGCGGCCCGAAACCTAGGACATCTGTGCACGCGATGGGGTCTGCCCATACGCCTAGGATGTCGCGAATCACTCCGCCTACGCCGGTGGCTGCACCTCCGAATGGTTCTACAGCTGAAGGGTGATTGTGCGTCTCCACTTTTGCGGCCAGTCCGTATTCTCCGTCAAACTCTACTATGCCGGCGTTGTCGTCGAATACTGAGAAACACCAGGCTGCTCTGATATGATTCGTTGCTTTTGCAATGTAGGTTCGGAACAGGCTGTCAACGACTTTTCCTTGGTATGCGATTCTTCCTTTGAATACCTTATGGAAGCAATGTTCGGACCATGTTTGGCTTATTGTCTGCAGCTCTACATCGGTCGGGTTTCTTTTTCTCGTCTTGAAATAGGATTTTAGGGCTATCATTTCGCCTTGGTTAAGGCCCAGTCCAAACTCTTCGCTTATCTGTTCCAACTGCTCCTCAGATGATTTAAGCAGGTCTACATCAAACAGTGAGAATGGCGTTTTCTTTTGGATTAGGAGGTCGATTTTCATCTCCTTTCCTCAGCGGCGATTACAAAGTCATCCTTGGTCGGGTTTGCCAGTAGTCTCCTACAAATCTCCTCACTCTTCACTTGAGCCTGTTTGCATGATGGTGCTTCAAGAGCGACCCTGTACACTTTACTGACGCTAACCGACGCGACCTTATAACCCAGTTCCCTCAAGAGTCGCGCTGTCGTCTCACCTTCAGGATCACTGTGACCCGATTTAAGCTTGATTTCAATTCTCATCTGATATTTCATGGGTTAGGGTGCCCTTTCAAGGAATTTAAACACTTTTGTCTGCATTGAAGCAACGAATACCCAGAATATCGTTCTGCGGAGAATATTGATTCGCCATAATTTTCCTCCTGCGACGAACCTGTTCGGAGTCAGCTCACCTATTTTTCGAAAATTCCACTGATCGCTCAGTTTCAGATTTTGAAAGAGCCGCAAATCCAACCAGACATAAAAGGCTTTTCGAAGTTCTTCGGAAAATCGTTATTCCTTTTTTTCGGGCAGCTATCTGAACAGTCTAAAGACACTATTCAGCGATCAAAGGGCTTTGATAGTTGATTCCTAGTGACTCACGAAACAGACGATTTTACGTATCGAAGCAAAAATGTTCATTGGTTTTGAGGTTTTCTTATCGAGGCGCATGCGCGTTGATAAACCCATTGAGCTTGATCGCCAATCGCATATGTGTCAGCTAGCATCCCCAGAAGGATGTAGTACTGCCTCAGAAATGCGATTCCCTTCTCTGTGGCACAATACTGAATTCTCCGTCCTCTCATTTCGACCTCGATGAACCCAATTCTGGTCAGAGCGTCTAGGTATTTTTTTAGTTGGGTATAGTTGACGCCGGAACGTTTCATAAGAAAGTACCTGTCACCGCTGCTATTCCTGGCGACGTCAAGTATCGAGGCCAGTATCTCGAAGTAGCTTCTGTATTTCTTATTGCCTTGCAGCTCCCACAAGCCGTGTGCTCTTCGTAAGGATGATTCAGGCGAATCATGGGTCACCGTATACGCTGCCATACTCCTTTCCCGAAACTATATGATGGCGTTTAAACATTTACTACTTTTTTCCGTAGACAATGTTGAAAGACCCCAGTGACTGAGTTGACAAAGTTTAAATTCTTCATAAGGCCACGAAGCATTTATTACAGCCTTTCAATTGAATCTATTGAATAGAGGAAAAGGGTTGGAGCATCGTAAGCTATCGCCGGAGGATACTGAATTACTGCGAGAGGCCTTGGAGGCTGACCTTGCCAATGCGAGCATACGCCTGCGCAACGGCGAACATCAATACGGTTTGGCACAGGCAATCGCGTCTTTCATGCTTGAGCTTCACTTTCCAGACGTGAAGGACATAATAAGCAGGCTCTACGGGGAAGACAAAATTAACGACATGCAGTTTGTGCGCAAGATCCAGACAGTGCTAAAAAAGATGGAGAAGAATGGCATAGTCAAGATATTGCCAAAGACAAGACCATGGGAGTTGCAGAGGTATGCCCTGTCAAGCTTCAAGTTTTTGGATAGCGACAAGAACTCGGTAAACTTCGCGACTGATGCGCAGATTGACCACACGCAGAGCATGCTGCGATCACTTTCAGCTCGACAACAAACGTCAAAGATAAACTACAGCAAGTTGTCCATCTTTACCGTGGCCGCTAGCGCTTCATATGCATTGGTCCTGTGGTCTCTCGTTCAATCAGTCGTCGTTCCAGCCGTTTTTCTTCCGTCGATGTCGGTGTCGGTAATAAGTTCTCTAATGCTTGGAAAAACTCTTTCAGGAGACTAGTCTGGAGGAATCTGGGTCCCAGCGAAATGCTCCGCGGAAACGAGACGAGTGTGATCGAATTGAAGAGAATTTTCTTGGTCTTGTCTTTGTTGTTCTTATTTCTAGCGTTTTCGACCATAGCTCGAATGAACCCATTCGCAGAGGCAAGCCCTAAAACGATTAACGTGCCTCTGGACTATCATACGATACAGGAAGCGATTAATAATGCAGAAACAGGGAGCGTCATCCTCGTGCAGAGCGGCACTTATCACGAGGACTTGCAAATCAATAAGACAGTTTCTTTACGTGGAGAAGGTCCGGGTCTGACAACCATCGAAGGGAACGCGTCTTCAACCGTGGTGAGCGTGACCGCCGGCAACGTAGGCATTGAAGACTTCACTATTTTAGCAGAAAACGAATATGTTAACCCGGTTATCCTCTATTCAACAGGTAGCATGTTGAGTGACAACGTGATTAAGGATGGTTTCTACGGAGTTGTGCTATCCGATTCTGCTGGCAACGTCTTGTCGGACAACGTTATTTTCAACAATAGCTTTGGCATCGAAATCCGGTATTCCACGAACAACGTTTTTTCAGACAACCTTGTCATGGGCCAGGCCGTAGGAATTGACCTTTTATACTCAAACAATAACATTTTCCATGGAAACACTGTTTCTGAAAACACGTATGGGCTAAGCCTTTACGATTCGTCTACACACAATGTTTTTTACCATAACAACTTCAACAACACGAATCAAGTATCCTACAGTGAGTCGACCACTTCGACTAACGTTTGGAGCCTGGCCGGAGAGGGCAACTACTGGTCTGATTACGGCGGGAAAGACTTGACCGGCGTTGGGATAGGAGACACTCCTTACAATCACACTGATACAGAAGAAGGGGACGGCTATCCTTTGATGGGATCATTCTTCAACCTGGATGTCGCGCTTGGAAACACAACGTACAGTGTCAACCTTATCAGCAATTCGTCAATCTCAGGCTTAAAATACCAGTTTGGACAGGAAACAGGAAACAGAATATTGCTCTTCAACGAGGCTACGATGGCAAACGCGGGCGGCTTCTGCAGGATCATGATTCCAGTCGGCCTGATGGAGCCCCCGTTTGTCGTCGTGGGAGCTGAAGAAGAGATAACACCGAAAATGCTGAGTGCTTCGAACAAGACGGACACTTATCTATACTTTACTTGGGGCAACAACAATCAGACAATCTCGATAATCTATTCCGAAGCTATGCGCCTGTACGATGAGCTATTCAGTAACTACACAGGGCTGCTGTCTAATTATTACAACTTGAACGCCACGAACGGCGCCCTTCTGGAGAACTACAGCTCTCTGTTGAATAGCCTGCTGGGGCTTCAAGACAGGTACTACGCCCTGAACGCGTCTTACAACCAGCATCTCTCGGACTACTCAAAGAGCGTGCAGAACTTCCGAAACCTCTTGTACATTTTTGCAGCCACGGCGGCGATTTTTCTTGTAGCGATAGCCTATCTTTCAAAACGCGCGAGTACCAGCATCAAGCAGAGGGCACCGGACTCCGGGAAGGACAATCCAGTCTATTGAACTAGTTCTTTCCCCTTCCGGTACGCTTGCACATTAATGTCTGCGGTTCTTTTCTCCGCGGTGTCTCTTATGGCTCTCTCCATGGAGATGTCGCTCACTACTTCTGCTACTTTTGCCAGGGCTCCGAGCATCAGCATGTTCGCATAGACCTTTGCGCCGAATATCCTCTCGGCATTTTCTGTTGCAGCTATTCTGAATGCTCTTGCTTTCCCCTGAAGGTTCGAAGGTTTGACAGTTGTGCTATCAACTATGAGCGTGCCACCCGTCTTCAAGTCCGCCAAGTATTTGTCGAGAGCTTCTTGGTTCATGACGATCAATAGGTCACATTTCGTGACGGCTGGAAAACCGATTTCTTGATCTGATATTTTCACTTCGCTCTTAGCCATGCTTCCTCTTGCTTCAGCACCGTAGCTCTGGGTCTGAACGACCTGCTTCCCGTCGTATGCGGCTGCTTTTCCAAGTATGTGCCCTGCGAGGACTACACCTTGACCGCCTAGTCCGGCTATTCTTATTTCAATCTTCAACTTCTCTCCTCGCTTCTTCCAACGTGGTTTTTACGGTTTCGGCGAGCGTTGGCCTCTGTCTCTTCACGAATTCTCCTATCACTATCTTGGGGGGCCTCTTGGTCTCGTCTGTCTTCCGCGCCTCCTCAACGGGAACCGTGTTTTCCTTAAACCATTTCAGCATCTCACCAGCATCGTTGAATCCGGCTCTTCTTCCGTAAGCCGTCGGACACTGGCTTACGACTTCGATGAACCTAAAGCCATGCGTCTGCAACGCTTCCTTCATAGACTCTTTGAGTTCATTGATGTTCACAGTGGTCCATCGCGCCGCGTAGGATGCTCCTGCTGCAACGGCGAGTCCTGCAGCGTCCAGAGGGTGCTCAAAGCTTCCGTACGGTGTCGTCGTCGTACGGGTTCCAAGCGGCGTGGTGGGGGCGACTTGGCCGCCTGTCATTCCGTAGACCATGTTGTTCACCATTATGACCAGGATGTCGAGGTTTCTGCGCGCCGCGTGTATGAAGTGGCTTAAACCTATGCCGACTATGTCGCCGTCTCCGCCGAAAACGACTACGTTGACTTCGGGTCGGACGAGTTTTATGCCTGTGGCCACCGGTATGCTTCTTCCGTGAAGGGTGTGAATTGAATCAGCCAGAAAATGTGGCGACGGTATCCAAGCAGAACAGCCGATTCCGCTGCAGAAAACGAACTTTTTTAGGTTCTCGTAGCCGAGCTCGTGAACAGCCTTGAGAAAAACATCGGTGACCGTGTAGGCGCCGCAGCCGGCGCAGAATGGCATTCTTATGTTTCTCAGATATTTTCGTCGGTCGAACGTCTCAGTCATTTTTCGTTCTCGACCTGGGCGATTTTTGTTACGAGTTCTTCCGGCGTGATCAGCTCTCCTCCACCGATCTTGTTGAGTGAAGTGACGCTCGTCTTCCCGTTTGCTACCCTCTCTACTTCGTAGTATAGCTGCTTCAGGTTCATCTCTGGAACTATGATTGATTTGGCTGTATCCGCCATTCTCCTAACGATCGCAGCCGGGAAAGGCCACACGGTTCTCGGCCTCACGTAGCCCACCTTCAGCCCGTTCTTTCGAGTGCTTTCAACTGCGTCGTAGACGGTTCTGGAAGTGCAGCCGCATGAGACTATGCCAATTCGACAGTCGTCGACGTTGTAGCTCTCGAAGTCTTCAATCTCTTCCACGTGGTTCTGTATTTTTCCGTTGAGCCTTTCTACGAGTTGCTTGTGAACTGTTGGGTCGGCCGTCGCTCTGATGCCGTATTCGTCGTGGGTTGAGCCGGTTACTACTACGTTGAGTCCGTCGCCGATTGAAGGCATAGGAGGAACTTTCTCCGAGCCGAAGAATGCTTTTTCGCCGGGCTTGGGTCTTCGTCTGCTAACAATCTTCAGCGCTTGAGGGTCTGGGAGGATTATCTGTTCTCTCATGTGGGCGATTATCTCATCCGCTAAGAGTATGACCGGAGTTCTGTACTCTTCAGAGAGGTTGAACGCCTTGATTGTTAGCTCGAACATTTCCTGCACCGAATTTGGCGAAAGCACGATGGCTGAGTAGTCTCCGTGGGTTCCCCATCTGGCCTGCATGATGTCGCCCTGCCCGCACTTGGTTGCTTGTCCCGTGCTCGGTCCTGCCCTCTGTACATCAACTATGGCGCAGGGAGTTTCTGTCATGAAGGCGTACCCTATCCCTTCCTGCATGAGGCTGAAGCCTGGACCAGAGGTCGCCGTCATGGATTTTGCTCCTCCCCAGCTCGCTCCTATAATAGCTCCTATGGACGCCAGCTCATCCTCCATCTGGATGGCCATTCCGTCGACTTGCGGTAACCTCTTCGACAGGTGCTCTGCGATTTCGGTGGAGGGCGTTATCGGATATCCGGCGAAGAATCGGCATCCTGCAGTGACGGCTCCCTCGGCGCACGCTTCGTTTCCCTGCCAGAAACGCGTCCTTGACGCCACGTTACCGTTCAATGAGTATTCTCCCTTGTTTTCACGTTAGGCTTGAGGCCATTGACCTAAAAGGTTTTATCTATTCTCGAGCAACTTATGGCCCAAAGGTCGGAAGCATCGTGGACGAGGAGATCGCTAATTACGCCTTGGAATATGCCCTGAGTAAGAAGCCTGATTATGCTGAGGTGAGGGCTCACAATCAGGTGCAGGATAGGATAATCCTTAGAAATGATATCACGGAAACCTATGTTTCGGCTGTTGACACTGGATTCTGCGTGCGGATAATGGCGAGCGGCGGAATAGGTTTTGCATCTACTAATAGAACGTCTAAGGAAGAAGCGAGAGCTGTCGTAGACCTGGCTTACAAGTACGCTAAGAGCGCGGGCCGTAAGGACAAACTGGTTTTCGCAGAGGAGAAAGGCGTTAAGACGAAGTGGGCTGCGGAGCAAAAGAAGAAGATTGAAAACGTTGCGCCCGAAGAGAGAATATCGGTCTTCAAAGAGGTCAACAAGGCTCTGGCTTCCTGCGGTGTGAAGGTGCCCGCGGTGATGTGTCAAGTCTTTATCGATTTGATCACGAAGTATTTTGTGAATTCTGAAGGCTCAAGGATATCTTCGTTTGCTCCGAAGATAGGCGCTTTCATCTTCGTCACAGTTGCGGAGCAGGGGAAAACAGAACAGGCATACGAGCAGTTCGGCTACACGGGCGGATGGGAAGCGTTTGACAAGTGGAAAATCCAGGAGAGAATGATCCACAACGCGAAGGTGCTGCGAGACGTCATAACGAAGGCAAAAGCCGTGAAGCCAGGAGACATGGATCTCATCTGCGGGCCTGAAGTTACGGGCATAGCTGCTCATGAGTCCTGTGGTCATCCGATGGAGGCTGATAGGATCCTGGGTAGAGAGATGAGTCAAGCCGGGAGATCTTTCATATACAAAGGAGGCGAGTTCTGGATTGGAACCAGGATCGGGAGCAAAGCGGTCACCGTGGTGGATGATCCTACGATCGAGAACAGCTACGGCTTCTATCCCTATGACGATGAGGGCGTGAAGGCTCGTCCCAGGTTCCTCTACAAGGAGGGCGTCATAAACGAGTTCTTGCACAACCGAGAGTCAGCTGCAAAGCTTGGAACGAGAAGCAACGGCTCCTCGAGGTCAGTCAACTATGACAGGGAAGCGATTGTCAGGATGGCAAACACGTTCGTGGCTCCTGGAGAGTTCAAGGAGGAGGAGCTGATCGAGGATGTCAAGCAGGGCGTGTACATGAAGTCTTTCACTGAGTGGAACATTGATGACAAGCGTTTCAATCAGCGCTACGTCGGTAAGGAAGCGTATCTGATAAAGGACGGCGAGCTGCAGTATCCTGTCGCTAGGCCGGTGATTGAGACCACGACTCTGAAGTTTTGGACGGCTGTCGACGCGGTCTCCGAGAAGGTGGAGTTTGACGCGGCCACGTGTGGGAAGGGCGACCCGTCTCAGGGAGTTCCAGTGTACACTGGGGGACCCTGTATGAGGCTCAGAGGAGTGTACGTGAAATGAGTGAGATACTGGGAAAGACTGAGGAGATAGTTAAGAAAGCCGTCGGTCTGGGAGCAGACGAGGTTATTGCCAAGACAACGTTCGGCAAGTATAGGCAGGTGCGCTTCAGCGGGAACCAGGTTGACATCATCGTCGCTTGGAACGAATACGTGACCGACGTGACTCTGGCCTGGAAGAAGAGGGTTGTCGCTACAGAGATACATGATTTTCAAGGCGTGGACGCGAGCATTAAGCAGCTGATCGGGTTGGCGAAGGTCTCCGGGGAGAACCAGGCTTTCGGAGGCTTTGCGAAGGGCAGCTTCCACTATCCGAAGGGCCAGGCTGACAAGAGGCTTGAATCCTTGGACAGCCCGACTGAACTCGTTTTCGACGCGATCGACGCCGCTGAGAAGCATGCCGGTTCGAAGGTTGACAGCGGAGGCATCCTCCTAATGCAGTCAGAGGATGTTTACCTCGTTTCTTCAGACGGGCCCTCCGGCGTTGACAGCAGGTCAGCGGTTGAGCTTTCTATCAGGGCGTTCTCTGAACGGGAGGCATCAGGCCACGGCGTCGAGTGCAGTTCAACGCTTAAGGATTTCAAGCCGGAGAGGGCAGGCGCCAAGGCAGGCGAAATCGCTAGGCTGGCCAGGAATCCGAAGGTTGGCGACGAAGGAGTCTACGACGTGGTTTTTGACCCGTTGATCTTCGGCTCAATTCTGGGGGTCTGGGGCGGCATGGCTTCAGCCTTTAACATTATGATTCAATTATCCGTTTTCGTCGACAAGCTCGGAAAGAAAGTGGGGCCGGATATGGTCACACTGAAGGACAATCCTGCGCCTTATTCCATGTCTCAGAGAGTGTTCGACGATGAGGGCGTTCCGACCGGAGACAACGTGTTCATAGATCACGGAGTGCTGAAGACCTATCTTCACAACACTTCGACAGCGAAAATCTTTAAGGCTAAGACCACGGGCAACGCTGGGCTGGTCGCTCCGAACCCTTGGAACATAGAGATGGAGCCCGGGAAAGTCAGCAAGGATGAACTCTTCAGCGAGGTCGACAGGGGACTTTACCTGACTAACACGTGGTACACGCGGTTCCAGAACTACGCGAAGGGCGACTTCTCAACCATACCAAGGGACGGCATCTTCCTGATAGAGAAGGGCGAGATCAAGCAGTCGTTGAAGGATCTGCGGCTAAGCGACAACGTCCTGTCGATGCTGAGCAACGTTGCAGGCATCACGAAAGAGAGACAGCACGTGCACTGGTGGGGCGAGGCCGATCCGCCGTCGCTCAGCCCGTACGTTCTGATCAAGGATGTGCACATGACAAAGTCCAAGTAGAACCCGCGCTCGCCATCTTCTTTTTTCTATTTGTCACGGGGCTTGCGTCGCTTCTCGGGTTGCAAGCCCACGAGGGCACATGTCAAGTGTTTTCGCAAGTCATAAGCACTTGTACATAGGAGGTGCCTATTTTGGACTTATCATTGGTCTTCGTTAGCTCGTGTTCAACTAGTGTTTGAATGCGGGTATGTTGCAGTGGAATTTTTCATGTTGGCTGACCTAGTAGTATAAGTCCTGCAACTCCCCGAAAAATAAGTGCGTATATTGCCAAACTGCTCCATATTCAGGGTGCTCCAACTTTTCTGGGCTTGCTTCAGTCTGCGTTCATAAGTCCTTTTAAACGCTCAGTGCCTAAGGGCAGTGCCTAAGGGCAGTTTCTTCTGCTCGCACTGAGTTCAGGGTCAAGCCCAAGCCTTGAATGTGCCCACCAACAGCTTCTTCATGAAAAGCTTCCCTGGATACTTCCTCAAGTCATTCAAACCCGGGCTCGATCATGGTAGGAGTGCAGTGAGTTTCCTTTATGCGCGAACTTCGAGAATGCATCCCCAAGGAGGAGCGCGCGAACTGCACTGATTCTTGAGGGATAAGAGCAGCTGACGGAATTAATGGAAACAAAAAACGTGGAACTAAATAAGGCAGATCATGCTTCCTTAATGAAAACAAGGGCGGTCGTAGTCTAGCTTGGTTAGGACATCGGCTTCCCAAGCCGACAACCCGGGTTCAAATCCCGGTGACCGCATCTTCGCTGGGCAAGTTTCATTCGATATTCGAAGCATAATGTGCGTTTACTTCATCGGTAGGCCGAAGTGTTCCTCGATGGTGTGGTGGTAGAGCTCTGTTGTCATCAGTGAGCCGAAGGCTCTCGATACTACTTCGTTCAGGGCTGGGTGGATGTGCATCGCTTTTCTCAGTGGTTCGGCGGTTTGCTCAGCAGTGTACATGAGGTTTACTATTTCTTGTATGAGAACGGAGGCGTGTGGTCCGATGATGTGTGCTCCGATGATTTTCATGGTTTCTCTTTCAACTATGACTTTTGCGAAGCAGTCTTTGAGGTTCATGGCTTCTCCTTTTGCTGTATCCTCGTACCTGTAGACTCCTATCAGAATGTTTTCCTTACCGTGTTTTTCCAGGGCTTCCTTCTCTCTGAGTCCAACGCTTGCGATCTCTGGGTAGGTGAAGATGGCATGGGGCACGGCGTGATAGTCCATCTTGTCGTTCCCTTTTCTTATGGCGTTGTGATAGACAACCAGGGCTTCTTGGTTTGCCACGTGTTTGAACAGGTACTTACCGTCGGCGTCCCCCATGGCCCATATGCCAGGCTGTGAAGTTTCCAGGTACTCGTTAACGACGATCCACCCCTTCTCGTCCGTTCTTATTCCGGCTCTTTCTGGGTGGAGAATATCTGTGTTGGGTCCTCTTCCTGAAGCAACCAGTATTTCTTCTGCGGTTATCACGGTCTGTTTGCCGTTATCTCTGTCGACCGCCATGAGTTTTTTCTTTGCTGCCGGAGCGGTTTCAACTCTTCTTACCTCGTGATTCGATATGATCGTCATTTGTTTTTGCAGTTCCCTCTTGGCTAAGGCCGAAACTTCAGGCTCCTCCTGTGGTAGAAACTGTGGGTTTCTTCCGATTATGGTGACCTTTGATCCCATGGCTGAAAAGAAGTGGCCGTACTCTGCGGCTATGTATCCGCCGCCTATGATCGCGATGCTGCTGGGCAGCTGATGCATTCTGAGAAGCGTGTCGCTGGTTTGATAGGTGACCTTTTCAAGACCTTCTATCGGAGGAATCACGGGCTTTGACCCGGTGCATAGGAAAATAGTCTTTGATTTGATGGTGTCTTCGCCAACTTTCAACGTGTACGGCGCTACGAACTCTGCCGTTTCGTTGTAATAGTCCATGTTTTTGGAGTGCGTGAGACCCTGGCGTATGCCCTCTATGTCGCGATTGATGAGTGTCCTCATTCTTTGCATTATCGGCTGGAAATCTACCTTTTCTATTTTTGCAGAAATACCGAATTCCTCTGCTCTTTGGATCGTCCTTACGAGCTCTGCAGGATACAAGAGTATCTTTGATGGAATACAACCTCGGGTGAGGCAGATTCCTCCTGGCTCGTCTTTGTCTATCACTGCGACTCTTATCTTTGGGCGTTCTTGAATCAAAGTCCACACAATTTCCAATGCTGAACCGGTGCCTATCAGCATGAAGTCATATTCTTTCACAGAAAGTCGCCTTTTCGCAATTACTTGAAAGCAGAATGCATAAAAAGCATTTGCCGCTCGGCCTTTCGCCTTCAGTGTACTTACAGCAAGTATACTCCAGCAGAATCGAACGCAGACTAGTGGCTTGGATGCAGCAGACGGGGCCTGTTGTCTTGAGTAACCTATAAATACCATGGGATATAATCTCAAATCACTTTGGGTGGTTTGATGTCCAAAAAGACGTCCACTGGAATTAGCGGCTTAGACGAAATGATCGGCGGTGGTTTTCCTGAGGGAAGAGTTATCTTAATCGTCGGCGGGCCGGGTACGGGGAAGACAATCATGTGTAGCCAATTCCTGTACGATGGAATCCATGGAAAAGGAGAAAACGGAGTTCTGGTCAGCTTGGACGAAGGTAAAAAACACTATTACTCTGAAATGAAGGGCTTCGGATGGGATTTTGAAAAGGCAGAGAAAGAACGGAAATTTGCCTTCGTAGATGCCACACAAATGTCGCGCGTGGCTATGCTGAAGGAGGCTATTTTCAAACAAGATGCCAGCAGTCTTCGGGGTAAGCAGCTTCCAATCGATAAACTGTTGCAGGATATTCAAGGCAAGATTCAGCAGACTGGCGCAAAGAGAGTTGTGGTAGATACTCTGGCCGCGCTTGTTTACCGATTTCCGGATCCGGTGGAGAGAAGAACAACCGTCGTGGACCTGATTGAATCACTCGCTGACCTTGGGGTCACCAGTCTCGTAACCACTGAACTCGGGCACGTCGGTGGTTATGAACGAAGCGCGTTGGATGAAGAGTTTCTCGTCCACGGGGTCATCATGCTTCAAACAATGTTCTCCGGGGGGACCACGACTAGAGCGTTGCAGGTTGAAAAGATGAGGGAGGCAAAGGTCAACCCAAGCCTAATCCCCTACTCGATTGACAAGAACGGCGTTGAAGTATTTCCGAATATGCCACTGTTCGGGGAAAAATAGGCTCAAGCTCTGAACAGAATTACAATCGTGATTTTAGACGCTTCCCCCCCCGGAGATTTTCTATCACGTGAGAATTCGCACGTTTGTGGCACGAGTTGCGGTGCTAGTCATAGTGATGTCTGCTGCGGCCACGGAGGAGCTGTCCACGGAAGAATTATCTTCTTCCGGTTGTCCATCTCTTTCCAATAGTTCCATTCTTCAGCCGTCATTTTTTCAATCTCTTCTACTTGCTCGTCCGTCAGGTGTTCGAACCTCTTCTGCATCCTCAAGTACTTCTTCACGTGCTTCCTCGGCTCTGGCCTGTAGCTTAGACAGAACTCTCCGTTCTCGTATTCCCACGAAACCCAGAGCCCGGTCTGCAGGGCGCTGCTGCTAAGGTCGACGGTGTACTTTGGATCCACGAACCACCCTTTTGGGCATGGCACCAACAGGTGTATGAACGCAGGGCCGTTGGCTTCCAAGGCTTTCTTGGCTTTGTTGATGAAGTCCAAGGGAGGGAAGAGAGTGGCCGTTGCAACGTACCTCACACCTGGATGTGCAGCCACTATGAGGGCGACGTTCTTCTTCATCCTCGGGTTGCCGATTCTCTTAATCCTGCCCGAAGGCGTGAACGTAGTTGAAGCTCCCCACGGAGTCGTACTTGACGCCTGAATACCAGTGTTAGCGTACGATTCATTATCGTAGAGCACGTAGACAAACCTCTTGTAATCGTAGCTCATCGCCATCGACAATCCTGAGAGCCCGATGTCGCTGGTGCCGCCGTCTCCGCCATAGACTACGACGTTAACGTCTTCCTTCCTCCGTTTTCCCTTCGTCATCAAGACTCTGAACGCTGCGGCTGTTCCGACTCCAGCGGCGCCTCCGGCGCCGAGCTGCGTGTGGTACCAGGGCACGGAATAAGGAGAAGACAAGAACTGATGTCCGTTAGCAACATACATGCAGCCTGTGGGACCCAGGACCACCGTGTTTGGACCTGCGGCCTTAAGCAGCATCCGATAACCAAGAGCTGCACCGCAGCCAGCGCACGTCCTGTGCCCGCTGGTGTACAGGTCGCCGGGCGGGATCTCCTTGATAGTTCTTATCAGCCGGACTTCAGTCACGAACTCCCACTCCTCAACGTTGGCCACTGCACGCGTTCTTCAACGACGCCCTGATCTGCACTCTGCTGCAAGGTCCTGACGGCCCGCTCGAAATGCTTGACAGAAGGCTCTCTGCCGCCGACGAACATGAAGTCCATGAAGAGTGGAGCCGAGCGATTCGCAAAAAAGGCTGATCTGACTTCGTTGAACAGCACGCTTGAAGAATCTGCAGACCCGAAAGAGTACGAAAAATCAATCACGCCAACCGCTTTCAGCTGTCCTAGGGCTTTAGCAATTTCCCTGGTTGGAAAAGGCCTGAAGTATCTTAAGCGGAGGACGCCGACTTTTACACCTTGCGCTCGAAGTTTTCCCGCGACGTGCATCGCATCTTTGGAGTATGCTCCCATCGTGACGAGCGCTATTTCCGCATCTTCCATGTACTTGGTCTCAACGAGAGGTGGATAATCTCTTGCAACGAGTTTTGAATAATCTTGCCAAGCTTCTCTGATCACTTCTGCGGCTCCGGTCATTGCGTTGTCTATCACTTTTCGAAGCTCTGGCCCTATCAGTGAAGGGGCTATGTGCTGTGCTTTGGTTACTGGTCCATAAGCAGGATCGAGTGGGTACATGGGTTTATAGGATGGAAGAAACCTTGCGACCTCATCTCTGCTCGGTGGGTCAACCGGGGCTGATATGTGGGTTATTGCGGCGCCGTCAACAGCTACGAAATGGGGCAGGAGAACCCTAGAATCTTCTGAGACTCTGTATGCGACTAACGTCATGTCCAGGGCTTCTTGAGGATCCTTGGCCCATGCCATCAGCCAGCCTTGATCTCTGAACATGAGCACGTCGTTCCATTCCATTCCGAAGTTGCCGGGATCGTCGAGCGCTCTGCATCCGGCTATAGCTACGACCGGCACCTGTCCAAGGGAGGTGACTGTTATCGGCTCTGCTGCATACGCCAAGCCGACGCCTGAGCTTCCGACGAATGTTCTGGCTCCGACTGCCGACGCGTGCTTCGCAATCTCAAACTGCGAATGCTCAGAGTCCGCAACTATTATCTCGGCTACGAACTCTCCGTCTGCCAACATTTTGGCGAGAGAATTCATTACGCCCGTGTACGGTCGAATCGGATACGCTGCTATCACGTCAACGTCGGCCAGCTTGACGGCTTCAGCGATCGCTCTGGTGCCCGTCCACATACGCGGTTTAGGCAACGTCTTGGTGGTAGCCCTTGAAGCCCTTTTCACGACGCTCACGTAATTCACCGTCTAATAGCCGTATTCGACGAGGGCGTCTTCGATAGTGGTTATTTCCTTCTCTGCCAATCCCTCTTCGGCTGATAACTCGCATGTCATCCTTATTGCTTTTGAAGGGCATATTCTAGAGCATATTCCGCAGCCTTTGCAATAGTCAAGGTCAACTTCGAGGTGCTTGAAGTCGATCGCTCCTTCAGGGCAATAAACAGAACACATCTTGCAATCGCTGCATCTGCTCTTGTCCATCATCGGCCTGAGGAACCTTGCGAAAGAAGTCGTGAACCCCTTGTTTTTCTTGTTTGGTAACGGACCGAACTCGATCAGTCCGGCTGGCAGGACCTGCCAAGAAGGCATCGCTTTCATTCTCTCGCTGTAAGACGTCGCGTTGGCGGCTGCCCTCTGATAATCTCGGTACAGCTTCAAATCCCATTTTCCCTTCTTCAACGCCAATGGTCTTCTCTTCTTTCTTGCAAGTGTCATCTGCGCCTCATCCGATCTGATCGTAACATCCACTGGTTCCACTTCAGAATAGACCTTTCTTATCAGGTCAGCCCTGTCGCCCAGCCTTGAGCAGTCAAGGGCACCGAGTAAATCATCGAGAGCCACACCGTCCCATGCTTTTACTAAGGCGGCGAGCAGCGGGAACGCGATGTTACTGTCGTATTTCCTAGCCCTCAGTGCAACCAGTTTTCCGGACCAATCCTGCGCAAGACACCTCTTTTTCACCAGACCTATGACCTCCTTCGGTGAGAGTGAAGTGTTCACGACTAAGACAGCGTCTTTCTTTGCACCGTCGAACA
>Ga0187771_10001361_pt1 | contig 16236 bp, 16 predicted proteins | sample 0116_SJ02_MP15_1_FD_133139 | JGI IMG/M metagenome (GOLD analysis project Ga0187771, IMG submission 133139) | Tropical peat soil microbial communities from peatlands in Department of Meta, Colombia - 0116_SJ02_MP15_10_MG | ecosystem: Environmental > Terrestrial > Soil > Wetlands > Peat | place...
ACCATTATTTTGAAGCACATCCTGTGGCACAACTGCAGGTCGGTCCTCATCATCCGGGCCACCCTCGGCATGGCAGAAGCTATCCTGATGGAGACGTCTCTCAGCTACCTTGGGTTCGGCGTGCAGGAGCCTACGCCGTCATGGGGAAACATGGTGCAGTCAGGGGCCAATTACTTCATGCAGGGAAAGTTCTGGCCCTCCACCGCACCTGCCCTTGCGATCCTGTTCACGATCCTCGGTTTTCACCTCCTCGGCGACGGCCTGAACAACATCCTGGAAGGTAAGAGGAACTCATGACAGCAGTGCCGATACTGAAGATTGAAGACCTTCGCACTTACTTCCACTCCCGCAGCAAGCAGGCCTTCATCCGCTCCGTGGATGGGGTCAGTCTTGAAGTCATGAAAGGGGAGACGCTCGGTGTTGTCGGCGAGAGCGGTAGCGGCAAAAGCGTCACTGCCCTGTCCGTGTTGGGGCTCATCGGTGCGGGGCCGGGTGTGATCAGCGGGAAGATAGGGCTCAAGTCCGACCGGATCCAGAAGAACCTGCTCGAGGGCCTGGAGGACTTTGTGAAGCTCACGACGAGAGACGGCAAGATCATGGAGGTAAGCAAGGATGTCTTGGGATGGGAGCGAAACGCTGAGCGTGTCATGAACAAGGTGCGGGGCAAGGAGATCGCCATGACCTTCCAGAACCCCGCGTCGTCACTCAACCCCTACATGCCCGTCGGAAAGCAGATCACCGAGGCGATCCGACTCCATACATCCACAAAAACCGAGCAGGAGGCCAAGGAGCGCGCCCTATCTTGGCTCCACCGGGTGAAGATCGACTCGCCTCGCCTCAGGTTCGACCATTATCCCTACGGCCTCTCGGGCGGCATGTGTCAACGCATCATGATTGCGATGGCCCTGGCCTCCGAGCCGTCGCTCCTGATCACGGACGAGCCGACAACGGGCCTCGACGCCACGATCCAGTCAAAGATCGTAGACCTCCTTGGGGAACTCAAGTCCGAGCTTGGGATCACGACCATGTTGATCAGTCACGACATCAGCATCATCTCGCAGCTCTCTGACAGCGTTGCCGTCATGTACGGCGGCACCGTGTTCGAGTACGGACCGACAAAAGAAGTCCTATCAAAAAGGGGCAATTCAAAACATCCTTACACATCGGCGCTCCTCGCATCCATCCCGAGCGCGCAGAATATCACGGAGAAGAGATATCTCCAGGCGATCGAAGGAGATGTGCTCGACACGATCAATATCCCTGAAGGGTGCCGGTTCTACAGCCGATGCAGCCGGGTTATGGAGAAGTTTCGTGAAAGATGTGCGGGTCATGAGCCCGACCTTCGAGAGACAGGGTCGGGACATAAGGTGAGGTGCTGGTTGTATTTTGATTAAAGGTTCTTATGCCGAAGACGATTCTCGAAGTCATGGACCTTAAAAAACACTTTACGCACGGGGGGCTTTTCCACTCCCTCGGGGAAAGGCATCCGTCCATCCCCGCAGTAGACGGGCTGAGCTTCTATATCAAGGAGAACGAGACCGTCGGGCTAGTGGGCGAATCCGGCTGCGGCAAGACAACCGTTGGCAGGACCATCCTGCGGCTCGAAAAACCAACATCCGGCAAGATCCTCTTTGACGGAAAGGATATTACCAGCATCCCGACCGATGAGCTTAGACAGCTGCGGGGCCAGATGCAGATGATCTTTCAGGACCTGGATGCAGCGCTCAATTCCAAGATGCGCATCCGCGAGATTCTTTCTGAAGCGATCACCGTGCACCATAAGATTGACGGTGCCGAGGCAGGAAAGCGTATCAGCGATCTGCTCGAGCAGGTGAGCCTCAAGAAAAGCAAGCTGTCCAACTTCCCACACGAGCTTTCGGGTGGCGAAAAACGGCGGGTCGGCGTGGCCAGGGTGCTCTCGGTCGGCGCGAAATTCATTGTTGCAGACGAACCCACGAGCGCCCTCGACGTATCCATCCAGGCTCAGATCGTGAACCTGCTCCGAGACCTTCAGAAGCACCTTGGGCTCTCATACCTCTTCATTTCCCACGACCTTCGGGTCGTGGAACTGGTCAGCCACAAGGTGGCCGTGATGTATCTGGGCAAGATTGTTGAGATAGGGCTCTCCGACCGGATCGCGAGCAGAGCGATGCATCCCTATACTCATATCCTCTGGTCTTCGCTGGTCGAGAAACAGAACAAAGAGAACGCAGAGAAGGTGAAGAGTGTTCAGCCGGATCGGTGGGGCGTATTCGATTTCGAGCGACCAGTCTCCGGCTGCCGTTTCGCCCCGAGGTGCCCGGTGTACGAGTCCAATGGAAGACCAGCCATCTGTATCGATCCGAGCACCGAGCCCCAATTGGAGGATATTGGCGGCAGCCATCAGGTCGCCTGTCATTTCCCTTTGTAACAGGCAGATAGGTCATGATTTTTCGCCTGCTTTTTTCTAAACCTTGTCTTCGGCAAAAGGAATGATTAATTTTAAACTGAAAAGGGAAACGTGCCTTGGTTTTCCTGGCAAATTCTGACCCGACGCATCCGAGGAGAAGAAAAAAACCTTGTTTTTCCAAGGTTCCGCGGGCATAATAAGAAGTAATTTCGGTTTTGATTAATGGAGGTTCCAATGACAGGAAGAGTGAAATGGTTCAACGATCGAAAGGGCTTCGGGTTTATCGAAGTGGAGGGCCAGAAGGACGTGTTTGTACACCACTCCGCTATTCAAGGCGAGGGCTTCAAATCCCTGAAAGAGGGTGATGAAGTTGAATTTGAAGTGACCCAGGGCCCCAAAGGTCCCCAAGCCACCAATGTAAAAATCATCAGCTAAAAAATAGTCGGGAAAAATGAACAGGAGGGGTTGTCCGTAACTGACAACCCCGGTCAGCAAACCTTCTCGATCTTCGTCCGAGGGGACAAAAGCAGTTACTCCTCTTTACTTCTATCATCTTATGAGGGAGGCGTCTTCTGAAATTCTTTGATCATCAAAGCCACTTTGGCATTTCCGATTCTTTTGCATTCGGGGCACAAGGCGGTCAAGAATGCTTGGGTTCCGAGTCGGTGGCCCATCCAGCTCATATGGGATTCGGTCATATAATATTTTCCGCAAGAAGGACACCGGTGCATCTTCTTTGAGGTATGAAATCTATTGATCCTCATGATGCCTTCGATGGTCTCTATCTTAATGGCACCGGTTGGACATACCCTTGCACACGCCCCACATCCGATGCAGGCCTCCGATGAAATATCGAACGGGGTGGATATCTCCTCGTCGATCCCCCGGCTGACAAAACTGATCGCACTGACTCCGACCTTCTCCTCACAGGCCCTGATGCACAACCCGCAAAGGATACAGTCGTTCTGCTCCAGCGGGAATCTCGGTTTTTGTACGCCCATCTCCCTTGCCATCTCCTGAATCGCCTTCACTTCGGGACACCTGGCCAGGAGGAGTTCCATCACGATCTTCCTGTTTTTCAAAACTTCATCCGAGTGCGTCCTGACTTCAAGCCCGTCTTCCACAGGATAGTTGCAGGAAGTTACCAACCTGAAGCTCCCCCTTTTCTTGATCTCAACGATGCAGAGGCGGCATGAACCGTAAGGAGATAGGGCGTCATGATGACATAACGTCGGAATACGAACCCCCATCTTTTTGGCCGCCTGAAGCAGGGTCCATTCCTTCTCCACCTCAACCTTTCGGTCATTGATCGTCAGCTTAACCATGTTCTCTCCCCTTTCTGATTCTTTTGCATCCGCCCGTTCCTCGCGGGAATTAGGCAACGGCAATGGCCTGCTGCCTGCACGTCTCAATACAGATGCCGCACTTGACACATTTCGCGAAATTGATCGCGTGGGGTTTTTTCTTTTCCCCGCTGATCGCCTCTTGTGGACAAACCTTTTCGCAAGCTCCACATCCGTTACATTTCTCTTGGCGGATGGTATATTGAATCAGCTCCTTACAGATTCCCGCTGGACACTTTTTGCCCTGGATATGGGCAAGATACTCATTGCTGAAGTATTTGATGGTCGTCAGCAATGGATTGGGCGCAGAACCGCCCAGGGCGCAGAGAGAAGTCTTTCGAACCGCATCGGCGACTTCTGAAAGCAACCCAAGGTCTTCTTCCTTCCCCTCACCCTTGCAGATCCGGTCCAATATTTCAAGCATTCTCTTGATACCCTCCCTGCAGGGAACACACTTCCCACAGGATTCGTCCTTCAGAAAATTCAAGAAATATTTCGCGACATCCACCATACACGTCTCTTCGTCCATCACAATCATTCCACCGCTTCCCATCATGGAGCCCACCTTGGTCAACTCATCAAAATCCACGGGTATGTCGAGTAAACTCTCCGGAATGCATCCACCCGAGGGCCCACCCGTTTGAACCGCCTTAAATTTCTTGCCCGCCGGGACCCCTCCCCCGATATCATAAACGATCTCCCGGAGGGGAGTTCCCATGGGAACCTCGACGAGCCCCGTATTGTTGATCTTACCCACCAGGGAAAATATCTTTGTCCCTTTGCTCCCTTCGGTTCCAATGTTCCGATACCACTTGGAACCGTGATGAATGATGAATGGCACGTTGGCCCAAGTCTCCACGTTGTTCAAATTACTCGGTTGGTTCCAAACGCCCCGCTCGACCGTATGGATATATTTCGCCTTGGGCCGTCCTGTCTTTCCCTCCAGGGATGCCATCAAGGCGCTGGACTCACCGCAGACAAAGGCGCCCCCGCCTCTCGATATCTTGATATCGAAGGTAAAGCCTGACGAAAGGATGTCTTCTCCCAGAAACCCATATTCACGGGCCTGCCGAATTGCTGTCTTCGTATTCTCGACCGCGAGGGGATATTCATTCCTCACATAGACAAACCCCTCGCTCGCCTCGATCGCATAGGCCCCGATGATCATCCCCTCGATGACACAGTGAGGATTCCCTTCCAACAGGCTTCTATCCATATAGGCACCCGGATCCCCTTCGTCGGCATTGCAGATCACGTATCGGACATCCCCTGTCGCCTTTCTGCATGTCTCCCACTTCACTCCTGTAGGAAATCCGCCGCCCCCTCTCCCCCTGAGGCCCGACTTCTTAACCTCTTCGATGACTTCCTGTGGCGTCATCTCACTCAATACTTTCGCTAAGGCAGAATACCCGCCGAGGGCGATGTAATCCGTGATATCCGTCGGGTCAATGTCTAGATTCTTGGCGAGGAGGAGCCTCTGCTGCTTCTTATAAAACGGAATGTCCTTCTCGTAGACGATCTTCTCCCCGGTCGTGGGGTCCGAGTAAAGGAGCCTCTCAATGATCTGTTTGTTCTTGACGGTCTGGGAGATGATCTCCGAAACATCCTCAGGCCTGACCCTCTGGTAAAGGATCCCTTCCGGATAAAGGACCACCAGCGTTCCTCTCTCACAGAAGCCGTGGCACCCTGTCCCTTTGATCTCCAGCTCAGCACGGAGTCCGGTCTTTACCAGTTCCTGCTTAAAGGCTTCGATCACCTCCTCTGCGCCGCAGGCCCGGCAACCCGTGCCCGCACAAATTGTGATCCTTGCTTTACTAAGGTATTGCTTCGATAAAAGAGATTCTCTGAACTTCTCAAGTTCCTGAAAGGATTCGATTCGTTCCATGAGCATCACCTATTCCTTTTCATATTTTTTGAGCAAGGAGGCAACCTTTCGGGCCGTCATATTGCCATGATATTTCCCGTCGATCACCACCACCGGCCCTAAGGCACAGGCCCCCAGACAGTTGACCGTTTCCAGTGTAAACTTCAAATCCGGAGTAGTCTCACCGGCCTTGATCCCGAGATTCCTGGAGATCTCCTCAACAATCTTGGGCGCTTTCCTCACATGGCAAGCTGTTCCCATGCAAACCGTAACCAAGTGCTTGCCCCGCTCCTTCAGGCTGAAGGCCTTGAAGAAGGTCGCCATACTGTAAATCTGGCTGAAAGGGATCTTCATCTTTTCCGACACCTGTATCAGCGAGTCGTAGGGTAAATAATTGTATTCCGCCTGGATATCCTGAAGGATCCCGATCAACTGGGATGTATCGTTTCCATAGGCCTTGATAATCATACTGACTTTGCTGGTCTGCATTTCCGTCACCTCTCTTATCAGTTGACTCGACGGAGAGCGGATGTCTTTTCCGCCTCGCTCTTAATGACCTGTTCGGCTGTCCTTCTTCTCACCTCCGTAATCGCCTCTTCGATCGGTTTCAGCGAGAGGGCCCCACGAGGGCAGATCTGAACACAAACGGGTTCCAGCCCCTCCTGGAATTTCTGGATGCACATATCGCACTTCTGGGCCACTCTCCCTGCGTGATCCATCGAGATCAGGCCAAACGGACAGGTCAGCAAGCAGGACCGGCAGCCAATACACAAATCCTTGTTTAAAATCTTGAATCCGTAATGCTCGTCGATCTGAATCGCGCCGGTGGGACAAACCGTCACGCAGGGGGCATTTTCGCAATGCTTGCAGAGCAATGGCACAGGCTCAGGCCCTTCTAAATCGACAAACATCCTTGATTCCGAAATCAGCTTCCAGGATTGCGGATAAACAATAGGTAAATCTTTTGGATCTGAATGCTGGGCAGCACAATCCATCATGCACATCTGACATCCGATGCATTTATCCACATCCACGGTGACCGTGTATTGTACCTGGGGCTTCTGTTTATCCAGGACCTTCATCACTGTCTCACGACCGATGACGTGTCCCACAGGAAACCTTTCCTCAAGGGCCTCCTTTTTCGTCATCACCATGCTGACCACGTCAGACAGCTCCTCCGGCGTAAAGGGCTTTGGAATGTAGTCGGAAGCCCCCATCTTCATGGCTTCGATCGCGGTCTCGACCGTGGAATAAGCTGTGATCATGATCACTGGGGTTTTCAGATTCTCCCCCTTGATCCTCTTGAGAAGGGCCATGCCGCTGAGGTCGGGCATCTTCAGGTCCACGATGACCAGATCGAACGCCTTCGCCAGGGCCTTGTTGATCCCCTCCTGGCCGGAATAGGCAAGATCCACGCGGTAGCCTTCCTCCTCAAGGATCTCCTTACAGCTCTTGCAGATCATCGGCTCATCATCTACGACCAAAATCTCTTCTTTTGTTGTGTTCATCGCTGTCTCAAGCATTTTGATAACCTCCTTCATGATTTGAAAGAAACCGCCAGGCTTGGCCAAAGGCAGCTCGACAAAGACTCTCCTCTTAAGCAGAGACCCTGACCTCTACGCCTTTGGCGTGTTCAGCCCTTTTGGGTCTTGGAACGCTCACCCCACCGAGGAGCTCAACGACCCGAATAGCCCCGTTCGGGCAGATGTCGACACAGGGCGTATGCTCGCAGTTTTTGCAAAGGCGTCTGATAGGGTGGTGGGTTCCGGGCTCAACGGTTAACCTCGATTCCGAGATCAACCTCCAGGATTGCGGATAAACGATGGGCAGATCTTTCACACCGGCATCATGGGCCGCACATTCCATCATGCACATCTCGCATCCCATGCACTTCTCCACATCCACTGTCACCGATAAAATTCTTTCTTTTGTGTTCTCCATCTCAGCACCTCCTTTCGTTCCAAATTTCACCCTTATAAAAGCAAATGGAATGCCAAAACAGAGGTCGGAGAGGAATATTTTGGAAACCTTTTTATGTCAAGCACTTATCAGAGGGGCACAGGACGGGGCAAAAGAGTCTGAAAAGCCAATTCGTATCAGACCGTCATACATAAGAAAATGAATTATCCATAAATATAGCGGCAAAGGAAACGTATTTTGAAATGATACACGTGTATACCCCGGTGGGTGAATTTGATGGGATCGGAGAATGGAGCAGACGGGTAGGGGTCTTTCGAGGAAGGAGCCTCAGAGAGAGATTCCTAAGAACTCAGGGTGATATTATGTTTTCTCATGAGGGCATGAAAATTCGGTCTCAACAAACCAACATCTTCAGCCGCCTTGGTCACGTTCCAGTGATTCCTTTTTAATGCCTCAACGACAAAGGCACTTTCGACATCGTTCAATATCTTTTCGGTGATTTCCTTTCTCACGTGTCTTAATTCTTCTGCGGTCTTCGGGATGGAGGTCGTCACTTTGCTCACCTTGTCCCCCAGCGCATAAGAAACCTGAGAGGAACTTGCTACAGTCTCATCGCTCATGATGACCAGTCTTTCGACCACGTTTTTCAACTCTCTGACGTTGCCCGGCCAGGGATACTCCTTTAGTAACGCCAGAGCCTCAGAAGAAAACCCTTTCACATCCTTATGCATATTTTTTGCAAAAACATTCAAGAAATAATTGGCCAACAGAGGGACATCCTCTTTTCTCTCTCTGAGCGGGGGCAGATAGATGTGAAACACATCCAGCCGATAAAATAGGTCTTCTCGAAACAGGCTCTCTTTCAACATTTTTTCCAGATCCCTATTCGTCGCGGCGATGAATCGGATATTCATCCTCTTGCTTTTCGAATCCCCTACTTTTTTGAATTCCTGCTCCTGCAACACCCTCAGCAATTTCGCTTGGGTCTCAAGATTAATATTGGCAATCTCATCAAGGAAGATCGTCCCTTCCTCGGCCATCTCGAAAAGTCCTTGCTTTGATTCCGTCGCGCCGGTAAACGCTCCCTTCACATGGCCGAACAGCTCGCTCTCGATGACGCTCTGGGCTAAACTGGCACAATCGACGACCACAAAACGGCTGCCTTGCCTCTGGCTATTGCGATGGATCCCCAGCGCCACCAGTTCTTTACCGGTCCTGCTTTCCCCGTAGATTAACACCGTCGTATCCATGGGGGCGACACGCATGATTAACTCACGGACATTTTTAATGGCCTCACTCTCCCCGACAATATTATCCAACTCATATTTCTTGATGAGTTCTTCCCTCAAATATCTATTTTCCGTGATGAGCCTCTTGTGTTCAAAAGCCCTCTCCACGACCACGCTCAGCTCATCGGCCGTAAAAGGTTTGGACACGTAATCAAAAGCGCCCAGTTTCATGGAGGTGACGGCCGTGTCGACCGTTGCATAACCTGTGATCATGACAACGATCATCTCCGGATAATCTTCTCTTATCTTCTTTAAGACCTCGATCCCGTCCATCTCAGGCATCTTGAGGTCAAGGAGAACCAGATCAAAACTCTCCTCTCTGATCTGTTTCAATCCTTCAAACGCGCTGTTGAAAGTTTTTACCTCATGGCCATCCTCGGTGAGCGACGCCTTACAACTCTTACAGATATTTTCCTCATCATCGATCACCAGGATTCTTTTTCCCATGATCGCTTCCCCCCTCATCGCTGCACAAAAAATGTCGCCAGAGCCAGGTGGTGTGCTGCGCCAACCGGTACGATCATCACTCTGCCTTTCCAGGAGGCATCTCGGCGAAGGACGGGTACATCAAGAGTTTTATCGCACCACCTTTGGCCATGCTGCTGCACCGTCATCAGATATTTTGCAAAAGCAGCCACGGGCGAGTTCGTTACATTGCAATGAGACTTAGAAAAAGACCGCAATATAAACTTTTGAAAGCACACTTCCTTGGGACGTTAAGGTCACTCCATGGGTAATTTAACGATAAAAGTCGTTCCTTTTCCAACCTCGCTCTCGACATCGATGGAACCATTATGCCTCTCCACGATTCCGTAGATGACAGCTAGACCCAGACCGGTTCCCTTGCCGGCCTCTTTGGTCGTAAAAAAAGGATCGAATATTTTCTCCAGGTTCTCCTTGGGGATACCGCATCCTGTATCCGAGAACCGGATTTCAATAAAGGGCTCGCTTTTCATCCGCGCAGAGTGGACCCGAATCGTCCCACCCTGGGGCATGGCATCGACCGCATTGATGATGATGTTGACAAATACCTCCAGCATCTGATTCGGATCGATATGAACGGAGGGTAGATCTCCCAGCTCTGTCTCTACACTAATCTTCTTTTCACTGACTTTTAATTGGTTCTTCGTCAGCGAGAGAGCCCCCTCAATGATCCGATTGACCTCGCAGAGCTCTTTCTTGGGTTCGCTCTGCCTCGCGAAGTTTAACAAACCCCGGACGATTTCCCGACACCGGGTGGTCTCTTTGACAATGATCTCTAACTTCTCCCTTTGATTTTCCTCCGCTTTTCTTAACAGAAGGGAGCTGAAGGTAAGCACCGACGTCAAAGGATTATTGATCTCATGGGCGATCCCGGCAGCCAATCTCCCGATGGAGGCCAGTTTTTCCGAACGCATCAAATGCTGCTCGGTGAGCTTCCGAATCTCCTCCTCCCTCTTTTGGAGGGAGGAAGCCATCCTGTCAAACGTCCTCTCCAGTTCGGCAATTTCGTTGATCGAACGCACCTCTACCTTCGCTGACAAATCCCCCTGGGAAATCCGGCTCGACACGTTTCGAAGGTAGGCGATCGGTTTGACAATGGAGCTCGAAAAGAAATTGGCGATGAAAAGCGAAAGGACCATCCCGAGGAGTGTGATCCCCAAAAAAATGAAGAGGGTCTCCCTTCTCATGTCGGCAAATTTCTGTTCAGGCATTCCAGCCGCAAGGATTCCAATCCTCTCGTTCTTTTGATTTCGAATGGGCTCATAACACGTCACATACCAGTCATGGATGACAAGCGCTCTCCCCGACCACTGCTGCCCTTCTTCTATGACCCTCTTATAGACTTCGTTGGAAACTTCTGTTCCGATCGCCCTCGAACCATCATCGTTCTTGTAATTCGTCGCGATCCGAATCCCTTTTAAAAAGATGGTCACCACGCCAATGTCTTTCCCTCCATATTTCTCATTTTGAAAGACGATATCCCGCACCTTATCGACGATCGAAGAATTTCTATTCAAAATTTCTCCTCCGAAAAGGATCCCGACCACTTTTTCATTATCATCGAGGACAGGGGACGCGGATATCAGGACCATGGCAGAGCCTTCACTTCCCTTTTGGGGAAATTTCGTTTTGGCTGTTTCGATCAATGGGATAGCGCATCGTAAAGCAATTTCCTTCCCTTCTTTTTGGATATATTCATAGGGAATGATTTCAATGGATGAGACGGTTCTTTTTGATGAAAGCGCCTGCTGGATAATCCCACAATCCGAAACATTGTCGCCAAAAACCTGAGGGCTTCTTGTCCTGAGAACGACGTTGCCCTTCTTGTCGGTAACGGTGAGGAAATCAATGCCTCCCCTTTTCCTTATATTCTCAAGAAATTCCTCTAAACCCGCTCTGTCCTTTTTTAAGAGACCTTCTTTGGAATTAATTCTAAAAGAAGCAAAGTAGATGGTATTCCTGATATTTTCAAGCCGATGATTGAGCGTCTCTCTCGCCGAATTCAATGAATTTCTCACTCTATCCTGGGCTTGTCCTACGGTCCAATTGCTGATGAGTAAGGTCCCAACAACCGAGGAAATTAAACTGGTGAGAAAAATAACAGTAATAAACCTCCGGATTAATTGGGCCTTTAACGTTGTTTGCATTAGAAATTTGTCCTGTCGAAGCTTTCCACCGTCTTGTCACGCGATCTTTTTCACATCAATAGACATTTTAAAATATCCCCACATGATGAGCAAATGCCCTTTTTCTGGCAGTCAGTTAAAAAAACCCTCCCCATGGACATTTTTGCGCATGACGCTATAAATGGGGGTTGTCTCTCCGCAAAGTAATTGAAAGTACCTCTGATTCTACTCATGGGTTTTCGAATAACGCCATAAGGTCGCGAGGGCCTTTGCTGCTGGTTCTGGCGAAGGGAAAATGGGTATAGACGGGCCGCAAAGGGAGGCTATATCCTCTGCAAACTCAGGGTAGCCGATAACGACACCGACCAGAGGTTTTCCCGGATGTTGCTCGCGTACCGATGCGATGTCCCCAAATACATCTCTGACGGTGACCCCGGCACTCTTGAGATTCCTGATAGCCACATACGGGAGGACCATAATCGCAAGGACCATATCAATTTCTGAATCGGCCAGTAGCATCGGCAATAGCCGGTTGAACTTCTGCGAGGGACCAAGATCAAGGGGGTTTCTAACGTTCATCCAGTCCGGCGCGATGTCTCGAGCCTGATTCACTGTGAAAGAGGAAAGGGGAGGCATGGTGAGTCCACCGGACACCGCCACATCCGTTGCCAAGGCCCCCAGGCTTCCGCTTGTCGTGATAATGCCAAGGCGATTGCCTTTGGGCAAAGGCTGAGTAGCAAATACTCGAACCGCATCAATCAGCCCAGAAAGGGTTTCTGCTCGAATTGCCCCGGTCTGAGCGAATACGGCATTGTAGATATGATCCTGCCCTGACAGGGAACCGGTATGCGAGGCCGTTGCCTGTTTGCCGGCATGAGTCCTGCCGCTCTTTAATATCACAACGGGCTTATGCTTAGTCACCTTGGCAAGGGACTTCACTAAACGAGGGCCATTTGCAGCCCCTTCAAGATAGACCATGATGACTCGCGTGAAGCGGTCTTCATCGAAATATTCCAGTAACTCCGATTCATCGACGTCCAGGCGGTTGCCCAGAGTGACCGCTTTTGAAATGAAAAGACCGTGCTGGGGGAGATGGTCGAGCAGGATATTGCCGAAAACCCCGCTCTGTGCGATGACCGAAACAGCTCCCGGAGTAAGAGCCTCCTCAATCAATTCCACTGAGGCAAATCTATTTTCCGTGTTGATCACGCCCACGCAGTTGGGCCCGATGACTCGCATCCCGTACCCCACGGCAATAGTTTTCACCTTCTCCTGTAACGCCAGACCGCTCTCACCCGTTTCAGCAAAACCGGCGGTCTCGATGATGGTGTGTTTGATCCCTCGCTCTCCGATCTCTTCCATCACACCGGGAACGGCCTCAGCGGGAACGATCACGATGGCCAGATCAAGGGGTTCAGGGACATCCCGAACTCGTTTGTAAACTTTCTGGCCGTGCAGCTCCCCTCCCGCGGGATTGACAAGATGGAGACGATTTCCCCAGCCGTGATTCTGTAAAAAGGCAGGGATCCCATAACCGAAACCGAAAGACCTTCGCGCTCCCACAATCACGATGCCTTTCGGCTCAAAAAAATTCCGAATGCTATCCACTGACATAAGATTCGCTCCTCGAAACATCCACATTGAAAGATTACGGCTTTCTATTCTTTATCCCACAAGGGAAGCACGGTCAATAGCCTTGTCGAGCCTGTTCCTCTCTCTGAGGATCGAAGAGGCTAGCGATGAAGATTCAAAGTGAGGTTTAAAACAAATGTTTGAACTTATCAAACAAATGTTTTAAACTTTTATTAGAGAATGGTCGTATAGATGGTGTTAGGTTTTTGATGATGACGAAAGTGAACGACAATAGAAAGGATGTGATGTCATGAATACTAAATTAATATTGACGGTGCTGATGGTTCTGTTCGCATTGGCATTATCGGGTTGTGTAGGGTACGCCATCTATAGGTATCCCGATTATCCATATTATTACGATTATGGTATTACCCTTATGGCTACTTTTCGTTCCATCATGATTTCGATGGCTTTCATCATTTCCATCATGATGGCCACTTTGATCGTCAGTATGGTGGACATCTTGGTGGTGGACATGGGGGGAGAGGTCGCTCTTGATCGTCAAGCCCAGGGCAGGGCCTTTTCGACCATGCCCCGGGTAAGCCATGCCTGAACGCTCGCTCTGGTCCTCTGGGCAGGCGGATGAGACGGAAACTGGAGAAAATTCTCTCCCTGCCAATCAGCGATGAGAAAAAGTGTTGATTCTTAGTCTATGAGTAAAACATCCAGCTTAACCCTGTAGTTTCTTGAGCAACCAAGGCATCCTCTGTCCAAGCGCTTTTACGGCCTGCATACCTTCTTCATCCTTTTCTACTTCCCCCTTATCCCTTTATCCCTGCCAACACCAATACCTCAACCAATCACGATCATTTGCCCAGCAAGAAGAAAATGATTGATGGTGTCAAGAGTGTGTATCGCGCCGGAACGACGCACTGCAACCATAGTAGCACCCATCCCGTTCTTATACATCCCGCCATTGGCCATAGATACAAAACCAGCACGATCAATAAGCGCCTTCATTTCCGCTGTCACATCGGTAAAATAGACAGGTGAACCTAAAATAATCCCCTCCGCCTTAATCATCTTCTCTATGCACTCAGTTGCAATGTCATCCTTCACGGCGCGGCGCTGTGATCCTTATTCTCAAAACACTTATAACACGCAATGCAGCCATGAATTTTGTTTCCTGAAAGCTGTACCAATTCTGTCTCAACTCCTTTTTTTCCAAGCTTACGGAACACATGGTTAATCAGGATGGTTGTATTGCCATCCTTCCTAGGACTACCATTAAACGCAACAACCTTCATATTGTTTTTCCCCCTCCTTTCTGATTCGTTGATACGATTTCTAAAGCTCTTTGAGAAATAATTTATCTCAATTGGAAAGTTAATACAGGATGAATGTATGAAGAGTGAGAAGAAAAGAAAGGGCTTAGGGGTCAGGGAATCAAAGCCGTATCTTCACGATAGGTGATCTGTCCTTAACCCCAGAGACACTGCCAAACAACGCGTTGGATAGCAAGCAGCAGTGCGAAGTGTAAAGACCGTCTTCGTTCAACTATTGGTCTCCGATGGGGGGGACGGGCGCGACCTGGACCGCAGTTGGTAAAATGGACTCAGTGAGAGGAAAAATATTTTCTCTGGTCGATGAATCTTCTGAAAACGAATGACCAGGGTATTCACACAAGAAATTTAGGGTTTCGGGTAACTCATGGCCAGCAAGGATGATGGAAACGATGTTCGGATATCGGGATTTTACTTCTTGAGTCAACTCAGGGCCATTCTCCAGGCAATCTAATGTTCGTAAAGGTTAGATCAAGGCGTGAAATCTCAATTTCTTGAAATGCCTCTTTCCCTATGGATGGGCTTCTTCATTTTAGATTCTATCTCTTTTAGGGAGATCTTAAGGTGCTTCGGGCACAAACCATGTGTTTTTCGGTTGTCGGATAGAGGCTCTTTTTGGCCATAAACAACCCCGCACCCTTTGTAATAACAAACCTGAACCATTTTCTCGCCTCCTTCATAATAGCTCTAAAATTAAGAATATACGACTGGTTACGGTCAAATTACCAAGAATGACTTAGTAGGTAAATAAGGTGAATCCTCTATTTTGCGGAGAGAAAGACCGTATTTTTTGGACAACAGCCCAAGTGAACCCCGTTAGAAATTCCAGCCCGGCACTCGCCGCGCAAGCGCCAGCGCAGCGGGTCAAACCCGGCCGGAATTATTCTGGGACCTAATCCCGCCGTAGGCGGGACTGCAAAGCAGAGGGGGAGTCATTTTTAACAGGGTGAATGGATCCAAACAACCAAGCGGAAGAGGGTTCTAAAACAACTGAGAAAGAGAAGGGAGTTCCAGAGGCGGAATCTTCCGAGCGAAAATAAAGGGGGAACGTGAAGGAAACGAGACCAGACCTTGACACGGGGCAGGAGGAAAACCAACCCCGAGGGCGATCAGCGGTCTGTATCAAACTGTTCTTCCTCTTCGTGGATCATTTTCTTTTTCTGCTCCGAGCCTGGGCCTGAAATGTTCATGATCAAATAGACCAATCCTGCCAGCAAGAGACCAAGGGAAAGAAGGCCGAAAAACAGTTTCGGTTTCCGGACCAAAAAGAAGAGGAGTCCCAGCATAATAAGGATGACGATAATTACGTGGTTCTGAGCAAAGGAAACAAAGGAGTCCAAGAATCTTGAAAAATCCACAAAACCTCCTGACCAAAAGCGTTATACCATTTCTGGACTTGCCCTTTTTCCCCCGGGGAGTGGTTGAGGATTGGGAGACAACAGCTTCGGGTGAAAAGGGATATAAATGTGTTGAGAGCGCGGTGAATACGGCTCCACTTCTTGATCCTCATTCGCTGTATAGAGTCGTCTCGATTTTTTCTCTTAACTGAATTTATTCTGCCAGCTTTTTAGCAGCCTTTCTGCCCTCACACTTATTGACAAGCACCCTATAACATAGGGTCACTGTTTTTCGTGAGGTCTCAGGGCTGTACCAAGGACCGACCCTTCACGTTTTCAAACACTGGCATGAGTTCAAAGTGTTTCCCAATATTTCGAGGGCATGTCCTGGGCAAGCTTGAGCGCGCCGTCCGCGCCCGCAAAGAGGGGGTCTGCAACGCGGGTGACCTTGCAGGTCCCATATTCCTTCAAGGCATCCTGCAGGTACTCAGCAATCCCTCTGATAAGGCTCCCGCCGCCTGCAAGGACGATGTTGTTCTTGATCTTCATCTGGAATTCGGGATCAAACCG
>Ga0187771_10001362_pt1 | contig 16216 bp, 13 predicted proteins | sample 0116_SJ02_MP15_1_FD_133139 | JGI IMG/M metagenome (GOLD analysis project Ga0187771, IMG submission 133139) | Tropical peat soil microbial communities from peatlands in Department of Meta, Colombia - 0116_SJ02_MP15_10_MG | ecosystem: Environmental > Terrestrial > Soil > Wetlands > Peat | place...
TATCCCCTTTGGGGACAAGATGAAAGGATCAGGTGAAATTAGAGTAAAGAATGGCCGAATGTTTATGGCTTTCCAGAAGGCTCAGGAGTTCCCGGGCATGATACCCGTTGCATGGACATACCTCGTCTTGGAAGATCCAAAAAGCCTCTTGACCCCTATCCATATCTTAAGGAACAAAATAGTCACCTCCGCTTTCGTCTTCATCGGTTTAGCTTGGACCGTGATTTATCTTCTCGCAAGATGGGCCTTGCGGGAATCGGAGGAAAAATACCGAACCTTGTTTTTTGATGAATCCAAAGAGCCGTTCTTCATCACCACGACGGAGGGGAAATTTGTCGACCTGAATGAAGCCATGGTTCAGCTCTTCGGCTACGATTCCAAAGAAGAGCTGATGAAAACCTCTGTTGCCCAAACCTACTACAACCCAGAACACCGAAGCAAGTTTAAGGAGATTATGGCGAGACAGCAATATGCGAAGGATATGGAGCTAGACCTGAAAAGGAAAGATGGCAGAAAAATCTATGCCTTACTAACTGTGAATACGAGAGAGGATGCGAAGGGAAATATCGTTGGCTATAAGGGAACGATCAAGGACATCACGGACCGCAAGCAGGCAGAAGAAGCGCTGCGTCAGAGTGAAGAGAAGTATCGAACCATTCTTGAAAGCATCGATGAGGGTATTTATGAAGTCGATCCTGCCGGGAACTTCACGTTCCTCAATGACTCCATGGCTCGAATATTTGGGTACCCGAAAGAGGAATTGATGGGGATGAATAGCCGGCAGTACACAGATCAAGAGAACGCAAAGAAACTGTTTCAATCTTTCAATCAAATCTACCGAACGGGCGAGCCGGGCGCAGAATGTGGTTATGAGATTACGAGAAAGGATGGGACGAAACGATACATTGAAACATCGGCCTCATTAAAAAAGGACTCATCGGGTAAACCGATCGGGTTTAGAGGGATTGCACGAGACATCACAAACCTCAAGCGAGCAGCGGAAGAGCTGCAAAAGGAAAAGCAAGCCGTCCAAAAGCTGGCCGAGGAAAGGGAGGTCGTCGCTAATATCGGCCGAATCATTAGTTCAAAGCTGGAAATTCAGAAGGTCTACAAGTACTTTGCCGACGAGGTAAGGAAAGTCATTCCCTTCGATAGGATTTCGATCGATATCATTTATCCCGAAAAGGCCGGTTTTTCCACAGCCTACGCCCTGGGCAAGGGTGCAGAAGGCCTTCGGTCCGAGGACATTATTCCCCTTTCCGGATCCACGACCGAAGAAGTCATGCGTACGCAGTCGAGCTTGCTCCTGCAGACGGAGGGGATGGACGAGGCCGGAAACCGTTCTCCGTCTTTACGCCGCCTCCAGGCTGGGTTTCAATCACTCATGGTGATTCCCCTGGTTTCACAGAACCAGGTCATAGGAACGCTGAACTTACTATCCTCAAAACAGAATGCATACACCAAGGCGAACGTGAACCTCGCTGAAAGTATCGGAGCACAGATTGCCGGCACGATCGCCTGCGCGCAGATGTACGAAGAAATGAAGCGAATGGTCAGCCACATCCACAACGCGGGCCTCCAAATCAGCGCAGCCTCGTCTCAGATTCGTGCTTCTTCAGATGAGCAGGCAACGGGGGCGGCGGAACAATCCTCCGGGGTCAGCCAGGTGACCACCACCATTGAGGAACTCAACACCACCGCCACCCGCATCGCTAAGAATGCTGAAACCGTCGCCAGGTTAGTCGGAGACACTTTGACAGGGATGCAGGAGATCAATATGAAGGTCAATGATACGGCGAGAAAGATTCTCGCCTTGGGCGAGAAATCCCAATCCATCGGCAATATCACAAAACTGATCGATGACATCGCCGACCAGACAAATCTCTTGGCTTTGAACGCGGCCATCGAGGCAGCCCGGGCGGGAGAGGTAGGAAGAGGCTTTGCAGTGGTTGCCCAAGAGGTGAGGAAACTCGCCGAGCGTTCCTCGGAATCGACCGAGGAAATCCGTCAGATTATAAATGAAATCCAAGGAGAGACAAACGCCACGATCATGAGTATTGAAGGTTCCACCAACTGGGTAAAAAAAGGCTTGGAGATGATAGAGGAGACGGCAAAATCCGCAAAGGAGATTTCCATCGCAACACAACAGCAGAAGTTCGCGTCGGAGCAGGTGGTGCAGGCCATGAGGGAAATAGATTCTGTAACCAAACAATTTGTCTCTTCAACGAGACAAACGGCCGCCTCCGCAGCACAGCTCAATGCACTATCGGAGGAGCTTAAGCGTGCAATGGCGGACGTTAAGTCAGAGGCAGGGGAGATTAGCAGATCGAAGGATTTGAAGTATGCCTGAGATGAAGGATCTCATCGCGATTTTCAAGGCTGAGACCGAAGAGCATCTGACCAAACTGGAAAACGGGCTCGTCGAGCTGGAGAAGCAGCCTGATAACATCGAGCTGGCAAGCAGCTTGAACAGAGAAGTGCATACGTTAAAGGGGGCAGCCCGGGTTTTCGGGTTTAATGAAATTCAGGACATTGCCCATAGGATAGAAGACATCTTTGAAGAGGTCGCCGGAAAAAGGGCCGTTTTCAATTCCTTAATGGCAGAGGGAATATTTAAAGGACTGGATGCGATCCGGGCCATCTCAGAAAAGGTCACTCAAGAGAAGAAGATTGACGCCGAGGTCGATGTCGACGCCTCCGATATTTGTAGGGAGCTGGAAGAATGCATTTCTGCGGCCCAGGCAATCCGGACCCGGAGGAAACGAGAGAAAGGGTCAAAGAAGGAAAAGGAGGCTGCGGAAACTCAGGCGAAAGACGAACAAGAAAGAACTGACCCACCGAAAGAACAGGAGATCCAAAAGGCGCCCGATAAAGTCGCGGAACGCACAAGCGAAGGCGTTACCCCTTGTCCGCTCGCGCAAGCAGAGGAATACATCCGTGTTCCGATGAGCAGGGTGGACAAACTCCTTTATTTGGTAGGAGAGGTCGTCATCAACAAAATGAAGGCTTCTGCCATGAGTGCACAGGTAAAAAGGCTCTCCAAGCTCACCAGGGAGGCTCAGAAAAGTGTTTCGAGCTTAAGCGAAGCAATTAAGAAAGGACCTTCCTTCCAAAACGGAGAAGTGACAAAGTGGCTCAGTCAATGCGAGGCCCAAATGCAGGGACTGAAGGAACGGACCCTGGAACTATACGATCACGTCTCCACGGAAGCGTTTCACCTCGAACCAGTGATCGACGAATTGCAGGCCAAGATCAAAGAGATAAAGATGCTGCCCCTGTCCACTATTTTTGAGGGGTTTCCCCGTATGGTTAGGGATATCGCATCCCAACAAGGAAAACACGTCAACTTGGTGATTTCCGGGGAAGAAAACGAACTTGATAAGAAGGTCATGGAAGGGATAAAGACCTCTCTCATCCATATCCTCCGCAACTGCGTAGACCATGGAATTGAAGAGCCTGAGGTGAGGGCTGCCCTGGGTAAGCCAAGAGACGGAACAATAAAGGTTTCCGCGTCTCACGAGGGGGATAACGTGGTGATCACTGTAGAGGATGACGGAAGGGGCATGGATATTTCCCAAATAAAGGAAACAGCCGTAAAGAAAAGGCTTGTGTCAAATCATGACCTGGGAGCAATGTCGGACAAAGAGGTGATGAACATCGTTTTCATGAACGGTTATTCGACGAGTCCCATCGTGACCGATGTTTCCGGAAGAGGAATGGGGCTGGACATCGTTCGACGAGACATCACCAATTTGAAAGGGCGAGTGATCTTAGACACTGAGAAAAATAGAGGAGCAAAATTCACACTGGTCTTACCGTTAACCATTGCCATTATTCAAGTGCTCTTGGTAAAGGTGCAGAGCATAGTCTTTGCCCTGCCCATGTTCACCGTTACAGAGAGCGTCAAGGTGAGCAGGGACGATGTCTCTGTCACTGGGGGAAGGATGGCAATTCCGTTCCGCGAGCAGATCGTCCCTCTGGTTAGGTTGAATGAAGTGCTCGGGCTTCCACACGCAGGGAGTGAAGAGGAAAAGGCAAAGAAAGAAATGCTGGTGGTAATGGCAACCTCCCTCGACCGCCCAGTCGGTTTCATCGTTGATGAGATTGCCGGAGAGGGAGAAGCATTTATCAAGAGTTTAGGGAAGCATTTGGGGAAAGTGAAGAATGTGAGTGGCGCCATCATCATGCCAACCGGTGAGGTCGTGGTGGTCCTCGATACGACAGACTTGGTGGCGCATAGCGCTCTTGGCTTTCCACAGGTCGCCGGAAAGAAAAGCTTTCCCAAGGGGAAACACAAAGAGAAAAGGATACTGATCGTGGAAGACGCTTTCTCGACCAGAGAGCTTGAGAAGAGCATATTGGAAACCCACGGATACCTCGTGGATACAGCGGTCGATGGGTTGGACGCACTGGACAGAATGGTAAACAACCAATACGACCTCATCGTCAGTGACATTGAGATGCCCAGGATGGATGGATTTGAGCTTTGCAGAACCCTGAAGAATAACGAGGGGTACAAGGACATACCCGTTGTGATGGTGACCGCATTGCAGAAGGATGAGGATAAAAGACGGGGGATTGAGGTCGGTGCGGCCGCTTACCTTGTCAAAAGCGCATTTGAGCAGACGAATCTTTTGGATACCATCGAACGATTGGTGGGGTAGTAAACCGATATGGAACCGGGAGTCAAGGCCTTGACGCGGGTATTGGTCGTTGACGATTCTCCACTGATGTGCAAGATCCTGACAAATATCCTGAACTGCGATCCGCAGATTCTCGTGGCAGCGGTTGCGAATAACGGGAAAGAGGCGGTAGAACTCGTTCCCCGTCTCAAGCCGGATATCATCACCATGGACATGGATATGCCCGTCATCGACGGACTGGAGGCGACGAAGCAAATCATGGCCTCCAACCCGACTCCGATACTGATTGTGGCCTCGACCGTCTTCAAGTCAGGAATGGAGAAAGTATTTAAGGCCATCTCCCACGGCGCATTGGATGTGATCGACAAAAGTGAGTTGGAGTTAGGAGGACAGAAAAAGTCTGGGGAGGCCCTGATCGCGAAGATAAAATTCTTGACGGGTGTTAGAGTTACGGACCGACCGCGGGGGAGATTGCGGAATGAAAGGTCCGTCGTTGATCTCAAGACACCGCGAACGGTAGACTCGGATAAGGTCGTAGCTATTGTGGCGTCCACGGGCGGCCCGCAGGCCCTTCTTGAGATACTCAAGAGGCTCCCTGAAGATCTCCCCTGTGGCATCGTCATCGTCCAGCACATCACCAGTGGTTTTCTCCCAGGCCTGGTGGATTGGTTGAATAAGGAATGCAAAATCAAGGTGAAAATAGGAGAAGATTCGGAAGCCATACAGCCCGGAGTGGCGTACATCGCTCCGGACGACGCCCAAATGAGGGTGGAGGATAGTGGAAAGATCACTCTTTCGAATGAACCGGCCTACGGAGGCCATAGGCCCTCAGGAGATATCTTGTTGGAATCAGTGGCCAGGGCCTATGGAAAAGGAACTGTGGCGGCTATCCTGACAGGCATGGGTAGGGATGGAGCGATGGGAATGAAGGCGATCAAACAGCTCTATGGTAAGACCCTTGCCCAAAATGAGAAGAGCTGCGTCGTTTTTGGTATGCCCAAGGCCGCCATCGAAATGGACGTGATCGACAAAATACTCCCGCTGGAAAGCATCGCAGATGAGATCGTCTCGATGGTGAGGTAGGTATTCGGCCGTGCTTTCCAGGCAGAGTGACCATTGAGTGGGAAATGCAGAAAGATGACCGCGTGAAAAATGAGAATAGACAGATACTGGTCTTCAGCGTAGCGAATGAGGAACTTGGCCTGGATATTTCCTGCGTGCGCGAGATATTGAGACCGCAAGCCATCTATCCACTCCCCAAGACCCCGCCCTTCATTGAGGGGGTCATCAATTTGAGAGGACATATCGTTGCCTTGATCGATTTAAGAAAAAGACTTAACGCGAGACAGATCGAAGACGAAAACAAGAAAAGAATCATCGTCTGCAGGGTGAACAAGTCCATCGTTGGACTCACGGTCAGCAGTTTAAAGGAGATTATCGCTTTATCTGAAGAAAATATCAGACCGACACCAGAAGTCGTGTCCATGCAGATGGAGACAGATGTCATATCTGGCATCGCGACGGTGGGTAAAAGAATGATAGCCATTTTAGACTTGGAGCACATCCTCACAAAAAAGGAAATCACTGAACTATCGACACTTGAGCAATGAAAAATATTTTGCCCTTATCACCAGAGGATTTCAGCCTTTTTCAAAAGCTGCTCATTGAAACGAGCGGCCTCCGCTTTGACGACGGCACGAACCAATCCTTGCATCAGGCCCTTTGGCAGCGTTTGCAGCACCGGGGTTACGACTCCTACCGGGAATACTATAACCTTCTGAAATTTCATCCTGAGGGGCGCCTTGAAATACGGGAGCTTTTTGATTTGGTTACGATAGGCGAGACTTACTTCTTCAGAAATAAGGCTCAGTTTGACGTGCTGATGAGGTTTGTTCTGCCTGAAATTATCCAGAGGAAGGTGGATTCAGGGGATAAGTGTATTCGCGCATGGTCAGCAGGGTGCTCTCGGGGAGACGAGGCCTATTCCATTGCGATCGCAATGATGGAGGTTTTTCCTTCTTTCGAAGACTGGAGGGTCTCCATTTTAGGCACAGATATTAGCCGAAAAAGCCTGGCTTGCTCGGAAGAAGCCGCCTACGGGGAAAAAGACATAGGCCATTTGCCGAAGGAATACCTGGACAAGTATTTCAAGACGCTGGGCTTAACGTACCACCTCAGGGATGATGTGAAATCTCTGGTCGAGTTCGAATATCACAACTTGGCTAGAGACCCATTCCTACATGAAAAGATGCAAAATGTAGATATTATCTTCTGCAGAAATGTCATTATCTACTTCGATCTTGAGACAACGCAACGGGTCATTGAGAATTTTTATAACTGCCTAGCCCAGGACGGGTACCTTTTTCTCGGACATACGGAGACCCTGTGGCAAATTACCAATAGGTTTGAAAGAGTTGAATTTCCACAGACCTTCATCTATAAGAGGAGGTTAGAACCGGCTCAGGAAGATGCGATGAAGCCATTCATGGCTGTCCCGGAGATTAATATCGAGGACTTGACCTTTTCGGCCGCCCCAATCAGAGCATTTGAAACCGAGGCAAAGGTCGTGGGCTCGGGGCCAACCCTAAGCCCTCAGCCTGAGCCCTTCGGCTTGAATTCAGGTCGAAACCTCGTGCTGGAGGAAGGTTTCAAACCTTCTGCGCAGCGCGAAGACCCGGCGCTACGAGTTGACAAACCGTCTGAGGCCACCTTCCTCTCCTTACCCGATCACACAGCCGTTCAAGATAAGAGTCATCGCATTGCGAGTCTTGCAAAGGCAACGATCTTAGCGAATGAGGCGAAATACGAAGAAGCGGCGGATATCCTTGGAAAGATCGTACAGGCGGACAATCTCAGCGTTGAGGCATATTACCTTTTAGGTGTCTTATCTTATAAAACCGGAGATCTTAAGGAGGCGGAGGCACAATTTAGAAGGGTGATCTATGTGGAGCCCGATTCGGTTCTCGCCTATTTTAACCTTGGGAATATGTATCTATACCAGAGAAAGCTTAGGCAAGCCGCCAGAGAACTTAAGAACGCCATCCGCCTGTTGGAGAAGAGGCCGAAAGATGAGCAAGTAAGGTTTTGCGAGGATTTCACGGTAGACTTTCTCTTAAGAGCGTGTCGAAATACGCTCGCCCAGATTTCCCGGAGGGCCGGATAATATGAATGAAAATGAAAAAATTGAAGCCTATCTTTCGTCCGTAAGGCACGACCTGCGAAGCCAACTGATGGTCGTTCGCGAAGGAGCGAGCATGATCCTGGATGGTCTCGGGAATTCAAAGTGTGACAACTGCTTTACACTCTTGAGGCCTGCGGTGGAATGCACGGATGAACTGAATAAGCTGATCGGAGAGCTTCTCAGTGCCTCTCGTTTTAGCGCGATGTTAGCAGCGGGCACATCCACAAAAGAAGAAAAACGGAACCCGGTAGAGACAGATCCTCCGGAAAATGAGCTGGACCTCATGAAAGATGAGCTGAGAAATGAATTGGAAATCATGAAAGACGAAGTGATGGGTATGATTTCCCATGTCATCCGCACTCCATTGGCTGTGCTCAGGGAAAGCGTGTCCTTGGTGCTGGATGAAGTCCCAGGAAAACTGAATCCGAAGCAAAAAGAATTACTTTCATCCGGAAAAAAGAATCTCGATGGTTTGATCCAGTCGATTGAGGAGGTGTTCGAGAAGTCCTGGAATGAAATCGTACACCCGGCCCAAGATAAGTTTCTTGCTGAGGTAGAAACCAAGAAGGAAGCACCGACGGCCAAGAAGAGAATACTCGTCGTGGAAGACCAGGCGGCGATCATTAACATGCTCAGGATGAGATTAGAGGCAAATAATTATGAAGTGATCACCGCAGGGGACGGACAGGAAGGCCTGGAAAAAGCCCGTAAAGAAAACCCAAGCTTGGTTATCTTGGACATCATGCTCCCTAAAATGAACGGATACAAAGTTTGCCAACTTCTCAAGGCGGACCCAAAATATCGTAGCATTCCTATCATCATCTCCTCCGGGAGAACACCTCAGGAGATCAGGAAGGTGGGGCAAGAGGTAGGTGCCGATGCTTATGTATCGAAGCCCTTCGAAGCAGAGGTGTTGCTCGCAAAGATCAAGGAGCTGTTAGGAAAGAACGGGAAGTAGTGCCTCGCCGAGGGAAGCGATCTCTATCCCCTATCGGTTAAGGATGAAGTTCAAATTGCGGAAATATTTAGATTACGGCGGAAAAGATGGCAAAAAAGAAAATCTTGGTGATTGATGACATGCCCAATGTCGTTACGATGGTAAAGGCCCGCTTGGAGGCAAGCGGGTACGAGGTGATCACTGCCCTGGATGGACAGCAAGGCTTGACCTATGCGAATGCGGAAAGGCCAGACCTGATCATATTGGATATCGTGATGCCCGCTGGCGGAGGCTATTCTGTTTATGCGCGGCTGAGGATGTCTCCTAAGACCCGGTCTGTTCCTGTTATTTTTCTTACCGCCAAGGATAAACCGGAAGACGTGGCCAGAGCATACAAGCTGGGGGCCGAGTACTTTGTCAAAAAGCCCTATAAGCCGGAGATGTTGCTGGGGACGGTCAAAAAGGTCCTAGAATCATCCGAGAATTCCCTGCAGACCAGAGGATTGCAAAAGCGAATACTGGTCATCGGGAAAGAGCCCGAGATGGCGGAGTTTGTGAAGTTGGTTGAAATGGGATATGAGGTAACCATAGTATCGACCATAAAGGAAGGATCAGATGAGGCCAAAAAAGATAAGCCGGATGTTATCTTCTTGGATGGAACGCTCGTCAAGGCGAATAACTACGACGGCTTTTATCAACTGAAGCTGGAATTCGTCCGGAGCGAAACACCGATGATGATATCGGTCACTAGAGAAGAATTGGAAGAATTTCAAAAAAAGATCGAAGGCTTCAGTAGTTATTGCCTGAAGCCGTTTAATTACGTTGACCTATTGGGCTACATTCGGGTAGCGCTACAAAAGAATTAAGATCGATTTGAGTGCGATCCGTGGAATCGTACGGATAAAGAGGACGGTTTAGAAAGGTCCGACCCTGTATGAACTTACCCAAACGCAGCCGTCCGTCCGTAGAGGGGAGGCTGACCAAGCTACCAGAGAATCCCTCTCTGGGGGCAACCTGGCACCGTCTCGACCTCCATCTGCACAGTCCTAATGTGCCGACTTTTGTCCCCCCGAAAGGGGCGAAACGTGAAGACAGGAAAGGTCTGGCGGATGCCTATATCGAACAGTTGGCGGCACAAGGGCTTTCCGTCGCCGCCATAACGGACTACAACGGAGTAAATATAGAATGGTTCGAGGTGACTGCTGCAAAGGCCCTGAACCGCGGCATCACCCTTCTCCCCGGGGTTGAGATAACAATCAAGCAAGGCCGACTGGGCCTCCACATATTGGCCATCTTTCCCGGTGATACCGACCTGAAGGGGTTGAACACTTTTCTCCGATCGCTTGATAAGGACCCTGCCACCCCTTTGTTTGACGACCGGGGTTCTCATCGAGATTTGGACCTGAAAGTCAGCTTGACGGAGGCTCTGAAGGACTTGCGACGCCGATTCCGCTGTCTGTTCGTTTTCCCGCACACCGATCAGACGAATGGACTTTGCAAGAGCCTCACGGCCGAGGCCGCCGCAAAACTTCTCATGGACATAGGGGCCGATGCCATTGAATCCTGTCCAGAGAAAGAAAAGAAGAAGCTTCAGTCTACCGGCCTTCTCCCGAAAGACTTCTGGGATCGGACGGCCGTCGTTGAATTCTCCGACCCGAAGCGAATCGAAGAGATCGGAACGCGATACCGAGCCGATGGAATCCTTCGGGCGACCTACCTAAAACTTAGCGCGACAAATTTAGACGCCTTGCGACTCGCATTCCATGATCCGGAAACCCGTCTGTCGATCGGTGGGATTCCTCCGGCGACTCACCCGAGAATCCGAAGTATGGCGATCTCAGGACCGGGTTTCCTCGGAAATCTGAATATCTCCTGGAACCAAGATCTCAATGTGATTATCGGGGCCAAGGGTGCGGGCAAATCCGCCATTCTTGAAAGCCTCCGTTATGCCTTTGCCATGGCATCGCGCACGGATCAATCTAACCGTGAGGAGCTTGTTCGCCAAGCCTTAGGCAGCGGCGGTAAGGTCGAGGTCATCTTGGATAGGCCCCTTCGGGACGGGAAAGTCAGGCAGTATCGCATCGTCCGAGTGTGGGGCGAAGAACCCCATACGTTTCAGGTCAACCCTGAGAAACCTCTTTCCGTAAGCCCCTCCGAACTCCTCAGTCCAACGGGTGGGTTCACTATTTTTGGACACCTGGAGGTCTATACAGTCTCTGGAAGCGAAGAGCACCGCGTTGCCCTCTTGGATGAGCTCATTGGTGAGGAGGCTCATCGATGCGCCGACGCTGTCTCGAAGGCTATGGGATCACTCACCACCAACGCGGGAGCGATACTCGACCTGCAGGCAAAACTGGCGAAGCGGGAAGAATACTTCCAACGGCTCAAGACAATCGACCGGGAGATTGAAATCCAGAAGAACCATGCTACAGAAGGTCCCAAGGACGTGCCAAGCCGTCAAAGCATGACGGGGGGCTTGAAGACTGCAACAAATACCGTAAGGGGTGTTCTGGCGGAGTCTGACCAAAGGCGTCTCAACCTATTGGCTTCACTGGAAACGGCCCACCGGAACCTCCTGGATACCCAAAGCGGGGACAAAGAAATCCTGCAGGAGGGCGCCAAAGTCCTTGAGATCCTCCAAGAAAGTTTAAAGGTGGTTCTTGACGATGAAACGACCCTTTTCGAACAAGCCGTCCAAGGCCTGACGCGCCTTGACATGCGTCTCCAAGAAAAGCTTCGTCATCAGGAGAAAGAGGGCAAGCGGGCTGAACGGGATGCACAAAAAGAGCCATCGGACCAAGATCTCCTCGTAAAATTGACCGAAGAAAAAGCGTCCTTATCATCCTCGGCCGCAGAACTCAACGGAATCGAGGACCGCCTAAAACATCTCAGGCAAGAAAGGCAGGGACTCCTCCAACAAATCAGAGATTCCAGAGACACTCAGATCGGGCTACGTAAGGAAAGAGCCGATGCCGTTGCACAGTCTCTCAACGGTCGAATCCGTCTTCAGGTGGAGTTTAAGGGCCAAAAAGGGAACTATAAGGAACAGCTTTCATCGCTCTTAAAAGGATCTGATTTGTCTCAGGAGGTAATCGACAAGCTCGCCATCCCTGAGGCCACGGACGGCATCGCCCTCTCTGAAGCGATCCAAGCAGGAAGCAAGGAAGTCCAAAGACGATACGGCCTTGAGCCTGAAATCGCAGGGCGGGTGATCAACTGGCTCGCCGCCGCGGAATCCCGAGTTTTCGAGCTCGAAACCCTTATCCCTCAGGATGCCCTTCGGTTAGAACTGAGGGTAGATGGTCAATACCGGTCTTTCGAACATCTGTCGGCGGGCCAGAGTGCTGCAGCCGTTTTGCTCTTCTTGTTCGGTCTCGAGAACCGGATTCTTATCATCGATCAACCGGATGACTACCTCGAAGACAGGTTCGTCCACGAAGAGGTTCTCCAGGTGCTGAGGGAACAAAAGGGGTTAAAAAACCAGGGTCCGGAGAGCCAGGTCATTTTGGCGACGAATGACGCTACATTTCCCGTGATGGGCGATGCCGAACTCGTCATTCCATTGGAGGCCCGAGATCATCAGACCCATGTCATCGATCGGGGCTCAATCGACCAACGCTCAATCCGGGAAATCATAAAAACTATCATGCACGGAGCGGATCAGGCTTTTCAACGCCGTGCAGAGAAATACGGAGGATTGACGCCAACCTGAACTCCTTCCAGCGAGAAGACTGAGCAGCCCAATGAATGATCACTCTCGTCCAATCGGTAGGGTATCCGAAGAAATAGCCAGGAAGGGGCCAAAAAGGGAGTTTGAATTAGGAGAAATTGTAAGCCTTAAATCGTGTTACAAAAGTTTGAGTCTCGATCAGATACTGATCCCCGTCGTTCTTCCAATTCGGATCTGAATTTCTTGCAGCTGAAATGAGAGACCAATTTCTCATTTGCAAAAAGGAGAACGCAATTCTTCTTCTTGTAAATCCATACGGAGAGATTGGCTTCTTCGGTGGGGTCGGTAATTAAGAACATTGTTCCCAGTTGATTCAATTTTCCAAGCCGATCAAGGGTGACCTGAGATTCTGGTTTTCCCCACTGGTTGAGAAAAATCTTTTGATTGAGGCCAGCCATAAACAGATGGGGACGTTCGGGCATTTGTCTACGACGGGCCTTCCGAAAATGCGAAATGAGATCTAAACCGGGGATCATCATCTTCTTGCTGTTATATCCTTAAGTTATCTTGATTTACTATCCAACTAGACCAAAGAGGTAAGTTCCTCCATGAGGGAAACGAAAAGTTACCTTTGGTAGTTGTTCGCATATTTAGTGCCAAATTTGGCAGTCTTTTTACATGGCAGCTTAGACCCTATAACTGATTAATATTATAAGCTTTCACCGCCAGTGAATAATCAAGAGACTTTTTCATGTGGGAATCGTTTGACAAATTTTGTTCATTAAGTGACAAAATTTGTCTAAAAATACAGAGGAATGTATTCAAAAAAGATGTTATTCTATTTATGCAACTCTGTATCAAGAGAATGACTAACGCGGAGAACCTTAATGAGAATTGTACAAAGAAGGATTGAACGGATTGTTGTGATAACCCTGATTGGCATTTTTCTTGGGATGGGGAATCTTCTTGCCGCCGAGCAGAAGGCGACTAAAAAATATCCCATTCTTGAACATGGAGCGCTTGAGCTAAATGTCCCTACCTCCTGGAAAGGTAAAATGCATAAGCCTCAAGAGAACATGCCTCCAACGATTATATTCGACCCTGCGAAGGGGAATGACTTCGAGGTGATGATCACCGTGCTGTGGAGCAAGACAGGAGAACAGGGCTTCAACAGCCAGGATAATGTGCGAACCCTTGTGGAAAAGGAAGGCCAGAAGCTTTTACCGAATGCTGTGGAGACTAAGATCGTATTGCAGGAAATCCAGGGCGTCGACCATACCGGTTTTTATTTTATCGTCACGGATAAAGCTCCCAATCCGGGAGAATACCGGTATATGACTCATGGAGCGATTGGCGTAGGGAACCTACTGCTTAGTGCCACGATACTCCACCGCGTTAAAGAATCCGAATCTGCAAGAGAGGCCCTTTCCGCTCTCCGCGAGGCGAAGCAAAGTACGAAGTAGCCTAGGGACGCTTTCCTTCGGCACCTTTTCACAGGTTTGACAGAGTGCTGATGAAATCTTATAAATAGGCTACGTCGAAGTTATCCGGGTGGGGTGAAGAAATGGTGAAGGAATCTAATATTAAGATTAAAAGACCAAGACCCCTAAAGGCTGACTTACACCTCCACACAGCTGAAGACCCCCTTGACCGCGTCCGATACACCGCCAGGGAACTTATCTCAAAAGCCGCCGACGAGAGTTTTGATGTAATTTCTATCACTAACCACAACCGGATGACCTTCAATCAAGACCTTTCCGCCTATGCCCAGGAAAGGGGGATTCTTCTCATCCCGGGTATAGAGATGACCATTCGGAGACGCCATGTCCTTGTTTTGAACCCGCCCCCACATAAACCATGTTCGGATTTTTTCTCCCTTTCTAGGCTGTGCCGCTCGGAGACTTTGATCGTTGCTCCACACCCCTATTTCCCCGGAACCTATTCTCTGAATGGATACTTGATGAAGCACCTGAACCTTTTCGACGCACTCGAATATTGCCATTTTTATTCCCCGATGATCAATTTCAACCAAAGGGCTTTAGAGGTATGCCAATCCTTTGGATTCCCCTTAGTGGGAAACTCAGACGCTCATTTCCTTTCCCAGTTGGGGACCACCTATTCTTTGATCTATGCCGAAAAGAATCTTGAATCCATTTTTGCAGCTATTCGTCGGAATAGAGTTGAGGTCGTGAGCCGCCCCCTCAGAACCCTGGAGATGGGATCGATTGCAAATAGATTCCTCAGGATGAAGCTTCGGGCAAAAATAGCCAAACGTCTGCCAAAGTCGTATTCCTCATTGAGAAAGTCTAAGGTAATATAGTCTCCTCATGCCTTCTCGTTAAGACCGATAACCCCTTTGTGTGGATCAACTCCTCCTGTAAACAACACCCACCTAAGTAGACCGAAAAGGCTCCTCGTCACAGGCATGTGCCTTTCCTCGTTGTTTCAATTGACTTCAATCTGTTTTCGCAATAAGATAATTCCAATTTTTGAAATCTTTATCCGTACCCTAGGCCTGCAGAAACACGAGAGGGAGTAATATGATGGAAAAATACATACAAATGGCGAAAGAACTCAATATGGTCGAGGCATTGATTATTTCATCCGATCAAATCTTTTTCGATATCCGGGCAATACTAAAATGTCGATGGGGATGTGAAGATTTCCGTCCCGGAAATATTAGATGCGACCATAGAGGAACGACTTATCAGGATAGAGTTGAAATGGTTAAGAGATATCATCATATTCTATTGGTCCGCTCACACGATGCAAGAATATTAAGTGCTGCAGTTCTTAAGATCGAGAGAGCCGCCTTTCTGGACGGTTACTATTTTGCCTTTGCGATTCGCACTTGCAATCTGTGTGAGACTTGCGCAGTGATACAAGGCAACCCCTGCCCGACTCCGGATAAGGTGAGACCTTGCGATTCCATCTTCGGTATTGATGTATATAAGACAGTAAGAAATTTGGGACTGCCTTGTGAGGTTCTCACAACGAAAGAGGATATCCAAAATCGTTATGGTTTTGTATTACTCGATTAAGGAAGACTCACTTTGAAAGACAGGAAAGAAGTGCTTCTTACTTCGATATGGGGATCTCAAAATACTGGCCGTTGTGCAGAAAAAGCACGCCGGTAGGACGGATCTCCGCGACCTTCACTCCATCCACCAGGGATCCCTCGGTGGAAATCGTGCCATTAATCATGGCAAAGCGCTTTGAGGGGTCTTCATACCAGACAATCGCCGATATCTTGAGCGATGGCGGCGTTGCAGCAGGTCCGACTGGGGTGTGTTCAACAGGTTTCTTCACATCCCCCGGAGCGACCTTGGCCTCCCCCGGGATAATATTTTGTTCTGTTTTTTTCTCGCCGGTAGAAGTTTCAGTAGGTTTGCTTCCGGCGGGCGTCTCGATCTTCGGGGGCACGCGGCTTATTTCGTTTTGAGCGTCGTGGACGGGTTCACGGGAGGGGGGCGCCGGTATGGCCTGCTGGCTCGGCGCAGAAAGACTCATGGGCAAGGGAGGCGATGGTTTCGACAGGGATCCGGGCTCCGACATCAGAATATAGGTGATGGCAGCAGCGGCAATCGCCGCTAGAGAGACAGCGGCAATATACGGAGGAATCTTTTTCCTGGGGCGGGATGGGTCAGGTCTGAGAATCTCCACCGCGATATTGGCTGTTCCGCTCCGGCGAGATGACTTTTCGCGGTCCAGTTTTCTTAAGGCATCCAGTATGACACTCATTTGGGCCCCACGGTAAGCCTCGGAACTTCAAAACGATGAATCGA